>Ga0075021_10000967_pt1 | contig 14724 bp, 12 predicted proteins | sample ColStrG_CSR_2012_FD_72749 | JGI IMG/M metagenome (GOLD analysis project Ga0075021, IMG submission 72749) | Freshwater sediment microbial communities in response to fracking from Pennsylvania, USA - Cold Stream Run_MetaG_CSR_2012 | ecosystem: Environmental > Aquatic > Freshwater > Creek >...
AAGAGTGTGGATACAGCCCGGTCAAATCCACCGCGGCGGGGTTCCGGGGCGGGAAATGACTGCCGATCGGAATGCCGTACCCGTACATCGCGCCATCGATGATCGCCTCGCGATCCAATGCGTAGGAAATGGCGCGGCGCACATCGATATCGTTGAAGGGCGGCTTTTGATTGTTCAGAGCAAGAATCGTCTCCCCTTCCGTGGATCCCACGTACACCGAGAATCGCGGATCGGCCTTGAACTGCGCGAGGCTCTCAGGCGCCGGATAATTCGGAAAGACCTGCACGTCGCCCGCCATCAGGGCCGCGTAGGCCGCCGCGGGCTCCGAGATGAATTTGAACTCAGCGCGCGCAAGCGGGGCACGCTCGCCCCAATAGTCTTCGTTGCGGATCAGTTCGATCGCATCGCCGCGCCGCCACGCGCCGAACTTGAAGGGACCGGTGCCGACGGGATGCACGCCGTTTTGCCCGATCGTCTTCGGGCTCACGATCGAGAATGCCGTCCAGGCCAGGCTCTGCAACAAGCTTCCCGAACGCCGCGACAGATGAATGCGCAGTGTTTGCGCATCGATCACGGAAACCTCGCGGACCGCGCTCATTCTTGCTTTTTGGGGATTGGATGAATTCGGGTCGCGGGCGCGGTCGAGGGAAAACTTCGCGATGCCGGCGTCGAACGGGCTGCCGTCGTGAAAGCGGACGCCCGAGCGCAGATGAAATACGTAGTCCAATCCATCGTCGCTGATCTGCCATCGGTCGGCGAGACACGGAACGGCCTCGCCGTCGGCGTCGAATCGAACCAGCCCTTCGAACAGATTGCCGGCGGTGACCTCGCTGATCGCGGCCGCAGGGTTCGACGTGGGATCGAGGACCGGCGGCTCCAATTGCAGACCGATCGCGAGCGTATCGCCCGCCGTCGCCGCCATGCTCGCGAGGGCCGCGAAAAAGGACAGGGCGAGCGAGCGGATCGCGGCGGCCGCCCGTTGCGGCCGCCGCGCCTTCACACTTTTCCGGTCAGCAGTGACCAAGCGGACAGAGCCATGACTTTGCTGGACGCCACCATGTCGTCGATGACGACGAACTCATCCGGCTGATGCGCCAAGTCCAGGATGCCGGGTCCATAGGCGATGCAATCCCGCAGTTTGCCGATGCGATCGATGTGCTTTTGATCGTAGGTGCCCGGCGAACAGATGAACTGCGCCTCCCGGCCGACGATTCTGCGGATTGCCGCCGCCGTAAGCCTTGCGACCGGGCCGTTTCGATCCGTCATCGTCGGCTGGACCTCGAACAGCTCGCGCACCGAATAGTTGAACCCCTGACGGCTTTTCTTCAAGGACTCCAGGATGTCCCTTATTTCGCCGCGCACCTGCTCGACCGTCTCCTCGATCGGAAAGCGGCGATCGATGATCATACGGCAGGAATCCGCAACGCAAGGCGCCGGGAAGCCTTCCGTCTGTTCGGCCGCGCCGCCGTGGATGGAGTTGATGTTCAACGTCGATCCGCGCGCGCCTTCCGGCACGACCGGCATCGCCGTGCGGCGCTCGCGCAGCGCCGGAAACAGATCGTGCTCGAACCGTTCGATCACCGCGTGCATGTGCCGCACGGCGCAATCCCCCAGGAACGGCATCGACCCGTGCGCGATGCGCCCATGGGTTTGGATTTCCGCCCACCAGACGCCGCGATGACCGATGCAAACCCGATCGACGTTGAGCGGCTCCGGGATGATCACGTGATCCACGCGCGGTTTGGAAAACCATCCGCGTTCGGCGAGATAATGCACGCCGCCGTAGCCGCCGGATTCCTCATCGACGGTGCCCGAAATCTCCAGGGACCCGGGCATCGGCACGCCGGAATCGATCAGTGCTTCGACGGCCACGATTGACGCGGCAAGGCCGCCCTTCATGTCGCAAGCGCCGCGTCCGTAAATCCGGCCGCCACGCACCAAGCCTTCGAACGGATCGAGGCTCCAGCCATCGCCCGTCTTCACCACATCCAGGTGGCTGTTGAAATGCACGCAAGGTCCCGCACCCGATCCCTGCCAACGCGCGATGACGTTGATCCGCGGATGACGGTCCGAGTCCCCAGGCGTGCCGGCGGCCCGCACATATTCGACCTCGAAGCCGCGCGATTTCAGGCGCGCGCCGATGAACTCGGCGCAGGGCTGATAGGCCTCCCCCGGTGGGTTGACGGTCGGAAAGCGAATGAGATCGCGCGTCAGCTCCACCATCTCCGCGGTGCGTGAATCGATCGTGCGCAGCAATGTTTCTGTAGGATCGGCCGGCATCTTTCTCAGTCCGCGATTTCTCAGGCCGCGGTTCGTGAACGGGCGCGCTGCGCCTCCGCGGGCAGCCCCAAACTATCATAAACGGCGGCCAGCGCCGAGTTGATCGGGACGTCGGACGGATTGGCGGCCCGACGCAGTTCGAGCTGCTGCTGCGCCAGCACGAGATCGCCGCTCCTGATACACGCGTCCAGCAAGATTTGCTCGAACAAATCCCGCTGCGCGTGGCTGCCGCCCATTTCACTCATGCGCGGCAAAGCGCCGCCAAGCAGCCTACGCGCGGCCGCAAAATCGCCCCGCGCGTACGCGATCAATCCTTCCGCGGCGGGCACGGCCACGTCCATCCAGACATCCCGCAGGAAAGCGGGCGCCGAGCGTGCGCGCTCCCGCGTCGCCGCCAGCAGCCGATCCGCTTGCGGACGCCGTGCGCGCGCAAGACCATACACGTACTGCAGCGTCAGAAACGGCTGAACCGTATCCTTGACCCGGGCTTGCAAGTACGCGCCCAAATCGCTCCAGCGGTCCCCGACGCCGACGCCGGCGAGCTCCAGGCGCGCCAGCAGCGACACCGCGCCGATCTGGTCCTGAGAGTAGGTCTTGGCGACGCCCCAGCAGCGTTCATCGTAGATTTTCAGCACATCCTGATTGCGGCCCTGGCTCAGGTAGAAGACCGCCAGATGCCACCAGTTGTGCGTATACATGAACGAGTTGAGTCCGGTCCAGGTCTGGGCAACGCTTTCGAGAAAGCAAGCTCCGTCCTCGATGTTCCCGCGAGTCAGATGCACGTGCGCCAGCGCGTGCTGCGCCCAGGGCTCCTTGCGCTTGAGTTCGAGCGCGCGGTGAGCCGAGCGCTCCGCTTCGTCGAGCAGGTGGCATTGTTCGTAAGCGAAGGCAGTCATGCCGTGAATGTAGGCGATGTCCTTGTTGGCCTCGCGCGCGCCCAACGCCGTTCTCAGCATCGCCGGAAAATCGCCGCGATTGAAATCCAGATATTGATGCAGCTTGACCATGGCGAGGTCGGTTGGAAATTCCGATCCGATCTGCCCGGCGATCTGCAGCGCCCGCGGCAAGTCCTCATCGACCCAGGAGCGCAAAAAGGCGGTGTTCATCTGCTCGCGCCTGGAGGCGCCAGCGGCCGACTGCGCCGCCGCAAGAAGGTACTTGGACGCCCGGTCCGGCGCATCCGGAGCTTCGAGCATCATCCACAGCATGCCGGCATATGCGTTCGCCAGGCAGTTCTCCGGCGCCGCGTCGGCCGCCTCGATGATATTCTCGGACCGCGACTCGTAGGCGAGAAATCCTTCCACGAAATCGTCGATCCCTCGCAGCGTCTGATCGCTGTCGGTGGTGACGGGGTTGCCGAGGCAATCCAGACGCATCAGTGAAGATGAGCTTTCAGAAAGGCCGCCACGTCGGCGGCGGATTGCTGTGGAATTTCCAGCTGCGGCAAATGGCCGACCTTGGGATACAAGATCAGCCGAGCGCCCGGAATCGCTTCAGCCAGTCTTTGCGAACTGGCGGGCTCGATCAGCACGTCGCTTTCGCCGTGCAGAACCAGGGTCGGAACGGCGATTTTCGAGACGATTTCCGTCGTGGCCGCGGACAGCCCGCGAAATTCGCCGGCCATCAGAATGTCCCGGTGCCCGGGGGCTCTTTGCAGCTCCGCCCAGCGGGCTACGAGCGCCGGCGTGATCAACGCCGGATCGTAGACGTTCATTTTCAAACTCTGATCGATCAAGGGCGCATTATCGATGCCGCGCAACAGCGCGCGCCCCCAGGAATATTGCAGAATTTTGAACGCCCAGGGGAGCGGCGGCGGCGGCCCGGAGGGCGGAAACGCAGCCGCGTCCACGAGCACCAATGCGTCGAGGCGATCCGGGTGCCGGACGGCGAGACGCCAGGCCACCGCGCCGCCCATCGAATTGCCGGCCACCGCAAACTTCGGCAGTTTCAGTCTCGCGGCAAACACATCGACGAGATCGGCGAGCTGATCGCCGTTCAAGCGGCAATCCTGCGGCGCGCGCGTCAGTCCGTGCCCGGGGAAATCAAGACTGAGGACGTGGTACTGGTCCTTCAGCGTGCTGACCCAGCCCTCCCAGGTCGTGAACGAATCGCCGTAGCCGTGCAGCAGAACCAGCAGCGGCGCGTTCGCATCGCCGTCGTCCCGGTAATGCATGCGGATCCCGCCGGGAAGATCGACGAAACGCGAAGCGCTGTCGGCGAATTTCGCCTCAAGCGTCTCGTAGGGAATGTCGGGCGCCCGCAGCTTGAGCCAGAAGCCCAGCGCGGCGAGCGCGACAACTCCGACAATGATTCCCAGCATTTTCAGCGTCGTCCTCACTTGGCATCTAATCCTAGAACGAGTACGAGGCGCGCACGCCGAACGTCGTGGGCTCCCCGGCCGCCGCGACGAAGCTGTTCGGCAGGAAGAAATTCCGTGTCACATCGTAGCGCCTGTCGAAAAGATTGCGCACCCACAGCGCCGCGGACCAGGACTTGCCTCGAGCGGGCGAGAGCGTCAGATTTGCGTTCGCCAGCCAGTAGGGATCCAGAGTGTAATCCGGGCCGAGCAGGAACAGCTGCTTGTACTCGCCGTGATAACTGTAATTCACCTCGGGTGTCAACTTGAAGCGGCCCAGCGGAAGCTCATAGGACACATCGCCGCCATAGCTGAGCTTGGGGAAGCTCAAATCCTGGCCGTTGAAATCCTTGGGCGGCGAATCGCCGTTCAAGATGGCGCTCTTGTACTTTCCTTGCTTGCATCCCAAGTATTGATCGATGTTCAGGCCGGTGACGGGCCGCCAGGTGGCTTCGAGTTCCGCCCCATGGATTTCCGACGTCGGCGCGTTCACGAAGCTGCCGATGTAGGACTGGGAGACCGGGTCGAACACCTTCGACAGTACCTGCTCGTCGCGGTAGTCGTAGTAGAACACGGATGCGTTCAGGCGCAGCGTTGGCGTTACATCGCTCTTGATGCCTAACTCATACGCGAGCAGCTTTTCCGGAGCGAACGGCCCGACGCCGGCGGCGTTGACGGTGTTATGTATGTTGTAGCCGCCTGACTTCACGCCGCGACTGATCGTGCCGTACAGCAGCGTGCGGTCGGCCAGCTGGTATTCAAGACCCACCTTGCCGCTGCCATCGGAGTTGCTCAGCGTGCGGTTCTGCGGGCCCGCGAGAGTCGGGAGGAACACCACCCCGGGAATATCGAAACTGGTGTTGAGGTCGTGCAGGTCGCGCTTCTCATGCTCGAAGCGTACGCCCAGGATGCCTTTCAACGTGCCGGTGAATTGGTAACTGGCCTGACCGAAAACGCCGACGGATGTTCCATCCTGAGAGGAACTGGTGTGAGCCGTGCCGCCCACAATGGGTGATTGGTTGAAATCGCTGTAGAAGTCTTCGGCGAACTTTTCGTTCGAATAGTACACGCCGCCCAACCAGCCGAACGGGCCGGTACCGGTGGACGCCAGGCGCACTTCCTGCGAGAACACCTTGGCCGTGTCGCGGAAGTAGGCATCGGACTGAGCGTATTGCGTGGCATCCCAGTCGCCGAACTCGCGCCGCAGCAATTTGTTGTAGGCTGTGATGCTGGTCAACTCGACGCCGCTGACATCGAACTTCACTGTGAGATCAACGCCATTGTTGGTGTTGTTGACGCCCGGCCGGCTGAATTGCGGTACGCCCACCAATTGAGCGAATCCCGGCTGCAAACTCCAACCCGTGAGGTACTGACTTCCGTCGGCCGGAATCACCGCATTGCCATTGCCCGGATCGTAGTTTCGGAACAGGCGCAGGCCTGGGCTTTCCGATCTATCCTGCGACACGTGCACATTCAGAAGCAGATCGATGCCTTGGGCCGGGATCCATTCGAACTGCACGCGCCCCGCAAATTTATGTTTGTCGCCCAGATGCTCACCGGAGCGGCGATCGCGCTGCCACGCACCGCCCTCCCCAGCGGCCCAGGAAATCCTCCCGTTCAACGTATCGGCCAGCGCGCCCGACACGAACCCTTCGGCATTGAACTCGCGATGCGATCCGCTTTCCCCGGCAATGCCGGCATGAAAGTCGGAAGTTGGACGATTCGTGACGAAGTTGAGCGTACCGCCCGTGGTATTGCGGCCATACAGCGTGCCCTGAGGACCGCGCAAGACTTCGACGCGGCTGATGTCGAACAATTGCCCCTCGGTTTGGATGGGAAACGGCAGTGCAACCTGATCGATGCCGACGCCCACGGGCGAGCTGTTATTGGCGGTGTAGTCGATGAATCCGACGCCACGCAGCCGGTATTGCGGCTGGCCGCTGCCGAAGGCCGGTTCCACTTCGAGGCTGGGCGTGGCATTTTGCAGATCGTTGACCTTGACGATTCCCTTGTCCTTGAGTGCATCCCCGCCGATCACCGACAGCGCGATTCCGACGCTTTGCGCGGACTCTTGCCTACGTTGCGCTGTTACTACAATTTCATCCAGAGCGCCCTCTGCATGAACGAGCGAAGCGCCGGCGAAGGCGGCCAGTGCAAATACCGGAAATCGTGAACCCATCGAAGTCTCCTGCAGATATCCTGGTGACGTCAACCCATGTGTTGCATCCCGGCACCATGATTGGCCGGCCGACACAGGGTGTGAACTGCCGATTCCCGAATTGGTTATGCGATTCGGTTATATGCGATGAGAGTTTCCATGCGCGATACTCAAACGCAGCGTCCTGCGTCCACTTCGATGCACGTCGCCGTGATGAACGACGCTTCGTCGGAGGCGAGGTAAAGACAGGCGGCGGCCACATCGGCGGGCGATGCAGAACGACCCATCGGAATCGATGCCACGAACTATTGCTGATTCTCGGGCGGATCCGCAACTCCCATGAATTCCTGTATCAGCGCGGTCGGCCCCATTATCGGGTTGACGCAATTGATGCGAATCTTTTCCGGCGTGAGTTCCGCGGCCATGGATTTGCTGGTCACGACGACCGCGCCCTTGGAGCCGTTGTAGCAGGTAAGCCCCGGGCGCGGGCGGATCGCGGCGGTCGCAAGATAGTGATCACGGCCCTAGTCGTGGTGCGCAAAATCGAACCCGATGCCGAATTTGCGGCCGACCGCATCGAGTATTCGCAATCCCTCTGCCATGACCTCAGTGCCGATTCCATCGCCTGGGATGACCGCGATTCGATGCTTCACGAAGCAGCCGGCGTACCCGTGAGCCTGATCAACAGGCGGTTCAACCGCTGCACGTAGTCGATGGGGTTGCCGATCCGGTCGCCCTCGACCAGCGCCGCCTGCTCATACAGCAAGGTCGCAAGCTCCGAAAACCGTTCAGCATCCTTTTCGTTATCCAGATACTTGACGAGACTGTGCGTCACGTTCATCTCCAATATCGGCTTCGACGGCGGCAGTTTCTGGCCCGTCGCCTCCAGGATCCGGCGCATCGCGCTGTCCGGCTCATGCTCGCCCACGACCAGGCAGGTCGGAGACTCCTTCAAGCGCATTCCCACGCGTACTTCGCTGACCCGATCGCCCAGCGCATCTTTCACGCGCTTGAGGAGCCCCTTGCTCTCCTTCAGATCGCTCTCCTTGCGCATGCGGTCGAACTCCGTCTCCAGCTTGCCGAGGGACAAATCGCCGCGCGCGGCATTCTTGAAGCGCTTGCCTTCGAATTTATCGAACTGCTCCGTGATCCACGCATCGATCCGATCCGACAGCAACAGGACTTCGATGCCGTGATCCTTGAGCTGCTCGATGTAGGGGCTCGCGCGCGCCGCGGCCAGCGTCTCGGCGATCATGAAATAGATATGTTCCTGGTCCGGCTTCATGCGCTGCACGTAATCGGCCAGGCTCACCCGCGGCTCGTCTTCGACCTCGTGTGTGCTCGCGAACCGCAGCAGCGGCAAAATCTTGTCGCGGTCCGCGGGGTCCTCGGCGATGCCCTCCTTCAGCACCGATCCGAATTCCTTCCAAAAGCTGCGATACTTTTCCGCATCGTCGCTCGCGAGCTTTGCGAGCATCTCCAGCACGCGCTTGGTCAGCCCGCCGCGGATCGCCTCGACCTCGGAATCATGCTGCAGGATTTCGCGCGAGACGTTCAGCGGCAGGTCGCTGGAATCCAGCACGCCTTTGACGAAACGCAGATACAAGGGCAAGAACTGCTCCGCGTCCTCCATGATAAACACGCGCTTCACATACAGTTTCAGTCCGCGAGGCGCTTCGCGCTGCCACAAATCGAACGGCGCCCGCCCCGGTATGAACAAAAGGCTCGTGTATTCACGCCGGCCCTCGACCCGGTTGTGGCTCCACAGCATTGGTTCGGTGAAGTCGTGCGCGAGGTGCTGGTAGAACTGCTTGTATTCCTCATCCTTGATTTCGGACCGAGACAGCGTCCACAAGGCCTGCGCCTGGTTCACGGTCTCGTATTCCAGCGTCGCTTCACCGGCCTTTTGCATCAGAATCGGGAATCCAATGTGATCCGAATAGCGGCGGATCAATCCGCGCAGACGAAACGCATCCGCAAACTCCTTGGCCTCGGGTTTCAAATGCAAGACGATACGCGTGCCGCGCTGGTCCACATTGACCGTTTCGACCTCGAACTCCCCTTCACCGCGCGATTCCCATCGAACGCCCTCGGCCGCCGGAGATCCGGCCTTGCGGGAGAGCACCTCGACGCGCTCGGCCACGATGAACGCGGAATAAAAGCCGACGCCGAACTGGCCGATGAGCTGCGAATCCTTCTGTTGATCCCCCGACAGCTGCTGGAAGAAATGCGCCGTGCCGGATTTGGCGATCGTTCCCAGATGCGAGATGGCTTCTTCACGGCTCATGCCGGCGCCGTTGTCGCGCACCGTCACCGTGCCGTTGCCGCCCGGATCGAAATCAACCCATATTTTGAGTTCCGAATCCGCGGCGAGCAGCTCGGGGCTGGCGATCGATTCAAATCGAAGCCGGTCGTTGGCGTCCGAGGCGTTGGATATGAGTTCGCGAAGGAAGATCTCCTTGTTGCTGTACAAGGAATTGATCATCAGCTTCAGGAGCTGTTTGACCTCGGTCTGAAATCCGTGGGTCTGTTTTTCGCCCGCCATATGTCACCTAAATGCTCACCCCGATTGGTGTGGCCAAGATTGTGGCAGATTGGCGGGCTTCAAGGCTCAATGGGCATCGAAAAAGGCCTTCACCGCGTCGAAACAAAATGGCGGCACGAGACCCGCATGATAGGCGTTGAGTAGGGCAAGATTGCCGCCGTCCGTCGCCCCCGCCAGCACGGCCTGAAGCCGGACGGCATCCTCGGCCGCGACGAAAGCGGCGATCGACTCCACATCCCGCACCGAAACCGCCGCGCCGGACGGTGGGTTTGCGGCCCAATAGTCCTGCATCAGCGCCGTGTTCAAATAGAACACCGTCGGATCGGAGCCGCCGGCGCAGAGCAGGACGGGCGAGGACGGCGTCCAATTTCGCAGATCGTTGGTCTTCAGATCCTGCCGGAGCTTGTTGGAGGGGTTTGCGGGCGGCAGCCCATCGGTCCGGTTTGGAAAACCGCCGTCCGGCGCCGTCTGCGCATCTTGAAGATAAGCGAGCCGGAAGACGTTGCTGATGAGATGATCCGCCCCGAATCCTTGAGCGAAAATCACCGCCAAAGACCCCGGCTGCGTCGCCGGCGTGATGGATGCGAATGCCGCGGAAGGGGGCGTCGTATCGAAAAGTGCGCCGCCCAAGGGCAGCTTGCCCTGGAATTGCAGCTGCGGCACCGACATGGTGCCGGGAAGCAGTTCATCAATGGTCGGGGCGTATTTGGGTTCGAACACATCGCCGGAACTTGAGTAAACGTTCGAATACGAATGCTGGTAGCTCGCGACCAGCAACGTCATGTTGATGGTCGCGCTCGCGCTGACCTGGCCCTCGAAGATCGCGTCACCGAACGCCGACAGCGCGTAAGGGCCCGACAACGGCGCCGAAGCGGTCACGGTCATCCCGCCCGCCTGCATCGCACGGTGCGTCGCCATCGCGACAAAGCCTCCCTGTGAATAGCCGGTGATGAACAATTTGGCACCGGCGGTTGTCGAGGGCGCCGAAGCGGTGGGCATGGCGCCGCGCGCGGCCGTCAGTGCATCAATCATGTCCTTGGACTGCTGATCTGCGTTCAGGTAGGGGTGGAATGCGAGCGTCGAGCTGTCGTAACCAACGTAATTCGGAGCGACGACGATGTAGCCGCGGGCCGCGAATTCGGCCGCCAGCAGCAATCCCTCGCTGTTGCTCGTGCTGATGCTGGCGATATTGAAGTTTCGATCCGTCATGGTGCCGTGCGCATACAGCAATACCGGTCTTGCGCCCTGGCACGAAGGATCCGACCCGCTGGGCACCATCAGCGCGCCGGATGCCGGCGTCAGGTTCGATGCCGGATCCACGGTTTCATATTCCAGCTGATGAACATCCACGTTGCAGATCGGCGTGCTCCCGAGCTGCAGGAGCAGCTTGCCCTGGTCGAGCGCGCCCAGCAACGCGAGCAGATCCGTGGCGGAAAAGCTCGCGACCTTCGCCGGCGGAGACACGAGCAACGATCCGCGCGCCATCGTCGGGCCCAAGGTCGATCCCGAACCGCTCCCGCCTCCGCAGGCCGGAAGACCGGCCGCGGCCAGCAGAATCAACGACAACCATGACAGACGATGCATCGAATACCCCGCCCTTTACAACGGCCACTGGAACATAGAACACGGTTTGCCGGGAAAGTTCGTTGGACTATACTCAAGTGTCCATGCCGGACCTATTCAGCGATTTGACATTGATCGCGCCGATGCATTGATGGCAATACGCAAACTCGGATACTCGATGCGGCTCTGGAGCTGTTCAATCAGAACGGCTCGGCGGCCGTATCTACAAACCGCGTTGCCGCGCACTGTGGGATCGGCAAGGGCAACCTCCACTACGATTTCCGCAACCAGCAGGAAATCGTGCGTGCGCTGTTTCAGCGCGCGCTCAACGAAATGGATGCCGGCTGGTACGGCGATCATCTGGGCCCGACGCCGCAGCACATGGCCTCGGCGACGCAGAATGCCGTCGGCGCCGCGACTTAAGGGCCTGGATTGCATGGGCGGCGGCGCACCGGGCGACTCGCGCATCGTCACGCCGAAGGGCCATGACGGCGAAGCCACCGCAGCCCGGGCCACCGCAACCTTCATGTCGCCAAAGCCCGTGGCCACGGCCTGCCCGGGCGCGAACGCATGCGTCAAATCGATGTGCCTGGCTGATTCGAGAGTCGCATGATAGACGCGCCACAAATCAGGTTCATAAGCTTCGGACGCCGGAGCGGGCCGGGCCGTAACCGCCGCCAAGATTGCGATCCAGCACCGGTAGGTTGCCGCGCTCATCGGACGTGCCATCTGTCCGACGTTAACGACCGAGGGGCTCCGGATCAAGGCCCGCGCCGACTATTGAGCCTGAAGATCGTGTATACAAGGGGCGAACGATCACAAAAAGTAATGCGGACATGACCGGTCCAACGATCGCCCAGCCCAAACCGTATCTCATCACGCTCACCGCGGGACGGATCTATCATTGGTGTTCATGCGGGCGTTCGAACAAACAACCGTTTTGCGACGGGTCCCATGCCGGCACCGGATTCGAACCGAGCGCGTACACGGCCGCACAGGATGGCGAGGAAGTCTTGTTTTGCGGCTGCAAGCACACGAAGACGCCGCCCTTCTGCGACGGGGCCCATACCAATCTTCCGGGCGGCTCGCCATTGGACGACGCGTCGAGTCCCGCCAACCGGGCGGTGCCGCTGATCGAAGAGAAGACCGGCGGACGGACGCTGCTGAATGGAAATTGCTACATCATGTCGCCCGGCGATGCGCACTGGACCGAGCGCGGACCCTTGCGTTGCTGCAGCCTCGTGTCCGGCGAATTGGGTGCGCTCCACCAAACCCAGGTCTTGATGGAAACGCGCGGTGCTATGGCGGAGGCGGCGACGTTCGGCAACCGGCACGTCATTCTGTTCATCGGCGAAGGATCGGGCGTCGTGAACATTTCCGGCCGGACCTTCGACGTGAAAGCCACGGACGGCGTCTACATCCGTCCGAACGAGGCCTTCCGGATCGCGGCCGGTGCAGATTCCACGCTGCGCGTGTTCGTGCTCGCCTGCCCGCTCGCGCAAATCGAGTGGCTCGCGCAGATGCCGGACAATTTCGACGCCCGGCACATGGATCGAGTCGTATCCGTGGACGCGGCGCAGCGAACGGCGATGGGGCCCCGCTATTTCCAGATTCTGGTCGACAAGAGAATCGGCTCGACGCTCATCACCCAATTCATCGGCCACATACCAAAATCCAAGGCGGCACCCCACCGCCATCTGTATGAAGAGGCGATCATTGTGATTTCGGGCGAAGGCTGCATGTGGACCGAGGACCGCAAAGCGAAGGTCCGCGCCGGCGATGTGATATTTCTACCGCGCAAACAAGTCCACTCGCTGCAATCAACCAATGATCAGGGCATGGATGTCGTCGGCGTGATCTGTCCCGGGGACAACCCCAGCATCAATTTCTACTGAACAAAGGCTCATCGGCGTGTCAGACGGCTCGATCACCCAGCGGGAAGGCGGTCTGCACCAGGGCCTGAGCAAAGCCCAGGTCGTCATGATCGGCCTCGGCGGCGCAATCGGCACCGGTTTGTTCATGGGAAGCGGGATCGCGATCGGATACGCCGGTCCCGCGGTGGTCCTAAGCTACGCGATCGCCGGCTTCGTGGCCGTCGTCATGGTCTTCAGCCTGTCGGAAATGGCGGTCGTGCATCCGGCCGCGGGATCGTTCGGCATTTACGCCGAAACGTATTTGAATCCATGGGCCGGCTTCATCGTGCGATACACCTACTGGATTTCGCAGGTCATCGCGATCGGCGGCGAAGCCGTGGCCGTCGGCGTTTACATGACCTACTGGTTTCCCGGCGTCCCGGTCTGGATGTGGTCGCTTGGGTTCGCCTGCGCCCTGCTCTACGTGAATTCGCGCGCAGTCAGCAACTTTGGCGCCGTGGAGTACTGGTTTGCGCTGATCAAGGTTCTTGCGATCGTGGCGTTCATCATTCTGGGGGTCACGGCGATCTTCGGGATCGGCTCGCCCGCGACGGGCTTTGGCAACCTGACGAAACTGCCGGGCGGATTCATGCCGCACGGCTTCGGCGGCGTTTGGATGGCGGTGATCATGGGCGTGTTTTCGTTCAATGGCATCGAGGTGATCGCGGTGACCTCCGGTGAGGTCAAGAATCCACGCGAAGCGATTCCGGCGGCCCTTCGGACCATGGCGGTGCGCTTGTTCCTGTTTTACGTCCTGGCCCTGACCATCGTCGTCACGGTGGTTCCCTGGATGCAAACCGGCGCCAAAATCGTCGAACAAAGCCCGTTCGTCAAGGTCTTCGCGCACTCGGGTCTGGCGCACGCCGCAGGCATCATGAATTTCGTGGTTGTGAGCGCCGCGCTGTCCAGCATGAACACCAATGTCTACCTGTGTTCGCGCATGCTGTTCTCATTGTCCCGCGGCAGATACGCGCCGCAATTCCTGGGCAGTCTCGGGAGGTCCGGCACGCCTGCGGCGGCGGTTCTGTTCTCCGGGATCTGCATCCTGCTCGCGGCCGCGCTGTCGGCGCTCACTCCGCGAGCATACAACTACCTCTTCGGCGTCTCCTTGTTCGGCGCGATGATCGTCTGGATCATCATTTTGCTCAGCCACTTGAGCTTCAGGCGCCGCTATAAGCCCGGGGAATTGCCGGTACGCATGCCGTATTTTCCGTGGATGCAACTCGCCGGACTGGCGCTGCTGGCGGCGATTCTGATCACCATGGGCCTCGACACCGAATTCTGGAACATCTCCTGGATCGTCGGCGTTCCATGGCTGATTCTGGTTTCATTGGCGTATTTATTCTGGCGCACAAAGCGAACGGCTCTGATCGCCCTGGAGGCGTAAAATGGCTCCTGATTTCCCCGCTCTACGCAAAGAGTTTCCGCTGCTGTCCCGCAAGACCTACCTCAACAGCGGCGCTTATTGTGCGCTCGCCAACAGCGTGAAGGACGCGTTCAACCAATACATCGAAGACCGGCTGATGGTCGGCGCCGATTGGGACGTGTGGGTGATGAAAAATGAAGCCGTGCGGCAGCTCATTGCCACGCTCCTGCACGCGCACAGCGACGAAATCGCCGTCACGGCTTCGGCTTCAGCCGGAATCAACTCTGTCGCGAGCGCGCTGGAGTTCAACGGCGGGCGCCGGAAGGTCATCATCAGCGACTTCGAATTTCCGACCAATGCGCAGATCTGGCACGCGCAGGAAAAAAAGGGCGCGCTGATAACGCACGTGCCCCGGGCCGCCGATGGATACATTCCGATGGAGCATTTCGCCCGGTTGATCGACGACCAGACCCAGCTCGTCGCCGTCACTCATGTGTGCTTTCGCAACGGAGCGAAACTCGACATCCCGGGCATCGTCAAGCT
>Ga0075021_10000968_pt1 | contig 14723 bp, 15 predicted proteins | sample ColStrG_CSR_2012_FD_72749 | JGI IMG/M metagenome (GOLD analysis project Ga0075021, IMG submission 72749) | Freshwater sediment microbial communities in response to fracking from Pennsylvania, USA - Cold Stream Run_MetaG_CSR_2012 | ecosystem: Environmental > Aquatic > Freshwater > Creek >...
AAGTCGCTCGCGAAGAGACTGCCGGACGAGTTCACCAGCGTGTCGTCGCCGGTCGTGAAGGCGGTCCCCTGCGTGTTGTACAGGGTGTACGTCGAGGACACCGAGTAGTACTTGCCGGCAGGGCCGCCGAACTGGCGGTTGTTGTCGGCGTTGTAGTGATCGCCGGACCCGAGGCCACCGCCCACGACGCAGAAGCCCGGATCGAAGATGTAGATATTGCCGCCATTCGCGGGGACCTCGACCGCGTAGTCATAGCCCTTCGGTGAGTAGTCGGGGTTCGTCCCGCCGGCACTGTTCGTGCCTGGGTTCAGGGTGTCGTTATATGGGGTGAAGGCATCGCCCTCGTTGTGGATATCGCCACTCGACTGGAAGGCACCCCAGAAGCCCTTTGAAGCGAGGGACCCCGAGCCGGTTGCATCGGGCACGTTCGTCGTCGCGTCGCAGCTCGAGTGGGTCGTCGTCGTGAGGCAGTAGATCCCGTAGTAGTTCTCCGGGCTGCCCATCGGGACGGGCTGGACGTAGACCGCCTTGGCCGTCCGAGACGCGGTGACCGTGTCGATACCGAAGACCCGCATGAAGAAGGTGCCGATGGGCGCCGAGACAGTGACATCGAGCTGGCGCACATCAGTGGCGTCCTGCGTCGGCGTCACGTGGATCGTCCCCAGGCCGGGGACGGCGAGCCCGTCCGTGTAGCCGTTCTTGTTTGCCTCGGCCAGCGCGTACGTCTTGGCGTTCGGCACGTTGCCGGGCAGGTACGCCGCACCCGCGAGTGCGGCGGCGTCGGCCGCTCGCTGCACCCGCAACGAGTTGGACCAGTACCACGATATGTCGACGACGATCGCCATGATCCCGAGAAGAGAGATCATGCCGCCGGCGAACATGACGAGGACTTGCCCGCGCGAGCGCTTCGGCTTCGCGTCACGGCTTGTCGTCGGGTCGGTCGCGTGGGGAAGGTGCATCGACGTGGATCCCTCAGTTGGTCGGGTTGAGGGACATGACGGTCTGGTCAGACATCGAGAGGGTCGACGCGCCGCCCGGCCCGAAGAAGGTCATCACCCCCGCGAGCGGAGTAACGAATCTATATGTGTACTTCAGGCTGATCCCGACCGAGTCGGGCGGGACCGAGCCGTTGTCGCGCTCACACACATGCCAGTTCCGGGAGCTCTGGGTGAACGTGAGCTTGACCCCATCGACGGTCGGCCCCGTGCCGGAGCCCGTGTTCGCCCAGGTATTGACCTTTCCGGCTAGAGCCACGCCCGGATTGGCCGGATCGTTCTTCCAGATCTGGACCTGGCTGACCTGGCTGATATCGACCGGGGAGCCTGGGCTCGTGAGAACACGCTGGACCGCCGCGATGATGTACGGGTCGGGGTCGAGCGTGAGCCCATCGGACGTGTTGAGGCTCGGGCAGTTCGACACCCCGCCGTTGGCAAGAGCGGAGCCGGTGCGGGCGCCTTCGCGGGTCGCGTACTCGAGGTTCAGGTTGTGATTGAAGATGAAGCCGAACTCGAGCATGCCCGTGAGAATGAGCAGGAATGCGGGCACGATGATCGCGAACTCGATCAGTGCCTGGCCGCGCGAGCCAACCCGGGGATCGTTTGTGGAGCGACCGGGGTGAACGAGCCGCCCGATCACAGGATCGGCTCCATGCGCATGGCGTTCGAACGGATGAAGTTGACGCCGTTGCCAGTCCAGCCAAGGAGGGCCTTGAGCGGCGTATGCCATTGGTAGTCGTAGGCGACCGACACCCCGATGGTATCGACGCCCGGGTGGTTCCTGAGGACGCTGTCGTTTCCGCAGCCGGCGAGAAGGTTGCAGCGGTCGGCGGCCTGGTAGCCCTTGGTGCCGGAAAGCGAATACGGCACAGTGATCGATACACCTTGCACGTCGCACGTCATGGAGCCGGTTCGTGTGTATGTGTTGACGGCTCCACTTATCGCGACGCCAGTCGTCGCATTCGCCCAATAGACCTGGACGGTCTGGATCGAACCAGGGTCTGCCGGGGCGCTCATGTCACTCTCGATCTTCTGGAGGATCACGCAATCGCCGCCGGCGAGGTCACCGGCTTCGGCGGCGACGAGCGAGGCGTCGCGGGTGCCCACAGATGAGGCCAGCGTCGCGTTGAAGAGGAGACCGAACTCGATGATGGCGGTCAACAGCACAAGGAAGAGCGGTACCACGAGAGAGAATTCCACAAGCGCCTGTCCGCGGGCTCGACGGGATCGTCGACCGAGAAAGCTCCGCCGCGAAGGCGGACGGTCAGGCGCTAAGGTCTGAGCCCCCGCTCTCGACCTGTTTCTCATTCGTGAACCTTCGAGCAGTTGACTGTCGATAGATTGGCAGGGGATCGCTGCGCTCGTTGCCGACCTCGCGGAAACGAGTCCTCAAGGGGATGAATCGTGACGGCGCGACCTTACCGTGCACCTTTCGCCGGGCCTCCGCGACCGAGCCGAAGGTACTGGTCAGGGAAGGCGTTCGTACCTATCGGCGAGCCGGCGTCGGATAAAGAACTCGGCCTGTCGCACGGGCGGCTGCACGTTGCACCGAGCGGTGGCATCAGGTTCGCCCTCGCGGATGAGAGGTCATTGTGGCCCCGAGCAACGGTGACGAACTGCACCTACCCTCTTCGCGACGAGTAGGACCCTCGACATAGGGGGCATCCTTTCAACGGAACCCCCGGCCGACGACGCCGTGGAGCTCGGTGCCCCGCCGGTACCCGGTCCTTGTCGCAGACCCGCGAGACGGGTACCTGACGCGCACCGCCGTTCCGGCGTCCTCCCCTGCTACCATCGCCGCGAATGGAGATCATGGGCGTCCAGATCCGGACGATCATCAAGGACAACGTGGCCACCCGCTGCGACGGCTGTCTCGACGTGATCGACGGGACGCCCTGGCGCGTCAACCTGCTCGATATCGTCGCCGCGGAGTCGCCCGTCGCCTGGACCGACCGGCCGACCGTCAACCCCGGCCCGTTCCAGTTCCACAGCGATCCGGCCTGTGTCCGGCGCTGGATGGCCGACAAGGGCTACCTGTTCTGCCGTCGGGGCGAGGTCCGCGAGATCATGCGCCCGATCGCGATCCCGGGCGATGCGCGGCGCTGGGGCCTGTGTGACGGGATCCACCGCGACGACCACGAGTTCGTCCCAGCCTGACCCATCCGCCGGGCGTCCCGCCCCAAATTGACACGGACCGACCATCGCGCCTATCCTCCGCCCGCCTGAGCGAATCAGCGACACCCAGATTCACCTAGAATTCGCGTCCTGAACACACCGTCATGTCGACGGGTCGGTTTGAGCGTATCCCCCCACGCTCTCCCGGCCCGTCGGCACCCTTCCCGAGGCCTTGCCGTGTCAGACGCCGCACCGGCTAAAACCGCCACCGTCCGCTGGCTGTCGCTCGGGCCCGCCAGTCGGCTGGTCGGGGTCGATCCCGAGACGCTTCGGCGCTGGGCCGACGTTGGGCTAGTCGAGGCGTACGTGACGCCCGGAGGCCACCGTCGATTCGACCAGCGCGCGATGGAGGCTCTCGTCGCCGGTCGACGGTCCGGGCATCGGCCGCTGGCCAGCATGGGCGCCAGCCCGGAACGTCTGGCACGCGCCTACCAGCGGACATATACATCCGACACCGCCGCGCACCGGGTCCCCGCCGACGACACGGTCGAGCGCGAGCGCTACCGACGCGACGGACGGCTGCTGGTCCAGGCGCTCGTTGCTCACCTCGATGCCGAGGCCACCGACGCCGAGGCCCGTGCCCGGGCCGAGGCCGATGCCACCGCCCTCGTCGACGACCTCGCCCGACGGCTCGCGAACGCGGGAATGAGCCTGACCGAGGCCGTCGGGCTGTTCGTGGCGGCCAGGCGCCCGTTCCTCGACGAGTTGACCGGACTCGGCCGGCGGCGCGCGCTCGATGCGGCACGGCTCGCGGCCCTCTACGAGAGCGCGTTGGGGCTGCTCGACCGACTGCTTCTTCGGCTGATCGCGACGTTCCAGGCGGCGACCCCGGCAGGAGAACGCGGGTGAACCCGCATGTCGTCCTCCCGGCATTGACATCGATCCTTGCGCTCGTCTTCGCGCTCGCGCTATTCGACCAGTGGCGCGAGCGGCGTGGCGGGTTCCAGCTGATCTGGACGATCGGAATGGTCTTCTACGGGGTCGGTGCGGGGTGCGAGGCGATCGCCGCCGCGTCGGGCTGGAACGAGGCGCTGTACCGGATGTGGTTCCTGACCGGTGCCGTCTGGACGGCCGGCTGGCTCGGCCTGGGGACAGCCTGGTTGCTGGGCCGGACCCGGTTCGGTTACAGCTTCGCGCTGTGCCTCTTCCTGGCGGGCCTGATCACGTTCCTCGTCCGGAACAAGCCCGAGTACGCGGGGGCCGGCCCACTGCCGCTGCTCTACTTCATCGTGGCCGGGGTGCTCGCCCTGGCGGTCGCGGTCGAGACCTATTTCGCCAATGACCGCTGGCCGGTCCTGGCCGCGGCTGCGGTGGTCGGGGCGACCATCCTGAGCATCGTCCTGATGCTGACCACGACCCTGGCCGCTCCTGGCTACGCGACCGACCCGGTGACGGGCGTGCCGGTTGTGACCCTGTTCCCGCCCGAACTGACCCTGCTGACCCCATTCATGAACATCACGGGAGCGTTCGCGCTCATCTTCGGGGCGATCTTCTCGACCTACGTGTTCATGCCGAAGCGCCGCGTGCTCGCTTACTCGCTCGACCCGAACCAGCCCGGGGACGAGTTCCTGTTCAACCTGCTCATCGCACCGGTCGCGATCGCGGTCAATCTCGTGGCGTCGCTGCCCGGAGCGGTCCGGGCGCTGTTCGAGGGCAAGCTCCACAGCCGCGTCCCGGCGACGACCCTCATCGCCGTCGGGTCGATCGTGGCGACCCTCGGCGACACCCTGTACCGGTTCGGCATGACCGAGTGGTTCCAGCTCGGCAAGTTCCTCGGCGTGCTTTTCCTGTTCGCCGGGTTCTTCGTCTCGATCGAGGTCTTCCGCCAGATCCGCGTGCCGTTCACCTCGATCCAACTCGGTCGGACGCGTCACGAGCCGGCCGGCGCGGATGCGCTCGCGCTGGCGTCGGAAGCGGCGGTCGATCGGGCTTCGGCGGAGCACGCCGCCGGCTGACTGCCACCGCGCTACCCTTCGGGGCGATGCACCGACAGCGGACTGCCGCCCTCCTCTCGAGCCTGGTGGTCCTCGGCAGCATGACGCTTGCCGGCTGTGGTGTCGCGGTGACGCCGGACGACTCGACCCGGGTCCTTCACGTCTCGAACCGGATCGGTTCGGCGGCCCTGTTCCGGGGCGCGAACACCACCGACAGAGTGGCGTCATTCACGCGGATCGTCACGCCCTGTGGCGGTGAGGTGACCGCGAACCCGTCGACCAACGGGTTGACCTTCGGGGAGTACGAGGTGTCCGTCCTGCTCGACCCGTCGGGCGCCCTCGACGGCGCACTGGAGCGGGCCAACGGCAATCTGGCGGCGGTCGACACGTCGACCCTGTCGATGCCGGTCTATTGGAGCCGCAGCGGCCTCAGGATCACGGACCTGCCCGAGTGGATCACCATCACGCCCGACGGTGTGACGATGAGTGGCACCGGTCCGGCCGCGGGCACTGTCACGCCGCCGTGTGGGCCGTTCGGCCCGACACCGGAGCCGGGCGCCGGCTAGACCGCCCGTCGGCCCTACCATGGCGCCGATGCCCACCTCGATCGCGCCGACCGCGACCCGATCCGCCCCGGCCCAGACGGCCGTAGCCGACCGGCCGCCGCTGGCCGGCTTCGCCATCGTGATCGCGGCGGCCTCGTTGTTCGGGACGCTGGGGCCGTTGTCACGATTCGCCTACGACGCGGGGATGCAACCGACGACGTTCGTGGCGTGGCGAGGCGCGATCGCCTTCATCGGGGCGGCGGCCTTCGTGGCGTGGCGTGTTTCGCGCGGCACGGAGCGCCTGACCCATCTCCGCGACCTCGACACGTCGGCGCGGGTCACCCTGGCCGTTGCCGCGCTGGCCGGCTTCGTCCTCAACATGTCGATGTTCGTCGCGTTCGACCGCATCTCGGTCGCGCTCGCTCTGCTCTGCTTCTACACGTATCCGGTGATCGTGGCGGTGGCGAATGTCGCGCTCGGGCGCGAGACGATGGACCGGTCGCGGGTCGCCGCTCTCGGGCTGGCCGTCCTGGGCATGGTGGCCGTCGTCGCATCTCAGCTCGATCCGGCGTCGGGCATTCGGGTCGATGCCGTCGGGATGGGCCTCGCCCTGGTGGCCGCCGGTTCTCAGGCCGTGTTCGTGATCATCAGCAAGAGCGGCTATCGACAGGTCCCGGCGTCGCAGGCGATGAGCGTGATCATCGGCACGATCGCCGTCTGCAGCACGGTCCTCGCGCTGGGTATCGGCGACGGGGATGGGTTGACCCTGCCTCTCCGCGACCCGTCCGTCTTGCCCCTGCTCGTGATTACCGGGCTGTTCGCGGCGGCCATCCCGTCGATCCTGTTCCTGACCGGGATCCGGCTGATCGGTGGGACACGGGCCGGGATCCTGATACTGTTCGAGCCTGTCGTCGGCGTTGCGCTGGCGGCCTGGCTGCTGGACGAGCGCCTGGCGCCGATCCAGATCGTCGGTGGCCTGGCGATACTCGCGGCGGCGCTCATCCTGCAACGCGCGGCCGCACCCGGCGGACGGACGGTCGCGGCTCCCGCCATCGAAGCCGATGAGGCCGTCGTGCCGTGAGTGGCACCGTGCCGACCCGGATCCGCGTGCTGATCGTCGACGATCAGGCGATGGTCCATAGCGGCATCGCCGCGACGGCCGGATCGAAGTCACGCCACCCCGCCAACGAGGTCGTCGTCATCACCAGATTCATCGAGGAGGGGATGGCCGAGCGCACGGCACGGACCCATGCGGCGCCGTTCGCCGTCGAACATCGCCTCGACCGAGCACCGTGAGATCGGTGGGCACAGCCGGCGCCGGACCACCCGGCGCGCCGACCATCGTGTTCATCCACGGGACGCGCCTGACCGGTGCGATGTGGACCCCGCAACAGACCGCATTGGCCGGCGAGTTCCGGACGATCGCGGTGGACCTGCCAGCGCATGGGGCACGTGCCGGCGAACCGTTCACCCTGGCCGGCGCCGTCGAGGCGGTCGCATCGACGATCCGCGCCGAGGCGGGCGGCCGTGCCGTCGTCGTCGGCCTGTCGCTCGGCGGGTACGTCGCCATGGACCTGGCCGCGCGGCACCCGGAGCTCGTCCGTGGGCTGGTGCTGTCGGGAGCGACCGCCGAGCCGACCGGCATCAAGGTCCTCCCCTACCTCGCGCTCGCGCGGCTGATGGGCCAGGTCGATGTCGATCGGCTCGACCGGGTCAACACCTGGTTCTTCCAACGACGTTTCCCGCCTGAGATAGCCGACCCGATCGTCGCCGCGGGGTTCTGGTCGCGCGGTGGGGCTGCAGCGCTGCGGTCCGTCGCGGGCGAACGGTTCGTGCCGCGCCTGGCGGCCTACCCCGGTCCCTCGCTCATCCTCAACGGCGAGCATGACCTGCCGTTCCGGCTGTTCGCCCCGTCGTTCGCGGCGGCAGCCCAGGACGCCCGACGGGTGCGTCTCGCCGGGGCCTCGCACCTCGCCAACCTCGACCGACCGGCCGCCTTCAGCGAAGCGGTCCGTCGCTTCGCGCGGTCGTTGCCGGCCTCGCGTGATTCGGACGGCTGATCGACCGGACCTGGTTCGGGGCTCGGTTCTGTGCGCGGATCGGCCTTGCCTCGGTGACCGACTGCTTCCGTCCGTGCCGATTGCCCGTGCCACGGGTATCTGCCGAAGCGTGCCCGGGCGGTCGCACCCCTTCGTCTTCACAGCCATCGAGACTGACAGGCGACGATGAAGGGTCGAAGAGGGGCACGAAGGCGTACTCGACACCGAATCGCGACTCGGAGTCGACGATCCTCGCCGAGGAGCGCCTTTGCGTCGCCTTCGACCCATGGTTGTCGAGTGTGGGTCGACAGGCCCTGCCTTTTGACGCAGGCCCGCACGGCCCACGCCCCGGCGCGACGCCCCCGGACGGGGCCGCCAAGACGCCCCGCTATACTGACTCGACCGCCCACACCCCGAGTTCCTGAGGTTCGATGCGCGTTCGCAAGGCCGTCTTCCCCGCGGCAGGATGGGGTACCCGTTTCCTTCCGGCCACCAAGGCCCAGCCCAAGGAGATGCTGCCGCTGGTCGACAAGCCGATCATCCAGTACGCGGTCGAAGAGGCCGTGGCTGCCGGGATCGAGCAGGTCATCATCGTCACCTCGAGCCAGAAAAGGGCGATCGAGGACCACTTCGACCTTTCCTTCGAACTCGAGCATCTGCTGGAGGAGAAGGGCGACATCGAGATGCTCCGGCAGGTCCGGGCGATCTCGGACCTCGCCCAGGTCGCCTACGTCCGGCAGAAGGAACAGCTGGGGCTCGGGCACGCGGTGCTGATGGCGAAGGACCTCATCGGTCATGAACCGTTCGCGGTCATCCTGCCCGACGATGTCGTGGTCGGCGAGCGGCCGTGCATCGGCCAGCTCATCCATGCCTATCAGCAGACGCACTCGTCGGTCGTGGCGGTCATGGAGGTCGCCCCCGAGGAGACCGGCCGCTACGGGGTGATCGCATCCGAACCGTCCCAGGACCCGCTCGACCACGGCCGCCTGCATCGCATCACCGCTCTCGTCGAAAAGCCCGCCGCGGGCGAGGCGCCGTCTAATCTCGCGGTCATCGGCCGGTACGTGCTGACACCGAAGATCTTCGACAAGCTCGAGCAGACCCAGGGCGGCGCCGATGGCGAGATCCAGTTGACCGACGCGATCGCCGCCCTGATGGAAGAGCAGCAGGTCTTCGGCTATGAGTTCGAAGGCACCCGCTATGACGCGGGCACCACGATGGGCTGGCTCAAGGCGTCGGTCGAGATCGCGCTCGCGCGGTCCGATCTGGGCACGGAGTTTCGGGCCTACCTGAAGGACCTCCAACTCTGAGGCTCGCGGCCGTGCGGTACCATGCCGCGCAGCGCACACCCAGGCCGCACGGTGGCCACCAACGCAAGGGGACGACTTGGCGGAGATCGGACAGGTCCTGGGCGGTCGGTACCGCCTGATCGAGCTCCTCGGCAGCGGCGGGATGGCGACCATCTACCGCGCCACCGACACCGGGCTCGGCCGCGACGTCGCCCTCAAGCTGCTCCGTCCCGAGTACCTGCGTGACCCGGATTTCTCCTCGCGTTTCCGCCAGGAGGCCCAGGCGGCCGCATCGCTCAACCACCCGAACATCGTCGCGGTCTACGACTACGGCGAGGACCCGAGCGGGCCGTTCATCGTCATGGAGCTCGTCGATGGCGAGGACCTCACGACGATCCTGCGCCGCAGCGGGACGTTGCCACCGCGGCAGGTCGCGCGCATCGGGGCCGGTGTCGCTCGCGGACTCGCCGCGGCGCACGCTCGTGGCATCGTCCACCGCGACATCAAGCCCGGCAACGTGCTCATCGCCAAGGACGGCCAGGTCAAGGTCGCCGACTTCGGGATCGCGCGGGCCATCTCCGAGGCGCAGGTGACCCTGCCCGGGACGACGCTCGGGTCGGTCCACTACTTCAGCCCGGAGCAGGCGCGCGGCGAGCCCGCGACGGCCGCATCGGATATCTACAGCCTTGGCATCGTCGTCTACGAGATGCTCGTCGGTTCGCGGCCGTGGGAAGGCGACAGCGCCGCCTCGGTCGCACTGGCGCGCCTGTCGGGCCCCATCCCGGATCCGATGCTCGTCCGGCCGTCGGTCCCGCCCGACCTGTCGGCGATCACCCGGCGCGCGCTCGCGCTCGATCCCAAGGATCGCTGGCCGTCCGCCGCGGTCATGGCCGATGCCCTCGAGGCGACGCTGGCTCCCGGCGGGGCAGCCGCCGCAGCCGGGACCGCTGGCGCTGTTGCGGCCGGAGCGGCCGCGGCGACCGTCATCGGCGCGACGGTCGTGTCCGGGACCGCCCGACCCAACCCGGGTGGCATCCCATATGCGCCCGACGCCTATGTGAGCACGGACGCCGCTCCGGAACCGGCGCCCGCTCCGACGCCCGGGCCGCCGGCCACGCCGCCACCGCCGCCGCCGCCCGAGGACGAATCGACCAGCCCGATGGTCTGGATCGCCGGCATCGTCGCGGTCGTCCTTCTGGCGCTCGTCGCCTTGTTCGTGTTCCAGCTGGCCTCGGACGGCAACAAGACCCCGGTCGCGCAGGTCACGGTCCCGAACCTCGTCGGCCTCGCGTCCAACGCTGCGAGCCAGCAGGCCCAGTCGCTCGGGCTGACACTCACGCCGACCGGCGTTGCCTCGTCCGACCAGCCCGAAGGCACGATCCTCACCCAGGATCCGGTCGCGGGGACCAAGGTGGACGCGGGAACGGCGGTCAAGGTGACTGTCGCCACGGGCCCGGGCACCGTCCCCGTCCCGGACCTCAAGCTGAAGGACGAATCCAGCGCGCTCCAGGCTCTCTCTGACGCCGGGTTGCGGGTCGGCATCCGGACCGAGGAGTTCGATCCGGTCGTGCCGGTCGGCCAGGTCGCCCGCCAGAGCCCGTCGGCCGGGATCGTCGTGGCCAAGGGCACGGCGGTGGACTACACGATGTCGAAGGGTCCCGCGCCGTCGCCGAGCCCGACGCCCACTCCGACGCCCACGCCGACTCCGACGCCGACGCCCAAGCCCACGCCGACTCCGACGCCGACTCCGACTCCGACGCCCACGCCGACGCCCACGCCCACGCCGACGCCGACTCCGACTCCGACTCCGTCCTGACCCGTCGACCCACGGTCGACAACCAGACGTCGAAGGCGCGCCTGAGGCGCTCCTCGGCGGGCATCGTCGACCGGGAGTCGCGATCCGGTGTCGAGAGCGCCCCGCGGGCCTGCGTCGACCCGTCGTTGTCGACTGTCAGTCTCGAGGGGGCGGGCACGATCCGGTGTCCCGCGGATCGTGCAGGGTCGGACGTGTCGTCGTGGCCGGTGGACCCACAATCGACGACCAGACGTCGAAGGCGCCTGAGGCGTCAGCGGCGGTCGCCGCCAGGTCGCTGCCGCCGGATCTCGACCCCGACGTGATCGAGCGGACCGCCGAGCTTGACCTCGGGCTTGCGGACGCGCACGGCCACCTCGTCGATCGGGAAGTCCGCCAACAGCTCGTGGCTGATCGCCTCGGCCAGCGCCTCGAGCAGTCGGTACGAGGTCGATTCGACGATCTGCCGGACGGCGTCATAGACCTTGCCGTAGTCCACCGACTGCCCGAGGTCGTCATCGACGCCGGCTGGCTGCAGGTTGATGACGAGTTCGACGTCGACCTCGAATGGTTGGGTGGACAGCTGTTCGTGGTCGTAGTACCCGTGACGTCCCTCGAAGAGCATGTTCGCCAGGATGATCCGGTCGCTCACGGGGGGCCTCCTTCCGTCACTGACGATGCCCAGGTCCGACGGACGACCGCGTCGGTCATCCGAGCGACGCGGACGTTGGCCTCCACGTCATGGACGCGGACGACATCCACCCCGGCGGCGATGCCGAGCGCGGTCGTCGCCAGGGTGGCCTCGAGTCGCTGGTCGGCGGGCAGGTCCAGGACCCACCCGAGCGTGGACTTCCGGCTCGTGCCGAGAAGGATCGGCCGGCCGAGCAGGCGCAGCGTGCCCAGTTCGCGCAGTAGTTCGAGGTTGTGGTCTGGCGTCTTGCCGAACCCGAACCCCGGGTCGACGATGAGGTCATCCCAGGGGACGCCGACCCCGGCGGCACGGTCGAGTGCGCGCTGGAGGTCGGCGAGGAGTTCCGGCATGAACGTCCGATAGCGCGCTTCCGCCCGGTTGTGCATGACCACCAGCGGAACGCCGTGGTCGGCGGCAAGACGGGCGAGCGAATCGTCGTCACCCACCGCCCAGACGTCGTTGATGAGATCCGCCCCCGCAGCGAGGGCGGCCTCGGCGATGGCCGGTTTGGTGGTGTCGACGCTGATCGGGACCTCCGGGAGAGCGGATCGGATGGCGGCGATGACCGGGACGACCCGGGCGCGTTCCTCAGCCGCGGCCACCGGGGCGTGGCCGGGCCTCGTGGACTCGCCACCGATATCGAGGATGTCCGCGCCCTCGGCGACCATCCGTCGCGCCTGGTCCACGGCGGCCTCGACCGGATCGCCCGGCACGGCCAACAGGCCGTCACCGGAGAACGAATCGGCAGTCACGTTGAGGATGCCCATCACGAACGTCCGCTCACCCCAGCGGAACCCGGCCGGGCCGATGCGCGTTGTCCGGAGGCTGGCGTCGGTCATGGTCGTCAGGGTACGGGGTCAGGGTCTGGGTCGCGCAGGCTCGGGTCATCGACGAGATGGCCGCGGGCCGCCCCGACAAGGTAGAGCGAGCCGGCGATGACGACAGGACCGGACGGCTCCGCGTCCAGGGCGGTGGTGGCGGCTTCGACCGGATCGGGCAAGGCGATGACGGTGCGCGGCACACCGGTCCCGAGCCAGAGCGCGGCGAGGTCGTCCGCCGGCAGCGCGCGCGGGATGTCAAGGGTCGTGCAGATGACGGTCGAACCGGCCATCGCTCCCGAGGCCGCCAGCGCCGCGACGACGCCAGCCACGTCCTTGTCGGCCATCGACGCGGTGACGAAGGTGATCGGACCTGGATCGAGGTACGGCCGGAGATCGTCAAGCGCGGAAGCCAGCGCGGCGGCTCCGGCCGGATTGTGGGCACCGTCGAGCAGGACGTCGCGGTCGCCCGCCCGGACCAGCTCCAGGCGGCCCGGCCACACCGCCGCGGCGTACCCGCGGCGGCGGGCGTCGTCCGGGACGGTCGCGATCCCGGCGGCCTCGAGCGCGTCGAGCGTCGCGTCGGCGATCGCGGCGTTCGCGGCCTGGTGCCGCCCGCGCAGGCCGACCCGGGTCCGGCCGAGGCGCGGCAGGTCGATGTCGATGCCGTCGCGGTCCCAGCCGAGCAGCGGCGCCGGACTGACCTCGGTCAGCGGCACGGCCAACCGCCGCGCGCGTCGCCGGATGACCGCCAGCCCGTCCCCGCGCGCGCCCGTGACCGCATGGTCGCCGCGCTCGATGATGGCGGCCTTCTCGCGGGCGATCTTGGTGACCGTATCGCCGAGGCGGTCCATGTGGTCGAGGTCCACGTTCGTCACCACGGCGACCCCGCCGTCCCACGCATGGGTCGCGTCCAGTCGTCCACCGAGGCCCACTTCGACCAGTGCGACGTCCGGACGGACTTCCGCGAACCGGGCGAAGACGACCGCGGTCAGCAGCTCGAACTCGGTCGGGTCGCCGTGACGGGGGGCGATCCGGTCCGCCATCAGTAGCACGCGCTCGACGAGTCGGGCGAAGTCGTCGGGTCCGATCGGCTGTCCGTCGATCTGGATCCGCTCGCGGTACGTGACGAGGTGCGGCTTGGGCGTGGATCCGACCCGGTAGCCGGCGGCCCGCAGTGCGGACTCGGCGATGGCAAGGACGCTGCCCTTGCCATTGGTCCCCGCGATGAGTGCGCCGCGGACGGTCCGTTCCGGACGATCGAGTTCGCGCAGCAGGGCTCGTGTCCGCCCGAGGCCCAACCGGATGCCGAAGCGGCCGCGCTCCGACAATGCCCGAAGCGCCTGCTCGTACGTCACTCGCGGGTCAGTTCGTCCTCGTAGAACACGCACTGGTTGAAGCGCGGCGTCAGGCAGACGTCGTTGACGTATCCCTGCTCCATGTGGACGCCGCCGCGCAGCTGGCAGCGCGAGGTGTTGGTGTCCTGGCGGATCAGCGCCTTGAGGAGATGCGGCGCCTGGATCGGGATCGCGCCACGGCTACCGGTCATGTAGAAGTGCGGACAGACGTTGCGGCGCAGGTTGGGCAGTCCGAAGCCTGGCCGCATCGGCGGCATCGACGCCGTCCCCGGCGCACCGGACTGCCCGGGAGCGACCGCCGGCGACGAGACGCGGGCGATCGGCCCGACCCCGAATTCCGGTCGTCCTGTCGAACCGGACGACGCTCGCCGGCCACCTCGCGGATCGCGAGCCTGCACTCCATCCCTCAACTCCGAGGCGAGCGCGACGTGAAGCGTCACGCGCGCGACCGCGCCAGAGTACAACGCACCGCACCATCCACGCGGTGCCGCGCGACACGGCCCGGGACCGTCGATCGAGCCGCCGTGCGACAATCGCGGGCGATGACCTCTCGGCGTGACCACCGGCAGACCCATGTTCGGCCCCGTCCACCGTCGAGCGGCCGTCCCGCCCCGGTCAAGACCAAGACCCGTTCGCCCAGCCCGACCCGCCTGTCCACCCACCGCGCCATCCGGCGCGGCGGTCTGCCGGTGTACATGCAGATCGCGCTCGTCTTCGGTGTCGCCTTCCTGGGGGCGTTGATCCTGTACATCGGCGTCGGTGGCGTCGGGATGGTCGCGCGCGGCGTCAGCTCGACGCTCGGCGGGTTCGTCAGCAACGTCACGTCGACCCCATCGCCGAAGGCGACGCTTGCGGTCGTCTCCGACTCCCCGACCCTCGCCCAGCCGACCGAGCCGTACACCTCGCAGAGCAGAGCGGACCTCGTCATCACGGTGCCACCCGGTCTCAAGGGCTCGACCGACAGTCGGATCAAGATCTACCTGACGCTGCCCGACCAGCCACCGACAGCGATCGCCGAGGTCGACATCGCGAACGCGCCACAGACCGTCGTCCCGGTGGACCTGACGAAGGGCATCAACGACTTCTA
>Ga0075021_10000970_pt1 | contig 14716 bp, 12 predicted proteins | sample ColStrG_CSR_2012_FD_72749 | JGI IMG/M metagenome (GOLD analysis project Ga0075021, IMG submission 72749) | Freshwater sediment microbial communities in response to fracking from Pennsylvania, USA - Cold Stream Run_MetaG_CSR_2012 | ecosystem: Environmental > Aquatic > Freshwater > Creek >...
CCGACGCGCACGAGCAGGCGCGCGGCTTTGAGGCGCAACACATCCTGCGGCTTAGGCTGATAATCCTCGGCGTCCAGGTTTGGTGGAACGAGGCTCACCGCCGCAACCCGGTCGCCACCCACGGCCTCGGTGAGGCTCCGCAGGTCGGTCGTGGTGGTCACGACTTGGACGCGGTCCTGCGCAAATCCCGGCGATGCCAAGGCAAGCAATGCGACTATGAGAACAGAACGCAGCGCCATGGATTTTGCAAATTGGAAAGGGCCGCGGATTCCGCGACCCCTACCCTTGTCTTCCCTAGCGTTTGGCGACCCAAATGCTCTTCGGCATGACGCAATGGACATTCTTCTCCGTATCGGAGATTGCGCCGACCCGGCAATCCATTGCCACGCTGGCGAGCCCATAGGCATCGAGACGCGTAAGTTTCTTCTCCGACGCGAGCCAGTTGATCATGCCCATCGATGCGTCGTTCATCGCCTTGTTCAGGTCGGCATCTTTGGCGTGCGAAACGTAATATTTCGGAGTTTCCTTGGCCGGACGCTCCATGTCTTCCTTGTCGCGCGCATTCTTGGGATTGAGGCAGTGAATGCCTTTCTTGATGTTGACCACTTGTGAGACGCGGCAATCTGAAACGCTGGTCATCAGTTTCTCCGCTTCGGCGGCAGATACGCCGCGCTGTTCGGAGAGAAATTTGACCGTTTGCGCTTTGGCCTGCGTCCAGGCCTTGTTCAGATCCTGGTCAAACCCCATCGTGATCCACGATTTGGCCGTCTCGATGCGCGGGAAATCGAGCGGCTTACCTTTCACCACCTCGACCGTGATGTTGAACTCCTTGTAGGCAGTCTCGATGGCGGTGAGGTTGACCTCGCCGTTTCCCTGGCCCGCATGGGAGTCGCCGGTCCATAGCAGTGCGCCCGGCACATGCACGGGAACGTAAAGTGTCGTGCCGGCGACAAAGTCACGAATATCCATGTTGCCGGCGAATTCGCCCGGCGGCACGCTCGAGTAACGGCCGGGCTCCTTGCGGGCTACGGCAAGCGTACCGGGGAAAGGCCGCACCGGCAAAATGACGCCGGGCAGGAACTCGGTCGTCATGGTGTCGAGATCGAGATACATGTACTTGACTTGGCCGTCCTGAAAGACGGTTGGAAACTGGCCGAACATGCCCGGCACGTTGAAGTTGGTCGCGTAAGCCCGCGGGATGATCTTGTTGAGCCGGACCTTGAGCACGTCGCCCGGCTGCGCTTCCTCGATATAGATCGGCCCTGTCAGGGTATGCGGCCCGCGTCCCGGGAAATCGGTACGCAACTTTTTAATCTGCTCGATGGTGGCGCCCGGGACCACCTGGTTGTGACTGTGCATCATCGTTTCCAGAACGATGGTGTCACCGGACTTGACGCGCAGCACCGGCGGCTGGGAATTGTCGAACCAGCCCCATTGGGTCGTTTCAAGCGTGGCAGGCAGGACATGCACCTTCTTGCCGCCCGGCAAATTCAGAACACGAAGTGCGGGATCAGCGGGCCCGGCGGCAGGATAGCCGGGTGTGGTGATTGTCGCGGTCGGCGGCAATCCCGAAGCGGGCGCGGCGGCAGGAGCTGCAGGTGCCGGCGCGGGTGCCGGTGTTTGCGCGAGCGCTGCGGCACCGATGATCAATGCTCCACAGGCGCCGACGGCGATGCGAGACATGCGTGGTAGTTGTGACATACCTACTCCCCTTTACGCTCAGGTTTGAATCTTTAGCGCTTCGTCCACATGTTCTTGGCGACGAGGCAATGCACACTCTTGTCAGCCGCATCCATTTCGCCGACGCGGCAATCCATGGTCATGCTCGCGAGCGCATAGGCATCCAGCCGCGACAGTGACCTTTCCTTCTGCAGAAGCTCGATCATCGCCCATGAGGCATTATCCATGGCCTTGTTCATGTCGGCATCGGTTGCCGAGGTCACCAGATTTTGCGGCGTTTCGACGGTCGGGCGCGGTTCAGCGAGCGATTTGCCGGCGTCCTTCGACGTTATGCAATGGACGCCTTTCTTGATGTCCACGACCTGCGTCACCCGGCAATCGGACGTCTTCGATACCAGCGCCATCGCCTGATCCTGCGGGATCTTGCGTTGGTCCGCCAAAAACTTCGCGGTTTCAGATTTGGCGTTGGCGAGCGCCTTGGTGAGGTCTTCGTCGAAGCCCATTGTGATCCACTCGGTCGGCGTTTCAATGCGCGGCCACTCCAGCTTCGCCATCTTATCGACCGTTACCGTTATCGTGATCTCCTGAAATGCGGTTTCGAGTCCAGTCAGGTTGATCTCGCCATTTCCCTGTGCCGCGTGGGAGTCGCCTTGCCAGATCAGCGCCCCGCGCACGAAGACGGGAACGTGCAATGTCGTCCCCTCGACCATGTCGCGGTTGTCGAGATTTCCGGCGAACGGCCCCGGAGGGACCGCGTTGTAGCGGCCGGGCTCTTTGCGCGCGACACCAAGCGTTCCCGGGAAGGGCCGCAACGGAATTTCGATACCGGGGGCGAACTCTGCGGTCTTCCGCTCATTGTCGAGATAGAAATATTTCACCTGTCCATCCGGAAATTTGCTTGGGAATTGCCCGAACAATCCGGGGACGTTGAAATTTGCACCCCACGGCCGCGGCACGATCCTTTGAATCTTGATTTGCAGCGTGTCGCCGGGCTCCGCTCCGTTGACGAAAATTGGGCCGGTCAACGTCATCGGCCCGCGCGCTGGCCAGTCGGTGCGCAGCTTTTTCAACTCTTCGATCGTGCGGCCCGGATAAAGCTGGCCGTGCGAGTGCGACATCGACTCGATAGCGACGGTATCACCGGAATCGATAATCAAACGCGGCAATTCGGCGTTGTCGAACCAGCCCCACTGCGTCGTCTCCATCGTCGCCGGCAGGACGTGCATGCGGCCCGGATATTTCGAGCCGGGCACGGCCATCAATTTCTGCGCGGCGGATTGCGCCGATGGCGGCTGTTGTGCGAACGCTGCGCCGCCCGCGATTGCCCAGATGGCCGCGGACACGATAACCCGCCCAGAGAATTGCATCGCGTAGCCCCCATTTGAAGGCAAAAACGATAGCAACTTCCCGATCTCCCGAATAGTCGGAGGCAGGCTACGCACAGCGCGGTCCAATTGCGGGTAACGACCCTGATCCGCCGAAATCATTGAGCCAATAGCAATCCAGCCTCCGTGATGTCCGCCTTACCCCGAAAGCGAACATTCAAGGCGGCGGTTGGAATATCCGTTTGCACAATAGCGACAGGACCTTGGGTTGGGTGATGGCTGTCTTGGCCAGTAGCGATCATCCCGACTAGCATCGAACAGATTGCCATGGTCGAGCTCGAAGCAGTCTTAAAAACGCAGGATGATGATGACCATAAACCCGATCAAGCATCTCGGCAGAAATTAGGAAGCCAGCGGCTTCTTTATGCCGCCAGTGGGTCCCTTTATTGAGGGATGATATGGTTGGCGAATGGCGTCACCAAGGACAACTCGTGGGTGCACCGTTCGACGTAAACCGCGACGAGGGTTTTATCGCCCGAAGGAGAACTGATCATGTGGTCTCAGTGGATGATGGACAGTTGGGGCTACGGCGGATATGGACCAATTCACATGAGAATTTGGATTATTCTCGTGATTGCATTCGTGGCCGGTGTCGTATGGCGCGTCGTAAGGGCGCGACAGAAAAAAGGTAATTCTCAATAGTTTTGTACTGGCACGTTTGCACAGCACAACAGCAAAGACGTTCCGCAGTTTGCGCCAAATTCACCATCCATGTGACAAAGCGGACATCGTGCTAGGGCTCATTTAAAGATGACGCACCTCGCGTCTCGGGTACGAGAGCAAATACGAATACCAGTCCCATTACGCCAACGCATGCAAGCAACAAAAAAGTAATGGCGGCTCCGGACGTGTCGGCGATAAATCCGGCAAGTGTCGTGCTGAACGAAGCACCGACGCCAACGGCAGCGCCAATCATTCCTTGAGCAAAATTGAAATGTCCGCTTCCGCGCGTTACATCCGCAATGATAAGGGGAACCAGCACGCCAAGTGTTGCGGCGGATATGCCATCAAGCAGTTGCGTTGCAATGAGCAAATAAGGGTCGCTTGTCACGGCGAATATCGCAGCGCGAACCGCCAGCGCGACGAAGCTAAGCAGCAAAAGCGGGCGACGGCCCCAGCGCTGCGCCTTTAGTCCGACCCGCGGCGCTATGGCTACGACCACGAATTGCGGTACGAGAATACATATTGCCAGCACCAAAGCCGCTGTTTCCGGTGCGCGCTTCGTCAAAATCCCGGCCAGGATTGGCAGCATCGCCGCGTTGGCGAGCTGAAAAAGCATGATGGTGGCGGCGAAACTAAGGAACACGCGGTTGCGAACAAGGCCCGAGATTGCATCGAACCAGGTGCCGACCCCGCTCTTTGGGATCCCCCCACGGGCAAGTTCCAGGTCGATCTCTGATGCGCTGATCTGCGCGAGTGCGATGAGTGTCGGAATTCCGAGCGCGGCCGTTAGAAAGAAGATCGCCTGGTTCGAAAAATAGTAGGCGATGCCTCCCGCAACGCCCGCTGCGATCGCATTTCCGAACGACAAGAAGCGGACGTTGCGGCCGAGCCTAATGCTAAACAAGGCATGGCCGACGAGGCCAAGGCTCATCGCGACGAGCGTAGGCCCGAGCAATGAACTTGCGATCGCGTGCAGTACTTTAGCAGCGACCACCACGCTGAAGATCGGCCACAATGCAAGCAGGAGGGCGCTAGCGCTAATTGACGCCACCGCAAGAGCGGCGAGGAGTGCTTTGGCAGGCATGCGATCCACGAGCGCGCCGGCGGGGATTTGCAACGCCAGACCCGTGATCGTCCCGATCGTCAGAATGAGACCGATGTCGAGCTGCGTCCACGCGACCGATGTCAAATAGGTGGCAACGAACGGGCCCCACCCGGTCTGAATATCAGCGACGAAGAAAGCAAACCAATCGAGACCGCAAAGGCTGCGCCGCGACGCCATGGTTTTACGAAGCTTCGTCTATTTCTCGTGTTCCAGACAAGTTATGAGCCGCCATCTGCGCGCACTTGCGCATCAGGATACCGCCTGTTCGTGCATAACCCCGCGGCAGTCCATCTCGTATTCGAGACCGATAACAGGAGGACGATTGAAATGCCAAGTGAGGCCTGATCGGGCGGCACCTCGGCGGACAATTTCGTCGGCCAAGAATGGATGAAGATCGCGCACCGTATAGACTTGGGTTGCCGTCGTGTCGGCCCAGCCGAAGCCGAGCGCCAGCATCCGTTTTTCCATCTGACCCAGTACGAACTTGGCCTTTTCTCGCATGGCCTCGACGGTGGTTTCACCGCGGCGGATCGTGCGCTCGAGATAGCTAGCATGACCTTCCATAGCCTCTCCGCTGCCTGAGACGACGAAGGAGCGGGAAGCCGACAAATCCGGCATGCTGAACGAGAAAGCGTGAAACGACGGCTCAGCCGGTGGTTCGATCTCAGGACACACATTGCTGCGTGCGACCGGATTAGTGGATCCGTCGAACAGTTTCCATTTTGCTAGTGTGGCTACATACTGTTTGTTGAAATCCGTGAAGCCTTGCTCCGAAAATGGCGCCGGTGACCTCAACTCGCAAGCGCAGAGGGCCGTGGTTGGACGGTCGAAGTCTTTCAGGATCGCCTCGATGCGGCGGAATCCGTCGACCAGTGGTACCGGCGACATGAAGCGCACCCGCATGATGCGGTAGCCGGGAAGGGCGGCGACGCCTGCTGAATATTGGAAGACACCATTGATGAAGCGATATCCGCCCGCGGAAAAATCACTCGTCTGCATGATTTCTGCCTTTTACTGAACCGAAGTCGACGGTAAGGCAGCAATCGGTCCAATAAAAGATTTAAACCCAATTCTTCCTGCCTCGAACACGCACGTTTGGCTGGCGAATGTCTGTTCCTCGCGCTTAGTGGAGATACCCGTCGCGCTGACGAATGTCCGCTATTGGAGGTACACGCCGTCATGTCTAAAGCAGAGTAGGGATCGCGTTTTGGCAAACGCGAATGCCCGCTTTTGGCACTTAGCGGACATGCCGAGCGCCCGGAAGAACGTCCGCTTTCGGGGTAATTGCGGACATCACGCAGGCACGCAGTGATAACTGGTGAGCCCTACCGGACATCGCAACCAGCGTAAGGACGGCGTATTATTTCGTCCTTCCGCCCCAAAAAGTGCCCTAAAAGAATAGCTCGGCAGACAGCCCGCGTTGACATTCGAATCCGTTCTCCAAATACTGAGGCCAATAATAGCGAGTAAAACTAACCGCTGAAGCTCGGTATTCCTGGGAGGAATGCGATGAAGACTTCACGCAGAACACTTCTGAAAAATTCCGCCGCCGCCGCTGCTGCGCTCAGCCTGGACTGGCGTGCCGCCAGCGCGCAGGCTGAAACTGTCCGTATCGGGGTCATTTTCGACCACTCCGGTCCATTTGCGGCTGGCGGCTCGGTCGCTTGCGCAATCGGCACGCAGATCGCGATCGATCTGTGCAACGAACGTGGGGGCGTGGCCGGCAAATATAAGGTTGTTCCGGTCAACGCGGACTCGCAGAGCAAGGCCGATGTTGCGATCAACGAGGTTGAGCGCCTGATCAATCAGGAAAAGGTCGACATCATCGACGGTGTCTATGCGAGCGCCCACGCTGTGCCGCTCGCTGCCAAGGTAGAGCAGCAGAAGAAGATTCTTTGGATTACGACCGCGGTTGCGACCGCCGTGTTCAAGGACAAGAATCTCAATTACGTATTCCGCGCCCAGATTCACTCGGAACAATATGGTCAGGCGTTTGCCGGCTTCATCACAGAACACGCGAAGTCGAGGCTTGGAGTCGAGCCCAGCGCCGTGAAGGTTGCGCTCATCCACGAAGACGGACCGTACGGCGTCGGCGTTGCGGCAGCCGATGAAGAATATTCAAAGAAAGCCGGCCTCAACATCGTCATGCGTGAGGGCTATTCGGCGGCTGCACCCGATCTCTCGGCCCTTGTCACCAAGCTCAAGCGCGCCGGCGCCGATGTGATTTCGCATGCCGGGTACAATCCCGACATCACCCTTTTCTTGCGCCAGGCGCGCGAGAGCGGCCTGCATTTCAAGATGCTGATCGGTGCGGGCGCCGGCTATAGCCAACTCGACAAGCTTCGCGCGACCTTCGGCAAAGATATCGATAATTTCTGCAATATCGATCCGGTGCCCGCGCAACTTCTCGATCCCAGTAAACTCGCGCCGGGCATGGGCGAGCTCATCAAGATCATGGTCGAGCGCTACAAGATCAAGGCCAACGCCACCGACGTGCCGCCGCATTGCTCGATGGGATTCAACCAGACCTGGATTCTGCTCAATAACGTGCTGCCGATCGCGAAAGAGAAATACGGCGGCTTCGACCCGGAAGCAGTACGCAAGGCCGCTCTCGACGTCGATATTCCGCCCGGCGGCACCATCCAGGGCTATGGCGTGAAGTTCTTCCCGCCTGGCACCCAGCTCTCCGGACAGAATGAGCGCTCGACACCGGTCGTCATGCAGAATGCCGGCGAGCATATTTCGGTGGTCTATCCGACCAGCATCCGGACACAGGAGCCCGTGCTGCCGCTGCCGAAGTCATCGGTCTACGCCATGTAGTTGATGATGCTAACAGTCGAGGGGCTTTCAAAGCGCTTCGGAGGATTCCTGGCAGTCAATCAGGTGTCCTTCGAAGTGCGTGAGGGGGAGATTCTCGGTCTCATCGGTCCGAACGGTTCAGGCAAGAGCACGACCTTCAATTTGATTGCGGGAAATTTGCGACCGACGTCGGGCTCGATCCGCCTCGAAGGCACGGAAATCGGCGGACTGTCGGCGTACGCGATATGTCATCAGGGGATCGCGCGCACTTTTCAGATTCCGCGGCCTTTCCGCAAGCTATCGCTGCTGGAAAACGTGACGCTCGCCGCTTACTACGGCGACGTCGGGGGAATCGGGCGCCCCGAGGCCCAGCGCCGGGCGGAGGAAGCGCTCGATCTGGTCGGGTTGCCGTCCGACGCCTCGGCACGAACCAGCGGACTAGGCGCTGCCGCGCTCAAGAAGCTTGAGCTTGCCCGGGCGCTTGCAACCAAGCCGCGCCTGCTGCTTGCCGACGAAAGCCTGGGTGGACTCGACTCGGCCGAAATGGAGCGCGCGGCCGATTTGCTCGGCACTATTCGCAGTCGCATGGGTATTACTATCGTCTGGGTCGAGCACATTATGGGCGTGCTGATGCGCATAGTGGATCGCGTCATCGTCCTTGATCATGGCGAAAAGATATTCGAGGGCGCGCCAGCGCAGGCGGCAGTCGATCAGCGCGTCACCGAGGTCTACCTCGGCAAGAAAAAAGCGTAAGCGCGATGCTCTCGCTCGCCGATGTCTCCGCCGGCTACGGATCGTTCCAGGCGCTGTTCGGCGTCACGCTCGACGTGCCGCAAGGCGAGGCGGTCGGCGTCATAGGGCCGAATGGTGCTGGCAAGACTACGCTGATGCGCGTCATTTCCGGTCTGATTCCTTTGCGTAGCGGCGCGATGACGCTCGAGGGGCGGCCGGTTGGCGGTCTGCCGGCGCATCGCATGGTCGAGCAGGGTATCGCTCATGTGCCGGAGAACCGGCGGTTGTTTGCGCGGCTGAGTGTGGAAGACAACTTGCGCATCGGCGCGTTTGTCCCACAGGCGCGGCGGCGCTTCGCCGAGCAGCTCGAGTGGGTCTACAGCCTTTTTCCGCGACTGAAGGACCGCCGGGAACAGGCGGCTGGGACACTTTCCGGCGGCGAGCAGCAGATGTGCGCCATCGGCCGGGCATTGATGTCCAAGCCGAAATTGCTCCTGATGGATGAGCCATCCGCCGGCCTCGCGCCACTGGTCGTGGCGCAAGTCTTCGAGCTGGTGCATCGCATCCGTGCCGAAGGGCTGACGGTGCTCATCGTGGAGCAGAACGTCCAGCAGGTCCTCGACGTCGTCGACCGCGCCTATCTCCTTGAGGTCGGCAGCATCAAGCTTGCCGGAACCTCCGTGGAGTTCAAGGACAACAGCTTCATTCGCAAGTCGTACATGGGGCTGTAACGAAATGGATCCCTATCTCGTCGAAGCGATCATCAACGGTATCCTCCTTGGAGGCGTACTGGCGCTGCTCGCGCTCGGCCTCAACCTGATTTTCGGCGTGATCGACGTCGTGTGGATTGCGTACGCCGACATCGTCATGTGCGGCATGTACGTGATCTATTTCCTCTACGCCGAATACCAGGTGCCGCTGCCGCTTGCGTGCCTGATCGCGATCGCGAGCGTGGCCGCGTTTGGCGTCGTCATTCACCTCCTGATCATCGCCCCTGTTCTCGATTCGGCGCCGATCAATCAGCTCTTGGCGACTGGCGGGCTGCTGTTCTTCCTACAGAGTTTTGCGACGCTGCTGTTCGGGACCGACTTCCGCAATATCGGCGTTCGGCTACCGGTCCTCGAAATCGCGACGCTCTATATCAGCTTCTCGCGGCTCATCGCCTTCGCTATGGGGTTGATCGGTGCGGTCGTGCTCTATTTGTTTCTCAAGCGTACTTACATAGGCACCGCAATTCGCGCCATTGCGCAGGACCGCGAGATCGTCGGTCTCATGGGCGTCGACCAGCGCCGCATTTATTTAGTGACGTCGGCGATTGGCGGCGCGCTGGCCGGACTCGCCGCATGCCTGCTTTCCTTGCAATACGATGTGCATCCCTACATCGGCAACACATTCGGGCCGGTCATTTTTATGATCTGCGTGCTTGGCGGGCTCGGCAACATGATCGGCGGTTTCATCGCGTCCTTCATTATCAGCCAGATCATCGCCATCGGCGGCTATTATTTCAATACCGAGTTGTCCTATGTGTTCGCGTTCACGTTCTTCATCGTGCTGATGTTCGTGCGGCCACGGGGGATATTCGCGCGATGAGCGTCTTGCGAATATCGATGCTTGTAGGGCTCGCGATACTCATTGCGCTGCCATCCGTCGTCCCACCGTATTTTCTGCATCTACTGATCCAGATTCTGCTTTGGGCGTTTATTTACACGGCGTGGTCGCTGATGGGGCGCTTCGGCTTCGTCTCATTCGGCCACGGCGCATTCATGGGTGTTGGCGCCTATGTGCCAGCATTGCTTTGGAGCTACTACGGAGTCACGCCATGGATCGGCATTCCAGTCGGCATCGCCTTTTCGATGCTGCTCGCGGTCGTTATCGGATACCCGTGCTTCCGCCTCAAAGTCGTCGGCCATTATTTCGCGCTGGTTACGCTCGCGCTCAGCCAGGTTGTGCTGCTCTCGCTGGTGGCCGCGCGCGACATTACCGGGGGCTCGCTCGGATTCACTCAGAGGGCCGTCGGCCACTCCTGGTACGCGCTGCAATTTCCCGAAAAGGCCTACTTCTACGGCATTTCAGTGGTGCTGTGGCTCGTCGGGCTCTATGTCTGGCAGCGCATCGATCACGGCATCAGTCGCGAGGCCCTTGAGGCGATCTCCGAGGATGAGGATGCCGCCGCTGCGATCGGCATCAATGTGCTGCGCGAAAAACTTCGTGTGACCATTATCAGCGCAGCGCTGACCGCGTTAGGCGGCGCAATCTATGGTCAGTATATTATGTATCTCAATCCCGAGACGGTGTCGGGCATCGCAGTGTCGCTGCAGATTGTTTTTGCGGTCGTAGCGGGCGGCGCGTATTCGTTGCTGGGTCCGACGGTCGGCTCGCTGCTGACGCTTTCGCTTACCGAAGGGTTGCGTGTGTGGTTCGGCACCAATTTCATCGGCGCCGCGAATACGATCTACGGGATTCTTCTCATCCTCTGCATCATTTTCATGCCGCAAGGCATCGTCGGCGCGCTCCAAGGCATAAAATTTCGCCAATCGCGAACAAAGCCGGCTCCGGCGGAATAAACGCGAACGCAATCATAGCTCTATCCGCCGTCCTTCGTCGGCCGACCAGTAACCGGCGTAGTTCGCTTTGATAGTTTCGTAAGCCAATTCGAGATCCGCCAGTGGCTGGCGTCCCTGCGCAACGCATTCCATGAAATCCTGAATCTCTTGCAAGTAGCCGCGCGTCCATTCCTCTTCCAGGCAGATGTATTGCCAGCCTGTCTTGCGGTCGACTTTCTCAGTGATGTAAACGCCAGCCAACTTCTCTTCGTCAGTCAGATAGCTCATCAGGTGGTTGTTGGGCGTGATGTTGGCGAACAGGGCCCCACCGTTGGTGTAGGTCTCGACGACATTGCGCACTCCGCCCATGATCATATCGCCAGAGAACACGGTGGCCTTTGTGCCGTCGGAGAACGTCAGGGTCAGCATTCCCCAGTCTTCGACGTCGACCGGATTGGCCTTGATGAAGGCCCGCTCGCGATCCGGCAGGCAGGCCGCGACATTCCCGACATCGGCGGTCACAGCCGACACCGTTATGCGCTCGCCGCGCGCCTTTGCCTCGACCTGTTTGAGATAGAGTACTGTCGAAAGCGGATGACATCCCATGCGAATCAACGAACCGCCGCCGGTCATCGCCCATTGCGCGGCATGAGCGGCATGCGAACCGCTGTGGCTCTCTTCAGCTTTCATGAAGAGGATTTTGTCTTTCGTGGCGTTGAGCACCTCGACTATTTTCGCCACTGCCGGCGCATAGATCCAGTCTTCGGCGTACATGAACAACCTGCCGCTGGCTTTGACGGTTGCGCAGGTCTTGTTCATTTCCTCCATGACGCGCTCGTACATGAGCGACTTCGGCACATGCTTGCCAATCGGCCTCTGGTCGCCTTCGCGCCCGAAATAGCCCGCGAACGGCTTTTCGCAGATAACGTGTTTCCCTGCTTGCATGGCGTCCACGATCATCGTTGCATGCAACATAGGCGGCGTGCAGATGTCGATGACATCAAGGTCCGGGTCGGCGATCAGATCGCGGAAATTTCGAAACACCGTTGCAATGTGGTGTTTCTTTGAAAAATCAACAACGCGGTCGCCGCGTGCGGCAACGGCTCTGACTTCTGCCTCGAGCCCGTAGACGCGCTTGTAGGCGTACATGTGCAGCTCCGCGACAAATCCGCATCCGACAAGACCTATCCTTACCTTTGCCATCGCTGCTCTCCTCCAAGGACATATCGTAGTCGGTTCGCGCCCCGTTGGAGCCACCCCTCTCGAAAGAATTTGTAAGCGCGCACGAGTCCACTATGGCTTTAGGACGGACCAGGTTTCGAAAAACACTGGATGAGCGGCGATAAACCGACCCGCGGAGGGCTGGGACGGTTCCTCGCGCCCACCTTCGCTGCCGGGATGTCCGCTTTCGGGGTAAGGCAGACATCGCGCGGACTCGATGTCCGCTAATGACCCAAAGCGGACATCCCTTGGCTTCGGCGTCCGTCTATGGTTGCATCCTGCCGTCAGGTCAGTGGGGATAGTTATGAAAAGGACGGCTATCTGCATTGCCGTGGCGGCGCTGGCAATTTCTGCCTTGGCAAGCTCCGCGCAGACCAAGTCTGGCGTCGATAAACTTTACATCATCAATTGCGGCGAAGGCGTCGCCGGCGACATTTCTCGTTGGTCGCCGGGCGTCAATGTCGGCAAATCGATGGACTTCGTCGATAACTGTTACCTCATTCACCACACGCAGGGTTGGCTGCTTTGGGACACCGGTCTCAGCGACGCCATAGCCGCCATGCCCGATGGCCAGGCACCCTCCGACCCGCGCATGACGCACTGGCGACGGCCGAAGACACTTGCCTCACAACTTGAACTGCTGGGCGTGAAGCCCGCCGACATAAAGTATCTCGCCGTGTCGCACACTCATCCCGATCACATCGGTAATGTAGAGCTATTTCCGCAGACAATGCTGCTGGTACAGAAGGCAGAATACGAGTGGCCGAACCCGCTCGGCGTTGGGCGCTTCAAACCGGAACATCCAGTGACCAAACTCGAAGGCGACTACGACATATTCGGCGATGGCAGCGTGACAATCTTAGCGACGCCCGGTCACACGCCTGGCCACCAGTCGCTGCTGGTGAAATTGCCAAAGACCGGCGCACTCGTGCTCTCGGGCGATGCCGTTCACTTTAAGAGCAACTGGGAAAATCGCGGCGTGCCTTCAGGCAACACCGACAAGGACAAGACGTTGGCCTCGATGCAGCGCATCTCCGACGTATTGGCGAAGGAGAACGCGCAGCTCTGGATCAATCACGACAAGGCGCAACGCGACAGCCTAAAGATGGCGCCCGCTTACTACGATTGAGGCTTGGCGAATTACAAATGTCATAATCTAAGATCGCAACTGCCTGCTTCGCCGCGGGGGAATTAAGCCATGACGCCGTCCATCGTTCGCGCCACCAGCCGCCGACGCTTTCTGCAGTTCCTGGCGGGAAGCCCGCTGTTCGCGTCGGGCGCAATCTCGGCTTACGCGGCGGAAACTCCCTCGAAGCTGCCCGATCCGATGATATGGTCGCCGGCGACCGATGAGTTGATAAAGTCGCCGAAGGACGCCATCAACGTGTTCGATTTCGAGCCGGTGGCGCGCAAGAACGTTCCGCCCGCGCATTTCGGCTACATGGCGTCGGGCATCGACGACGAGGTCACCCTGCGTGCGAACCGCGAGGGGTTCCTGAAGTTCCAGCTACGGCCGCGCCGGCTAAACGACGTCTCGAAAGTCGACATGAGCATGGAGCTGTTTGGCACGAAATACGATTCGCCGATCTTCATCAGCCCGACCGGTGGCAACAAGTTCTTCCACCCGGACGGGGAGTCCGCCGTCGCCAGGGCAGCGCGCGTTGGTAACCATCTGCAAGTCCTTTCGACGTCGTCGAACGATTCCGTGGATGATGTCACCAAGGCGCGGGGGGCGCCGATCTGGTTCCAGCTTTATGCCTCGCCGCAATGGGAAGTCGCGCAGGCGCTGATCAAGCGCGCCGAATCCGCCGGATGTCCGGTGCTCGCGGTGACGGTAGATCGTGTCGGCGGGCGAAATCAGGAAACTCTGTTCCGCCTGAGCCGTAGCGACACCCGTGAATGCAACGCCTGCCACGATCGTGGCAGCTTCGCGAAACGAGTGGTCCGCCGACACAACTACGACGGCATCGATCTTTCCAGCATTGCTGGCAGCGGCGAGTCTTCCAATTTGAGCTGGGACACTATTAAACGGATGCGCGACATCACCCGTATGAAGATCGTGCTCAAGGGGATCGTCACGCCCGAAGACGCGGAGCTGGCCGTGCAGAACGGGATCGACGGAATTCTCGTCTCCAATCACGGTGGGCGCGGCGAGGACAATGGGCGCTCCACCATCGACGCGTTGCCCGAAATCATCGCGGCTGTGAACGGCCGTATGCTGGTGATCGTCGACAGCGGATTCCGCCGTGGCACGGACGTGATCAAGGCGCTGGCCATGGGTGCGCAAGCCGTCGGTGTCGGGCGGCCCTATTTGTGGGGTCTCGGCGCGTTCGGCCAAGAAGGCGTCGAGCGCGTGCTCGATCTGTTACGGACGGAAACCCGCGCCGCCATGCAGCAATGCGGCGTGCATTCGGTGAAGGAGCTTAATCCGAGCTTCGTGCGCCGGACGACGTGAGCGGCGATCCACGAAGTCTGCTTATGGCACAAAGCGGACATCGCACGGAAATGCTTCGATAATCTTAAAATTAATAACGGTAATGCCGAGTAAGCGAATCTAGTTCGTAACAAGAACGTCTGTAGAATTGACC
>Ga0075021_10000971_pt1 | contig 14705 bp, 19 predicted proteins | sample ColStrG_CSR_2012_FD_72749 | JGI IMG/M metagenome (GOLD analysis project Ga0075021, IMG submission 72749) | Freshwater sediment microbial communities in response to fracking from Pennsylvania, USA - Cold Stream Run_MetaG_CSR_2012 | ecosystem: Environmental > Aquatic > Freshwater > Creek >...
CGCGGCGGCCATGCGTTACACCGAAGTGCGCATGTCCCGGCTCACCAGCGAGTTTTTGGCCGACATTGATAAAGAGACCGTCGATTTCCGGCCCAACTACGACAACTCCCTGGAAGAGCCTTCGGTGCTGCCCACCAAGGTGCCCAACCTTCTTTTGAACGGCAGCTCCGGCATCGCGGTGGGCATGGCCACCAACATCCCGCCCCACAACCTGGGCGAGCTGTGCGACGCCCTGCTTACCTTGCTCGATGATCCCGAATGCTCCGTGGACGAGCTCATCGCCTGCGTTCCCGGCCCGGACTTCCCCACCTACGGCGCCATCTTCGGCGGCCAGGGGCTCATCGACGCCTACCGGACAGGGCGCGGCTCCATCAAGATGCGCGGCAAGGTCGAGGTTGAGCAGCACAAGAAGAACCAGGAACTGGTGGTCATCCGCGAGATTCCCTACGCGCTGAACAAGTCCACCCTGGTTGAGAAGATCGCCCAGCTCATCAACGAAAAGAAGATCGACGGCGTCTCGGACCTGCGCGACGAATCCGACCGCAAGGGCATCCGTGTGGTGCTTGAGCTCAAGCGCGGCACCATCCCCGACATCGTCATCAACAGCCTGTTCAAGTTCACGCCCCTTGAGACCTCTTTCGGCTTCAACATGCTGGTCGTGGCCGGCAACCGCCCGGCCCTTCTCAACCTGAAGCAGATGCTGGAGCACTTCCTGGACCACCGCAAGGAGATCATCATCCGGCGGTCCCGCTACGATCTTCGCAAGAGCGAGGAGAGGGCGCACATCCTGGAAGGCCTGCGCATCGCACTCGACAACATCGACGAGGTGGTGCGCCTGATCCGGGCGTCCACCACCCCGGCCGAGGCCAAGGAACGCTTGATGGAGCGCTTCAGCCTCTCCGAGCGCCAGAGCCAGGCCATTTTGGACATGCGCCTGCAGCGCCTGACCAACCTGGAGCGCGAGAAGCTGCTGGACGAATACGCCCAGATCATGAAGTTCATCGAGTACCTGCGCTCCATCCTGGAGAACGACGACGTGCTGCGCGGGGTCATCCGCGATGAAATCGTCGAGCTGAAAGAGAAGTTCGCCACGCCCAGGCGCACCGAGATTTTGGAAAGCCTGGAAGGCATCGACATCGAGGACCTCATTCCCGACGAGAACGTGGTCATCACCTTGTCGCGCCGGGGCTACATCAAGCGCACGCCGCTGGATACCTACCAGCAGCAGAGAAGGGGCGGGAAGGGCATCGCCGGGGTGCACACTTCGGCCGAAGACTTCATCCAGAGCTTCTGCACCACCACCAACCACCAGTATCTGCTTCTCTTCACCAACCTGGGCAAGATGCACCAGCTCAAGGTGCACCAGATTCCCGAGGGTTCGCGTACGGCCAAGGGGCTGCACATCGCCAACCTCCTGCCCATGGAAAAAGAGGAGTTCGTGGCCACGGCCCTGACCATCCGCGAGTTCACCCCGGACCGCTATTTCCTCTTCGTCACCCGCAAGGGCATGGTGAAGCGCACGGCCATCGATCTCTACAAGAACGTGCGCGTGGGCGGCATCCGGGCCGTGAATTTGAACGACGGCGACGAACTGCTGGACGTGAAGGAAGTTCCGATCAACGCCGAGATATTGTTGGCCACCGAATACGGCCAGGGCATCCGCTTCAGCGTCGGCGACGTGCGCCCCATGGGCAGAAGCGCCGCGGGCGTGAAAGGCATCGCCCTGGCGGGCAAGGACCGCGTGGCGTCCGGGGTGGTGTTCGGAGATCCTGAACGCAACCAGGTGCTCACCGTATCCGCAAACGGATTCGGCAAACGCTCCGACGTGGACCTCTACCGTTTGCAGAGCCGCAGCGGCAAGGGCGTCATCAACATGAAGGTCACCCAGAAGACCGGCCACGTTATCGGCGCTACCTCGGTGTGCGAGACCGATGACATCTTGCTGCTTACCTCGGCCAACAAGATCATCCGCACGCCGGTGTCTTCGGTGCGCAACGTTGGACGCGCAGCCCAGGGTGTCACCCTTGTGGACATGGAGCCTGGCATTCTGGTGATGGGCTTCGACGTGGTGGACGGCACCAACGCGGAGAACGGTTTTGACAAGGAGGAGACCGCCTCTTGAGGCGGGATTTTTCCTTAGAGTGAGGCGTTTTTTGCTGGACGCCCGCATTTGCGCGTATTTGGCCGCTGACGCGATTTGAGGCAAAATGCAGCCCATGTTCCGCAAAATTATCTTGCTGGCCTCAGCCGGGGCCGTTGGAACCCTCTCCAGATACTGGCTGGCCGGGTTTGTTCAGAGACTCTTTGGTTCGAGCTTTCCGTGGGGCACCTGGGCGGTCAACGTTCTCGGGTGCCTTCTTTTTGGTCTGGTCTGGGTGATGAGCGAGGAACGCTTCCTGATCTCGGGTGAAACCAGGCTGGTCATACTGGTGGGATTCATGGGTGCTTTCACCACGTTTTCCACCTACGTCTTCGAATCATCCCAACTGGGTCTGGATGGCCAGATACTGCCCATGGTCCTGAACCTGGCCGGACAGAACGTGGCCGGTTTCGCCGGGCTTCTTCTGGGAATGGTCCTCGGGAGGATACTCTGAAATGTCCTATGCCAGCTACACCAGGCTTCGCTTCTACGTGGGCGAATCGGACCGTATTGACGGTGATCCCCTGTTCGAGCGCATCGTGCGCGAGGCTCGCGACCACGCCATGTCCGGGGCCACCGTGCTGAAGGGAATGATGGGCTTTGGCGTGCACAGCGAGATCCACACAGCCAAGATACTGCGCTTGTCGGAGAATCTTCCTGTCATCGTGGAGGTGATCGACACGCCGGACAAGATCGACGCGTTTCTGGGTGTCATCGAAACGATAGTGGGGCAGGGGATGGTTACCCGCGAGAACATCGAGGCCCGGATTTTCCGAACTGGTTCATGAGCCGGTTTGGCGTGGAGCCTTGGGCTCGTGCATTCTGCTCTTGTAGATCAGTTTCATCACCAGGATGGCCAGGGTAAGGCAGAAGCTCACCCCGTTGGCCACCATGACCGACACGGAATTGATCAGCACGCCATATGTGACCCATAGGGCGATACCGCAGCACATGAGGGCGTACATCCGAAGCGAGATGTCGCCCACGGATTTGGAACGGTAGGTCCGTATCACCTGGGGCACGAAGGCGCAGGTGGTGAAGCAGCCGGCCAGCAGGCCCACCGCCTCCACGTAAAACAGGTCCATTTTTTGTACTCCACCCTTTGACAGCAGCGATTGCCTCGCGCATGATTGAACCATGTTACCGGAACACCTTAAATTCCCCATCCACCACGGTGTGCGTATCCAGTTGGGCGTAACAGGCAGCGTGGCCGCCTACAAGGCCCTTGAGCTGCTGCGCATGTTCCATGAGCTGGAGTTCATCGTGGGTGTGACCCTGACCAAGGCCGCCAGCCAGTTCGTGACCCCCTTGTCCTTCGAGGCCCTGGGTGCCGAGCACGTCTACGCGGCCATGTTCGAAGGCGCTGACAGCGCCTTTGGCCATCTGGAGCCCGCCCAGGAGGCCCGGTGCCTGGTGATCGCTCCGGCCACGGCCAACATCATGGCCAAGATGGCGAGCGGCATCGCCGACGAGATTCTTTCCACCCAGGCTTTGGCCTTCCCCGGGCCCGTGCTGGTGGCCCCGGCCATGAACCCCAGATTGTGGGACGCCAAGGCCACCCAGGCCAACCTTATGACCTTGCGCGAAAGGGGGGTGACCGTCCTCGAACCCGAAAGCGGCATGATGGCCTGCGGCGAAAAAGGAAAGGGCAGGCTCACCTGCCTGCCGGACATCACCGCCCATGTGCTGAAGGCCCTCACCAACCAGGACCTGGCCGGGGTGAAGGTCCTGGTGAGCCTTGGACCCACCCGGGAATATTTCGATCCGGCCCGGTTCTGGTCCAACCCGTCCACGGGGCTCATGGGCGCGGCCCTGGCCATGTCGGCCTGGCTGCGGGGCGCCACCGTGACCGTAGTGCACGGTCCCGTCGACATCTGGCTGCCCGCGTCCATCGCCAGGGTGCCGGTGCAGACCGCCCGGGAAATGTTCGATGCCTGCGTGGGCCTTTGGCCGTCGCAGGAATACGGCATCATGACCGCGGCGGTATCCGATTTCTCCCCGGTCCCGCATGGCACGGAGAAGTTCAAAAAGTCGGCCTTGGACAAGGATGTTTTCACGGTTGATTTCGCCACGAACCCCGACATCCTGAAGACGCTGGGTCAGAGCAAAACCCATCAGCAGAAACTGCTGGGCTTCTGCGCCGAGACATCCGACCTGGCGGGTCATGCCGCAAGCAAGCTCAAGAACAAGAATTGCGACATCATGGTGGCCAACTCCATCGCCTCCCCTGGCAGCGGGTTCGCTTCAGCCACGAACAAGGTCTATGTGGTTGACTGCGCCGGCCGCTCCGAACAATGGCCCACGCTCTCGAAGTGCGAGGTTGCCTGGAGGCTTCTGGAATGGATGACGCATCTTTTACCCTGAGCGAACATCTGCGCGTGCTGCACTTGGCAGGCATACGCACCCTCCTTCCCGGAGAGACCAAGCCCGCGACTCCAGGCCTTCTCGATCATGAACCGTGGCCCACATTCATGGCCAAACTGCCACCTTCGCCGTCCACCATCTGGACGTATTCCGAGCTTGGTTCCGACCTGTCCGGCCAGGCCAGCAAAGCCCGCGGCGATTTATGGCGCAGGATAATCCCGGCTCTTCAGCTTCCCAAGGGTTTTGTCGGTTTCTTTCCGTATGCCATCCCTCAGGAAGGCACCATGCAATGGTGCACGAAGCATTTCATCCAGGCCATAAGTATGATTCAGCCCGCCACCGTGGTTGTTTTCGATGACGATGCCCACAATGAGCTTGTGGTGGCGTTTCGTTCTGAACTGCCGGTCAACATGGACCCCGGGCAGATCCATACCGCCCCAGGACCACAAACGTTGCTTTCGTGCTCTCCGGAGTCATTGCATTCCACGTTGGAGCGATTAAAGAGCATTCTTTTTACGAGATGATGGCCAGTTGCTTGACAAAACTTCCAACCTATCCCTACCTGCTTAGCCACAAAATTTCTTTTCAATTTAAGTGATATTGGTTGTTGACCCTTAGAGGACTCCGCATGAAATTTCTGGTAACTGGCGCGGCCGGCTTTATTGGCTTTCACCTGGCGAACAGACTCTTGGAATCTGGCGCCACTGTTGTCGGCATAGACAACCTCAATGACTATTATTCAGTGGCTTTGAAAAAAGACCGGCTGAAGGTCCTACAGCACCATAACCATTTCACGTTCCTGAAACTGGACCTCTCTGACCGGGAAGGACTGGACGCCCTTTTCGCCAACAACGAATTCACCCATGTCATCAACATGGCTGCCCAGGCAGGTGTCCGTTACAGCCTGGAAAACCCCATGGCGTACATCCAGTCCAACATCGTGGGCTTCGCCAACCTGCTGGAAGGGTGCCGGCACAACAAGGTCCAGCACCTCGTCTACGCCTCTTCCAGTTCGGTGTACGGGCTGAACACCAACATGCCTTTTTCCATCCACTCCAATGTGGACCATCCCATCAGCCTGTACGCCGCGTCCAAGAAATCCAACGAGCTCATGGCCCATTCCTACAGTCATCTGTATGGGCTTCCCTGCACGGGCCTTCGTTTCTTCACGGTGTACGGCCCGTGGGGCAGGCCGGATATGGCCCTTTTCCTCTTCACCAAGGCCATCATCGAAAATCGGCCCATTCAGGTTTTCAACCACGGGAAGATGAAGCGTGACTTCACTTACATTGACGATATCGTGGAGGGAGTGGTCCGGGCCGCCTACAAGCAGCCGGAACCGAATCTGGAGTGGTCCGGCGATGCGCCTGACCCCGGCACCAGCTTGTGCCCGTATCGTCTGTACAACATCGGCAACAACAAGTGCATCGAGCTGAACCACTACATAGAGGCGCTTGAGCGATCTCTTGGGAAAGAAGCCAAGAAGATCATGCTGCCCATGCAGCCTGGAGATGTTCCCGAGACCTTTGCCGATGTGGACGATCTGATTCGTGATGTTGGTTTCCAGCCCAATACGTCCATTCAGGACGGTATTGATCGTTTTGTTTCCTGGTATAGGCAGTATTACAGGGTCTGACGGTATTGACAGGTCAGGCTGCCTTCCTTACACCCCTATGAACTCATCACACTAACAGGCCTGCAGGTACACGGAGATGGATTTTCGCGCCTTAAAAGCTGCACTCGACGAAGCCTTCCAGGGGATTCTTGATATAACCCAGGATGGGCAGATGCCAGAGGAAACGACCGTTAATAAATTTGCCCGCCTTTCCATGCAGCTTCATGCGCAAGCTGATGACGTCTGGCTCGGCGAAGCTGAAGATTTCGCCCATCTGGCCAATCAGCTTCTCCAAGCCGTCAAGAAAGGAAAACGGGAAGATGCCATCCGTCTTGTGGATTCCTTGCAGGATGCTCAGGACTATTGCCATCGGACGTATAAATCCTAGATTGTTTCACGTGAAACAATCCGGTTAAACCGGAGGCTCGGTGCTTATGGCCCGATGTATCGTTATCGCCAACCAAAAGGGTGGGGTGGGCAAGACCACTACGGCGGTCAACCTGGCCGCGGCCCTGGCGGTGATGGAAAAAAAAACACTTTTGATCGACTGTGATCCTCAGGCCAACGCCTCCAGCGGTCTGGGCATCTACCCCGAAAGTGTTTCCGAGAATCTCTACTCCATCCTGTACGAACCCCTCAAGGCCTGGGACGCGGTCTACGACACGTCGCTTCCCTATCTCCACGTGCTCCCCTCCACCTCCGATCTGGTGGCGGCCGATATCGAGCTGGTGGACAAGCAGGGGCGTGAGAATTTCATCCGGGCCGTGGTCGCCGCCCTGGATGACAAATACGAATTCATCCTGCTCGATTGCCCGCCCTCGCTGGGCCTGGTCACGCTGAACGCCCTGTGCGCGGCCACGGAGCTGCTGGTGCCGCTGCAGTGCGAATACTACGCCCTGGAAGGCGTGGCTCAGCTGCTCAAGACCTTCGAGCTGGTCCGCAAGCGCTTCAACAACGGCCTGCATCTGCTGGGCGTGGTCATGACCATGTACGACGGGCGCAACAAGTTGAACCGCCACGTGAAGCGCGAGATACGCAAATGCTTTCCCAAGCACCACTTCGAGACGCTCATTCCGCGTAACGTCCGGGTTTCCGAGGCGCCGAGCCACGGGCAGTCGGTCATCGATTACGACGTGAAATCCAAGGGAGCCGAGGCCTATCTGGGCCTGGCCAGGGAAGTGCTGTGCCGCGTCCCTGTGTGACGCGGCCTCCAATGCGGGATCAAGGGCAGGAGCCATACGGCTCCTGCCTTTTATTTTTCGGAATGGGGATGGCAGGCGACGTCGACGTGCTTGGGGAAATGCTTCTTGACGATGCGCGCTTTGCAGCCCTGGCACTCGAAGTTGACCAGGCCGCCCAGGGTGGCCGAGCGCAGTCGGAATTTACGGGGTTCGTCCTTCTGCCAGTCCGGCGTGGACGCTCCGCACAGGGTGCAGGACACGTCGGTGGGCATGGCGTACTTGAAGTCCCAGTATTGGGCCAGGAGCTCCCAGTCCTTGATGGGCTCGGGGGGCAGCTTCACGGTGGTTGGATCGAGCTCTTCCAGGGCCTTGTCGATGGCCGGGGACAATTCGTCCTGGGCCTTGAGCCACAATTCCGGGCTCAGGTAGATGCCGAGCAGGTTTTTGTCTTGGTCGTAAACAGGTTGAAAATGGGCTTTGGTCACGGGCACGTGTGTCCTCCGGGAATGTGGGGAGCCGCGAGGGCGGTGATAGCGGTTGCCTGAGTCGCGTGTTACAAGGTAAGGAGTTCGCAAGTGAAGTCAAGCCGTGCGTTCAGCAGGCGGGAGGGGGTCGCGATGGCAGGAGCGAAAGGTTTGGGCCGGGGACTGGATGTATTGCTTAAGGGCATGGCCGTCGGGAATGAACACCCGGAAGTGATCCTGGTGAGCCTCGACGACATCAGGCCAAACCCCAGGCAGCCCAGGCTCGAATTCGACCCCCAGGCCCTTGAGGACCTGGCCAATTCCATCAAGGAACAGGGCGTTCTGCAGCCCATCCTGGTGCGCCCCGACGCAAGCGGCAAGCGCGGCTACGAGCTGGTGGCCGGCGAACGCAGGTTGCGCGCCAGCAAACTGGCCGGAAAAGAGAACATCCCGGCCATCGTCCGGGAAGTGACCGACGAACAGAGCCTGGCTCTGGCGCTCATCGAAAACCTCCAGCGCGAGAACTTGAACGCCCTGGAAGAAGCCAAAGGCCTGGACCAGCTCCTGAACGCCTTCGGCATGAGCCAGGAAGCCCTGGCCCAGAAAGTGGGCAAGAGCCGCTCCTCGGTGGCCAACAGCCTGCGCCTTTTGCAGCTGCCCAGGGACATCCAGGAGAGCCTCTTCAAGGACCACATCACCGCCGGGCATGCCAGGGCCCTTCTTTCCATCAGCGATCCTGGCGCCCAGAGCGACCTGTGGAAGCGCATCGTCGGCGCGGGGCTGTCCGTGCGGGACACCGAAGACATGGCCAGCCACTGGAAGGAACACGGAGAGCTGCCCCAGGGGCCGGTCCAGGCGGCCAAGCCTGTCGAAGGCAAGCGCACGCGTCCTCAGTTGCCCCAGGAATTGTCGGATCTTACGTCCCGGCTGCGGGACCGTTTCAAGGCCAACGTGAAGATCGGCGGCGACACCGGCCGGGGCAAGATCACCTTCTCCTACGCCTCGCAGGAGGAACTGAAAGCCCTGTTGGATGAATGGGGCTTGAACGATGCCTAGCACCCCGCCCGGGTGGGATTTCACGGGGGCAGTGAAGCGCCTGCAAGGCGTTCCGGTTCTGGTGGTGGGCGACGTCATGCTGGACCATTACCTGTCTGGCGATGCCGAGCGTATCTCTCCGGAAGCGCCCATTCCGGTGGTTCATGTCACCCATGAGAAACATCTGTTGGGCGGCGCGGGCAACGTGGCCCGCAACATCGCGGCCCTGGGGGGCAAGCCGGAACTGGTGAGCGTGATCGGGGCGGACGACCCCGGCCGCGTTCTGCAAGAGCTCTTGTCCTCGGAGGGCTTGCCGGGGCATCTGGTGGTGGAAAAGCGGCGCATGACCACCATCAAGACGCGCATCATCGCCAGGAACCAGCAGATGCTCCGGGTGGACCGCGAGGAGTCGCGGGAGCTGGAGGGCGGTAGCCTGGGGGCCCTGGAAGGGCTCATCCGCTCCGTTGCCGAGCGCCACGGGGTCATAGTCGTTTCCGACTACGGCAAGGGGGTGGTGTGCCAGAGGATCATGGACACCATCCGCTCGCTCAAGTCCGGGGACGCAGCGGGGCCGCTGGTGCTGGTGGACCCCAAGGTGGTCCATGCCGGGCTCTATTCCTCCGTGGACCTGCTCACCCCCAACGCCAAGGAGGCCGGGGAGCTGGCGGGCGTGAAGCCGGCGGGGCGCGAGGGCGTCATCAAGGCGGGACTTTCGATTTTCAAGCGCATGCGCTGCCGCCAGCTGTGCATCACCCTGGGGCCGGAGGGCATGGCCGTCTTCGAGCGCCCGGGCAAGGTGCTCCACGTGCCCACCATGGCCAAGAACGTTTTCGACGTCACCGGAGCGGGAGATACGGTCATGGCCGTGTTGGCGCTGGCTTTGGGGGCGGGGTACGATCTGGCCCAGGCCAGCGTCCTGGCCAACTACGCGGCTGGCATCGTGGTGGGGCAGGTGGGTACCGCCGTGGCTACGCCGGAAGCCATGCGCGAGACAATCCGGCGCATTGAACCTCCCAAGGTGGAAACCTGGCTCGACATCGAATGAGGAGCTCCCATGGCTGACGAACAGAGCACCGCCTGGAAGGCCGAGGGCGACGCGCAAACGGGAATCGCCAGGATAGAAGGCGAGGTGGATTTCACCAATTCCATGGATGTGCGCCAGTGGCTCAAGGATTTCGCCCAGAGTTTTCCTGGTGAATTGCATCTGGATATGACCAACCTCGGGTACATCGACAGCTCGGGATTGGCGGTGCTGATCGAGATCAGGAAGCTCCTCAAGGCCAAGAACCGCACCATACGCATCATCGGCGTGTCCAACCAGGTCAACAAGCTCTTCGCCCTCACCCAGATCGGGGACCTTTTCGGGATTTAGGTGCAGCCGATGGCCAGCGAATCCGCACAATTCATCTGGCTCATCAACCGGCTCCTGGGCTGCCTGCGCCGTCCCATCACCGGAAAGCCCTACATGCGCTGGCAGACATGGCGGCATTTCGCCTGGGTTGGGGCCGACTCCCTGCCCATCGTCAGCACCATCGCCTCCTGCACGGGGATCATCCTGGCCCTCCAGGCGGCACAGCAGCTGGAAAAGGTGGGGGCTCTCTCCTACGTGGCCAACCTGGTGGGCATCAGCATCGTGGCCGAGCTCGGGCCGCTGCTTACGGCGCTTATCCTGTCGGGCCGCGCGGGCGCCGCCTTCACCGCCGAGATCGCCACCATGAAGATTTCCGAGGAGATCGACGCCCTGGAGGTCATGGGCCTTGATTCGGTGCGTTATCTGGTCTGGCCCAAATGCGTGGCCATGGTGCTCATGTCCCCCTTGCTGGCCCTCTGGGCGGATTTCACAGGCGTGTTGGCCGGAGGAATCTTTTCCGTCATGGTGCTTGGACTGTCAGCGCATGGGTATTACGAACAGACCGTCAATTTCCTCACTTTGCGCATCCTGTTCTCAGGGCTGGTGAAGAGCCTGGCCTTCGGGCTGGCCATCACCCTCATCGGCTGCTGGCAGGGGCTGCTGGCGCGCGATGGTGCGCTGGACGTGGGGCACCGCACTACCCGGTCCGTGGTGCAGTCCATCTTCTTCATCGTGCTCCTGGACCTGTTCTTCACAACCCTCACCTTCATCTCCCGCTGACATGAGCCTGGACTGGACCCGCACCCACGACGCACCGGACATCCACCTGGAGGACATCCAGGTGGGCTATGGGGACCTGTCCGTGCTGAAGAACATCACCGCGACCATGCCTGGCGGGAAAATCTCCGTGATCCTGGGCGGTTCGGGTGGCGGAAAGTCCACACTGCTCAAGGCCATACTGGGGCTTTTGCCGCCAACGTCAGGCCACGTGTGGCTGGGCGATTCCAACCTGTACGCCCTGGCGGATACGGAGTTGCGTGAAATCCGCAAGCGCATGGGGGTTCTGTTCCAGGATGGGGCGCTCTTGGGTTCTCTCCCCCTGTCGGAGAACATCGCGCTGCCCATCCGGGAGCACACCTCCCTGGACGAGGAGACCATCGAGACCGTGGTGTCGCTCAAGCTGTCCCTGGTGGGGCTGGCTGCGTTCACGGAGTTCTTTCCCAGCCAGCTCTCGGGCGGCATGCGCAAGCGGGCCGGTCTGGCCAGGGCCCTGGCCCTGGATCCGCGCATCCTCCTGTGCGACGAACCCACCTCGGGGCTCGATCCCATCACTGCTGCCGATCTGGACCAGATGATCCTGGACCTCAAGGAAGCCTTCGGCATGACCATCTTGGTGGTTTCCCACGACCTGGAAAGCGTTTTCACTATTGCCGATCATGTGGTAGTGCTCAATAAGGGGAGCGCGGTGTACCAGGGCGGGCCGGACGAACTGCGCAACAGCACGGACCCGTTCCTGAATCAGTTCCTGCACCGCAGGCCCAACCGGAACGGGCACGAGCACGCCTGACGTCGTACAAACTGTAATCACCAAGGTGGTCCCAGTGTATTCGGAAAAAGCCCACGTCAAGGACACCATCAAGGCCAGCCTGGCGATCCTGCTCTGCCTGGGCATTCTGGGGGCGTTCGTGGTGGTGCTCGGCGGCTACCGCTTCTGGGAAGACCTCACCGTCTACAACATCCGCTTCAAAAGCGTGAAGGATCTTTCGGCGGGCAGGCCCGTGAAGTATGGCGGCCTGGACGTGGGGCGCATCCTGTCCATCGGGGTGGACGGGGACGACCCGCGCATGATCCGCGTGGTCATCGGCCTCACAGAGCGCATCGAGATGCGCGACGGAGTGGTGGCCCGCATCGCCCAGAAGGGCCTCGTGGGAGATTATTACGTGTTCCTGGAGCCCCAGGGCGCGCTTGGCGAGACAATCCTGCCAGGGAGCTTCATCCCGTCGGTGGAAACAGTTGATCTGTCGCAGCTGGCCGGGCTTGCGGGAGAAATCCTCTCCGATCTGCGCCCGAGGCTCGAGCATCTGGCCACCAGCCTGGAAATGATCCTGACCTCCGAGAACTCAGCCCACATCGCCGAACTGCTGCAAAAGGCCCCGGCCCTCATCGAAGAGCTGCGGAGCACCACCACCCAGGTGCGGCGCGATTTCAACCAGCTGGCCGCCAGCGGCAGGGACGCGGCCGTCAACGCCTCCAAGACCCTGGCCTCCATGGACAAGGCCATCGACGGAGTCAAACGTGAGCTGGAAAAGACCCTGTCCGACATCCGGGGCGAGGTGAAACAGGTGGGGGGCCTGACCGACACGGTGCACAAGGCCGTGCGCCACGATCAGGCCCAGTTGGAAGACATTCTTTCCAACGTGGAGCGGGTAAGCGCCGACGTGAAGGCTCTGTCGGCCAAGTTGCGGGAGAGGCCCTGGGAAATCATCAGCCAGCCCAAGGAGCGCAAGCCATGAAGAAAGTCGCCTCGGCCCTGTTGCTGCTCCCGCTGCTGGGAGGCTGCATCGGCAAGAGCGGGCCGGTGGAGGAATACCTGCGCGTGGGCGCTGGGGCCGACTGCCAGCAGCAGGCCGCCCCGGCCAAAGACCGGGTAGTGGTGGCCGTGCGCCAGTTCAAGGCCGCCGAATCACTGGACCGCCAGGCGGTCATGGTGGCCAGGGGACGGGTGTCCTCCCCCAGCCTGCGCTGGTACTGGGAAGCCGCTCCGGGCAAGCTCTTCGAGCAGGCCGTGGTGCGCGGCCTGAACTGTGCCCCGGGCCTGGCCGCTGCCTGGCCGGTGCGCTCCAACACCGAAGCGGGGCTCAGCATCACGGGATCGGTGACGGTGTTCGAGATCCAGGAACAGCCCCTGGCCCTGAACGCCTCGGCCGCCTGCCAGCTCTGGGACGGCGAGGGCGCCCGCATGGTCGATTCCAGGGCCTTTACGGCCAGCGTGCCGGTTAAGGCCTTGGACGCCCAATCAATCGCCGACGCAGCCGCCAAGGCCCTGGAGAGCATGGGTTCCGAAGCCGGGTCCTGGGCCGCCGCATATGGCCGCAATGCGCAAAAGGCGGGGCCGGGCAAATGATCGCGGCCATCGCCCTGGTGGCCGAGCAGCGCATCCGCGAAGCCATGGAGCGCGGGGAATTCGACGAGCTGCCCAGTAAGGGAAGGCCCCTTGATCTGGACGAAGACGCCAATGTTCCGGATGATCTGAAGATGGCCTACAAGCTCTTGAAGAACGGCGGCTATCTGGACGGATCGACCCAGGCCGGGGACGCCCTCTCCCTGGACGCCATGCTGCGGAGCAATCCGGAAGAGCGCGCCAAGCACCGCCAGATGCTCAAGCTCCAGGTGATGGAAGCCAGGGCGCGCACGCAGGGCGGTAAGAGCCTGTCCCTGGAATGCGCGGGTGAATCCGGGGGTGAATACTTCGAGAAGGTGGTGGAACGCGTGCGTGTCCGCGCCAAGGGGGAAAAACCGTGAACCAGTGCACGATATTGGGCGACGCCATCACCAACGAGGAAAAGCTCAGGGAGTACTTCCCCTATGTGCGGCGCGAGCCCAACGGGGATTTGGTCATCCCGGCGGACAGGATCGGCGTGTTCGTGAAAAAGTACATGGAGCTGGCCGACAACCGGGACCACCTGGATCGTTTGACCATGTACCGCAACGGCCCGGAACGCCAGGATTCGGACAAGACCGGTGACTAGGCGTTTCAGCGGCGTCTGCCTGGCATTCTGCCTCTTGTCATTTTCTGGAACGGTTTGGGCTCAGAACTGCGACCGGCCCGGGTCCATCGCAGAGATGACCGAATGCGCCGTCCTGCGCCTTCGCGCGGCGGAGCGGGAACTGGCACCGGTATACGGGACGCTTCTGGACAACGAGGACAAGGATTTCGTGACCAGCGCCAAGAAAGCCCAGGATGCCTGGATGCGCTGGCGCGAAGCGGAAGGACAGTTGGCCGCCAAAACGGTAAGCGACCAGGGCCTGGCCGACTACACCCGCATCAACCAGGAAGCCATCATGACCGAAGACCGGGTCAAGGACCTGCGCGGCTACGCGGGAAACTGAGACGGCTTCGTCAGACGATCCGTAATACGATCACTTCTTCCACACCCCTCCCCAGAAAAATTCGCGCAGCGTGGGACCGTTGACCGGTTCCGCCAGCGCTTCACAGGTAAGCCCCAGCGATTCGATCAACCGGGCCTGCTGGTCGTTTTCCTGGCGGGTCATGGTGCAGGTCATGTAGACGAGCCGCCCCCCGGGGAGCAGTGCCTTGGCGCAGGCCTCGATGAGGGAGGCCTGGGTTATGGCCAGGGCGTCCACGTCCTGGCGGCTGCGCTTCCACTTGGCGTCGGGCCTGCGCGAGAGCACGCCGAGGCCGGAGCAGGGGGCGTCGATCAGGATGGTGCCGCCAAACGGGCGCAGGGGCGGGTTGGCCGCGTCGGCATGGAAGGCCAGGGGACGCGGCAGGCCAAGGCGCGTTGATTCCACCAGCAGGCCGCGCAGGCGCCGT
>Ga0075021_10000972_pt1 | contig 14703 bp, 14 predicted proteins | sample ColStrG_CSR_2012_FD_72749 | JGI IMG/M metagenome (GOLD analysis project Ga0075021, IMG submission 72749) | Freshwater sediment microbial communities in response to fracking from Pennsylvania, USA - Cold Stream Run_MetaG_CSR_2012 | ecosystem: Environmental > Aquatic > Freshwater > Creek >...
GATTTACACGCGGGCAATTGGTTGGCCGGATCATGCCGCGCGAAGTCGCCACCGCCCACGCCAGCGCGAGCCCGGTGATGGCGATGCAGGACGACCTGCGCGGCAAGCTCGGCGGCGGCGCGACGCATGGCGCGCTGGCGCTAGAGCTCGAGTCCGCACCCGCCATCGCCCCGCAAGCCCGCGTCGCCGGCCAGCGCGCCGCCGAAGCCCGACTCAAGGGCTACGAGGGCGACAGTTGCGGCGAGTGCGGAAACTTCACGATGGTCCGCAACGGGAATTGCACTAAATGTGATACCTGCGGCGGTACGAGCGGGTGCAGTTGAGGGATTTAGCGATGAACCAATATAACCTGTATACGGTAGCTTCAACCGGTTCCCAATCGGCCACGTACATCATTGACGCAGTAAGCGAACAAGCCGCGAGACTCTTACTCGATGAAGACTTGGCGGAGAGGTCCGATCCACTTACTCAAGATGATTTTGCGTGTGCCCAAGCTCAACACGGGCGAACTGCTGAAAACGATGATGGATGGACGCCGCAGTTCAGACTCTCGTTGGAAAATCGAAGAACTGGGGACATAGCGCGCGGCCAATGTCCGAAGACGCGAGAATCGTATTCAGGCAAGGAAATAATTGCGCGCTTGGTCTTGTGGCCGATGGGCCAATACACATAGCTTGGGTCAAGCCTTCGCGCGATCCAACACTCCGGATTGCGAAGGGAAAGTGCTTTGGAACTGCCTCTCCCGATTGCGTAGGGGCGACCGCCGGTCGCCCCTACGCAAGGACGGTTTGAACCACCCGCCTCAGCCCGGCAGCGCCTTCAGCAACGCCTCGGCGCTGCTGGCTTCGGCCTTGCCGGGCTGGTCCTCGACGTTGAGGATCTTCAGCACGCCATCCTCCACATACGCCGCATAGCGCTGTGAGCGCGTGCCCATCGGCGCCGACTCGGACGACAGGCCCATCGCCTTGGCGAAGGCCGCCGAGCCGTCGGCCAGCAAGAGGATGCGGCCATCGGCGCCGGTGTCCTTGCCCCAGGCGGCCAGCACGTGGTGGTCGTTGACGGATGTGCAGGCGACCGTGTCGATGCCGCGGCGCTTGAACGCCTCGATATTGGCCAGGAACCCGGGCAGATGTTTGAGAGAGCAGGTCGGCGTATAGGCGCCCGGCACCGCGAACAGCACCACCTTCTTGCCCGCGAACACATCGGCTGTCGTCATGTCGATGACCTTGTCGCCCTGTTTGACCTTGAAGATGGCTTCGGGCAGGCGGCTTCCAACGGTGATCGGCATGGCGGTGGCTCCGGGTGGGTGGACTTTGAATGGTCCTACCCCAGCCTAGCCCCGCCCTCAAGGGATGGTTGCCGTGACTTCGGTGGCGGTGTCGTCGCCCACCAGCGTCAGCCGCAGCTTTTTGCCCGATGGCGCTTTGAGGTCGTCGGACTTGCTGAGATCGATGCGGAAATGCGTGTGGCCATCGCCGGCGTCGGCGAGACGGTTGGCCATCGGCACGAAGCTCGAATCCAGGGCCTCGGCATAAACCTGCGCATCGCTGGTCCCCTTGGCAAATTGCGTGTCGATCAGCAGGCCGCTGGACTCGATCTTCAGACCCGCGAATTGCGGTCCGTCCTTGGCCTCGCCCTGCGGCACCGGCACCGAAGCCAGCGCCCGCGAAATCCGCTCGGCATTGGAGCTATCGGCCGGATCGATGTTCAGGGTCAATTCGTGTTCCTCGGGAATGCAGATTTTCGCGCACACGCCGTAGGTGACCGTGACGTCGAGCGTGACGGGTTTGCCTGCGTCGGCTGGCGTGATGGTCACGGGAAACAACACCGAATGCTTGTAGCCGATGGAATCGCCGAGCGGATCGGCCAGCCGCGAGGGTGCCGGAAACAGCACCATGGGAGCGCCGGCATTGACCGATTTCTTCCAATCAAATTCGGGTGGCACGCCGCCAGCTTCGCCGGGATAGCGCCAATAGGTCTTCCAGCCGGGCTCCAACGCGATCTCGATGCCGGCGGTCAGTTTCTGGCTGCCGTCGGCGTATTTGACCGGCGCCGCGATCAGCCGCACGCGCGAATTGTGGCCGGTCACCCACTCTCCGGCGCCGTGCGCGTCACCCGCGATCATCAAAACAGCAAGGGTGGCGGCCCATCGGGCAATTGGCGTCAACATTCCTGCGCACTCCATCAAATTTTCTCCGCACTGGCCTGCCAGCTGCTGCCGCGCAACAGCAAATCAAGCCTGGGTGAAGGATCGGTTTCTTGCGCTTTGCAGCAACGCACTGCCTTCACAACACCGCCCTTCCCCGGTTAGGGTGAGGGCATGGCGACTCCTCGAATGACGCGCAAATCTGACTCCATTTACCTCGACGGCCAATTGCTGGTCGCCATGCCGGCCATGACCGACAAGCGATTCGCACGGTCGGTGATCTATCTGTGCGCCCATTCGGCGGAGGGCGCGATGGGACTGATCATCAACCAGGAAGCGCCCCATATCAGCTTCGTTGAGTTGTTGGAGCAGCTGAAGATCGTCACCGATGACAAGATGACCTCGCTGGGCCCTGCCCTGGCCGACATGCCCGTGCATGTGGGCGGGCCCGTCGAGACCGGGCGCGGCTTTGTGCTGCACTCGTCCGACTATGTTGCCTCCGACAGCACGATGCGGATCGGCGACACCTTCTGCCTCACCGCCACCATCGAAATTCTGAAGGCGATGGCGCAACGCAAGGGCCCCAAGCGCTCGATCCTGGCACTCGGCTACGCGGGGTGGTCGGCAGGCCAGCTTGAGCGCGAAATCCAGGCCAATGGCTGGCTCAATTGCCCGGCCGATCCCGATCTCGTGTTTGAGACCGAGCTTGAGGACAAATACGACGACGCGCTCTCGCTAATCGGGGTCACCAGGGCGCATCTGGTGAATGACGCCGGGCACGCGTAGTACGGACCCAATGCGCATCACCGCGAACGACGGCGCCCCCTACGCGATTCCTTGCTTGCGCCGGGCGACTCCACTCTGGGGAGCCGGCCGCCCGGCGCGGTCATATCCAATAGAGCGCTCGAAGAGAGACTCGTCGACTTCGGAAGGCAGCAGCCGCTGGCGGCCGGCTCCGCGAAGCGGAGTCGCCAGCGGCAAGCAAGGAATCACGCGACTTCCGCGTGTATTGCGATCCCCAGATCGCGCATTTTCTTGCGCAGGGTGTTGCGGTTGACGCCAAGCAGATCAGCGGCGCGCACTTGATTGCCGTTGGTCGCCGCGAGCGCCGCGCGCACCATCGGAGCCTCGACATCGCGCAGGATGCGGTCATAGAGGCCGGGCGGCGGCAAGTCGGAACCGTGGCGGGCGAATTCCTCGCGCAGCCAGCCCTCGACCAGGTTTGGCAGCGGTTGCTGGACCGAAGCATTGGCGCCGTTCGACACCGGCTCGACCTTGCTCAACTGCGCCGCGACCAGATCGGCCGGAATTGTCTCTTGGGCGTGGATCGCGACCATGCGAAGCACGATGTTTTCCAGCTCGCGCACATTGCCCGGCCAGTCGTGGCGCATCAGCAGTTCGAGCGCCGCCGGCTCGATGCCCCGCTCGGGCAGCCCGCTCTTGATCGCGCCCTTGAGGAAATGGCGCACCAGATCGGGGATGTCCTCGCGTCTCTCTCGCAACGGGGGCAAGCGGAGCGGCACCACATTGAGCCGGTAATAGAGGTCATCGCGGAACAGCCCGTGCGCGATGTGCTGGCGAAGTTCGCGGTGGGTCGCGGCCACGATCCGCACATTGGCCTTGATCGGCGTGCGCCCGCCGACGCTGGTGTACTCGCCCTCCTGAAGCACCCGCAGCAACCGGGTCTGGGCCTCCATCGGCATGTCGCCGATCTCGTCCAGCAGCAGCGTGCCGCCCTCAGCCTGCTCAAAACGGCCGATGCCGCGCGAGGCCGCGCCTGTGAACGCACCCTTTTCGTGGCCAAACAGCTCAGCCTCGATCAGGTCGCGCGGGATCGCCGCCATGTTGACGGCCACGAACGGACCGTTGCGGCGCTTGGAGTGGCCGTGCAGGGCGCGAGCGACCAGCTCTTTGCCGGTGCCCGATTCCCCCGTGACCATGACGGTCAGATCGGTCTGAGTGAGGCGAGCGAGGGTGCGGTAGATGTCCTGCATCGCCGCCGAGCGGCCGATGAGGGGGCCTTGGTCTATACTGGCGTCCTTGTCGGTGCGCGGCTTGGCCGCGGTGCGAGGCGCTTGCAGCGCGCGTTCGACGACCGCCAGCAGCGCCTTCAAATCGAACGGCTTGGCCAGATAGTCGAACGCCCCCAGCTCGGCGGCGGTGACGGCGGTTGCGAGCGTCGAATGCGCGCTCATGACCATGACCGGCAGCTCTGGCCGCAGTTTCTTGATGCGTGGAATGAGATCGAAGGCAGTGCCATCGGGCATATAGACATCGGTGACCACCGCCTCGCCTTCGCCCGCCGCGATCCATTGCCAAAGTGTCGAGGCCGTGCCCGTCACGCGAGCTGTGTACCCCGCGCGGGTCAGCGCTTGCGACAGCACCGTGCGCATGGAGGCATCGTCGTCCGCAACCAGAACGACCCGACTGCTCATTTCTCATTCTCCGCAGCGTTTGCAGCACCGGCGGGCGCCATCGGCAACATGACCCGGAAGATTGTCCGGCCGCGGACCCGCTCGGTCTCGATCAGCCCGCCGTGCTCGCTGATGATCCGGGCCGATAGCGCCAGTCCGAGGCCGGTGCCCGCGGGCTTGTTCGAGATGAACGGCTCGAACAAATTGTTGGCGATCTCGTCGGCAATGCCGGGGCCGTTGTCCTCGACCGAGATGGCAAGCGGCAAGGACACGCGCTGGCCGCTCGCTGGATTGGTCACGGCGACCCCGGCATGAAATCCGGTGCGCAGCCAGACTTGCGCGTTCTCGCCCTGGCTTGAAGACGCCTCAACCGCGTTCTTGACCAGGTTGAGAAGCGCCTGCACCAAGCGGTCGCGATCACCCAGCACAGAGGGCAGCGACGGATCGAACTGAGCTGTGAACTTGAGCAGCTTGGGCGCCGCCGCCGCCGCCAAGCGGCGGACATGATCCAGAACACTATGAATGTTCACGGCGGTGCTTGAGCGGACCGGTGCATCCCCGAAGGCCAGCATCCTATCGAGCAGGCCGGCGACGCGATCGATTTCCGAGCAGATGAGCTGGGTCAGCGCCCGGCCCTCACTATCGACATTCGCCTCCAGCAGTTGGGCGGCACCCCGGATGCCCGCCAGCGGATTGCGGATTTCGTGGGCGATGACACCGGCCAGTCCCGAAACCGAACGACCGGCACTCCGGCGGCCCATCTGGCGTTCAAGCAATCGCGCCGTCGAACGCTCCTGCAAGGTGACCAGAACGGCGCCCTCGCCTTCCGAGAAGCGTGCGGCATGAACCTCGACATCGCGATGTTCGCCAATCCGGGGCGAGGCAATTTCGAGCCCGATCAAATTTGAGGATCGGCCCGAGCGGCGGACCTGACCCATGAGGGCAAGCAGCGGATGGTCGCCGGGGATATAGTGATCAAGCCGCTTGCCGATGAGGCGCGGCAGGCTTGTCTGGAAGAACTCCTCGGCGGCGGGACTGGCGTAGGTAAAGCGGTCCACTGCATCGAACACGACCACGGGGAGCGGCAGCTGCTCGATCAGGCCGGCGGGCGCTCCTCTGGGGGGAAGCGCGCCCACCTCGAAACTCGCTTCGGCTCTTGCCCTTTTCATGCCGCGGCCTCGGCTGCCTGGTCAAACAGCTCGCGCAGCCCTGCCCGCACGCTCTCCACACTGTCGCTCTCGCACAACCGGCGGCGCCAGGATTTTCCCGGCGGCCCATCGCCCAAAAGCCGCAATACATAGGACCCGATGTGCTTGCGCATGTTCTTCAGGCCGAGGTCGCGACCGTAGTGCAGAAGCATCGCCTCGAAGTGCCCGAAGATGATGGCGGCGCGTTCGCCGCCCATCGGATCGCCGCCGTCGGCGCCGGACGCCAGAAACCGTGCGGCCCGGCCGGGCAGCCAGGGCTGGCCATAGGCGCCTCGTCCGATCATCGCGCCGTCAGCGCCCGAAGCTGCCAGGCTGGCGGTCACATCCTCCAGGCTCTCGATGTCGCCGTTCACGATTACGGGGATGGTCACGGCCTCCTTGACCTTGCGAACAAAGGTCCAATCCGCCTTACCCTTGAAGAACTGGCAGCGCGTGCGGCCATGGACCGTGATCATCCGGATGCCTGCGGCTTCGGCACGAGCGGCAAGTTCCGGTGCGTTGAGCGTGCCGTGGTCCCAGCCCATCCGCATCTTGAGAGTGACCGGCACGTCAACTGCGTTGACCGTAGCTTCGATCAGCGCCAAGGCGTGCTCCGGTTCGCGCATCAGCGCCGAGCCGGAGAGGCCGCCAGTCACCACGCGGGCCGGGCATCCCATGTTGATGTCCACGATGTCGGCGCCGAGCCCGACCGCCACCTTGGCGCCCTCGGCCATCCAGTGGGCCTCGCGGCCCGCGAGTTGCACAACGAACGGCGAGTGGGCAGGCTTGACGGCCTTGCGCAGCATGTCGCGGCGCTGGTGAACCAGCGGTTCGCTGGCGACCATTTCGGAGACGACCAGGGAGGCCCCGGTCGCGTGCGCGATGTCACGAAACGGCAAGTCGGACACGCCCGACATGGGTGCCAGGATGACCGGATTGGAAAACGCAAAGCGTCCGACCTGAAAAACTGATATCACGATGGGGAATGTCCGTTGCCTGCCTAAATATCGCGCAACTTTAGCTGTTGCCCAACTTTTATGCAACCCGATGCCCGACGAGCCTGTGGCGAGCGGGCAGATTCCATGGCAATGGACTTGCCTGACTGGGTTCAAATGGCATCGAGCAGGAAAACAAGAAAATGCTCATCGCCGCTCTGATCGTCGCCGCCGGGAAGGGCACCCGGGCAGGCCCGGGCGATGTTCCCAAGCAGTACCGCATGGTTCGAGGCCGGCCGATGCTCGTCCACAGTATCGAGGCATTCCTCGGCCATCGCGAAATCCAGCTTGTGCAAGTTGTGTTCAACCCGGACGATCGCGCACAGTACGATCACGCGGCCACGAACTTCGATCAACGTTTGCTGCCGCCGATTCCCGGCGGCCCGAACCGGCAGGCCAGCGTGCTTGCGGGCCTCGAGGCGCTTGCCGCCCAGGTCCCTGATCGCGTTTTGATTCACGATGCCGCCCGGCCTTTTGTCAGCGCCGAGGTCATTTCGCGCGTTCTGACGGCGCTTTCCGATCATCCTGGCGCCATTCCCGCCATGCCGCTCAACGATACGCTGAAGCGCGAGGGTTTTGGACGAACCGTCGCGGGCACCGTCGAGCGCGCCGGACTTTGGCGGGCGCAAACGCCTCAGGGGTTCCATTTCTCCGCGATCCTGGACGCCCACCGTCGCGCGGCGGCGGCCGGCCATCAAAATCTGACCGACGATGCCGCCGTTACCGAATGGGCGGGCCTCGAGGTCGCCCTGGTTCCCGGCACCGCCGCCAACCACAAATTAACGACACCGGAGGATTTCCTGAGCGTGGAGCATCCCACCGCCGCCATTCCGGACTTCCGCACGGGGTCCGGTTTCGACGTTCATCGCTTCATGGACGGCGATCACGTCATGCTGTGTGGCTTGCGAGTTCCGCACAGTCGCGGCATCGAGGCCCATTCCGACGGCGACGTCGCGCTACATGCGCTGACCGATGCGTTGCTCGGGGCCATCGGCGCGGGCGACATTGGCCAGCATTTTCCTCCCAGCGATTCGAAATGGCGCGGCGCGGACTCGGCGGTCTTTCTGGCCGAGGCGGCCCGGCAGGTACGCGGGCGCGGCGGCCTCATAAATAATATCGACCTCACGATCTTGTGCGAGACGCCTCGCATCGGTCCGTTTCGGCAGGCCATGCGCGAGCGCATAGCCGACATACTCGGGCTTGGCGTCGATCGCATCAGCATCAAGGCCACGACAACGGAAGGGCTCGGCTTTATTGGGCGTGGCGAGGGGCTGGCGGCGACCGCGACTGCGACAGTTATGCTTGTGGCAAGCGATCAATCCGGTGGAAGGACGGCATAGCCGCCACGCTTGAGGTGTTGCCGCAACCTGCGAATCGCTGAACAATGCTTCCCAACTTGAACACGCCGGCTAGCGGCGCAGCGGGGTATCGACATGGGACGGTTCGCAGCTGTTGATCCGAGTTCGGCCTCGCAGATCGCGGAAAGTTCCTCGGCCTGTTGCGTGGCGCTCCGGGCCCGCCGCATGAGCCGGATCATTACTCGAATCTACGACGAGGCGATGCGCCCATTGGGCCTCACCGCCAGTCAGTTCACCCTTCTGACCGCCGTTGCCCAGCAAGATGGCGTGACGGCCGCCGAGATCGGCTTTGACCTCGACATCGAGAAATCGACGTTGAGCCGCAACCTCAAGCGCTTGGTATCGCTGAAGCTGATCGCCATGGACCCGCCAGCGGGACGGCGCGGCCGGGGCCTGCACCTGACGGAACCGGGCGAAAAGGCGATCCAGACCGCCTTCCCGGTTTGGCGCAACACCCAGGAGCGGGTCGAGGCGGCGTTGGGCGATGAGAGCACCGGGACATTCGACCGGCTGCTGGATTCGGCTGAGAAAATGCTGGCGGCGGCCTGAGTTCACCTCGGCACCCGACGACCTGAGCCGGTGGAGTTCGCTCCGCCGGTTTTGTTTTGTGCGAGAACCGGCCCGTGCGAATGGGTATCTGACACCGCTCTGCTGCCACCAGGAACGACGGTGAGGGCCCAGATCGACTGGAGAACCCTCACGAACCAAGCGCGTTCCTGGATCCTACCGGGCAAACTCAAAACCCGCTGCAGAAGAACCGCATCGTGACCGTCCACTGGCCGGTCTGGTTCTGCGAGATGCCAGTCTGGCGGTCCGACGCCTCGCCGTTGCAGCGGGCCTGTCCCCACCACATCTGCGACAGCGCCTCGGCCAGGTCGGAGCTGGCGACGCTACTGCTGCGCCGGCAAAGCGCGCTGCCGCCCTGGTCCAGGACCTTGGTGAAACCGTCAGCGCACGCAATCGAGTCCGCCGCGACGGCCTGTCCAACGCCAAGCAACACCACCAAAAATGCCGATACGCCTACGGAGCGAATGGGACGCGCCATCGGATTCTCCATCGTTCGGCAGCCGACTGATGAGCATGGTGCTTCGTTCGGCGGAACTTGGGCAGAGAAACGGTGGAATTGCGGCCCTGCGTTCTGGCGTTAGGGACGACAAGGCCGAGAACTTGCCGGATTCTTTCAAGCCGTGTCAAATCGGCGCGGTGTTTTGGGTGTTGGCGGTGATGTGGCGTGACTGGGACAGTTTTGGACAAGGCGAGTCGTTGGTTCGTCGCCGGGGTGCTGCTGGCAAGTCTTGCCGGATTGGTGGCCGGAGCACTTGGCACCTACTCACCTGCTCTCGACGTACTCGCCAATGCCCGCGTTCACCTCGCCGGCCTGACGGTGGCAGCGGGCCTGGCGCTGTGGATTAACCATCGCCCTGTCGTCGTGCTTGCGCTCGGCGCCTTCCTGACACTCGCTGCGCACTCGATACTTGCCGGCCAGAGCGAAGGCCCGCTTCTCGCGGCCTTGGACGGCTTGCCGACCCAAGGGCCAGGGCTGTGGACCATAGTTAGCCTCAACACCTGGCACGCCCATGCCGATGCCGCCGGCCTTGCCGATCAACTGGCGGCCACCAACGCCGATGTGCTCGTGCTGACCGAGTTCGGCCCCAACAAGATCGAGACGCTGCACGCCCTGGCCAAGAGTTTCCCCTACCGGATCGACTGCGCCCGGCAATGGGATTGCGCCATCGCGATCCTATCGAAGCACCCATTCACGTCCTCGGGCAGCAGCCCGGAGGGCTTAGGGCCTGCCACCGCGTGGCTGACATTCGGCGCTGGACAGCAGGCGATGACGGTGTTGGGCGTGCATGTGGCCGAACCCATGCGCTCTCCTGCGACCCATGCCCGCGAGCTTTCCCGGCTTGCCAGCATGACCTTGGGGATTTCCGGCAGCATCCTGGTCGCTGGCGACTTCAATACCACGCCATGGACCGCGGCTTTCGCGCACTTTAGCGAAGTGTCGGGACTTCGGCATATGGGCCGGTTCTTGCCGAGCTATCCCTCTGGTCTCTCAGGTATGCCGCAGCTGGCCGTTGACCATATGTTCGCATCCCCGGCCGTGCGATTTGAGGATGTCTGGCTGGGCCCGGACATCGGCTCCGACCATCGGCCGGTTCTCGCGAGCATCAGGCTGCCCGAGACCTTGATTTCGGCCCTGCCCTGACAGCCCTAGGTACCGGTGCCGCATTTGCGGGTTCGGCTCACGACAAGAGCTGCGCGCACATCGTCGGTCATTGCCTTGATCTGATTGTGCCGCAGCATGGTCTGGCCTGTTGCCGCCCCATCCGCGAGCACTTGTTTGGCGGCGTCCATCTCGGCGATGCCGTTGGCCAATTCGGAACAACTGAGTTTGTCGCGCACATTCTGATAGGCGAACAGCCGCACCCCGGAAGCGACAGTATCGCGCCCGGGAGCTTCGGCGATCCAATGATGGCCGCTGTCGCTGCTCATGGCATGGACCATCTCGGTGCGCTGGCCAACACATACCGGAGTATCGTCGAGGCACGGGCCGTTCATGGCCTGCGCATCGAACCCCGCGCAACTGGCAAGCAGAACCGCGCAGCCGAGGAGCACCAGAGCCGCCAGGGTGTCACGAATCAGCATGTCTGGCCGCCCCCGCATCCGCAAAGCTTAGCAGACCGCATGACGGATTGCATGTCCGGCGTTAACCGTTTCATATGGGGCGAACAACTAGCCGCGCTTCGAGGCGCCGGCATGGCAAGGAGCACCCAATGACCCGTGCAGTCCGCGTTCACGCCTATGGTGGGCCCGAAGTTCTCAAGGTCGAGGATATTATTGTCGGAGCACCGGGGCCAGGCGAGGTCAAGCTGCGGCAAACCGCGATTGGGTTGAACTATATCGATGTCTATCTGCGCACGGGCCTGTACCCGCAATCCGTCATGCCGTTCATTCCCGGACAAGAGGGCGCGGGTGTCGTCATCGAAACCGGCAAGGGTGTTGCCGAACTCAAGATTGGTGACCGTGTTGCCTATGCCGGACCGTCAGGTGGTTATGCAGAGGAGCGGTTGATAGCGGCTGACCGGCTCGTGCCGCTGCCGCCCGGTATCGACGACAAGACCGGTGCGGCCATGATGCTGCAGGGCATGACGGTGGAATATCTGCTCAATCGGACGTTCAAGGTGGGGCCGGACACGGTCCTGCTCCTTCATGCGGCGGCTGGCGGCATAGGCCTCATCGCCTGTCAGTGGGCCCGGGCGCTCGGCGCCACCATGATCGGCACGGTCAGTTCGCCAGAAAAGGCGGCGCTGGCCAAGGCCCATGGCTGCACCCATGTGATCAATTCAAAGACCGAGAATTTCGTCGAGCGCGTGCGCGAAATCACCGGCGGCAAGCTTTGCGACGTGGTTTATGACTCCGTGGGCAAGGACACCTTTCCCGCCTCGCTCGATTGCTTGAAGCCGCGCGGGTTGTTCGTCAGCTTCGGGCAGTCTTCTGGGCCAGTCCCGCCGTTCAATGTCGGCATTCTCAACCAAAAGGGATCCCTCTATCTCACCCGCCCCTCGATGACGGGCTACATGAGCAAGCGCGAGGAGTTGCTGGCCTCGGCCGCCGCTCTGTTCGCCATGGTTGGCGGTGGCAAGATCAAGATCGAGGTCAACCAGACCTATCCCCTTTCACGTGCCGCCGACGCCCACCGTGATCTCGAGGGGCGCAAAACCACGGGCTCGACAGTTCTTCTGCCTGGGTGACCGGTTCACCGGGCTTGGCGCGTCAGCATCAGGCCGAGTAACGCCCTGATGCGGGCCAGGTCGCGATCGAAGAACCGCGCGGTGACCGGCAAGGCCGTGCTGGCGTTGCGAAGGTCCGCCAACGTTGCATTGCGCGCCATGCGTGCCAGGTCCTTCTCGGTCGTCACGAGCAGGGCCCGGTTATCGCCGGCAAGCGCGTTGAGCCGTTCAGCATCGCGGTGGGTGAAGCGATGATGATCAGGAAACGGCACTTCGGCGGCGATGTCGGCGCCGATCTGGCGCAGGCTGTCGAACAGCTTGGACGGCCGCCCAATGCCCGCATAGGCAACGACCTGCCGACCTCTAAGCTCGGCCGCCACAACAGCGTCGGCCACGAGTTCAGCTCGCAACAACGGCCCGCGAAAGTCGCGCAGTCCCGTGGGAAGATCAGGCAGGGGCTGGCCCTGACCGCATAGCACCACCAGCGCATCGGTGCGGCGAAGCTGCGGCTCAAGACCTTCGCGCAAGGGGCCGGCGGGCATGACCAGACCATTGCCGATCAAGCGCACCGGATCCAGCACCGCGATCGACAGCTGCTTGGCGAGCTGGGGGTTTTGCAAGCCATCGTCCATGACAATGACGTCCACGCCCAGCCCGGCCAGCGCCCGCGCGCCCGCCGCTCGATCGCGTGCCAGCATTGTCGGTGCGCGGCGTGCCAGCAGCAGCGCTTCGTCACCGACTTCGCGGGCCGCGTCCATCGCCGGATCGACCGCGTGCGGCCCAACTTGCCTGCCACCGTATCCCCGGGTCAGAAACCCCGGGCGGCGTCCCGCTTCGATCAGAAGCCGGGCCAAGCACAGAGCCAGCGGCGTCTTCCCGGCTCCGCCAACCGTGAGATTGCCGACACAGGCCACTGGCAGGTTCGAACGGAATGGCCTGGCCGCTGCCCAACGCCGCGCCGCCGCTGCGTCGACGAGTTGGGCGAGGGGCAGCAAGGCGCGGGCCGTGAGGTCGGGATTTTCGCGAAACCACCAGCCGGGCGGCTCAAGTCGCACGGGCGGCCTCGATTTGGGGCTCGGCGGGCAGCAGCGGCTCGATGGCAGCCAACGTCCGGGCGAGCGCACCGCTGAGACCAGCGACGACCTCGCAGGCATTGTGGCGCATGGCATCCAGTTTTGTGCTGTCGCCCAATAGTTCGCCGATGGCACCAGCCAGCTCCGCCGGATCGCTCACCCGCCGGCAGCCCTGCTTGCGCAACAACGCCTGATAAATCTCGTCGAAATTCTGCCAATGGGGACCGCTGACCACCCCGGCGCCAAGCTGAATCGCCTCGATTGGGTTCTGGCCGCCGTGGGCCACCAGCGAGCCGCCGATATAAGCTAGCGGCGCATTGGCGTAAAACAGCCCGAGTTCGCCAACTGTGTCGGCGACATAGACGTCGTCGCTTGGAGCCGGCAGCCCACCGGTGGAGCGCCGCACCGCGGAAAACCGCAGACCGCGCAGATCATCGGCCACCTTCTGACCGCGTTCGGGATGGCGCGGGGCAAGGATCGTCAGCAGACTCGGCCGCCCGACCTTCAGCAACCGGATTGCCTCGCCGAGCAGAACCTCCTCGCCAGGATGGGTGCTCGCAGCCACGAAGACCTCCCGTCCCACAAGCGCGGCCCGCAGGGCAAGGGAGCCTGCCGCATCGACTGGCAAGGGGGACGCATCATATTTCAGATTGCCCGTGATCCTCACGTCGTTGCCACCCAGTCGCGTGAACCGCCGTGATAGAATCTCCGTCTGCGCCAGCACGAGCGCGAACTTGCCGAAAACCTGCCGTGCCATGTTTGCCCGCCGGCGCCAAGCCCGAAACGAGCCCTCGGAAATGCGGGCATTGACGAGCGCGAGTGGGATACCCCGCTCGGCCGCCGCGAAAATAAGGTTGGGCCAGATTTCCGATTCCACCAGCAAGCCCAGTTGAGGCCGCCAGTGGTCGAGGAACCGCGCCACGATGTCGGGGCCATCGAGCGGCGAATATTGATGGATGACCCCCTCGCCGAATCGGCTCGCAGCCAGCCCGGCAGAGGTTACGGTGCCGGTGGTGAGCAGGATGGACGTGGCCGGCCGGCGCGATTTCAATTCCCCGATCAGCCGGCTCACCGCCGCCGTCTCGCCAACACTTGCAGCGTGCAGCCAGATCAGAGTTCCCTCCGGGCGCGGACGGCTCGGCACTCCCCTGCGCTCGGATTTTCGCGCCGAATCTTCCTTGCCGCGTCCGGCCCGATAGGCCAGCAAGGCAGGCGCGATGGGTTGCATGAGCTTGGTTGCCGCCCGGTAGGCGCTCAGCATCGGACTTTTGGCGATCGCTGCCCGAGCCCGGGCGGCGAGCAACGGGTCGGCCACACCGGCCTTGGCATAGGCCTCACTCGTCGCGGCGTTGAGACCCGCCTCGACCTGCTGGCGCAATTGTTCCATCAACTCGAGCGAGGCGTCATGCGGTACATAAATCGCATCGCCAACCGCCGAGCCGCAGCGCGACCAGGGCAGATTGACCGTTATCCGGCTCCAGGTGCTGAACGAAATGTGCCGGGAGCTGGCGATAGCAACCGGCACGATCGGCCGCCTGGTGACCCGGGCGAGCGTGACGATACCCATGCCGGCCCGGCGCGCCGGGCCTGGCGGCACGTCGGCGGTCATGGCCACCGAGACGCCGTTGCGCAGCGCCTCCTGGGAGGCCCGGATGGCGTGCGAGCCGCCGCGGTCCTTGCGCCGTCCGCCCGCACCGGCCCCGCGAATGAGTTCGATATTGAAGTGCTTGAGCATTTGCGAGGCGATGGCGGCATCGCCGTGCCGGGCGACCATCACTTTGGTGGGGTACTTGGGA
>Ga0075021_10000973_pt1 | contig 14682 bp, 15 predicted proteins | sample ColStrG_CSR_2012_FD_72749 | JGI IMG/M metagenome (GOLD analysis project Ga0075021, IMG submission 72749) | Freshwater sediment microbial communities in response to fracking from Pennsylvania, USA - Cold Stream Run_MetaG_CSR_2012 | ecosystem: Environmental > Aquatic > Freshwater > Creek >...
TAGAAATGGCCGTCGTCGCGGGCCTTCCACACTTCCAGCTCGGACTCTTCCTTGAAGATGCGGATGAAGATCGGCGAACTGGGCGTCACACCCTTGTCGGCCATCAGATGCATGGCTTCCTTGGACAACGGCGTGGACGCGGCCGAAATGCCACCACCATCGGTCTGGCCGCAAGCCGCCAAACCAGCGGCGACCAGCGCCAACAAGCCCATGCGCAAAACCTGAAACGCCACGCCCGCCCCCGTCATGCCTGCCATGCAGCGTGTCCCGCATGCGACCCCGGCCACCATCGGTCGCTAATGTTAATAGAATGTAAACGGCTGCCGTCAAACGCGGCCACACCGATTCGCCCAGATCGAGCCGCAAGTGTTGCGGCAAAGCATGGCCGGGAAATGGCCGAAATCGGGCGCAACCTCGATCGCCGCGCAACAAAAAACCCGGTCGCGCCAGGGTTCTGGCGCAGCCGGGTCGTGTCGGTAGCCGATCGAGGCCTGCCAGAGCTAGGCCGCTTTGGCGATCGCGTTGTCGTTCAAAGGCCGGTCGATGCCGGGGCGACCATGCAACACTGTGTCAACAATGGCGCCACGGTTGATACCCAGGTCGGCCAACTCGGCGTCGGTGTAGGTCTCCAGTTCGCGTACCGCCGCACGCAGTCCGCGTGCCACTGCGCTGATCTCAACGCTGTCAACCGGTAGCTTCCACGGCCAGGCCTTGGTGCCCTGCTCAAGCAGCTCTCGCGAGATATTGATGTCGGCGAGGGTGCGGTCATCGAGCTTCAAAAGCAACCGGCGGTCGTTGCGCTTGGACAAATACATGCCAAGGTTGCTGGCCAGGCTCTTGACCGGGTTCGTGTTCGTGCTCATGTCTCAACCTCATTTGCTTTTTGGCGGCTCCGCCGGCCAGCCTTTGCGGCCATTCCGGTCTTGCCTATGGTCCATAGATATGGCACCTTGTGCATTGCAGCAAATTCCTTCTGTTGCAAAGCTGCACAAGCGAAAGTAAACAGCCCCCTGGGCGAGCGCATCATGAGCCAACAGCTATCGCATCTTAATGCTTTAAAGACCTTTGAGGTGGTCGCCCGTCACAAAAGCGTCCGAAAAGCGGCACAAGAACTCAATGTCACACCGGCTGCGGTCAGTCATCAGATCAAGAAAATCGAAGAATACTTCGGAGTTGCTTTGTTCAATCGGCAAGATGGACAATTTGAATTAACACAAATCGCGTTGGCGGCCCTCCCTAAGCTTACGGAAGGGTTCGAAAATCTCTCCTTCGCAGTGCAGCAATTGAAGGCTGTCAAGGGCCGGCGATCCTTGAGGGTTCTCGCCCCGCCGTCTTTCGCGGCCAAGTGGCTGGCGCCGCGCATCAACGGTTTCCTCGAGACCCAGACCGACATCGACATCGAGATTGCCGGCAGCGAGGACCTGATCGCCGAGAACGTGCCCGCGTCGGCCATCAGCGCCGCCTTGCGGCAGAAAGAGGCCGACATCGCCATCCCTTTCGGGCGCGGCCGCTTCCCCGGCTGCAAGGCCACCAAGCTGATGCCTGTGGCGGCGGTGCCGCTGTGCAGTCCACGTCTCATGGAGGGCACCGAGGCGTTGAGCGAGCCAAACGATTTGCGCCACCGCACTTTGCTGCACGACGACACCAAATACGCGGAGAACCCCACCTGGACTGACTGGTTCGCCGCCGCCGGCCTGCAAGGTGTTCACGACACCCGCGGCATCCATTTTGGCCACGCCATGCAGGCGTTGGAGGCGGCCATCGAGGGCCAAGGCGTGGCGCTCAGTCTCAAGCCGCTTGCCGCCTCAGACATCGCGGCAGGCCGGCTGGTAATTCCGTTCGATATCGAGTTGCCGCTGAAGCTGGCCTACTATGTCGTCGAAGACCAGGAAACGTCGGATCGGCACATCGCGGCTTTCCGCGACTGGGTGATCAGCGAGGCTGCGGCTTAAGTACGGCGGTCCGGAGACCGATCCGGCCCTAGCCTGAGGCGCGTTCGAATGGCTCCGATCACATGTACGAGTTGTGCTTCCCGATCGCAAATGCACAGAGGTTCCTCGATTCCGTCAGCTAGGCAAGCCACCAGGATGAAATTTGGGTGGGTATGCTTAGTGCCCTCGTCACTGTAGGTGTAGGTGTGAGGATCGATCCGCAACCCATCGATTATGCTGCGCGATATTGCCTTGGATATCCTTGGGCCCATCATAAGCCTTATCTCGGCCGAAGTTACGACCAGCGATGGCCGCCGAAAAGCGTAGTCCCGCACGTATTTGACCAGCAGCAGGCTGGCGACAACCGAAATGCCGCCGACCGCAAGCGCCATAAGCCACGGAAGATCGCCGGGCAGCAGGTGAGGCTTCAGCGCGAAGGCCAACGTCACACCAGGACCACAAACCAACAGTGCCGAGATCACTGTGAAGTAGTTGCCCCGCGACCATTCCACCCTCAGTAGTTGTCCCGGTTGATCAAGAATCCTAAGGCGGCTTCGCACACCTTGCACGCCCACAAAAGCCTGTGGCGGCGCCGTGTGCGCTCGAACGCCCAGCTTGCCCATGGTTTTCGGTGCCATCAGAACAACGGCGATGAGAAGGCCAACCAGACTGGCGATCGCGAAGCCCATCGCGATCACGCTAGAAACCAGGCCGAAGAAAAGCGCGGGTCGCACGAACAGGAGCACTCCCACTCCGGCCATGAGAGTGAATGGCGCCAACGCCCTGCCAAGACTGGCCAACCGGGTGAACATTGCACTTGGTCCCAATCGAATATCGCAAGGCTCGCATTGCCCGGTTAACTTAGGGTTGGACCCGCTCCACAACGCCGCGCCCTCCGCCTCTCGACGGGGGAACGAAAATCCACCACAGTGCCGGTCAACTTGGCCACGACTGGCCTCGCAACCCTAATCCACGGACTGCCACGATCATGAGCCTCAGCGCCGCCGAAACCGCCGCCCCACTTCCCGACCTCAAGGTCTCGGTGCGCCAGCTTTTCGGCCTCGATGCCGACTTCGAAGTGCCGGCTTACTCGAAGGCCAACGCGCATGTGCCGGACACCGATCCCGACTACATATTCGACCGTGACACCACTCTCGCGATCCTCGCGGGCTTTGCCCACAATCGCCGGGTGATGATCCAGGGTTATCACGGCACGGGCAAATCCACCCATGTCGAACAGGTGGCGGCACGACTCAACTGGCCGTGCATCCGTGTCAATCTGGACAGCCATGTCAGCCGCATCGATCTGGTCGGCAAGGACGCGATTGTCCTCAAGGACGGCAAGCAGGTGACCGAATTTCGCGAGGGCATCCTGCCTTATGCGCTGCAGACAAACACCGCGCTGTGCTTCGATGAATATGACGCCGGCCGCCCGGACGTGATGTTCGTGATCCAGCGCGTGCTGGAGCAGTCGGGCAAACTCACGCTTCTCGACCAGTCCAAGGTCATTCGCGCGCATCCATCCTTCCGGCTGTTTGCGACAACCAACACCATTGGCCTTGGCGATACTTCGGGACTTTATCACGGCACCCAGCAGATCAACCAAGGCCAGATGGACCGCTGGTCCATTGTCACAACGCTCAACTATCTGACCCATGATGCCGAGACCAGGATCGTGCTCAGCAAGGTCAAGGGCTTCAACAAGAAAGCCAAGCAGGGCATCATTTCCAACATGGTGCGGGTCGCAGATCTGACGCGCAACGCCTTCATGAACGGCGACCTGTCGACGGTCATGAGCCCGCGCACGGTCATCACGTGGGCCGAAAATGCCGAGATTTTCAACAATGTCGGCTTTGCGTTCCGCCTCACATTCCTCAACAAGTGCGATGAACTGGAGCGTGCGCAAGTCGCCGAGTTCTACCAGCGCTGCTTCGGCGAGGAGTTGCCCGAGAGCGCGGTGAACGTGGCGATGAGTTGAACGGAGATCTTGATGCCAAATCAGGCGACCAAACCAAAACCCGCAAAACTGGCGACTCGTTATCAGGACGATGCGTACACCTGGGTGCCCGAACAGATTGCTTTGCTCAAGACTGGTCATCGCGACCAGATCGATGTCGATAATATCGTCGAGGAGCTTTCCGACTTGGGCAACGAGTTGAGATTCCGGCTGGAAAGCGCAATCGCGGTCCTGGCAATGCACCTCTTGCAGTGGGACCACCAAAAGGGAAGCAGGTCACGAAGCTGGCAAATCACGGTTCGCGAGCAGAGAGAGCGGATCGTGCTCCTGCTCAAGCGAAACCCCGGCCTGAAGGGAGTGCTCACGGAAGCAGTTGAAGTTGGCTATGATCAGGGACGAGATCGAGCCCTCGTTGAAACGAAACTCAAGGAAGAGGCATTTCCTGAATCTTGCCCTTACACGTTTGAAGAGATGATGACCCGCGCCATCGAGATCGAATAACCGAAGTTAGGAAAAATCCCTTGATCCGCCACATTGCCCTCTTCCTAAACTTCTTTTGCCCTGGTCTGGGAAGCGTGCTGCTCGGCAAGGTCTACTCCGGCTTTTTCCAGTTCCTGGTTCTGGTATTGTCGATCCTCGCATTCGCCTACTCGTTCCACAGTTTTTATGCGGTCATCGCCATCGCACTCGATTGGTTCTGGGGCTTGCTAACCGCTGAATGGTCGCCGCGTACCGGTAGGATCGCCGAGCGCAAGCGCACATAAGCCTCCACCCATGCCCCCCACCCCAGCCAACAAGCGCAAGGAAGCCCCGGCCGAACCGCTGAAGCGGGCCATTGCGCTCGCCTCACGCGCCATCGCGGCCGATGAGCAGTTGCAGGTCACTTACGCCACTGGCGCGCCGGTGCTGGACGGCAAGACCATGAAACTGCCCGAACCCTCGCGTGCGCCCTCGAAGGCCGAGGTCGCGATCCTGCGCGGGCACGCCGACAGCCTTGCCCTTACCGCAGCTTGCCACGACCCTAAGATCCACGCCCGTCTTGCCCCACATCAAGGACAGGCCCGCACCGTGTTCGAGGCGGTGGAGCGCGCGCGTGTCGAGGCGCTCGGCGCCAATCGCATGATGGGCATGGCCGACAATCTCGCGGCCAAGACCGACAGCCACTACGCCCAAAGCCGCTTTGCCGACATCACCAAGCGCGAGGACGCGCCGATGGAGGATGCGCTGGCACTGATGGTGCGCGAGCGGCTGACTGGCCGGGCGCCGCCCAGGCAAGCCAAGAAGCTGGTCGATCTTTGGCGGCCATGGGTCGAGGAGCGGGCCGGCGATGCGCTCGGCGAACTCAAGACCGTGATTGAGAACCAGCGCGAATTCGGCCGGCTGATGACCAGCGTGCTGAGCAAGCTGGAGTTGACCGAGGAGCAGGCCGCGGGCGACCAGGACGGCGCCGACGAAGAGCCCGAAGACGATCCCGAGAAACAGGACGAGGACGGTCAGGAGCAGGGCGAGAGCGGCGATCAGCAGGATAGCGCCAGCCAGCAGGAGATGGCCGATGGCGAGGACGGCGAGGAGCAGGAGGCGACCGAACAGGCCGACAGCGACGAGTTCGACATCGACACGGACGACGCCGAGGCCGCCGACAGCGACGATCCGTTCCGACCCAATTTCAATGTGCTCGATGACCCGGAACGGTTCGGATACAAGATCTACAGCAAGCTGAACGACGAGGAGGCGGGGGCCGAGGACCTCTGTTCGCCCGACGAACTGGAACGCTTGCGCGCATTTCTCGACAAGGAATTGCGCAATCTGTCGGGCGCGGTCGCGCGGCTTGCCAACAAGCTGCAACGGCGGCTGCTCGCCCAGCAAAGCCGGGCCTGGGACTTCGACCTTGAGGAAGGCGTGCTGGACGCAGCCCGCCTCACCCGCGTTGTCATCGATCCCATGCACGCGCTGTCGTTCAAGAATGAGCGCGACACCGAGTTCCGCGATACGGTGGTCACCCTGGTCATCGACAATTCCGGCTCCATGCGCGGGCGGCCGATCATGGTTGCGGCCTGCTGCGCCGAGATTCTGGCGCGCACGCTCGAGCGCTGCGGCGTCAAGGTCGAAATCCTCGGCTTCACGACAAAAGCCTGGAAGGGCGGGCAATCGCGCGAGGCGTGGCTGGCCAATGGCAAGCCGCCGACGCCGGGCCGGCTCAACGACCTGCGCCACATCATCTACAAGACCGCCGACACGCCCTGGCGGCGGGCACGGAAAAACCTGGCGCTGATGATGCGCGAGGGGCTCTTGAAGGAGAACATCGACGGTGAGGCGCTGGCCTGGGCGCACCGCCGCCTATTGGCGCGGCAGGAACACCGGCGCATCCTGATGATGATCTCGGACGGCGCGCCGGTCGATGATTCCACGCTTTCGGTGAACAGCGGATCGTACCTGGAGCTGCATTTGCGCCAGGTGATCAACGAGATCGAAGCGCATTCCCCCATCGAGCTGATGGCCATCGGCATCGGCCATGACGTGACGCGGTATTATTCGCGGGCCGTCACGATCACCGACCCGAGCGAGCTGGCCGGCGCGATGACGGATCAGCTCGTGGCGCTGTTCGAGGAGAAGCCGGCGGGACGTGGGACGCGGGGAAAGAGCGGGCGGCGTTAACGCGCAATAACTTGCGTTACTCCCTCGCGTGTAATCCTGCTGCAATGATTTCGCGCGGATTAACGATCCGCCAACCACTTATATTAGCGAGCATTCGCGGTGGCATTTGCGGCAACCGAGGAACTCTGGCACTTTGCGCCGGTCAACGATCTTCAGACCAATGATCTCATCCTCGCCGAAGCTCCCGCTCACCGGCATAAGGTTCGCCTATGCGATCGTGTTCCGCAATTTCGCGGGGCTGTTGCGCGTTTCGGTGCTGCCGCTGATCATGATCGCGGCGATCACGGTTCTGCCCCCACTGGTTCTGCCAGCAGAGTGGACAGGCAGCGGCTCGGACGGAAGAATCAGGCTAACACCGGCGTTGGTGGACAGCGCTGTCAGCCTGCTCTATCTGCCCTTCGCCTCCATGATCGCGGTGGCCTGGCACAATTTCGTGCTGCGGGGCACGCCGCTTAGCCTGCGTTTTGACTTTCTGCAAGACCGCGAGCTGCGCGGCTACTTGGCACTGGGCGCAGCGTTCGAACTTGTAAGCCAGGTAGTCATTTTCGCATTCGCTCTGCTGATTGATCAGACCGTTTCGCACGGCAGATCAAGCTTGTGGATCAGCGCGCTCTGCACATGGATATTGTTTGCTGTCTCAGTCTTCGTCACCATCCGCCTGTCGCCGCTGTTTCCGGCAGTGGCGGTCAGCGGCGGCGTGACCCTCGCGCAAGCCTGGCGCGCGACTCGCGGCAATTTCTGGCGGCTGTTCTGGGGCGGCGTATTGGCGACCGGGCCGATGGCTGTCGCAATGGGCCTGCTTGCCGTGTGGACCGAGCCATACCGGGGTAAGGCCGGATTGCCATTCGGCATGACATTGGATGCGTTGAGTATCGTGGCCTACTACCTCGCAGGCGTGGTCGAGCTGGGCTTCCTCTCCCTCGCCTACCGGCACTTCTTCGAAAGCCCCGACCCACCAGCTTGACGCCGCCCGTCAAAATAGTTTCACATCCGCCCGGCATGGATCGGCGCGGCGGCGTTGTGCCGGAGTTTTCTAAACGGGGTGGGGAATATGCGCGTTTCGGTTGGCTATCTGCTGTACGTCATCGCCATCGCAATCACGGGTCTCGTCGTGGCGTCGAAGTATTTCGCGTTCTCGGTCACGACCGTGACGCCGCTGGTTATGCACGATTCAACTGCAAGCCTGCTGCTCGCCCTTGTGCTCGCGTTACTGTCGCGCTGGCTCTGACAGGCCTCAATCCCCCCCAAACCCCAGCCCCAGCGACTTGGCGCTCCAGCCGTCGCTCTGCATGATCTTGCCCGCCGCCTGCGTCACCGCGCCGGTCACGATGCACGGGATGCCAAGCTCCGCGTGTCCCGTCACCTCGGCCGCGATGCAGCCGACCGCCACCGCCGTCGCGCCCAATTGGGTATCCCAGGCCAGCGTGCGCTTGCTCGCCGGACCCTTGGTCTTCAGCTCCTCGATGGCGACTTGCGCCTGCTTCTTGATCTTGCCCGTCTCGGCCATCTCGACCGCCTCGATCACCTCCTTCAGCGGCACGGCAACCTTCTCGGGCGCGACCTTGCTTTCGGTGTAGTAGAGCCGCAGCAGGCCCTGGTCCTTGGCCGCATTGGACGTGAGCGTCCATTTTGCCATGCTGCCCACCGACAGCTTGTCGAGGTCCTCCTTGTTGTTCGACCACGGCAGCGCGGTCATGATCCGTTGCACCGGCTGGTAATAGCCCGTGGCCAGATAATAGCCCCACAGCATGTCGAGCGTGCGGCCCTCCTCGACCGGCTTGTCCATCAGCAGCACGGTCTTGCTGGTGACGAGGCTATCGATCAGCAGGCGGCGGTCGGCGAGCCGGTCGACGAAATCATTGAGGATGCCGCGCCAGTTGGGCAGGCCCGAATAGGCGATGGCCTTGATGACGATGGCTTCCTCGTCCGAGCGCAGCGGCAGCATGGCCCCGACCAGTTTCTCGGCCTTCATCTGGTTGGTGCCAAGAACGCCAGCGATAAAGCCGATATGCACCGCCGCGCCCTCCTCGTCGGCGAGCAGTCCAAATTGGCTCATGGCGTGGACGGCGGCGGCGAGACGCGCGGGCTGGGGCGTGTGCCGGTATTGGTTGACGAACCGATTGACATCGTCCGGCGAGGCGAAGCGCGGGGCCGATTGCGGTGTTACCGCCAGCGCGGGCGCTCCTGCCAGCAGCAGCGCGGCGAACGCCACATGGCGCGCCAAACTCAGAACAAACACTGGGGCCGGCCTCCGGATCGGTTGTGCAGCCACCCGAAACGAGCACCGCGCATTGGTCTTTTTGAAGGCGATTCTTTGCTTGCGCCGGGCGACTCCCGTTCCAGGAGCCGGCCGCCAGCGGCTGTTGCCTTCCGAGGTTGACGAGTTTTTCTTCACCCGCCCCATTGGATATACCAGCGCCGGGCGGCCGGCTCCCCGGAGGGGAGTCGCCCGGCGCAAGCAAGAGCTACTGAAACGCTGGTTCATCGAAACTCCGCAATTTCCGCGAGTGCAGCCGCTCGATCCCGCCTTCGCGGATGATCCGGACGGCTTCGAGGCCGATGGTCAAATGCTGGCTGATGCGCTGGCTGTAGAAGGCATTGGCCATGCCGCGCAGCTTGATTTCGCCATGCAGCGGCTTGTCGGAGACGCACAGCAGCGTGCCGTAAGGTACCCGGAAGCGGAAGCCGTTGGCCGCGATGGTCGCGCTCTCCATGTCGATGCCGATGGCGCGGCTTTGGTTGAATCGGGTGTACAGATCGTCGTAGCGCAATTCCCAGTTGCGATCATCGGTCGTCACCACGGTGCCGGTGCGCATCCGCGTCTTCTGCTCATCGCCGGCCAACCCGGTAACCCGGGCGACGGCTTCCTGCAACGCCACCTGCACCTCGGCGATGGGCGGCACCGGCACCCAGGATGGCACGTCGTCGTCGAGCACGCTGTCCTCGCGCACATAGCCATGGGCGAGCACGTAGTCGCCGAGCTGCTGCGACCGGCGCAGGCCGCCGCAATGGCCGATCATCATCCAGCAGTGGGGGCGCAGCACGGCGATGTGGTCGGTAATGGTCTTGGCGTTGGAGGGGCCGACGCCGATGTTGACCAGGGTGACGCCCAGCCGGTCGGGCCGCACCAGATGATAGGCGGGCATTTGCGGCAGCGCCGCGCGGTCTTTTGATGGGTTGGCATGGTTGCCAGCGGTCCAGATCCGGTTGCCTGGCTCCACAAAGGCCGTGTAGCCCTCGCCGCCGCCCGTCTCCATCAGCTCGTGGCCATGCCGGATGAAGGCATCGACATAGCGCTGGTAGTTAGTGAACAGCACAAAGCGCTGGAAATGGCGCGGGTCGGTGCCCGTGTAGTGGTGCAGGCGTTGCAGCGCGAGGTCGACCCGCTCGGCGCTGAACAGCGACAGCGGTGCGTCGGCACCTGGTGGCGTGCGTGCCGTGCCGTTGGCGATGGAGTCGTCGATGCGCGAGAGGTCCGGCAGCGTGAATACGGCGGACAGCGCCCGCAAATCGGCAACGTCGATGTTGGCCGTTGCCTCCTCCAGCACGAAGGGTAGCGGAATCGGGCGGTCACTCATGGAAACGGTCACCGGCGCGCCGTGGTAGCGCATCAGCCGCTCGATCTGCGCCTGGTAATAGTCAGAGAAGATATCCGGCCGGGTGAGCGTCGAGGAGAAACTTCCAGCGTAGGCGATTGTCCCCCACGAAGGGCGAGCGTCATAGACAAGCTGGTCGGCGCTGACAGTGAGGCGAAGCTGCGGATAGCAGGCCGTGGCCACGGTGTCGCCGGTGCGCTGTCCGGCCGCGAACCGCGTGAAGCGGTCGCGAATGCGGCCAGCGCTGGTGGCGTAGATTTCGGCGATGCGTTTGACGGCTGCCTCGGCGTCGGTGAATTCGGTCGGCGCGCCGCCGTTGGCCTGTTTGACCTTCGCCATGATAATGCCCTTGCTGGTGCCAACTGGGTAGGGGCGACCGGCGGTCGCCCCGGGTGCCACAAATCGAACTCAGAATATGGAGAATTGGCGCGGCGGGCGACCGCCGGTCGCCCCTACGCAACGCGCAAACATTCTGCTACAACACGGCCAGCACCGTCAAACCCGGCCTAAACCATGTCCGCTGCCTCCACCCATCCTGCCATGATCGACCCGTTCGGCCGCCACGTCAGCTATTTGCGCGTCTCGGTCACCGACCGTTGCGACTTCCGTTGCGTCTATTGCATGTCCGAGCACATGACATTCCTGCCCAAGGCGGACCTGCTGAGCCTGGAAGAGCTCGACCGGATGTGCAGCGCCTTCATCGCCAAGGGCGTGAAGAAACTCCGGATTACGGGCGGCGAACCGCTGGTGCGGAAAAACATCCTCAGTCTGTTCGAGGCGCTCGGCCGGCATTTGAAGTCAGGCGCGCTGGAAGAACTGACTCTCACCACCAATGGCAGCCAGCTGGAGAAATACGCGGGCGAGCTTGCGCGGCTCGGTGTCAAGCGCATCAACGTCTCGCTGGACACGCTGGACGCGGACAAGTTCCGCAAGATCACCCGCTGGGGCGACCTCGGCAAGGTCATGGCCGGCATCGAGACGGCGCGGGCGGCGGGGCTGAAGGTCAAGCTCAACGCGGTGGCGCTGAAGGGCGTCAACGAGGACGAATATGGCGACATGATCCGCTATGCGCACGGCGCCGGCATGGATCTGACGCTCATTGAAACCATGCCACTGGGCGAGATCGACGGCGACCGGACGGATCAGTACCTGCCGCTCTCCATCGTCCGTGCCCGCATGATGGACCACTGGACGCTGGAGGACATTCCATTCCGCACCGGCGGCCCGGCGCGCTACGTGCGCGTCAAGGAAACCGGCGGCAAGATCGGCTTCATCACACCGCTGACGCATAATTTCTGCGAGAGCTGCAACCGGGTGCGGATCACCTGCACCGGTCAGCTCTATATGTGCCTGGGGCAAGAAGACATGGCGGATTTGCGCGCGCCGCTTCGGGCGTCGACGGATGATGCGCCGCTCAGCGCCGCCATTGACGAGGCGATCGACCGAAAACCCAAGGGCCACGACTTCGTCATCGACCGGCGGGCGCAGAAGCCGGCCGTGGCGCGGCATATGTCGGTGACAGGGGGGTAGGGGACATGATGGCCATCGCCGCTTCGTAGCCATCCGAATTCCATCAAGGCCAGACCGGCGAGGGCCTTCGTGTCCCCGTTGGCCCGCAACTCAACGCGGACACAGAGTTCATATTCGGCACTTGGGCCTTGAGGCTGGAGGACGGGGGGAAGTTGCCGAACATGAACACTATGTCCCCGGCCCTGCCCGCGGCGCACAATAATCTGCCCGGCATCATCTGCATTTTGGCCGGCAGCGCGGGATTTGTCTGCAACGATTCGGTGGTGAAGTTGATCGGCGCGCGGTTGCCGGTCGGCGAGATCATGCTCCTGCGCGGCCTGTGCGCCATGGCGTTGCTGCTGCCCGCCGCGATCTGGCTCGGAGCCATCCGCGTCCCGGTGCGCCTGCTGATGACGCCCTCTTTCGCCATCCGCCTGGTGGGCGAGCTCGGCTCAACTTTCACCTTCGTCATTGCACTGATGCATATGCGGCTGGCGGACCTGACGGGTATCCAGCAATTTCAGCCGATCGCGGTCACGGCCGCCTCGGCTCTGTTCCTGGCCGAGCCGGTGGGGTGGCGGCGGTGGCTCGCCGCGCTGGCGGGATTGAGCGGAGTGCTGCTTATCGTCAAGCCAGGCACGGGGGCGTTCGAGCCCTTCGCCATCCTGGCTTTCATCTGCGTATTGTTCGTGGTGCTGCGCGACCTTGGAACCCGGGCGGTGGCGACGGGCGTTCCCTCGCTGTTGCTGGCGCTGTCCTCGGCGGCGGCGGTGATGCTTGGCGGCTTCGCGCTCAAGCCCGCCGAAACCTGGCTGATGCCCGACATCCGCGATTGCGTGATGCTCGCGACCGCGGCGGTGTTCCTGGTCGGCGGCTATCTTCTGATCACGACCGGCGTGCGCATCGGTGAACTGGCGGTGGTCATCCCCTTTCGCTACTCGTCGGCGATTTTCGCGGTACTGCTGCAATGGGCGATCTGGAGCACGCTGCCCGATGGGTTGGCGCTGCTCGGCATGGCCATCGTCGCCGCCGCTGGTCTCTATGCCTTCCACCGGGAGCAGGTGCGGCGGGCAGAGCGGAATTGACCGGCGGCTCAATTGACCGCAATAAGGCCACAGCATTTCTCGCACTCGGAGCCGCCGCAAATGGCCGCCAAACCCACCCGCACCGAAACCGACTCGTTCGGCCCGCTCGAAGTCGAGACCGACAAATATTGGGGGGCGCAGTCGCAGCGTTCCATCGGCAATTTCAAGATCGGCTGGGAGAAGCAGCCTGCGCCTATCGTCCGCGCGCTTGGGCTGATCAAATGGGCCGCCGCCGAGGTCAACCATTCGCTCGGCAAGCTCTCGCCCGAGATCGCCGCCAAAATCATCGCCGCCGCGCAGGAAGTCGCCGAGGGCAAGCTCGACAAGCATTTCCCGCTGGTGGTCTGGCAAACAGGCTCGGGCACGCAGTCGAACATGAACGCCAACGAGGTCATCTCGAACCGCGCCATCGAGATGCTGGGTGGGGTGATGGGCTCCAAGATGCCCGTCCACCCCAACGATCACGTCAACATGAGCCAGTCGTCCAACGACACCTACCCGACGGCCATGCACATCGCGGCGGCCGAGGAAATCCAACATCGCCTGCTGCCGGCGCTGCAATACCTGCGCAATGCGCTGAACGACAAGGCGGAGGCATGGAAGGCGATCATCAAGATCGGCCGCACGCATACCCAGGATGCGACGCCGATCACGCTGGGGCAGGAGTTTTCCGGTTATCGCCAGCAGGTGGAGAACGGCATTTTCCGCATCGAGCAGACCATGCCGCTACTGATGCAGCTTGCCCAAGGCGGCACGGCGGTTGGCACGGGGCTGAATGCGCCGGTCGGGTTTGCCGAATTGGTGGCGCAGCGCATCGCCAACATCACCAAAATGCCGTTCACGTCCGCGCCCAACAAGTTCGAGGCGCTGGCGGCGCATGACGCGATGGTGATGAGCCACGGCGCGCTGAACACAGTGGCGGCGTCCTTGTTCAAGATTGCCAACGACATCCGGTTCTTGGGCTCGGGCCCGCGCTCGGGGTTGGGCGAGTTGGCGCTGCCCGAGAACGAGCCCGGCTCGTCCATCATGCCGGGCAAGGTCAACCCGACCCAGTGCGAGGCGCTGACTATGGTGTGCGTGCAGGTCTTCGGCAACAACGCGGCGATGACGTTCGCGGGTGCATCAGGGCATTTCGAGCTCAACGTCTTCAACCCGGTGATGGCGTACAATTTCCTGCAATCGGTGCGGCTGCTGGCCGACGCAGCGATGTCGTTTACGGAGCATTGCGTGGCGGGCATCGAGCCGCGCCTGGGCAATATCGAGGCCGGCTTGCAGAAATCGCTGATGCTGGTGACGGCGCTGGCGCCCAAATACGGCTATGACCGGGCGGCGCGGATTGCCAAGACCGCGCACAAGCACGGCACGACTTTGCGCGAAGAGGCGATTGCGGACGGCATTCCGGCGGGCGATTTCGACGCGATCGTGAGGCCGGAGAACATGATCGGACCGAGTTGATCAAAAGGAATTGAGCTGATGGCCGAGATCATCAACCTCAAACTCAAGCGCAAAATCCGCGAGCGCGAGGCCAGGGAAAAACAGGCAGCGGAGAGCCGCGCGACTCACGGCCGCAGCAAGGTCGAACGGGAGCGGATCGAGGCGCAGCTGGAGCAGAACCGCGCCCGGCTAGATGCGCTCAAGCGCGAGCGGGGTGAAACGTAGGGCGCAATAGGCCGTCTTCCGGCCGTATTGCGACATCGCCGCCCGGCGCAATACGGCAGAAGATGCCTATTGCGCCCTACAGAAGCCACACCATGCGCCCGATCAAACGCTCCCTAACCATCGCCGGGCACCGCACCAGCATCTCGCTGGAGCCAGAGTTCTGGGAGGCCTTGCGCGAAGTGGCGGCGGCGGAAGGGCTGACGGTGGCGGCGCTGGTAGCGCGCGTGGATGCCGCGCGCGTGGCGGCGGGGGAGAGCGACGAGGGCGGATTGTCGGGGCGGTTGCGGGTG
>Ga0075021_10000974_pt1 | contig 14679 bp, 17 predicted proteins | sample ColStrG_CSR_2012_FD_72749 | JGI IMG/M metagenome (GOLD analysis project Ga0075021, IMG submission 72749) | Freshwater sediment microbial communities in response to fracking from Pennsylvania, USA - Cold Stream Run_MetaG_CSR_2012 | ecosystem: Environmental > Aquatic > Freshwater > Creek >...
GGCCAATGGCATCCGCTGCAATGCGCTGGTGCCGGGCGCCCATGACACGCCGATGACGGAGAAAGCGCTCGCCCTGCTGCCAGCGGACTATGTCGGCCTGGATCAATTGAAAAAAGGTCAGGGTAAGCCGGAGGATCTGGCCAATCTTGTCTTGTTCCTCGCCTCGGACGAATCCATCCGGATCACGGGCACCTACATCGTTATCGATCAGGGTGAGACCATCAAATGAGCAAACTCGACGCCGCGGCGGAGCTTCATGATCTGTGCGCGCGCCGGGACATTCATGATGCGGTCTGCCGCTATATGCGCGGCCAGGACCGCCTCATGCCGGAACTGCATCGCAGCGCCTTTCACGACGATGCCTATGTCGACTGCGGCTTGTTCGCCGGCGATGCCGCGGGCTTCGTCAATTTCGCGCAAGGTTTTCTCGCGAATCTCAAGTCCAGTCACCATCTGATTGGCCAGGTGCAACTCAAAGTCAACGGCTCGGTCGCTTACGGCGAGGTTTACTTCATCGCCTGGCATCGGCTCGTCGAGGACGGGATGGAGAAGGATTTGATCGTCTCGGGCCGGTATGTCGATGAATATCAGGATCGCGGCACGGGATGGAAAATCGCCAAGCGCCGCGAATTGATCGACTGGGCGCGGACCGATCCCGCCGCCGACGGTTTTCTGCATGAAGCGAAGGGCCTCGTGCTCGGCGCGCGCCGGGACGAAGATTTCAGCAATCAACGCAATTGGCCGGTTTGAGGAGCGATCATGGGCAGACTCGAAGGGAAGGTAGTGGTGATTCTAGGCGCATCGGACGCACGCAGCATGGGCGCGGCGACGGCCGAGCGATTTGCTGAAGAGGGCGCAAAGCTCGTGCTGGCGGCGCGGCGTCTCGATCAGCTGAAACCGATAGCGGAAAAATGCAAGGGAATCGCAGTGGCATGCGACATCACAAAGGAATCTGATCTTGCAGCGCTCGCGAAAGCGGCGATTGCGAAATACGGCAAACTGGACGTTGCAATCAGCTATGCCGGCGTGAATTCGGCGGCGCCGGTTGCGGAAGTGACCGAGGAGGTTCTGCTCGAGGCCTGCCGCGTTCATCTGATCGGAGCGACGCTGTTCATGAAGCAAATGGGCGCCGCCATGTCGAACGGTGGGTCGATGATTCTCGCCTCCTCGCAGACGGCGATCCTGGCGCCGCCGGGACTCGCGGCTTACGCCGGCACGAAGGCCGGCACCGATCACATCGTCAAGATCGCGGCGGTTGAATATGGCGCGCGCGGAATCCGCGTCAATTCTCTGTCGCCGGGTTTCACCCGTTCAGGCATGACCGACGGGTATTTCCAGATTCCGACTCTCGAGGGCGCATTCCTCCGGGAGATCCCGCTGGGCCGGCTTCCGACCGTGAAGGACATTGCGAACGCGGCGTTGTGGCTGGCCTCGGACGAAGCGTTCACCACCGGTTCGCGCCTCGATATCTCCGGCGGCCAGACGTTGCGGCGCATACCCACCGGCGAGGAGATGATGCGCTGAGGCCCCGCCTCGCCAAGGAACCTGGGACATGCTAAAGATCGTCATTCTTCTCAAACGAAGACCCGGAATGTCGCGCGAGGACTTCATTCGCCACTATGAGGCCGTTCACTCGGTGCTGGCGGTGAAACTCGTGCCGGGCATGATCGACTACCGGCGCAATTTCATCGACCCGGCCAAGACCGTCTTCGGCGTGTCAAACGAGCATCCGGGATTCGACTGCATCACCGAAATGGTGTTCCCCGATCAGGCGACGTACGAGCGTGCGTTCGCGGAATTTTCGAAGCAGGAGGTGATCGATGCTATCACCCAAGATGAGGAAAAGCTGTTCGATCGCTCGACTATCCGGTCGTATTTCGTCGATGAGTTTGTTTCCAAATTGAAATAGCCGCCATTTTTTTGGAGAATTACGATGAGCTTTATCGGACCCATTGAAGATCGATTGGCCATCCGGGAATTGGTCGACAGCTACGGCGATGCGGTGAGCCGTTGCAGCGCCGGGGATTGGGGCGCGAATTGGGCCGTGGACGCCGTTTGGAACCTAAACCTGCCCAATTTGCCGAAAGTCGAGGGCCGCAAGGCGATCGTGGAGTTGTGGGTACAAGCCATGTCCGCGTACGAGTACGTGATCATGACTTCCAAGCCGGGCGAGATCGTCGTCGAGAAGGATCAGGCCACCGGTCGGTTCTTCACGTCGGAATTGACGCGATTGAAGGGCGGGGAAGAACAGCGCATCGCGGGACGTTATGACGACACCTATGTCAAGCGAGACGGACGCTGGTATTTCAAATCGCGAACCTACACGATGATTCACATCCAGTCTCTCGGCATCAAGGAGACGGCGGAGGTTTACACGCATTGAACGCCAAGGCACAGCCGGGTCCGGCGTCGCGGTCGGAGCCGATGGATGGGGGGTCCAGCGCCGGTCTACGCGGTGACCCGATGACGGGCGACCGGTATTGGTCGACGGAGTTCATGCAGCGCGAGTGGGATCGCGTGTGGACGCGCATCTGGCACATCGGTGCTCGCGGCACCGAGATGCCCGAGCCCGGCGACTTTGTGGTTCACAATTTCCGGCATGAGTCCGTTCTGCTGGTGCGGCAGGAAGACGGCAACGTCCGTGCGTTCTACAACGCATGCCAGCATCGCGGCAACCGGCTGATGTACGGAATGCAGGGCAGCGTCGCCGCGTTCACTTGCGCCTATCACGGCTGGCGCTTCGGCCTTGACGGGAAGCTGCTGTTTGCGCGCGATCCGGAGAATTTTGCCGGCGGCGATCCGTGCAAGGATACGCGGCTTGCGGAACTGCCCTGCGACACCTGGGGAGGATTCATCTGGTACAGCATGGATCCGAACGCGCGCCCGTTGCTTGATTACCTCGAGCCAATACCGCGCCTGTTCAAGAACCGCGATCTGGACAAAATGACGCGGCTCGTCTGGCGCCGCGTGCGCGTTGACACGAACTGGAAGTTCCAGTCGGACAATTTCAACGAGTCCTATCATCTTCCGTACGTGCATCCGAACATGGGCATCTACGTGGTCGAGGACTATACCGGGCATACGTTCGAAATCTACGCGAACGGCCACAATCGCGTGATCGAACTCGGCCACCCATCGGCCCGGCCCATCAACAGCACGCTATTCGACGATACGTTGAAGTACTGGGGCTTGAACCCGGCCGAATTTGCCGGTCAGAACGCCAAGGCGCGTCTCGCGTTGCAGGCGCGCAAGCGCCAGACCGCGGCGGAAAAGGGATTTCCGTTCATGAGCTCACTGACCGATGCCGAGCTCACGGATTTCTTCCATCACACGTTGTTTCCGAATCTGACGATGACGGCATCGCCGGATGGGACCGTGCATGTCTTCCGGACCGAGCCCGATATCCGCGATCCGGAAAAATGCACGTTCGAGTACATGGCCTTGTTTCCGACGGACATCGGCGTGCCGGAAGTCATGACGGTGGCGGGAATGCGGCCGATCGAAGCGGTCGAGCGTGAAGATCTCACCTACGGCGTCGATGCGGTCGGCGACTTTCTCGACGAGGATCTGAGCGTCGCGGTGATGCAGCAGCGGGGACTGCGTTCTCGCGGGTATCGCGATGCGCGGCTCGCCGAGCAAGAAGCGCGCGTGCGCCGCTTCCATGAAGTGCTGAATGATTATTTGGAGGGGCGTCGCTGAAGCGCCGGGCGTCGCCACGCCGGGCGTCGCCACGCCGGGCGTCGCTGCTGGCTACAGCAAGGGCAGCAGTGTCGATTCCTTGATCGCCGTCACGGCGACCGAGGAGTTAACCGACTGTACGCACGGTATGCGCGACAGGTAGTCGAGATAGAAGGCTTCGTAAGCCTTGATGTTCTTCGCGACGATCTTCAGCAAGAAATCCCATTCGCCCGTGAGCGTGTGACAATCGAGCACTTCTGATCGGTCGCGGATCGCAGCTTCGAATTGTGCAATCGCATCGCGGCTGGTCGTGGCGAGTTTCACGTGCGCAAATATCGTGACATCCAATCCCAGCGCCGCACGATCCAACAGCGCAACACGCGCCTTGATCACACCGGCGTGTTCCAATTGCTGAATGCGGCGCCAGCAGGTCGTCGTCGAGATGCGCACGCGTGCGGCCACATCGGCGACCGACAACGCACCCTCGCGCTGCAGAATATCCAGCAGTCGCAGGTCCAGCTTGTCAATGCCAGGGTGGACCATTTTTTCCATAATATTATATATTCTGAAACGAACGTTCCGCATTATTGCGCCGCATACGCTTTTTTACAACGAATGCTGCGCAGCGCGCGTAAATTAGGCGCGCATGTATAGACCCTCACGCTTACACGTGCCACGTGTACCTGCCCGGCCCGGTCAAGCGCCGGATTTTACTTATGTTCATCTGTCGCCCGCCGGCGCCGTCGCCAGGCCCGATGTCAATGTGCGGGCGCTGGATACCGGGGCGCTGTCGTCCGAACTCGTCCGGGTGCTGGACGACGAGGGTCAGGCCCTGGGCCCATGGCATCCGCATCTGGACCCGCACGAACTGCAGCTGGGCATGCGCCACATGCTGCTGACGCGGCTGTTCGATGACCGCATGCAGCGCACACAGCGCCAGGGAAGGATCTCCTTCTACATGCGCTCCCTCGGCGAGGAGGCGGTTTCCGTGGCGCAGGCGATGGCCCTGAAGCCGGGCGACATGCTGTTTCCGTCGTACCGCAATCAGGGACTGGAAATTGCCCGCGGCCGGCCGTTGGTCGACCTCATGTGCCAGTTGCTCTCGAATACGCGCGACATGTGCAAGGGCCGCCAGTTGCCCGTGATGTATCACTGGGCGGAAGGGCGGATTTTCTCGATCTCCGGCAACCTGGCGACGCAGTTTCCCCAGGCGGTCGGCTGGGCAATGGCGGCCGCGATCAAGGGCGAGGACCATATCGCGGCTTCTTGGATCGGCGAGGGCAGCAGCGCCGAAGCGGATTTCCATCATGCGCTGCTGTTCGCATCGGTTTACCAGGCGCCGGTGATCTTGAACGTCGTCAACAACCAATGGGCGATCTCAACTTTCCAGGGCTATGCCGGCGGTGAACAACGCTCCTTCGCCGCGCGCGGACCGGGCTATGGAATCGCGGGGATCCGCGTGGACGGCAACGATTTCCTGGCGGTTTACGCGGTCACCCAATGGGCGGCGGAACGTGCCCGCATCGGCGCGGGACCCACGCTCATCGAACTCGTCACCTACCGCGCGTCGGCGCACTCCACCAGCGATGATCCGGCACGCTATCGTCCCAAGGATGACTTCGATAAATGGCCGCTCGGCGATCCGATCGAACGATTGAAGAAACATTTGGTGAGGCTCGGAGAGTGGAGCGAGGCACGGCATCAGAGTTTGACCGAGGAACTCGAGGCGCTGGTTGCGGCCGGATGGAAGGAAGCGGTCACCTACGGCACTTTGAATGAGGGTCCGAGACTCGACGCCGATCTGATGTTCGAGGACGTGTTCAAGGAAATTCCGTTTCACTTGCAGCGTCAGCGCGACCGGATGCGCGCCGAGAAGAAGGGCTGAAGCATGGCACAGATGAACATGATTCAAGCCTTGAACTCCGCGATGGATATCATGCTCGCGCGCGATCCGTCGGTCGTGCTGATGGGAGAGGATATCGGATACTTTGGCGGCGTGTTCCGCACGACCGAAGGGCTGCAGCGCAAATATGGCGAGCATCGCGTGCTCGATACGCCGATCGCCGAGGGTGGAATCATCGCTGCCGCGATCGGGATGGGAGTCAATGGTCTTCGGCCCGTCGCGGAAATCCAATTCGCCGACTACATCTATCCGGGTTTTGATCAGATCGTGAGCGAGCTTGCGCGACTCCGGTTTCGAACCGCCGGGGATTTCTTCGCGCCCGTGACGGTGCGTACGCCCTGCGGCGGCGGCATACGCGGTGGGCAGACGCATTCGCAAAGTCCCGAAGGTATTTTCACGCACGTCTGCGGGGTGAAGGTCGTCATGCCGTCGAATCCCTACGATGCAAAGGGTCTGCTGATTTCCTCCATCGAGGATGACGATCCGGTCATCTTTTTCGAGCCCAAGCGTCTGTACAACGGCCCCTTCGACGGAGATCCGAACAAGCCGGCGATTCCGTGGAGCACGCATCCCAAAGGCGAGGTCCCCGAAGGCCATTACACGGTTCCCATCGGCAAAGCGGATATCGTCCATCGGGGCAACCAACTCACGATCGTGACCTACGGGACCATGGTTTATGTCGCCGCGGCGGCAGCTTTTGCGATGGGCCTGGATGCGGAGATCATCGATCTGCGCAGTATGATTCCGCTCGATGAAGACACGATTTGCAGTTCGGTGAAAAAGACCGGCCGATGCGTGGTCGCCCATGAAGCCACGAGATTCTCGGGGTTCGGCGCCGAACTCGTGGCGCTCATTCAAGAAGAGTGTTTTTGGAATCTCGAAGCCCCGATCCAGCGCGTGGCCGGATGGGATACACCATATCCGCATGCCTTCGAGTGGGAGTACTTTCCGGGCCAGGCGCGCGTGACCACGGCGCTGAGAGCCGTCATGGAGGCCGCGTGAGCCAGTACGTCTTCAAGATGCCGGACTTGGGCGAAGGGACTGTCGAGGCGGAAATCGTCGCCTGGCACGTCAAAGTCGGCGACGCCGTTACCGAGGACAAGGTCATCGCCGAAGTCATGACGGACAAGGCCGCGGTTGAGGTGCCGTCCCCGGTTACGGGGCGCGTCGTGACGATGAACGGCAATCCAGGCGACAAGATCCCCGTCGGCGCGCCGTTGATTGTCTTCGACACCGCCGATGAAGAAGTGGCGGGCGGCGATCCGCGGGTCGGCCTACCGCCGGGCGGCGATCCGCGGAGCGGCCTACCGGCTCCGGACAGCTCGCCGGCCCTCTTGAGTTCGCCGGCACCGGCCGGCAAGCCACGGTTATCCACAGGCACGCCACCCGCTGGACGCGTGATGGCATCGCCCGCAACGCGCCGCCGCGCCCGCGAAGCGGGCATCGATCTTGCGACGCTGAATGGATCCGGACCCGGCGGCCGAATTCTGCGCGATGACTTGAATTCCACCGCACAGACGGCAACCGCTGCACGCCCCGCCGCGCGATCCGCGGCGAGTGCGGCTGCGACGGGTGCCGATACGACTGAGATCAAAGTGATCGGCGTGCGCCGCGTGATTGCGGAGCGCATGAGCGAGGCCAAACGCACGATCCCTCATTTCGCCTACGTCGAAGAAGTGGACGTCACCGAATTGGAATCGCTGCGCCAGTACATGAACGGAAGATCGGAAGGGCGCGCGCCGCTGACGTATCTGCCGTTCGTCATTGCGGCACTGACACGGGTGTTGAAATCGTTCCCGCAGTGCAATGCCCTGTATGACGCTGCACGGGGGGTCATCGTCCGGCATCGGGCGGTGCACGTGGGTGTCGCGACCCAGACGCCGGACGGCTTGAAAGTGCCCGTCGTCAAGAACGCACAAGATCTGGACTTGTGGACTCTGGCCGCGAAACTCAAAGCCGTGTCGGAGCGCGCGAGAACCAATCAGGCGTCCCGCGGAGATCTCGTCGGATCCACGATCACCGTGACGAGCCTCGGTAAACTGGGTGGAATCGCCTCAACGCCCGTCATCAACGCACCTGAAGTCGCCATCGTCGGACTCAACAAGGCCGTGGAACGACCCGTCGTGGATCGCGGTGCGGTGGTGGTCCGTCGTATAATGAACCTGTCTTCTTCGTTCGATCATCGATTCGTCGACGGCTATGACGCCGCGGCGATGATTCAAGCGTTGAAAGAAATGATCGAGCATCCGGCAACTATTTTCATACCTTGAGAGTCAAGACATGACCGCCCAACCGCAACGTCCCCCATTCGGCTCCGTGCTGACCGACACGATGGCCAGCGCAACCTACCGCGATGGCAAATGGAGCACTTACGGCCTCGTGCCGGTGGGTCCGATACAGCTGAGCCCGGCGGCACATGTATTGCATTATGCGAGCACCTGTTTCGAGGGTTTCAAGGCGTTTCGCCGCGCCGACGGATCCATTCACGTGTTTCGGATGGACCGTCACATCGCGCGTTTGCGCCAGAGCGCGGAGCGGCTCGTGCTGCCCGTCCCGGATGCCACCGTGGTTGGCGATATGGTGCGCGGTGTCATCCGCCGTTGCAGGGACGCCGTGCCCGAGGCGCCGGGCGCACTTTACCTGCGTCCAATCCTATTCGGCACGACGCCGAATATCGGCGCGGCGGCCACGCCCTCCACGGAAGCGATGTTGTTGGTGCTGGCGAGTCCGGTCTGGGACTATTTTGCCGGCGGCATGCAGCCCTTGCGCATACTCGTCGACGACGTGAACACGCGTTCGGCCGCGCATCTGGGAATGGTCAAAACCGGCGGCAACTACGCCGCCGCGATGGGCCCGACGCTGGCCGCGCGCGCGAAGTATCAGGTCGATCAGGTCCTGTTCTGCCCGGGCGGACAGGTCCAGGAAACCGGCGCCGCCAACTTCGTTCTGGTGCGTGACGGACAATTGTTGACCCGAAGCCTCGATACGACCTTTCTTCATGGCGTGACGCGCGATTCATTGCTGACCATGGCCCGCGACATGGGCTTCAAGGTCGAGGAACGCGTGTTCGACGTCAAGGAAATGCTCAATTGGGTGAGCACGGGGGAGGCGGCGCTGTCCGGAACGGCCGCGGTGCTCGCCGGCGTCGGCACGTTGATTCATCGGGACAAGGAATACCGCGTAGGAACCGGGGATGTCGGACCCGTGGTCAAGTCTCTGCGCGCCAGGCTCCTCGCCATTCAACAAGGCGACGCACCGGACCCGCACGGATGGCTCGAGAAAATCTGACAGCCTATTGAACTTTTTCGCCGTTCAGATATTTGTCGATCGATAGCTGAAGGTGCCGGATGGGGACCTCTTGGTAATTCGCCAAGGTCTGCGCGCGCAGATTGTTGGCGTCCTGGTCGTACACGGCGCCCATCGACGGATCCATGCCGCGTGCTGAAGCGTAAGAGGCTTGCTCGGTGATGCGGAACGCTGCGGCGGGTTCGCAGCGTGGCCGGTGCGCGCCGTCAGCGGTCAATATTCGTCGTGATCCTCTTCATCGAGGTCGTCGTCGTCTTCATCGTCGTCTTCATCGTCATCCCAATCGTCATCATCGTCGTCTTCATCATCGTCCTCATCATCGTCGAGGTCGGAGCCTGACCAGCCCTCCGGCTCGTCGGTGAGTTCCAGGTCGAGTTCGGCCCAGGAATCAATGTCGAATTCCTCGATCTCGCCGTCCAGATACTGAATTTCGACGGTTTCCTTGTCCTCGTCGACTTTGAGAACCTGGAACGTTTCATCGTTCTCCAAGTCCTCGTACCACTGTTTGGGGGTCGGTTCGTATTCTCTGCCCACGTCTATCGTCCTCTTAAGAATCACTCTCGTCGATCGAGGAGCCAGATATTAGGGGAGGCGCGCGCGCCAAGTAAATGGCTTAGGCTAATATTACGCTCGCCATGACCCTCGCCGAACGAAAAACCAATGCCCGCAGACTCATCGACGCCAAGCGTATCGTGGTCAAGATCGGTTCCGCCCTGTTGGTGGACAGTGAGAAGGGGCGGCTGAACCGCGCCTGGCTGGAGACGCTGGCGGCGGATGTGGCTCGGCTGCGCAAGCGTTCACAGGAGGTCATATTGGTCTCCTCCGGGGCCATCGCGCTGGGCCGCCGCCACCTCGGCTTGAAACCGGGCAAGCTCAAGCTGGAGGAAAGTCAGGCGGCCGCCGCCGTCGGCCAGATCCGGCTGGCACATGCCTACAAAGAGTTGCTCGAACACCATGACATCGCCGTTGCGCAGATATTGTTAACGCTCGCCGATACCGAGCAACGGCGCCGCTACCTCAATGCGCGCGGTACGATCAATACGCTGCTGTCCCTGGGTGCGGTGCCCGTCATCAATGAAAACGACACCGTTGCGACCGCTGAAATACGCTACGGGGACAACGACCGCCTCGCGGCGCGCGTTGCGCAAATGGTGGGTGCCGACTGCCTGGTGCTGTTGTCCGACATAGACGGGCTATATACGTCCAATCCGTCGGTTGATCCGAATGCGCAGTTCATCGCACGGGTCCTGGAAATCACGCCGCAAATCGAGGCGATGGCGGGGGGGTCGGGGAGCGATATGGGTTCGGGGGGCATGCAGACGAAGGTCGCGGCCGGAAAAATCGCGGTCGGCGCGGGTTGCCACATGTGCATCGCGAAAGGGGAACACCCCCACCCGTTGAAGGCGATCGAGGAGGGGGGACGATGCACCTGGTTTGTGCCCTCATCCACCCCGGTCGCAACCCGCAAGCAATGGATTGCCGGTACCTTGCGGCCCGCCGGCGCGATCGGCATCGACGGCGGCGCCGTCACGGCCTTGATGAGCGGCAAGAGCCTTCTGCCCGCCGGCGTCATCTCGACCGTCGGACGATTCGAGCGAGGCGACACGGTCAGTGTGCTCGCCCCGGACGGCTCGGAAATCGCGCGCGGAATCTGCGCATATTCAGATTCGGATGCGGCGCGAATCATGGGGCGAAAATCCCTGGATATTGAAGCGGCGCTGGGTTTTCGGGGCCGGGATGAGATGATTCACCGTGACGATCTGGTGTTATTGAAGGCGTTGCCATGAATACGAACTTGACGAACCCCAAGGAGATGGAAATTCCTTCGACCCTGCGCGAGATGGGGCGAGCGTCGCGCATCGCCGCGAAGACGCTCGCGCGCGCTACACCTGAGCAAAAGAACCTTGCCCTACGCTCAGCCGCCGCGGCCCTGCGCAAGTCGCTGCCGGATCTGCTGGCGGCGAACGCCCGGGATGTCGCCGCGGCCACCGCATCGGGCCTGTCGCCGGCGATGCTGGATCGGCTTAAACTGGGCGCGGGGGGCGTCGAGGCGATGGCGGTCGGGTTGGAGGCGATCGCGCAGCTCGCTGATCCGATCGGGACGGTGCTCGCGCAATGGACTCGTCCGAATGGCATGGTCATCCAGCGCCAGCGAGTACCATTGGGAGTGATCGGGATCATCTACGAGAGCCGGCCGAACGTCACGGCGGATGCGGGCGCGCTGTGCCTGAAGTCGAGCAATGCGGTCATCCTTCGGGGCGGGTCCGAGAGCATTCATTCCAGCGCCGCAATTCATGCCTGCCTCGTCGAGGGGCTGACCAAGGCGGGACTGCCGGCGAGCGCGATTCAGCTAGTGCCGACGACCGATCGTGCCGCCGTGGGCTTCATGCTCGCAGATATGGCGGATTACATCGACGTCATCATTCCCCGAGGCGGCAAGAATCTGGTTGCCCGCGTCCAAAAGGAAGCACGGGTGCCGGTGATCGGGCATCTGGAAGGAAATTGCCATTTATTTGTCGATCGAGATGCGGATCTCGAGATGGCAAAGCGGATACTGATCAACGCGAAGCTGCGCCGCACCGGAATTTGCGGCGCGGCGGAGACGTTGCTCGTCGACAAAGCTGGCGTTGACAGGCTGCTGGCGCCCTTGGTGGCCGCGTTGCTGGATGCCGGGTGCGAAGTTCGCGGCGATCCCGCGGTCTGCCGCGTCGATTCGCGCGTGACGGCGGCGACCGAAGATGATTGGTTCACGGAATACCTGGACGCCATCATTGCCGTGCGCGTCGTCGACGGCGTCGATGCGGCCGTGGAGCATATCGAACGGTATGGGTCGCAGCACACCGAAGCCATCGTTACGGGCAACGCCGCGACGGCCGAGCGATTCCTGCAAGGCGTGGATAGCGCGATCGTCCTGCACAACGCCTCGACTCAGTTTGCCGACGGCGGCGAATTCGGGATGGGCGCGGAGATCGGCATCAGCACCGATAAATTCCACGCCCGGGGTCCGGTGGGCGTGGAACAACTGACGAGCTACAAGTATCTGGTCCGCGGCAGCGGTCAGATTCGATAGCGCCGGCGATCGTCAGCTCGCCGCGAATTGCAGCAGGCGCTGCGCCGCTTCCCGAATCGTGTCATCGCGTTTTGCAAGGCACAGCCGGACAAGATGCATGCGCGGCGGTTCCGCGTAGAACGGCGACAGCGGAATTGTGGCGACCTTGGCTTCGCGGATCAAACGGTCGCAGAATTCCAGATCGCCGCGGTCGTCGATCGCACTGTAATCGATCAGCTGGAAATAAGTGCCCTGGGACTTGAGGGCGCGAAGCCGGGATCCATGCAATAAGCCGCTCAACAGATCGCGCTTGGCCTGGAAGAATTCGCTCAAGCCCATCCAGCTCTGAGCGTTGTCCCGCAAGTATTCGGCAATCGCCTGCTGCAGCGGGGCCGCGATGCTGAAGGTGTTGAACTGGTGGACCTTGCGCAATTCCTGCGTGAGCCGCGGCGGCGCGACGCAATAGCCGGTCCGCCATCCGGTCGCATGCAGCGTCTTGCCGAAGGAAAAAACCGCGAAACTCCGCTCGCGTAGTTCGGGACTTGCGAGCACGCTCGCGTGCCTCACCGCATCGAAGACGACATGTTCGTAAACTTCATCGGATAGGACCGTTATCGGTCGGTCCCGGATTGCGGCCGCGAGCTGCGCCAAATCGGCTGCACTGGCCGTGGTGCACGCGGGATTCTGGGGCGAATTGATGATGATCAGACGCGTTAGGGGCGAGATGGATGCGCGAACGCGATCCCAATCAAAGCGAAACGACGGCGGATCCAGCGGGACGCGAACGCAGCGGCCGCCGGCCAGCCGTACAGCCGGTTCATAGGCATCGTATGCGGGGTCGAAAATGATCGCCTCGTCGCCGCTTCCGATCACGGTCTGGATCGCATCGAACAAGGCCTCCGTGGCGCCGCAGGTCACCGTGATTTCCTGCACAGGATCGATCTTGCAGCCATAGCAGCGTTCGAGCTTGGATGCGATCTCTTCGCGCAACGCCTGGGATCCCTCCATCGGCGCGTACTGGTTGTGTCCGCCTCGTATGGCCTCGGCGACCAGACCGGCGAGACGCGGATCGATTGGGTAATCCGGAAAACCCTGGCCGATGTTCAGCGCCCCTTCTTCCACGGCGCGCCGCGACATGATCGTGAAGATCGTCGTTCCGACATCGGGAAGTTTGCTGTCGAACAGCATTGCTCCTCAGTGCCGGTGTTCGTCGTGCTGACGATGGGGTGCGGCGGCACAGCGTTCGCAGTTGACCCATCCGGAGTTGCCGTTTTGGTAATGTTCTTTCTTCCAGATCGGCACCCGATGCTTGACCTCGTCGATGATGAAGCGGCATGCGTCGAACGCCTCGGCGCGATGCGCAGAGCTCACGCCGACCCAGACGGCCATGTCGGAAATGTCCAGGACGCCGATGCGATGGATGCACAAGGCATGTTTGACGGGAAATTGCGCGCATGCGGCGGCGATGATGCGTTCGCCTTCTTTGGCGGCGAGTTCGGTAAACGCCTCGTACTCCAGACGCGTGACGATCTGACCTTCGTTGTGGTTTCGAACCCAGCCTTCGAAGCTGACGTAGCCGCCGGCGCCGTGATCGAGCAGCTCCCGCCGGGCCGCCACCGTGTCGATCGGCGGGTTGGCGAAGCGGAAGCGCATCAGCCGCCCGCGACCGGCGGAATGAACACCACAGAGTCGCCTTCCCGAAGCTTCTGCGCCCAGCTTGCGAATTCGCTGTTCACGGCGACCTTGAGCTGATCGCGCGAGAGCGTGAATCCGTGCTTTTTTGCGAGTTCCGCGAACAACTCGGTGGGTGTCGCCGCCGCCGTCTCGACCGACTCCCGCGCCAAATTGGCCTGTTCGCGCATCAGAGCGAAATACTGGATGTTCAATCGCATGGTGCCCGCGTTCGTTCCGCCTCCAATGCCGCCGAGTGCCTCAGTATATTCTTCCGGCGTGTTGATGTTGTCGAGCGACCGGGCATCCAACGGCTCGATCAGCGGTGCATTATTTCGAATCAAGAATTTCCGGGGGCAGCGTCCGCCTTCGGCCTGGTAGGCGGCGAGCTTCGCCGCAGCATGAGGCTCCCAGATCGCGCACAGCGGCTCGGGCAGCCCGTCATGTGCGCTGCGATAGGCGGTCGCAGGCGCTTCTGCGTGGCGATTTGCGATCAAATGCTCGAGCACCGCATCAGACAAGAAGGGAAGATCGCAGGCGAGCACGAGCCAGGCGGCCTCCGGATGGGTCTGCATCGCGGATCGAATGCCCGCGATGGGTCCTTCTCCCGGAACCGAATCCACGATCATCGGCTGGGAGCTTCGCAAAGGGTCGGAGGTCTGCGACGGGCGCACGGAAACGAATACCTTCGTTGCGTGGCGCGACAACAGGGATACCGCGCGCCGCAGTTGGGTCTGACCCTCGTAAAGGAGCGCGGCTTTGTCGGTCCGCATGCGCGAGCTGGTGCCCCCGGCCAGCACGAGCCCGTAGATCGGGGCGCTCATGCGGGCCCGACCGCTTCGACGTATCCGCTCTTACCCCCCTCCTTGGACAGCAGCCGCGTGTCGCCAATAGTCATTTCGTGCGACAGCGATTTGCACATATCGTAAATCGTCAAGGCGGCGACGCTCGCGCCGGTCAGCGCTTCCATTTCGACGCCGGTCTTGTGATGCACGCTCACCGTGCAGCGTATGACGGCGCTGTCGCCGTCGAGTTCGATCGTGATCCCGCAGTTTTCGATGCCGAGCGGATG
>Ga0075021_10000978_pt1 | contig 14668 bp, 18 predicted proteins | sample ColStrG_CSR_2012_FD_72749 | JGI IMG/M metagenome (GOLD analysis project Ga0075021, IMG submission 72749) | Freshwater sediment microbial communities in response to fracking from Pennsylvania, USA - Cold Stream Run_MetaG_CSR_2012 | ecosystem: Environmental > Aquatic > Freshwater > Creek >...
CTGCAAGCTGGCTTTGACCGAAACCAAGAGCTATGCCCGCTGGCTCGTCGGCGAACTCGAAGATCGCTTTCCTGGATTCGATCAGCATCTCAAACTACACGTCACGGGATGCCCGAACAGTTGCGGTCAACATTGGATTGCCGACATTGGAATTGAAGGAAAGAAGATTAAGGTCGGCAGCCAGATGCAGGACGCTTACTACTTTTGCGTAGGCGGCGCGGTAGGCCTGAATCAGTCGATCGCGAGGCCGGTTGGGTTTCGCTGTTTGGCCACGGATGTCCCTACAGCGATCGAGCGTTTGTTGAAACAGTACCTGAGCGAGCGTGCGCCAGACGACAACCTGCGACGGTTCTTTTCTCGCCACACCGACATGGAATTACGTGGATTTTTGGCTGGAGAAGTAGTTGCCGCTGCGGAAAGGGATGCTTCCCCGGGTCGGACTCCGCATGGGCTGGATTGAGGTCAAACCATGAGCCTATTCCCGATGTTTCTGAAGCTGGAAGGCCGCTACTGCCTGGTGATCGGCGCAGGCACAATCGGTGAGCCAAAGATTCGCAGCCTGCTCGTGGCAGGCGCTCGCGTGCAAGTCATTGCGCCGGAAGCTCGCGAAGCCGTTCAGGGCTGGGCGCGGGCCGGAGTGATTGTCTGGGAGCAACGGACGTTTCAACCGTCGGACCTGGAAGATGTGTTTCTCGTGGTGGCCGCCACTTCTCTGCCGGACGTCAACGAATCCGTGTTTCAGGAAGCGCACCGGCGCGGAATTTTGTGCAACGCCGTGGACGATCCGCAACACTGCGACTTCTTCTACGGAGCGCTGGTCCGCCGCGGCAGGTTGCAGGTGGCAATTTCGACGGGCGGGCAGAGTCCTGCCTTGGCGCAGAGGCTGCGGCGCGAGCTGCAGGCCCAGATTCGTCCAGAGTATGCAGGTTGGCTGGAAAGACTCGGAAAGCTTCGCCGTAAGATGCTGGCCGGACACCTTACTCCAGAGCGTCGGAAACGTTTGCTGCATGCCTTAGCAAGTGAGCGTGCGTTTGAGACGCGGCGCGTCAAGGCGTTGAACGCAGCGCCTCGCGGAGGGCGGTTATGAAACCAGCTCCGCGGCATGGCAAAGTTTTCCTGGTGGGAGCCGGGCCAGGTGATGCCGATCTGTTGACTGTGAAAGCAGTACGCATATTGCGCTCAGCGGAAGTCGTTCTGCACGACGATCTGGTCGGGCCTGGCGTCCTAGATCTCATTCCGAAAACAGCACAAGTTCACAACGTAGGCAAACGCTGCGGGCGTCCCAGCATGCGCCAGGATGAAATCAACGCGTTGCTAGTGGCAGTAGGGGCGCTCGGTTTGCGGGTTGTTCGCCTAAAAGGTGGCGATCCGCTGGTTTTTGGCAGGGCAGGGGAAGAACTGGAAGCCCTGCGCGCGGCGAAGATCCCCGTGGAGATCGTTCCCGGAGTGAGTTCGGCGCTAGCCGCTGCCGCTGCGGCCCAAATCCCCGTCACGCATCGCGACCTCTCCTCAGCGCTGGTATTTCTTGCGGGGCATCATGCGAAGGGCCAGCGTGCGGACGGATTCATTGAGTCTCTGTCGCCGAAGACGACCTATGCCATCTACATGCCGGGTTACGACTACGCGGCGATGAGTGCTCGCCTTGTGAAAGGTGGGTTGGCGCAAGACACCCCCTGCGCAGTCGTTTCGCAAGTTGCGAGCGAAGGTGAGCGAGTTTACCGAACGACTTTGAGGGAATTGGCCTCCGCACCACGACTGCCCTCTCCGACCATGCTGTTTGTTGGGGAAGTCGTTCGGCTCGCGTCGCATGCGTCCTTAGAGCCAGGTGCAGCGTGTTGGCTGAAGGGCCGCAGCGCCGCTACGGCAGGTAGTCCAGCCGCAGATAATGTTTCACTCGAGGTACAGGGCTCGGCGGTAGAACGAACCCGAGTAGAACGGACCCCAGGAGATCAGGGATGACCACAGCGACAAGAGAGAATTTGATGAAAGAAGTGGAGCAGGTCCAGGCTGCCGCTGAGGGGTGGTCGCCTCAGGAATCGCTCCGATGGGCGTTTGGTACGTTTGGCAAAGATGTCGCGATTGCCTCCGCTTTTGGAGTCGAAGGCATGGTTCTGATCGACCTCGCCTCCAAGCTCACGCCGAAGTTTCGTCTCTTTACGATTGATACCGACTTCTTATTTCCCGAAACTTACGCCCTCATGGAAAAGGTGGAGCAGCGCTACGGGATACAGATCGAGAAGGTCTACTCGAAACTTAGCCCAATCGATCAAGAAAAAGAATTTGGCCCTGCGCTCTGGTCGCACAATCCCGATCAATGCTGCTATTTGCGCAAGGTTGAGCCCCAAAAGCGCAAGATTGCTGAGCTGAACGCCTGGGTTGCCGCCATTCGCCGCGACCAAACTTCAAACCGCGCTTCGGCGAAGCGGGTCGAGTGGGACACAAAATTCGACATCGTAAAGATCAATCCCATGGTCGACTGGACCTCCAAACAGGTCTGGCAGTACGTTCACGACCACGACGTGCCCTACAACGTGCTGCACGACCGGAGCTACCCCAGTATCGGCTGCACGCATTGCACTCGCGCAGTGCAACCGGGCGAGGATCCGCGATCGGGCCGGTGGGCCAACTTCGGTAAAACCGAGTGCGGATTGCACCTGAAAGATGCGCCCGAGCCGCTGGTTCAGTTGCCAGCCCCAATTAAGTACGGAGACATTTAGGGCGCGACCTTTTATAATCACGTCCATTCATGGACTTTGATCAACTAGGGACGTTTCTCGAAGTCGCCAAGCTCGGCAGCTTTTCTCGTGCCGGCCAGAAGGTTTTCCGCTCGCAATCCGCGGTCAGCGCGCAGATTCGTCAATTGGAACAGGAATATGGCGATCGTCTGCTCGACCGCTCCGGCAAGGACGTGACGCTCACCCCGGCGGGACGCATCCTGTTTGCCTACGCCGAGCGCCTGTTGCAGATGCGAGATGAGTCGCGTCTAGCTGTTGCAGACCACGGGACCTCACCACGCGGAAAGCTTGTTGTCGGCGCCAATGAAGCCACGTGTCTCTATGTGCTGCCGGATGTCTTCGCCAAATATTGCAGCCTATATCCCGGCGTGCAGCTCAGCATTTATCGCAACTTCAGCTACAAGATTCTGGAAAAGCTGGAAAACGGCACCATCGACGTGGGTATCGTAACTCTACCTGTGAAGTCGCCCAGCTTGAAAACCCACGCTATCTTTCGTGACCAGCTCATGTGGATGGTGCATCCGCAAAGTCCGCTAGCCAAGCACGATGTGGTTTCGATTGCGGAAATCGTGAAGCATCCAATCCTGCTGCCCAAGACCGGCTACACCCGCCGCCTCATGGATAAGCTGTTTCGTCCCTATGCCTCGCAATTGCAGGTGCGGATGGAGCTGCCCAGCGTCGGTATGATCAAGAGCTTTGTCGCGGCAGGTATGGGAGTGTCCCTGATCAGCACCAGCTTTGCGCGAGACCAGGTGCTGGCAGGACGAGTGAAGCTGATCGCTTTCAAGGAAGATGAACAGTGGCGGGAACTAGGCTTGGCGTACCGACGCGATCGGACGCTCACTCGAGCAACTACGACCTTCATCACTGCCGTGCGGCAGTTGGCAGCGGCTTCGAAGTAAGTTCGATTTGCCAACGCAACATGAATTTCCGCGCACGTGCGCTCCGCCGTCATCGCGGCGCAAAGGGCCCCTGGCGAAGTTGGAGAGTCGTTGAAGCTTGCGCTAGCTGGGTTTGGTGACGTTCGCAGCCTGCGGGCCTTTCGTGCCCTGCGTAATCTCAAACTCGACGGCATCGCCTTCCTGTAGGCTCTTATATCCGTCGGATGCAATCGCGCTGTAGTGAACAAATACGTCCGGCCCGCCATCCCTGCCTATGAACCCAAAACCCTTGGCATTGTTAAACCACTTTACGGTGCCCTTCAAACGATCCACTTCGGTAGCCCTCCCCACGGCTGCCGAACATTCTCCTGCCAGTTGAAAAGAGTGTCAAGCTTTTCAAATGTGGCAAAAGTTAACCGTTTGCTGAACCGTCGGCTCCGAATCGGTCTAACCAGAGCACCCCGCAGATGGTTTTTGCATCGCAGATTTGGCCACTTCGCACCATCCGCGCGGCTTTCGAGAGAGGAACAAAACGAACGTCAATGACTTCATCCGCCTCCGGTTGGGCCTGCCCCGCCTTCAGTCCCCGGGCTAAAAAAACTGCCATGGTTTCCGACAACACCCCCGGGCTGGCATGAAACTTCAAGATCCTCTCCCAGGATTTAGCGGTAAACCCAGTCTCTTCCAGGAGTTCGCGCTTGGCGCCCACCAACTCGGTTTCACCCGGGTCAATGCTCCCGGCTGGCAGTTCCCAAATCTTTCGCCCGACGGTGTACCGGTACTGCACTTCCAGCAGAACATGGGGCTCTGGGTGGGACTCATCGACAGCCAGCACGACAACCGAGCCGGGATGCCGCACAATATCCCGTTGAACTTCAATGCTGCCGGGTTCAATCACTCTGTCGGAAGTGACCCAAAAAACCGGCCCTCGATAGATTTCCTTCGAGGACAGAACGCGTACTTTCTGGCTGCTTGATTTTCGAACGGTTTTCTTCGTTTTGGGATTGCTTTGTTTGGTCGCTTTCATCCAGTCAATATACCCGAAAGCTTCTGCTAGACTCGCTTGTCAGGAGCTACCCGTAGTCTCCTCAGCGAACATCAGTGTCCTCCGTGATCAAAAATGACATCTCGATTGTGGGCGCAGGTAGCTTGGGCAACGCTCTGGCCCTGGCGTTATACCGGGCTGGTCACCCAATATCGCAGATCGTCCACCGCGATACGTCAGCCTCGCGACGCAAGGCAAAAGCGTTGGCTCGGCGCGTGGGTTCGCGCGCGAGCGCCTTGCCGACTGCCGATCTCAACGCCAGTCTTCTCTGGCTCTGCGTTCCAGACCGTTCCATTTCCGGAGTAGCCCAGCAGCTGGCCCGCAAGAGGAAATCCTGGAAGGGAACCGTAGTCCTACATTCCAGCGGAGCCTTGCCGAGCGACGAGCTCAATCCGTTCCGCAAGCGAGGCGCCAGCGTCGCATCGCTGCACCCTCTTATGACGTTTGTCCCGGGCGTCGATCAATCGTTTGCGGGCGTGCCTTTCGCGGTCGAGGGCGATGGCAGCGCCATCCGCCGGAGTCGGCAGATTGTTCGAGATTTGGAAGGAACGATCTCGATTCTGCCAAAGTCTAAAAAGCCCGCCTACCACGCTTGGGGCGCCTTCACTTCGCCACTTCTGCTTTCTCTGCTCGTAACCTCCGAGCAAGTTGCGAGGCTCGCAGGCGTTCCGCCGAAGGATGCTCGTCGCCGCATGCTGCCCATCATCCTTCAAACGATTGAGAACTATATCAACCGCGGCCCGGCGCAAGCATTTAGCGGACCCATCGTGCGCGGCGATATTGAGACGATCGAACGACACCTGCACGCCTTGAAGTTCGCTCCCAACGCCCGGGAAGTCTATAAGGCATTAGCGACAGCCGCCCTCGAGTCGCTGCCAGCCGCCAATCGAAAGGCCCAACGAAAAGTCCTCCGAAGTCCTCAATCGCGAAAGGTGTGAGGATCTAGTCGGCCTTCCCGATTGACCCGCTCTGATAAGCCCTCTGGAGCACGTAGAAGGCCTGCTTTTTCTGCCCCTGATCGGAGACCAGACCCTTCCGGTTGAAGTTGTCCTGCATGCCGGGAAGCAAGCGCCTCGGCGCTCGGAAGTCCATCAAAATCCAGGGGCTCAGCCCCCGCAACTGTGGGATGCGGTTCAACATCTTCAATTGGTGCTCATAAATGCTGGCCTGATACTCCTCCGTCCATCGTTGCTCAGCCTTGCCATGCAGGCCCGCTTTGGCTTCGCCGCCAAATTCGCTCATGATGAGCGGCTTGTCGTAGGCAACCTTCCACGTCGTCTGGTCGGCGCTCTCAGGGGTCTTTTCGTACCACCCGATATACTCATTTGTGCCCAGCACGTCCAGGTATCGGCCCAGCGGATCGTCGATGATCTTGGTGTTACCCTCGCCGCGCACCAGCAACGCTGCTGTGATCAGTCGGGTAGCGTCGAGTTCGCGAGCGCTTGCGACCAATGTCTTGAGAAACTCGGTTCGAGCCGGAGTATTCGGCGTCTCATTGGCCACCGACCACAAAATGACGGATGCCTTATTGCGGTCGCGACGAATCATCTCCCGCAATTGCTTCTGAGCCTTCACCAAGACTTCCGCCTTCTCAAACTCCACAGCCCAGTAAACGGGAATCTCGGACCAAACCAATATCCCAAGCTTGTCTGCAGCTCGCGTCATCCGCTCGTCGTGGGGATAGTGCGCCAGACGCACATAGTTCACCCCCAGTTCACGAACCCATCCAAACAGCGCCTCGACATCCGCATCGCTATTCGCCCGCCCAGTGCGGTAGGGGGCTTCGGCATGAATGCAGATCCCACGCAGGAAAACGGGTTGCCCATTTAACAATATGGTTGTGCCTCGTACCTCGATCGTCCGAAATCCAATATCGTCGACGAGAGAATCCGCTGCTGCCATCAATTCCAGACGGTAAAGCTTTGGATGATTGGGCGACCACAGAGTAAGGTTTTCGGCGCGAAGCTTGAATTGAGCCCGCCCGTCGGCGCCCACAGTCGCTGTGGAATCGATCTTGGCCTCCGGAATGGTGACGCGAACGGTTGTACCCGGCCGCGCTCCCTCGACATGCACCCAGCCGTCAATTTCAGAACGGTCGCTGCGATTCAAATGCAGATCGTACTCGTCAATGAACTGCTCCGGAACCTCGATGACCGAGACATCCCGCGTCAGTCCGCCATAGTTCCACCAATCCGTCTGCGTTGTGGGCACTCCGTCCGCGTGGCGCGTGTTATCCACTGCGATCACAACAGAATTTGTTCCCGTCCGAACAGCAGCAGTGATCTCGCAATCAAACTGAGTGAATCCACCCTCATGCTCGCAAATCTCCTTGGCATTTACCCAGACCGTGGCGCGGTAGTTCGCTGCTCCAACGTGAAGAAAACTGCGTGTATGCGGTTTGGGACGATACTCGAAGTCCTTCTGGTACCACAGCAAGCCTTCGTAGTAAAAGAGCGAGTCGCGCTGCGTATTCCAGTCCCCAGGAACCCGCAACGCCGGAGATTTAGCGAAATCGTATTCCACCAACGGACCACCCACCACGGAGTGCTCGTTCATGAAGAAGCCATCACTGCGCTTTTGCCCGTGGAAACTGTAGAGCCCCGTGCCATAGGGATCGACGATGCTGTGCCAATCGCCGTTGAGGCTCATGGCAGTGCGGTGATCCACATCCACCAGCAGGATGGGCTGCACCGTTTGCGAAACGGCCGGACTTGCGATTGCTGCGCAGACGCCAGCTAAAGCGGCTAAGCATCGGTACAAGCGGAGGTTCCCCAAAAAATGACAGCGTGGACTCATCGTATGCAAGGCGCTTCTCCGTAGGACAAAACGAGGTTGTTCCTATTCCGCCGAAGCATACCATTTTCTAGAATTCACAAAATGATCGAGTGCTAATGATCGAGTGCCCTTGAGGCGTTGAAAAATGACTAGGGGAAAAAAGGGAATGCGCTCTTGACCCCGACTTCGTCGTACAATTTGAGGCGTTCTATCGATCTGGGGGCCTATGCAGCCAACGCTTCTCGTAGCATTCTTTGAATTCTCTCGCACCGCATACTCAATGTCCGCCGCCGGCCTCGTGCTGCTGGTGATTGGCCTGTTGGCCGCGAGAAACAATTTCGCCCAGGCTCGTGGCCTCGACAAGATCGTTGCCCTGACCAATTTGTGCTTCGCCCTCCCGCTGGCTGTCTTCGGCGCGGAGCATTTTTCCGCGGGAGCGTTTATGACAGGTATGGTGCCACCCTACATACCGTGGCATTTGTTTTGGATATACTTCGTCGGCTTTGCCCTCATCGCCGCATCCTTGAGCATCGCCACCAGGATTCAGGTGCGCTGGTCCGGCTTGCTGTTCGGGATCATGATGTTCGCTTTCGTGGCGATGCTGCATTTCCCAGGGGCAATCAAGAGTGGCGGCCGAATCCTTTGGACGATCGTCTTCCGAGAAATGTCGTTCGGCGGCGGGGGCTGGGTCCTGGCGGGAGTTGCTACGGGCGGATCGCGTGGCGGCAAGACTCTCATCACCGTCGGCCGCGTATTGATCGGGATCACCGCAATCTTTTTCGGGGTTCAGCATTTTCTGCACCCGCTGGGACTTCCCGGAGTTCCGCTCGAAAAAGAGATGCCCCTGTGGGTCCCCGCTCGTCCCGTCATTGACTATCTGACGGGCGCAGGTCTCATTGTTGCTGGCCTCTGCTTCCTGTCGGCGCAGAAGATGCGCGTGGCCGCGACCTATCTCGGCTCTTGGATTGTGCTCATGGTAGTTGTTATTTACACACCGGTCTTGATTGGGGCGCTGGTGGACCCCAGTACCGGGGTGAAAGTCGAGGGCCTGAACTACTTCGCCGACACCCTTCTGTTTGGGGGAGTGATTCTTTCGCTGGCCCGCGCCAAAATAGGCTCGGACTGAGCGAATTACGGTTGGGCATCAGAGCGTTGAAAAGACCAAGGTAGGAATTGGTGGAGCTAGTCGGGCTCGAACCGACGACCTCGTCGTTGCGAACGACGCGCTCTCCCAGACTGAGCTATAGCCCCACGAAGTGGATGGAAACGACTCCTGAGATTCTAGCAGTGTTGACCGTCATACTCCAAGTCTCGGGGCGTTCTAACTTGCAGAAAATAAGCGTCCGAATCCTCGGTTGCGACGCCGCATCTATAATCGATACGTGATCGAAAAGCCCGCCATCCGCTGCCTTGCCGAAGCTGATTTCCCCACTCACTGGGCACATTTCCGCATTCACGGATTTCTCGGCGACTTTGACGATGCCGAAGGTACCCGCACGGAAGAGGCGGTGGCCCTGGTTCTCGGCGATGTCCGCTCGACTCCGCCACTCGTGCGCATCCATTCGCAGTGCCTCACTGGGGACGTTTTTGCATCCTTACGCTGCGATTGCCGACAGCAATTGGAGATGGCTCTGGGCATGATTGCCGAAGCCGGTGCCGGTGTTCTTGTGTACGAGCAGCAGGAGGGCCGCGGCATCGGTCTGATGGCCAAACTGCAAGCCTATGCATTGCAGGATCAAGGACTCGACACCGTCGAAGCCAATGAGAAACTGGGTTTCAAGGCCGACCATCGAGCCTACGCGTTGCCCGCCGGCATTCTTAAGGAACTTGGGATCAACGCCGTGCGGCTGCTCTCCAACAACCCGGAGAAAGTTGCGGCTCTGGAGAACGCGGGCGTTCGGGTGGTCGAGCGTGTCCCCTGCGAGGTAGGGGAACAGGAGCACGCCGAAGAATATCTAAAGACCAAGAAAGAAAAGATGGGCCACCTGTTCACCAGCCGGTAAACAGGTGACTTGAATCCTCGCACTAATAGGCCTACTGTTCCGCCACGATCTCAAACAGCCGCGCAATCGATTCAATGCCCCGGTGAAAGTTCGGTATATGGAACTTTTCGTTGGGTGCGTGCAGATTGTCGTCCGGGAGCCCAAAGCCCATCATCAGAGTAGGAATCTTCAGCACGTTCTGGAAATCTCCCACAATCGGAATCGACCCGCCGGAGCGTATGAACACCGTGTCTTTCTTGAAAATTTCATGCATGGCTTCGGTAGCGGCTTTCACGTAGGGATTATCGGTGCCGACCACGCATGCTTCGCCCTTGCTGTGAATCTTGATTTTGACGTCTACGCCTTTCGGCGTGATTTTCTTGATGTACTTCGTGTATTTGCGGATGATGTCGTCGGGGTCCATGTTGGGCACCATGCGCATCGAGACTTTGGCGGAAGCCCGGGCCGGAATCACTGTCTTAGCGCCGGGAGCGGTAAAGCCTCCGGGCATGCCGTGCACCTCCAGCGTGGGCCGCGCCCAGGTGCGGTAGAGCACAGAATAGCCCGGCTCGCCCGTGAGAACCTTTGAGCCAACCTCCGTCTTACGGAAATGCTCTTCCTTGAATGGTAGCTTTTTCCAGGCAGCTAGCTCAGCCTTGGTCGGAGCCTTCACATGCTGGTAGAACCCAGGGATTGTTATCTTTCCCTTGGAGTCCTTGAGCTTGCTGATGATTTCAATCAGCGCAAACAGAGGGTTCGGAGCGGCGCCTCCGTACATACCCGAATGCAGATCGGTCTTCGCGCCGATGCATTCGATTTCTGTGTAAACCAACCCGCGTAACCCAACGCAAAGAGTCGGCAAATTCGGCGCGAAGAGTTCCGTATCGCTGACGAGCGCGAAATCCGCCTTCAGCTTCTTGCCTTCTTTGCGAATGTAGGCAGCGATCGATTCGCCTCCCACTTCTTCCTCGCCTTCCATAATTACCTTTAAATTGATCGGCAGCTTGCCACCATGCGCTTGCATGAGCGACTCGAACGCCTTCATCTGCATCCAAAGCTGGCCTTTGTCGTCGACCGCTCCTCGCGCGTAAATGTTGCCGTTGCGCTCTGTAGGCTCGAAGGGCGGCGAGATCCATTCACCCAGCGGATCAGGCGGTTGCACATCATAGTGCGCGTAGCAAAGCACGGTCGGTTTCCCGGGAGCATGGAGCCAGTCGGCATACAGCAACGGATGGCCCGAGGTTGGAATAATCTCAATGTTTTCCAACCCAATGCGCTTCATATCAGCGGCTACAAATTCCGCCGCCCGCTGGACGTCCCCTTTGTGTTCCGTCAGGGTGCTGATGCTAGGAATGCGAAGAAGGTCTTTGAGTTCGTTGACGAAGCGAGTTTGATTCTGACGAGCGAAGGCAACTGCATTGGAAGACATTAGAACCTCGTAGGACGGGAGATGCCCCGTGATGAAAGCTAGAAACAGTTCATTCTAGATCAGCGAAGAGGAGGCGGTCCATGCCGCGACGACGAACCGCCGTTTTCGAGCTACCTTGGCCAGAGCCAGCCGAACGTCCCAGCGGTCAGCAACGCATAAATTAACCCGTCAATCGTTGACTTAATCGTCGTAGTTAACGACCGCGAATACCAGATTGTGAATTGCCACAAGCCGAGCGCGTAGCTGACGAAGGCAATCGTTCCGGCAAAACGAAAAACATTCAAATACGGCGCGCCGACCGGCAACGCGCGTCCGGTCACGTAGGCCGCGAATACTCCGATCACGCAGGAATAGAGGAACCACGACACAAGCTGCTTGCCCATGGCCATCGGTCCGGAGGGGAGCACAGTGAAGATCATCACCGGGCCCTTGTTCCTCTTGTCCGCAAACTCAGCCGACTTCAGGTCGGCCATGCTTGCAGGGCGCGGCATCATATAGTCGCCCGGAGGAATATTCATCGGACGCAGAGCATTCATTACGCCGTCTTCATTCGGTGCCTTGTTGTAGTCGCTTTTGTGCCAAGGGGTAAACATGTGAATGATGGAGCTAGCGATGAACACAATAACGGAAGACAGCAGGATCGGCAGCCATAGCGAACTTAGGGGAGTCATGGGGCCTCCGGGGCCTTGGATTGCAAAAGCGTCTTACGAGAAGCGCGCCCATTCTAGATCAGGCGAGCCCCGGAGGTCCACGATGGAGACGCAGTAACTATTTCTGTGTTGCCCCGGCCAGAACCTCGGTTGGAGCGACCAGCTTGCGTACGTTCTCCATTAGGCCATTCATCGCAGTGTTTAGGTTCCTCTCGAAGGTCGCTTTCCTGAATGCGCCCTCTACTGGCTCACCGAGAGTCCACAGGGTAAAGTGAGTCTTCGCGTCTACGATGGTGACTCCGTACTGAGGCGCAAAGCTTGTTGTTTTGTCGGTATCGGTAATGGGAGCGGCAAAGCGAATTTCAAATACCAGATCGGCGTCGGAGGGAGAGGGCACGAGTTCGTAACGCCCCCACTCTTTCATCGCCGCATAGAACTGGTTGTAGGGCCGGTCGGGATCGCCGAGGCGTCTGAAGGTGTTCAGTACAATGGCGTCTACGCCTGCGTTCGAAACAAACACCTTCTTGGCCGAGGCAATCTGCGTGGGCACCGGCGCCGCAGCCACAGGCTTCGCTCCCTGGGCGGACAGCGCTAAAGCTGACAACAGCGTTACGGCGAGAACCGAGATCGTTAGCTTCGGGGTCGTCATGGCTCCTCCACGAGGATATCTGTGGGAACAGATGTGTTTTGTCGAAGGAAGGTTGCACCCGGCCCGAGTGATGTCGCACGAAGGTGAATGTTACAATTGCCGCATCGGCCTGAGTTTGAGCGGGAGTAGCTCAATGGTAGAGTAGCGGCTTCCCAAGCCGTTGGTTGCGGGTTCGATCCCCGTCTCCCGCTCCATTTCATCGTCCCAGAAACAATCAGAAAAGCCTCGCCCCTGACTTCGCGAACTCGTGTCTCTCCTGACACACTCGTGTTGGGCGGACCACAAATTCGGTATTCATTTCCACCATAAACGACGTAGTTTCAGCAAGATACCGTCTGGTCCACGCCATGCACTTCCCTCAGCGTCGGTGCGCCGACACGGAGGGCAATGTTGAAGGGCCAATTAGGGCGGGTCTTAACGGGACGTTCGCTAGCCACTCTGTTAGGGGCGGTCTTGATTCTTGTGGGCGCGGCTATCGCCCAGTCGAAGCCCGGCCTCAACCCCGATATCACCAAGATTGGCCAGCGACGAGTCGTGGTCAGCCGCCGGATCGTCGTCAGTGTCTCCGATCGTAAGCTTGCTCTCCTTGAAAACGACATCCTGGTGAAGACCTACATTGTGTCGGTTGGCGCGACGGTCAGTCCCAGCCCAACCGGCACGTTCCACATCGTGAATCGTATTCCGAAAGCCACCTACTACCACCGCCATGTTGTGATCCCAGCCAGCGACCGCAGCCCGATTGGAACCCGTTGGATCGGCCTCAACAAAAAGGGGTACGGAATTCACGGTACCAACGAACCGCGTTCGATTGGTCGGGCGAGGTCACATGGTTGCATTCGCTTGGGAAATCGCGATGCCGAAGACTTCTTCGAGCGCGTGCAAGTGGGCGATGTCGTGGAAATTCGCGGAGAGCGCGACGCAGAAACGGCGACCCTGTTCGGCAGTCCCGCGATCGTAACGCTTGCGCAAGCCAACACTCCGTCGGTGAACACAGGGCAATAAATGTGAATTTGTTTGATAGCAATTATCCACATCAATTCTGGAGGGCTTTATGGAAACCGTCGTAAAAGTCGCAGTGGTTGTGGGAGGGCTGGTCTTCTCGTTCGCTGTCGCCCTTCTGATTGAGGAACTCATTTTCGGGCAGGTCTTCCGCATGGTTTTTGGCTCCCGGCCCGCTCTGGCTTCCCTGGAAGCCAAGGCTGCGGCTCCCCACGTGAAGGCCCGCTCGACAAGCGCAAGCTGACTCGCAGAGTCACGCTAAAGGAGAATTGCCATGCTGTACGTGAAGTATCTGTTGCTGGTTGCAGGGTTTTCGATGTTGGCTTGGGCGGTCGGAGCATTGCTCTATGACCTCTACCTGCTGTTGCAGTTCCGCAAATTGAAGATGTTGCCCGAGGGCGCTCCGTCCGGCGCGGCTACGCCCGCAATACGCTGGAAGACGGCAGCGACGCTGGGAGCCCTAGCAGCGGCACCGCTGCTGATGGCGCAAGGAATCACCATGGTCCCGAGCGGCATGGCCGGAGTCCTCGTGAGCGAGACTCAAGGCACACAGGCCGGAACGCTGTATCCCGGAGCGCATTACATCGCTCCACTGGTCGATCACGTGGAATTGTTCGATACGCGGGATCAACTCTTCACTACTGGGCTGAGCGAAGATGGTCTTGTCAAAGGCGGAGGTAAAGCCGTGCCGCTCCAGGTGCAGGCGAAGGAAGGCCTGAACCTCGGTTTAGCAATAACGGTCCGTTATCGTCTCGACTCCAAGCGGCTCGATTACATCCAGGCGAACTTGCCGCAGCCGGTCGAGAAGGAAATCGTGCCGCCAGTCGCTGCTACCGTCTGGCGCGAAGTGATTCCAACCTACACCGTACGCGATGTCTTTTCGGCCAAGCGCGAAGAAGTTCGCAAGCGCGCCGCGGACGAAATAACCCGCCGTTTGGCGGTCGATGGAATCGTCGTCAAAGAAGTGATGCTGCGCGACGTGCAATGCCCGCCGAGTACGCCAAAGGCCTCGAAACCCTGCTGCTCAAAGAGCAGGAAAACGATCGCATGGGAGTGGAGACGGAACTCCATCAGAAACAAGTGAAAATCGCTGAGTTTGACGCCGAAGCGACGAAAGTCGGCGAGGTGAAGCAGGCAGAAGGCCAGGCGCAGGTGCGAGTCCTGCAAGCCAAGGGCGAATCTGACGCGATGCAGTACCTGCTGCCGCTGAAAGAAAAGCAAATCCAGCAATCCCGCTTGGAAGCGGAAGCTCACAAAGAAACAACCGTGAAAGACGCCGAGGCGCAAGCCGAGGCGAAGGTCATTGACAGCAAAGCCGAAGGCGAACGCCGCAAACTGCTCGCCGATGCTGAGGCGCAGCGCATCCGCGTGACCGCCGTGGCCGACGCGGAACGGATGAAGGGAGAAGCTCTCGTGCTGCGGGACAACCCGCTGCTGATCAACAAGATCGTGGCAGAGCGCCTTTCCGACAAGCTGCAAATCATGATGGTCCCGGCCGACGGCAAGTTCTTCTTCGCGAACGA
>Ga0075021_10000980_pt1 | contig 14666 bp, 12 predicted proteins | sample ColStrG_CSR_2012_FD_72749 | JGI IMG/M metagenome (GOLD analysis project Ga0075021, IMG submission 72749) | Freshwater sediment microbial communities in response to fracking from Pennsylvania, USA - Cold Stream Run_MetaG_CSR_2012 | ecosystem: Environmental > Aquatic > Freshwater > Creek >...
GTAGTCGGCTTGGTCGCCGCGGAACGCCAGCTCGCGCGCGCGGTCGCCGGACAGCCCCATGTCACGCACGAACCGCTCCGCCCGTGCAGCCGGAAGCTCGGGGAGCGCGGCTCGAGCCGCCTCCAACATCTCGTCCGTCGCCACCAGCGGCACCAGGTCCGGCTCGGGAAGGTACCGGTAGTCGTGCGCCTCCTCCTTGGAGCGCAGCGTCGAGAGACGGCCGGTCGCCGGATCGAAGTGCAGGGTCGCAAGCTCGACCTCGCCGCCGGACTCGAGCAGCCCGATCTGGCGCTCGATCTCCGCGCGGACGCCCCGTTCGAGAAAGCGGAACGAATTCATGTTCTTCAGCTCGGTCTTGGTGCCGAGCTCCGTCGATCCGGCACGCCTGACCGATACGTTGGCGTCGCAGCGCAGCGACCCCTCCTCCATGTTCACGTCGGACACGCCGAGCGCACGCAACGTGGCCCGCAACAGCCCGAGCCACTCCCGAGCCTGCTCCGGCGAGCGAACGTCCGGCTCGGTGACGATTTCAACCAGCGGCGTGCCGCCTCGGTTGAAGTCGACGATCGTCGTGTCGGCGCCGTGGATCCGGCCGCTCTCCGACACATGCACGAGCTTCGCGGCGTCCTCCTCAAGATGGACCCGGTGGATACGCACGTCGCCGAGCGCGCCGCCGGTACAAAGCGGCACGTCGTACTGGGAGATCTGGTAGCCCTTCGGCAGGTCGGGATAGAAGTAGTTCTTGCGGTGAAACATCGAACGCGGCGCGATCTGGCACCCGAGCGCCAGTCCGATCATCAGCCCGAAATGCACCGCCCGCTCGTTGGTCACCGGGAGCGTCCCAGGGAGGCCCAGACACACTGGGCAGGTGTGGACGTTCGCGGGATCGCCGAACGACAGCTCGCAGCCGCAGAACATCTTCGTCCGGGTCTTCAGCTGGACGTGGATCTCGAGCCCGATCACCGGCTCATAAGCGGCACCGCTCACTGCGTACCCTCCGCGTCACCCGCTCCCACCAGCTGCGACTCGTGCAGCCGCGCCGGCCGCTGGTCGAACTCCAGCGCCTGCTCCAGCGCGAATGCGGCGTCGAGAAGTGCGTTCTCGCCGAATGCGGGCCCGGCGAACTGAAAGCCCACGGGCAGACCGTCGCTGAGCCCGGCGGGGATCGAGATCGCCGGGATTCCGGCCAACGGCATCGGCACGGTGCAGAAGTCGTTCAGGTACATCGCGAGCGGGTCCTGCGCCTTTGACCCGAGCTCGAACGCGGTCCACGGGCTCGTCGGCGTCACCACGAAGTCAAACGTCCCAAACGCGATCGCGAAGTCCTCGGCGATCTTCGTGCGGACCTTCTGCGCGGCCCCATAGTAGGCGTCGTAGTAACCACTTGACAGGGCATAGGTGCCCAGCATGATCCGCCGCTTGACTTCGGCGCCGAAGCCGGCCGCGCGGGTGCGCCGGTACATCGACAGCAGATCGTCGTCGCCATCGACGCGCAGTCCGTAGCGGACGCCGTCGTAGCGCGCGAGGTTGGCGGACGCCTCGGCCGGCGCGATCAGGTAGTACGCGGACAGCGCGTGCGGCGCGTGCGGGAGACGACACGGCTCAACGATCGCACCGAGGTTCTCCGCGATCGCGAGCGTCTCGTCGAACCGAGCGCGGACGCCGTCCTGCACGCCGCTGTCGGCGCCGGTCAGCTCCTCGGGCACACCGAGCCGGACACCCTTCAGGTCCGAGCGGCTGGGGAGCGTCACCGGCTCTCGCAGGCCGATCGACGTCGAGTCGCACGGATCGCGGCCCGCCATATGACTCAACAGCAGCGCGGCGTCCGTGACGTCACGCGTCAGCGGACCCGCCTGGTCCAGCGACGACGCAAACGCGATCATCCCGTAACGCGAGCAGGCGCCGTACGTCGGCTTCAGTCCGACGACCCCACACAGAGCCGCGGGCTGGCGGATCGAGCCGCCGGTGTCGGTCCCGATCGCCCACGGCGCCAACCCGGCCGCGACCGCGGCGGCGCTACCGCCCGAAGACCCGCCCGGAACCCGCTCTCGGTCCCACGGATTCCTCACCGGACCAAACGCCGAATTCTCGGTGGAGGAGCCCATCGCGAACTCGTCCTGGTTGGTCTTGGCAAGCAGCGGGGCGCCGGCCGCCGCGAGCCGCGCGACCACCGTCGCCGTGTACGGCGGACGGTAGCCCTCGAGGATCCGGGAGCCGGCCTGGCTCGGAACGCCTTCGGTGCAGTACAGGTCCTTGACCGCGATCGGTACTCCCGCCAGCGGGGCCGGAGCCGGGTCGCTGGCCGGCGGGGCTTCCGCCACCCACGTGAACGCGTTCAGCGGGTCGCGGCTCGCACGCTCGCGGTAGAGCTCGAACAGCTCGCGGGCGTCGAGCTCGCCGCGTGTGATCGCGGCGGCCGCCTGCGCGCCGGTCAGCTCGAGAATGTCGTCCATCACGCAGGCGAGGCGCCGGGACTCGGCACGCCGAATCCCCCAGCAACCACGTCGGGCGCGCTGCCGAGCGCGGACTCCACGCTCAGCGACGGGCTAGGCTCGTCGGCCCGCAGCACGTTGACGACATCGACCACATGCGAGGTCGGTGGGACGCCGGCGAGGTCCAGCTCGCGGATCTTCTCGATGTGGTCAAGCACCTTGGAGAGCTCGGCCGCCATCCGCTCGGCCTCCTCCTCGGTCAGCTCCAGGCGCGCGAGCCTCGCGACGTGGTCGACCTGGTCTCGGGCCAGCATGGAGGCGATTCTAGGACGTTGTCCGGGGTTGGGGTCATGCCCCCCGGCCCAGCCGGACAGTGTCAGTCGGCTTCGGGCAGCGTCAGCTCGGTCAGGCCAGAGGTGCAGTCCACATCTCGAATCCCGTCCAGGCGGAGCGACCGGTAGGCGAACAGGGCGATCGCGGCGCACAGCGCCAGGGCGGCGTAGGCTCCCGCTCGCGTGGTCCCCGCCGCCGCGGGAGGGGCGAGCAACACCCTGACGATCAGTGCCGCGAGCGTCAGCAGGCTGATCACCAGCTCGATCGAGGTTGCGCAGACCGCCGGGGCCGGCGCCCTGAATGCTCCTTGCAGCCACAGCACCGCGACGCCACCGAGCGCGCAGACCGCCACCAGGAAGCGAAGCAGGGTCAGCGTTCGCCAGCCATCGCCCGCTCCATACCAGCTCATCAGGAACAGATCGAGCGCCAGCGCGAGCGACGCGACGCCGACCAGCCATTCGGGCGCGCGGACGCGCCCCACTGCGAACGAAACCCCGGGGATCCCGCCGCCGTCGTGTCGCATACCCGAACGCTAACCGCTCAGCGCCGCGAGATCGGGGCCAGGTCGGCGACGAGCTTCCGCTCTGAGCGGTCCTTGCTGAAGCGGATCACGACGATCCCGCCCGGCTCCAGGCCGGTGACGACGCCCTCGCCGAACGACGGGTGAACGACGTCGTCGCCGAGTCGGTAGGCGACGATCTCGCGCGGCTGCTGCTCTTGGGTCTCCCATGAGGTCAGCCTCGCACGCAGGCCCCGGGCGCCCACCAGTCCCCCAGCGCCCACGAAACCTTGCTCGGAACGCTCCACGAGCGCTTCGGGGAGCTCGCCGACGAACCGGCTCGGAATCCCGTAGTTGCGGGCTCCAAAAACCGTCCGCGCGCGTGCATAGGTGATGAACAGCTCGGTCTGAGCGCGAGTGATCCCGACGTAGCAGAGCCGCCGCTCCTCTTCGATGCCACCCTCCTCGATGGCCCGGGAGTGCGGGAACACGCCCTCCTCGCAACCGATCATGAACACGATCGGGTATTCGAGCCCCTTGGCGTTGTGGAGCGTCATCAGCGTCACCAGTCCCTCCTCGTCGCGACGCTCATCGGCGTCCGCGACGAGCGCGACCTGCTGCAGGAACTCTGCCAGCGACCGGTCGGCCGACTCCCCGGCGTCGTACTCCGCGGCGACGTTGACCAGCTCCTCGAGGTTCTCAATCCTCCCCTCCGCCTCGATCGTCCGCTCCGCGCGGAGCGCCTCCAGATATCCGGTCTCGGCCAGCAGCTCGCTAAGCAGCACGGCGATCGGCACGCTCGACTGCGCCCGCTCGCGCAGCACCCCCATCGTGCCCATGAACCGCGTCAGCGCGCGGACCGCTGCGCCGCCGAGGCCCGGGATGTCCTGCGGGCTGGCGGCCGCGTCCCAAACCGAGATGCCCGTCGTGTTGGCGAACGCGAGCACCCGCGAGACCGAGGTGGTGCCGATCCCGCGTCGAGGCGAGTTGACGATGCGCGTGAACGCGACCGTGTCCTGCGGGTTGACGAACGCCGTCATGTAGGCGATCGCGTCCTTGATCTCGGCTCGCTCGTAAAACTTCGTGCCGCCGACCACCTGGTAGGGGATCTCGGCCCGCACCAAGGTGTCCTCGAGCACCCTGGACTGGGCGTTTGCCCGGTAGAAGACCGCGATCTCGCTGCGCGCGGCGCCGGCGTCGGTCAGCCTCTGGATCTCCCCGACCACGTACCGCGCCTCCGCGTGCTCGTCGTCCAGCTCCCGCACGTGGATCGGCTCGCCGCCACCGAGCTCGCTCCAAAGTCGCTTCGACCGCCGCCCTCGGTTGTTGGCGATAACAGCGTTGGCCGCGTCGAGGATCGTTTGCGTCGAGCGGTAGTTCTGCTCGAGCTTGACCACCTTGGCGTCCGGGAAGTCCTCTTCGAACTCGAGGATGTTGCGGATCTCGGCTCCTCGGAAGCCATAGATCGATTGGTCCGGGTCGCCCACAACCGCCAGGTTGCGCCGTTCTCCGGCGAGCAGTTCGAGCCACCGGTACTGGGCGTGATTCGTGTCCTGGTACTCGTCGACCATCACGTGGCGGAAGGTCTCGGTGTAGTGCTCGCGGACCTCTTCGAACAGCTCGAGCACGTTGACCGCGCGGACCAGCAGATCGTCGAAGTCCATCGCGTTCATCCGGTGCAGTTCGCGCTCGTAGCTGCCGTACACGTCGGCGACCGTCTGCTCGAAGAACGAGCCGACCATCTGCGCGTAGGCGTCGGCGTCCCGCAGGTGGTTCTTCGCGTCCGAGATCTGCGAGTGGATCGCCGGCGGCGTGAAGCGTTTGGGATCGACGCCGTGCTCCTCGATGCAGCGTTTGATCAGCCTGCGCGAGTCGGCCTGGTCGTAGATCGTGAACTGCCGCGTGTAGCCGAGCTTGTCGGCATGTGCGCGGAGCATCCTCGCGCACGCGGAGTGGAAGGTCATCACCCACATCGCGCGGATCCTCGCCCCGATCAGCAGCTCTGCGCGCCCGCGCATCTCGTTCGCGGCCTTGTTGGTGAACGTGATCGCCAGGATCTCGCTGGGTCGCGCAGCGTCGGTCGCGAGCAGGTAGGCGATCCGATACGTGAGCACGCGCGTCTTACCGGAGCCGGCACCGGCGAGGATCAGCAGCGGCCCATCGCCGTGCGAGACCGCCTCCCGCTGGGGCTCGTTCAGCGCGCCGAGGAGCGCCTCCAGCTGCTCGGCTGCCTGCTCGGTGTCAGCGGCCATCCCTCGGGCAACGGTACCGGGCGCCGTGGTCGCTCAGACTGAGCATCCATGAGTTTCGGTGCCGCGATGGTCCGGGATCTCAGAGCAACCGGACCGCTCCGGCTATGACACGGTGGCCGCCGGCTCGAGCGATCCGAACGCCCTCGACAAGGTGTCGAGCTCGGCGATCCGGCTCGGAATCGTCGCGCGGACGCGGTCGTAGACGCCGGCCAGCTCGCGATCGACAGTGACCGGGATCGGGCGCGGGCCGTCGTCCCCGCTCAGTAGAGCGAGCGCGTCGGCGAGGCTGGCGGCCCGGCCCAGCGCGAACAGCCCCAGCGCCGCCGCCCCTGCTGCGGTCCCCTCCTCCTCGCCGCTTAGCTCAAACGGTCTGCCGACCATCGCCGCCATCACCTCGCGCCACAGCTCGGAGCGGAACACCCCGCCGGTCGCGCGGATGCTCGACACCGACGCCACCTGCTCGAGACGGTCGAGGATCAGCCGCATCTGTATGCAGACCCCCTCGATCGCGGCGCGGGCGAGATGGGCTCTGCCGTGCTCGCGGCGCAGCCCGAGATATGCGCCGCGGACGTCGGGGTCCCACAACGGCCCACGCTCGGTCAGCAGGTAGGGCAGCATCACGAGCCCGTCGCAGCCGGGAGGCGCCTGCGCGGCGAGCGCCAACGCCTCCGCGCCGGTACCTCGATCGGGCGGCGCCTCGGTCGCGAACACGTCGTCGATCCAGCCGAGCACCGCACCACCCGTGCTGATCGCCGATCCGAGCACCCACAAGGCGTCGGTCAGCGCGTAACAGAACAGCGTTCCGGCAGCGTCGACGGCCGGCTGCTCCAGCGCGATCCGCACCGCACCGCTCGTGCCGAGCGACATTCCGGCGCCTCCGGGAGCGATCGCGCCCGTCCCCAGATTGCCGAGCGGTCCGTCGCCGGCGCCCAGCACGACGGGCGTTCCTCGGGCCAGGCCGACACGTGCCGCGGTCTCGGAGGCCAGCGGGAGCGTCCCCGTCGGCGGCCGGATCTCGGCCAGCTGGTCGGAGCGGATTCCGGCGAGCGCGACCGCAGTCTCGCTCCAAGCACGTCGCTTGAGGTCGAGCATGCCCGTTCCCGACGCGGAGGAGAGCTCGGTGCAGACGACGCCGGTCAGCCATCCGAGCACCAGCTCCTTCAATCCGACCCACCACCGGGCGCGCGCCAGCGTCGCCGGGTCGTTGGTCGCGAACCATGCGAGCTTCGCGAGCGGCGCCATCGGATGAACCGGGACGCCGGTGAGTGCGTGCAGGTTGACATCGCTCGCGCGCAGCTCGCGCGCCTGCGCGCTCGCGCGGGCGTCCGCCCACGTGATCAACGGGGTCAGCGGTCGTCGCTCGGAGTCGAGCCCGATCAGGCCGTGCATCGCGGTGCTGACGCAGATGGCCAAGACGACAGCGCCATCCGTCGCCGATGCGCACTCTTCGAGGGCCGCGCCGGCCGCGGCGAGGATCGTCGCGGGATCCTGGACCTCCTCCCCGCCTGACCCTTGGAGTGGCGGGCAATCGCGCCGCGCCAGCGATCGCCACGCCTGTCCGGGCGCGAAAGCGACCGCCTTGACGCCGGTCGTGCCGACGTCGAGCCCGATGATGACTTCAGCCGGCGAAGGCACGAGCGCGCGCCAGCGCGGCGGCGCCCTCCTCGCCGATGAGTAGCTCGGCGCGCAGCGTACCGGTGGCGAGTGGGTGCAGCGCGGGGAATTCCCCGGCGGCCGCCCGCGCGTAGTCGAGCGCGATCACGGTCGTCTCGCCGCCGATCGGCTCGCCGGCGGTGGCGACCAGCGTCAACGAGCCGCCGTCGGTGAGCTGGCGCGCGGCAGCCATCGCCTTCCTGGCAACGTGCGGGTGCAGAGCGTCGAGTGTGTCCAGCAGCACGACCGCGTTGCCACCGCGCGCTGCGATCCGCTTCGCCTGGTCGATCACGAGCTCAACGGCTTGGTCGTGCGCGTCGGTAGAGGCGCCGAAGCCGGCCGCTCTGGACTGCTCGCGGTCGACGGCGCTCCACTCGGCGATCTCCTCCGGCCGAACCCCGGCGAGCGCGACCAGCAACTGGACGCCCTCGCGATCGGCGCCGGGCGCCAGCGAGTCGGCGATCACCCGCAGGAGCCGGGATTTGCCCGACCGTGTCGGGCCTGTGATCGTCACCCGCGAGCCACGGCCGAACGGCGCCAGCGCCAATACCGCCGCCAGCGCCGGAAAGTCGCCGCCGAACGGCAGCGCGACCGAGGGGAACGAGGCCGGGAGCTCGTCATAGCGAGGGCCCTCGGCGATTTCCGTGGCCGGCAGGCCGTTGATCGTGTCGACCCGAATCAGCGATGCGTAGCGCTCGGAGCGACGCGCGACCCGGCGCGGACCGCTGACGCGATCGCCAGTGACCAGCTCGCAGCGCTTCACCTGGGCAGCGGAGATGTAGACGTCGTCGTCCGAGGTCTCTCCGGGGAGCACCCGCAGGAACCCTGAGCCACCCGGGACCAGGTTGACCACGCCGACGACGATCCTGCCGTCTTCGCGCTCCTCGTTCGGCGCGGAGTCGTGGACCGCGGGCTCTCGAAGCTCGGGCGCCTCATCCGGCGCGGCCTGCGCCCCAGACTCGGGCGGTTCCGCCGCTCGACTGCCCCGCCCGCGCCCGCCGCGGCGGGAACGGCGGCGGCCCCGCGTCTCGCCGCTCGCGCCGTCATCCTCGGATCTGTCCTGCGCCTCACCGCCGGCTCGCGACTCGGCGCGTTCTTTCGTGCCGGAGCGTTCTTCCGTGCCGGAGCGTTCTTCCGCGCCGGAGCGCTCTTCCGCGCCCGAGCGTTCGGCTGCAGAGGAGCTCTGTCCCCTCGGGGCGAGCAACGCGTCGATCAGATCGGCCTTGCGCAGGCGCCGGTATCCGTCGATTCCCAGCTCGGAGGCGATCGCGTGGAGGTCCGCGAGCGGACTGGCCTCGAGAGCCTCGCGTTCAAGCACTGACATGTGTGTCCCTTCTGTCGGATCGGTGGGCTCCAGCCGCGTTGAGGCAGCGGCCGGCGATTCCCTCGCAACCGCGACTGTAGCGCCTTGTCCAGAGCGGCCCACAATCAGCTTGACATTCGAGCCCCCCCGCCCGTGTCAACCTATCTGGAACGCTGCATCAGCCGGACTCGCTGCTGCGCTGGCGGCGTAGCGACTCGTCGAGCTCGAGCGAGCCGTCCACCTGAGCGGTGCCGGCCAGTGCCGCCTGGACTCGGACGTAGTCCGAGACGGCCGCGACGTCGTGCACGCGAGCGACGTGCGCGCCCGCGTCGATCCCGTGACCGACGGCGGCCAGCGTGCCGGCCAGCCGCTCGCGCGGAGGCCGCTGGGTGAGGGCGCCGATGAAATCCTTCCGTGACACCGCCAGCAGCAGCGGCCGTCCGAACTCGTGCAGGTCACCGATCGTGCGAAGGACCGCAACCGTCTGGGCAGGTGTCTTGGAGAAATCCGGACCCGGGTCGAGCATCAGCTGTTCCAGGCGTACTCCGCGCGCGCACGCCAACTCGATCCGGCGCGCCAATCCCGAGTGGACTTCGGCGACGATCGCCTCGTCGAGCGCGGGGTCCAGCAGCTTGACCTTCGGCGCCGCGCGCGTGTCCATCAGGACCAGGCCCGCTCCGGCCTGCGCGCAGACATCCGCGACCTCCGGCTCGCGCAGCCCGCTGACGTCATTGACGATCGCGGCGCCGGCGGCGATCGCCGCACGCGCGACCTCCGGCTTGTAGGTGTCGACCGACACGATCGCGCCGAGCTCCCCGGCGACGCGCTCGATCAGCGGCACGACACGCTTGATCTCCTCTGCGGCGGACACCGGCGGCCGGTCTGTCACGCCGGACTCGCCGCCGATGTCGATCCAATCGGCGCCAGCCTCGAGCTGCCGCCGCGCGAGCTCCACGCGCTGCTCGAGCGTGACGGCGACCCCAGCGTCCGAGAACGAATCCGGGGTCGCGTTGACGATTCCCATCAGCCGGATGCGGCCGCCGAGCCGCAGCTGACCGCGGGTGGTCTCGAGCACGCAGGCAGGCGCCCCGGGCGACTCAGTCGGGGACATCTGGCTGCGGCGAGCGCTCCTTGATCAACTCCTTGATGCGCCCGAGCGTATCCGGCGACATTCGGCGGATCTCCCAATGGGTGAGCTGGAACACGCGCATCGGCGCGGTGGCCCGTACGTCGGCGTTGCGGGGTTCGCTTCGCAGCAGGCCGATCTCGCCGACCACGTCTCCGGGGCCGAGGGTCGCGATCCGCTCGCCGTCCCGCACAACCTCCGCGGTCCCTTGTTCGATCGCAAGCAGCTCGGTCGAGAACTCGCCGGCGCGGACGAGCAGCTCGCCGGCCGGGATGCTGCGCTCGGTCGCGAAAGCCGCCAGACGGCGTGCCTCGTCGTCCGACAGGCCCGCGAACAGCGGGATGCTCGTCAATCGGGCGGGATCCACGTTCCGCTCACAGCGACTGGACCTCGGCGGTGATCTCCGAAACCGACGACTTCGCGTCTCCGAACAGCATCGAGGTCTTCGGCTCGTAGAACAGCGGATTGTCGATCCCGGCAAAGCCGGAGGCCATCGAGCGCTTCAGCACCACCACCGAAGCCGATTTGTCGACCTCCAGAATCGGCATCCCGTAGATCGGCGAGCCGGGCTCGTTCTTGGCGGCCGGGTTTGTCACGTCGTTGGCGCCGATCACGAGTGTCACGTCGGTGCGCGAGAACTCCGGGTTGATCTCGTCCATCTCACGCAGCAGGTCATAGGGGACATCCGCCTCGGCGAGCAGCACGTTCATGTGGCCGGGCATCCGGCCGGCCACGGGGTGGATCGCGAACTTCACCTCCACCCCCTTGTGCTCGAGCGCTCGCTCGAGCTCGCGGACCGCATGCTGCGCCTGCGCGACAGCCATCCCGTAGCCGGGCGCAACGACGACGAGACGGGCGTAGGCGAGCTGAATCGCGACATCCTGAGCGCTGGTCGAGCGGACCGTTCTGCCCGCGGCGCCGGCACCGCCGGCCGGCGCCGCGACTGCACCGCCGAACCCGCCCGCGACGATCGCCGGAACCGAGCGGTTCATCGCCTTCGCCATCAGGTTGGTGAGGATCGTGCCCGAGGCGCCGACGATCATGCCCGCGACGATCATCGCGGGGTTGTCGAGCGCGAGTCCGGTCGCGGCCGCCGACAGGCCGGTCAACGCGTTCAGCAGCGAGATCACGACCGGCATGTCGGCGCCGCCGATCGGCAGCACGACCATGTTGCCCAGGATCCCCGAGACGACGAGCACCCCGAGCACGAACAGCGCCTGGGAGTGCGTTCCGGCAGCGAGGATCGCGGCGCTCGTGACGGCGATCAGCAGCAACACGACGTTCAGGAGCGTCTGCGATCGGCCCGGGAGCTTGATCGGCCTTCCGGGGACGATCTCCTGGAGCTTTCCGAACGCGATATTCGACCCCCAGAACGACACCGACCCGACGATCGCCGCAAATAGCGACGGGATCATCACCCGCAGCGCGAAGCTGCCGCCGTAGTCGTGCCGGTACTCGATCCAGGCGATCAGCGCCACGGCGCCGCCGCCCACGCCGTTGAACAGCGCGACCATCTGTGGCACCGCGGTCATCTTCACGTACAGCGCGGCGGGGACCCCGATCGCGGTGCCGATCGCGACCCCGAGCAGGATCAGCAGGATCGTGGTGGTGCCGGTGAACACTCCCGGGGTCAGCAGCGTCGCGATCACCGCCAATGCCATCCCGGCGGCCGCGATCTTGTTGCCGCGGACGGCGGTCGCTGGGCCCGTCAGCCCGCTCATCCCGTAGATGAACAGCGAGAACGCGACGATGTAGCACGCGTCGATGAAGCTCGTGCTCTGCACGAACGAGGTCGCCAGCGGTGTCAACGCGACCGCCGATCGCCAGGCATCATTGCCGTGTTTCCTCCTCCCGGGCGGGCTCGTCTGCGGCCGGCTTTTGCTTGAACATGCCGAGCATCCGATCCGTGACAAGGAAGCCGCCGACGACGTTGATCGTCCCGAACGCGACGGCGATCACGAGCAGCACGTGCTCCAGCACGCCGTTGGCGATGTGCATCAGCAGCAGGCCGCCGAGCACCACGATTCCGTGGATCGCGTTGGTGCCCGACATCAGCGGGGTGTGCAGCGTATTGGGCACCTTCGAGATCACGGCGAAGCCAACGAAGCCGGCGAGAACCAGGATTGCGATGTCGATCACGAGGCTGTTCATCTGAACTCCTGTCAGCGGGCGGCCTGTAGCGCGCCCTCGTGGACGATCTCCCCGCTTCGCGTCACGCACGCGCCCGCTATCACCTCGTCGTCGAAGTCGAGTTCCAGTTCGCCGTCCTTGACCATCAGCTCTAGCAGCGACTGGATGTTGCGCGAGTAGAGCGCTGAGGCGTGCTCGGCCAGAGTCGAGGCGATGTTCAGCGGCGCCACGACCTTGACCGAGTGACGCAGGACGGTCTCGCCGGGCACGCTGCACTCGCAGTTACCGCCCGCCTCGGCCGCCAGGTCGACCACCACCGACCCGGGCTTCATCCGCTTGACCGCATCCTCGGTCACCAGGATCGGGGCGCGTCTACCGGGTACCAGCGCGGTCGTGATCACGACGTCGGCCTTGCCGATCGCCTCGGCCATCAGCTCCTGCTGGCGGGCCTGCTGCTCCTCGCTCAGCTCCCTCGCGTAGCCGCCGGCTCCCTCCAGGTCACCGCCGAGATCGAACTCGAGGAAGTGCGCGCCGAGCGACTCCACCTGCTCCTTGACCGCGGCGCGGACGTCGTAGCCCTGAACGACCGCGCCGAGTCGACGGGCGGTGGCGATCGCCTGCAGCCCGGCGACCCCGGCGCCGAGCACCAGCACCGTCGCGGGGCGGATCGTGCCGGCGGCGGTCATCAGCATCGGGTAGTAGCGCCCAAGCTCCATCGCACCGATCAGGGCGGCGCGGTAGCCGGCGATGTTCGCCTGGCTGGAGAGCGCGTCCATCGATTGCGCGCGGCTGATCCGCGGAACCGCCTCGAGCGCGAAGCTGGTGACGCCCCGCTCCGCCAATGCTCGGGTCGTCTCTGGGGAGCTCAGCGGCGCCAGGAAGCCGATCAGGATTGAATCCGGCCGAAGCATCGCGACCTCTTCGCCCGAGGGCGGCGCGACCTTGACGACGAGGTCCGCGGCGAACGCCTCGCCCGCCGAGGCGACGACGTTGGCGGCGGCCTGCTCGTAGTGGGAGTCTGGGATCAGCGCCCCCTCCCCGGCGCCCGCCTGAACGGACACGGTGTGCCCTGCGGCGATCAGCTTGGCGGCCACATCAGGCACCAGGGCCACCCGGCGCTCGCCAGGCGCCGTCTCCTTGGGGACCCCGATCTGCATGGACGCCCGGAGCCTATCGGCTGACCCGTCAACCGCGCAGTCACGGATGCGGGCGGGGCGGCGACACGGGAAGCGGCCGCCCGGCCAGTGCCAGCACCGCCTGGGCGGTCACCCACACCGGCGTCGTGTCGACCCCTGCCTGGTAGCGGACGTGGCCGTTGGCGGCGATCAGCGACTGCAGATAGGCGATCGGTGTGCGCGAGCCGTGGCGATGAACGCGGCTGGGATCGACGCCGGCGGCGAGCAGTCCCTGGACCGCGAACGCCGTCGACTGGGCGTTCGAGAGCCCGCCCGGTTGCGACGGGAATCCACCGTCATGGTTCTGCTGGGCACGGATGAACGCGACCGCCCGCTGGATGGCACGCGCGATCACGTGGCCGCGCCGGGGAGATCGGTTTGAGCCGCGGAGCGCCTCGATCACTGCGGCGCTGTCGTCGACGTCGCTGACGCCGGGTGCGGTGGCGAAGTTGAAGCCGCCATCGGCGTCCTGCTGTTTGAGGAGCCACGCGGTCGTTGCGGACGGCGGCTTGGCGTGGGACGCCCGCAGCGACAGCACCGCGAACGCGGTCAGGTTCGTCTGCCCCTGCACGGAGCCGTTGTGCCCGATGTCCAGCTTCAGGCCGGCCAGAAGATTTCTCCCGCCGAAGCTGGAGGCGTCGGCGCCCAGCGCTCGGGCCGCGAGCAGCGTGCGCTCGAGCGTGTCGGCGTCCGGCCTGGCGCCGAGGTTTGAAGCCAGATAGTCGAGCACCGTCGCGCCTCCCGGCGCGTGCATCGTGGCGCCGTTGCGTCCGGCGGCGGCGAGCGCGAGCGCGACCCACCCGGTGTACAACGAGCTCGACGGTGCGCCGGTGGACGCGCCGAAGCCTCCGTCGCGGTTCTGGGCTCCAACCAGGTAGTTGAGCGGGCCGGCCAGCCGGCCCGATGTGACCGCGGGCGCCCTGCCGAGCGCGCGCGGGAGCTCTTGGGCGGGCGTCCTGCCGAGCGCCCGCGGGAGCTCTTGGGCGGGCGCGAACAGCACGGCGGCGCTGACCAGCGTCGCCGCCAGTAGCGCCGGGACGATCGTGTCGCCCGGCACCCGCCAGCGGACCTCGATCCGCGCACGGAACCGTCGCAGCGCGCGCAGCAGCGCCGGACCGAACGCCAGCGCGAACAGCAGGCAGCCTGTGGCGTGCACGAGGTCGAAACCGATTCCCTTGCCGAGATAGACCCACAACTGCGCCGAGCTGTGGTCGCTGTAGGTGACCCAATCCCCGAAGTCCTGGAGCGCCGTGAACGCGAACCCGAGCGCGAAGCAGACGATCGCCAGAGGCCAGCGGCCGATCCGGCCGCGGCTCAGGAGCGCCACCCCGGCGCCCGCGACACCCACCAGACCCCAGCCGATCATCTGCCACGGGGTCCACGGGCCCTGGCCGAAGAAGAAGTTCGAGCTGAGCGCGGCTGTCGCGCCCACGACGAATCCGGGCGCTCCGCCCAACGCGAATCCCGACGCGAGCACGATGTCAGTCGTCGGCTTCACGTTCGGTACCGCGGCGAACGCCATCCGGCCGAGCGCCGCGAACGCCGCGAGGGTCCCGACCAGCGCGACGATGCGGGCATCAGGACGGGTCCGCTCGTACCAGGCGAAGCCGGCCGCCAGGGCGACGGCGAGCAGACCGAATGCGGCCAGCTGCCAGGTCATGCGGGCGGCTGCCAGGTCATGCGGCCAGCTGCCAGGTCATGCGGCCAGCTGCCAGGTCATGCGGGCGGCTGCCAGGTCATGCGGCCAGCTGCCAGGTCATGCG
>Ga0075021_10000983_pt1 | contig 14658 bp, 12 predicted proteins | sample ColStrG_CSR_2012_FD_72749 | JGI IMG/M metagenome (GOLD analysis project Ga0075021, IMG submission 72749) | Freshwater sediment microbial communities in response to fracking from Pennsylvania, USA - Cold Stream Run_MetaG_CSR_2012 | ecosystem: Environmental > Aquatic > Freshwater > Creek >...
GGCGTGCGGTGCTTGGGTCGTCATCCAAGCGCGCAGCTTGCCGGTGGCTTTGTTAAAGTCGGCCACCATGCCGCAGGTCTCGATCGACGCGACGTGAATACGGGGGAGGTAGATGTGCTCTTTGACGACATGCGCCGCTTGACCAAACACCTTGTCGGTGGCGGCTTTGTCGCCGGCTTCCCAATGCCAGATGTGGTTGGTCTTGTTCTCCTTGTCATCGCGCACGATGACCTTATCTTTCAGCGCCTCAAACGGATCGACCACCGGCGGGAGGGGCTCATAGTCCACATTGACCTTGAGCACCGCATCGGCGGCGATATAGCGTTCGGTAGCGACGACCACGCACACTTCTTGTTGGTAATACACGACCTTGTCCAAGGGCAACACCATCTGGGTATCGCTCATCAGCGTCGGCATCCAGTGCAAGTTGCCCGCGGCTTTCAGGTCGTTGGCGGTGATGACGGCCAAGACGCCCGGGATTTTGAGCGCTTCGCTGGCGTCGATCTTTAGGATCTTGGCGTGCGCGTAGGGACTACGCACGATATCCATGTAGAGCATACCGGACAGCTTGACATCGTCGACGTAGTTGCCCTTGCCTTGGATAAAGCGCGGGTCTTCCTTGCGCTTCAGGCGGTGACCCATGCCGCTCACCTCGGGCGGCGTGGTCACGCGCACGTCACTCACGGTTGGGACGTTGGCTGAGGTGCTGTCCGGCACCGGCGAATGGACTTCAAACCGGTCAGGTAGCTGGGGTGCCATTTACGCTGCCTCCTTTTTGGCCTGGTCTTGGGCCTGAGCCTGGCTGGCAAGGGCTTGGGCCTGCAGTTTGCCAGCGGCATATTGGATGGCCTCGACGATCTTGACATAGCCGGTGCAGCGGCACAGGTTGCCGCTGATCGCCCAGCGGATCTGGTCTTCAGTCGGAGCGGGGTTTTTGTCGAGCAGGTGCTTGGCGCTCATGATCATGCCCGGCGTGCAATAGCCGCACTGCAGACCATGCTTCTCCCAAAAGCCCTCCTGTAACGGGTGCAAGGCGCCGTTCGCCAGCCCTTCAATCGTCTCGACCGTGCCACCCGCAGCTTGCACCGCAAACATGGTGCAACTTTTGACGGCTTTGCCATTCAAAATGACCGTGCAGGCACCACATGAGCTGGTATCGCAGCCAATATGCGTGCCGGTCAGCGCTAAATCTTCGCGCAGAAAATGGGCGAGCAAGAGACGCGAAGAGATCTCGCGCGTCACCTTCTGCCCGTTGACTGTCATGGTCAGGGTATGTTTACTCATAGTCATCATGGGCCAAGTGCCAAACGTCACGCGTCATGCGTCATGCGTTTGGCCGCCTTGGCCGTTAGGCGGCGTTTGCCCGTTCGGCGGCCCGCTTCACGGCTCGCTTGACCAATACACGCGTCAGGTCACGCTTGTATTCGACGCTGCCGCGCAAATCGGCATTTGGTTCGCATTCAGCGGCGGCAGCTTGTCCAGCCGCCTCCAGCGCCTCGGGCGTGATGGCTTGACCGCGCAGGGCCGCCTCGGCTCCCTTGGCGCGCATGGGGACCGGGCTGACGTTGGTGAGCCCGATACGGATGTCCTTGCAGGTGCGCCCATCCAGCGCGAGTTGCACCGCCACGGCGCTGATGGCGTAATCGCCGACTTTGCGCTCCAGTTTCAGATATGCACCGCCGCACCCAGCACCGGGGGTGGGGATGCGGATCTCGGTCAGCATTTCATCGTGCCGCAGGGCAGTGGTGAAGATGTCTACGAAAAAGCCGTCGATGGGTATCTGGCGTTCACCCTTGGCGCTCCTGGCGATCACCGTTGCGCCGTAAGCCAGCATGACGGCCGGGTGATCGTTGGCCGGGTCAGCATGGGCCAAGTTGCCACCGACCGTGGCCCGGTTGCGGACGATCGGGTCGGCCACAGTCCGGGCGCCGTCGGCCAGTAAGTGATACTTGCTTTGCACGAGCGTTGACTCTTCGAGCATCGTCTCGCGGGTCAGAGCCCCGATCGCCAAATGCCCATTCTCTTCGCGCACATACTCGAGATTGGGCACCGTGTTGATATCGATCAGGATGGGCGGCTGGGCCAGCCGGAAGCGCATGGCTGGGATCAGACTTTGACCACCGGCCAGAATTTTGGCTTCGGCGTGGGTTGCCAGCAGCCCAAGCGCCTCATCAAGCGTGGAAGCGGCGTGGTATTCAAACTCACCTGGGATCATCTTGGATTCAACCTCCGTTTTAGGACACGTTACTCTTTCTTTAACGACTCATTGCGGCTGCTAAAGACGCACAACTTCGCGCGGGGAGATCGGATGACATCGTCTGCGTGATCGTTTCGCACCTCCTGCGGCTAGCGCGCAACGTGTCGGGACAAACTCGCCAAGAGTTTATTCAACACAAGTAAACTCTCCAAGTTGTGCACCGGCAGAAAGTCGTCAATAAAGGGCATGGCCGCTTGCATGCCTTCAACCCGGGCTTGATACGCCGGCTGACCCGCGAGCGGGTTGAGCCAGATCAACCGGTGGCAGTGATGCTGCACATGCCGCATCTCGTGCGCGAGCACCTGGCAGTCGCCCCGCTCCCAGCCATCGCTCACCACGATGACAATCGCACCCCGACCTAACACCCGCCGGCCCCAGCGGACATTGAAGGTGTGCAAACTGTCACCGATGCGGGTGCCGCCGGACCAATCGATCACCTCCCGCGCGGCTTGGTCGATGGCAAGGTCAACATCCTTTTGGCGCAGCTGGGTGGTGATGCGGGTGAGGCGCGTGCCGAACACGAAACACTCGACACCCGGACTTGAGCGCTGGAACTGGCGTGCAACGGTATGAAACAGGAGCAGGATCACGCGCGCATACCTTTCCATCGAGCCGCTGATATCGGCAATGAGCACGATGGGGCGGCGTTTTAGCGTGCGCGTTTGCCACGAGAGGTGAATCGGCACGCCGCCCGTCCGGGCAGAGGCGCGCAGGATGCGGCGTAGATGCAGATAGTCACCCTGCCGTGCTGGCACCCGCCGCGGTGTGCGGCGCTGGCTAAACGCCCATGTCATCTCGTGTAGTAAGCGCCGCAGCGTGTCTAGTTCCTCGGGGGTCAAGCGTGAGAAGTCTTTGCTCCGGAGCGCTTCGACTGAACTAAAAGTCATGGCCTTGTCGCCAACGTCTATCTCTTCATCAAACAGGCGCGCCTTGTAGGCCATGTAGGTCGTAATGTCGAAGGGTTTCTCACGCACTGGGTGACGCGGCGCGCGGGGCATGGTTTGGGGTAGCGGTCCAGGCGCGACTTCTGGGGTGAAGAAGCGGTCAAACACCGTTTCAAATACTAAGAGATGGTCCTGCTGGCCAATCAACATCGACCGGGCCGCATGAAATACTTCCTCGCGTTTGTCAATCCGCACGAGTTCCAAGGCGCGCAGGAAGTCTTGCACCTGACCCAGCGCGATGGGGATGCCAGCCCCGCGCAATTCACGCGTGAAGAGCACCATGTTCTCCATGAAGACCATGCGTCGAACATCTTGGCCGGTCTGGTCGGTCTGGTCGGTGTCAACGGGACTGCTCATCCGGCCACCTGTGCCACGAGCGTCTCAAGTAGCCCGCTACGCACTTTGTCCACGTCGTCTTGATACTTCAAGATCATGCCTAAGGTCTGGTTGACCGTGGCTGCATCCAGCACCTCGGTACTCAGATGCTCGAGCGCCTCGGCCCAATCCAGCGTCTCCGCCACACCGGGCAGCTTATATAACTCGTGCTTGCGCAGCGCCTGCACAAAGTCCACCACCTGACGCGCCAGCAGCGGGCCGGTATGGGGGGACTTGCGCTGCAAGATCTCGAGCTCCTTCTCGCGCGAGGGGTAGTCGATCCAGCAATAGGCACAGCGCCGCTTGAGCGCGTCGTGAACCTCGCGGGTGCGGTTGGACGTGATGACGACGACCGGTTTGTGGTGGGCGCGCAGCGTGCCGAGTTCGGGGATGGTGAACTGATAATCCGCCAATAGCTCGAGCAGGTAGCTCTCGAATTCTTCGTCAGCCCGGTCGATCTCATCGATCAGCAGCACCGGCGAAACGGTATGGGCTGCGTCGATCGCTTGCAAGAGCGGTCGCTTGAGCAAGAAGCGTTCGCTAAACAGATCGTCTTTGGCGCTTCCGGTCTGCATCGCCAGCAACTGGTGCGGGTAATTCCATTCGTAGACGGCTTGGCTCACGTCGATGCCTTCATAGCACTGCAAGCGAATCAGCGGGGCATGTGTGAGGGCGCTGAGCACCTTGGCGACTTCAGTCTTACCCACGCCCGGCTCACCCTCCAGAAAGAGCGCCTTGCCCATGCGGGTGGACAGGAAGATAGACGTGCTCAGTCCCACATCGGCGATGTAGCCGTGCTGGGCCAAAAGCTGGCGCGTATGTTCCACCGAGATAAACATCATTAGACGTGAATAGACGTGCTTAGACGCACCTGGTTGCGTCTAGACGCGGCTGATCAAGGTCAACTTCAAGCCCCCAATGCTCGAGGCAAAACTGACACGTGTGAACCGACACACCGGCCAAAGCGACCGGTCGGCTGCATCCGGCAGGATGTCCGGGTGATGTCAAACGGGCCGCGCGCTACACCGCGCGACCCAGCCAGCGCAACTCGGGCGCGCGTCGGACGCTACTCGGACTCGATTTTGCTCTTGGCGCATTCAAAAAACTGACTGCTGAGTTTTTGAGTCACGCTGCCCAGCAAGCGCATGGCCACCGACGCGATGGCCCCGCTGATCAGGGCGTCGGCCGTCCAATTCAAATCAGTCCCACCGCTGACGCCATCGCTAAAGTGCAGTTCGGCCGTGACGTCGGCGTTGCTGCCGGACGCTTTGCCATTGGCCTTGATCGTGGCCGAGTCTATGGGTTTCTTATCAAGAAACTCGACAAACGTGTCGAACGTGACTTTGACCGCGCCAAAGCCAATCCCCGCGTTGATCTTGAATTTTTTATCAGGCTCGATCACTTCCAACCCTTGCACACCAGGCGCACAGTCGGCGACAAAGGCCGCATCGGTAAAGTATCGATACGTCTTATCGCGGGGGGCATTGATGTGGGTTGATCCTTGCAGCCTCATGTGTCCTTCTTACTTTTGCTGTGGATGGAGATGTCAGCATGCGGACGCACGCGGGCATATGGGGCGAACCCTCCAAGCACCATACTACTCCAAATCCACACCCGTGCGCAAGCAAAATAAAGCTCAAGGGTTGACCCATCCGGCTCAACTTTTTGGCTAGCAATTGGGATACCCGGCCTGCGCCTGAGACATGCGGCCACGCCCGGTCACACCAGGTTCTGGCGCACCGCCATCGCCGCCGCCTGCGCCCGGGTCGTGACGTTTAGTTTTTTGAAGACATCCTGCAGTTTACGCTTGACCGTGGCTTCGCTTACAAACAGCGCGCCCGCCATCTCGGCGTTGCTGGCGCCGTCGACCAGCAGCCTGAGGAGTTGCATCTCTTCATCCGCCAAGCCCAGTTGATGCTGGGCCTGGATGCGGCTGAGCGTCGCAAACTGCCGGGCGATGTGGTTCATCACGCTCGGGCTAAAGACCCGATCGCCACCTTGAGCCCCTCGGATCGCACCAACCAGCATCTCGTCCGAAGCCCCTTTGTTGATAAAGCCGTGCACCCCCAGCCGCATCGCGCCCGCGACATAGTCTTCATCGTCAAAAGACGTCAACACCAAGATCTTGCTGGCCCGTGCGACTTGTAACAATGGCTGCACGAGTTCCAGCCCGTTACAGCCGGGCATGCGGATATCCAGCAGGGCTACGTCTGGCTGTAGTGTGTGCGCCAGCTCCAGCGCCACAGCCGCGTTATCCGCCTCGCCCACGACCTGCATGTCGGCATGGTTGGAAAGCAAGCTGCGAATACCCTGGCGGACGATCGAATGATCGTCAATGATCAGGATGCGGATTGTGTGCACTTGCATGTGGCTTGAATCCTCACGCGCTCATCGGCACCCACAACTGCACCGTTGTGCCCGTACCCGGGCCCGGCTCACTTTGGACGATCAGCTTGCCCCCGATCATGTCGGCCCGCTCGCGGCTGCCGCGAAGGCCAAAGTGTTGGTTGCTATTGGCCGTCACCGCGCGTGCATCGAACCCAGACCCATCATCGTTCACGCTGAGTAACAATAGGTCCGGCGCACAGTCCAGATGCACGGCGACTGAGTGCGCATGGGCATGTTGCGCGACGTTGTTCAGACATTCTTGCAAGATGCGATAGACGCAAATCTCGGCATTGGGCGGCAATCGATACGGCGCACCCTGCAACAGAAAAGTGCTTGGAATGCCGGTTTGCTGTTCAAACACCTCCACACACCTTCGCAGCGACGGCACAAGGCCAAGCTCATCGAGGATGGGTGGGCGTAACTCGAAGATGACACGCCGCATGTCGCGCTCCAACTTGTGCAAGATGTCCAGCGTGTGGGTCAGGGCTTGCTGCACCGACGACAGATCATTGCGCCTCAAGCGTTCGCTGGCGGACTTGAGTTCAAGCATCGCGCCAACCAGCAATTGGTTTGGGCCATCGTGCAGGTCATGTGCGATGCGCTGGCGTTCGCGCTCCTGGACGCTGACCGTCTCGGCCAGCAACTGGCGCAACTGTTCAGCCTGATGCGCCAGGGCCTCTTTGGCCTGGTTTAACTCAAGTGTCCGCGTGTGCACGCGCCCTTCAAGCTCGGCTTTGGCCGCTGCCAGCGCGTCGTTGAGCCGCGCGTTGGTGATGGCGATGGCAACTTGCCCGGCGTAGGTCATGAGGAGCGACTCATGATTGTCTTCATAGGGCGTGGCGCGGTTTGCGACCCCGATCATGCCAATCGGCGATTCATGTGTGCGCAGCGGCACGCCCAGAAAGCTGTGCGTCGGTGGATGACCGTGTGGCTGTCCGACCCGACCCGGGTCGGTCATGGCATCCTGGGACCGGATCGGACGATTCTCGAGCACGGCCCGGGCGAAAACATTGGGCCGCAGCGGGATGACGTGGAATTGGTGATAAAAGTGGGCAGCCGGGTGAAAGCCTTGGATGGCGACGATGTCGAGTGACCGCCCGTCATCACTCGTCAGACCGATAAAGCCAAATTGCGAGGCCGTCAAATCCAGACAGTGCTGGAGCGCGACGTCCAGCACCGTTTGCAGATCGCGCACGGTAGACAGCTCGACCGATAGGGCATACAGCGATGCTAATTGATCCTTGGCACCTGCGTCGACGGGCTGCGTCTCGGCAAACACAAACGGAATTGTAGCCGCTTGCGCACGTTGGGCGTTTAGATCGTGCGCCGTATCGTCATGGATACGCCTATCGGTCCATCTGCGTCACGTGAATGCCACCCCTGTCTTGGCCCGCACCGCGTCCAATGTCGCGCCCGGCATCAACTCGGCCAGCTGCAAACAGCCATCCGCAAAGGAGAATACGGCCAGATCCGTAATCACCATGTCGACCGCACCCAGGGCCGTGAGCGGCAGGGTGCAGCGTTCTACGATCTTGGGCGAGCCATCTTCTTCGGTGTGCGTCATGGTCACGATCAGCCGCCGGGCGCCGCTGGCCAGGTCCATCGCGCCGCCGACACCCAAGAGCGGCTTACCGGGCACGGCCCAGTTTGCCAAATTGCGCTGGGCATCGACCTGCAGGCCACCCATGATGGCCACATCCACATGACCGCCGCGGATCATGGCGAACGAGTCGGCGCTATCAAAGTAGCTGCTGCCGGGGAGTGCCGTGACGGGCACTTTGCCCGCGTTTACGGGGAAATCCATCGCACCCCCGTCGTCCGGGGCTGGGCCGACGCCCAGCATGCCGTTCTCGGTGTGCAAAATGATGCCGTGCTCAGGTGTGATCAAATCGGCCACCAGCGTTGGGATGCCCACCCCCAGGTTGACCACATCGCCGCGTCTTAGTTCGGCTAGGGCCCGCCGGGCCATGTTCATGCGGCTCTCGCTCACCTTGCGCGCACTGCCCTTGACCGATGCGGATGAGCCAAGCTCGTCGAGTGTCATATGCGCCTGGACCAAAAAGTCAACATAGCTGCCTGGGGTGTGAATCTGGTTGGGGTCGAGCGCACCGGTGGGCACAATATGTTCGGCCTCGGCGATCACGATGTCCGCCGCTGTGGCCATCGCTTTGTTGAAGTTTTGTTCGGTCATGCGGTAGACGAGATTGCCAGCCGTGTCGGCCTGCCAGGCGCGCACGAAAGCGATATTGGCGCGCAGGGCAGGCACGAACACCTGCAGCTTGCCGTCGATCATTTTGGTCTCAGCGTCTTTGGCGATCACGGTGCCAGCGGCGGTAGGTGTATAGAAGCCGCCAATGCCAGCCCCGCCGGCGCGAATCGCCTCGGCCAGCGTGCCCTGTGGCATCAGTTGAAACTCGATCGCGCCGCTTTGGGCTGCTGCGACCGCCTCGGGGTTACTGGTAAAAAACGAGCCAATGGCTTTTTTGATCTGGCCGCGCCGTAACATGCGCCCGCCGCCCAACCCTGGCTCGCCCACATTGTTGGCGATATAGGTAATGTCTCGGGTGGCCGTTTCGGCCAGCGCATGGACCAAGTGAACTGGGTTGCCCGTCATGCCAAAGCCACCTACCATCAAGGTGTCACCGGCGTTTACCTTCGAGGCGGCTTCAATTGCGGTGAGTATGGGGACTTGCTTCATAGTCATGTGTAAACTGTGTCGTGTGTGAATCGAGTGCCTGCTATGCGTGTGGTCGTAGGTGTGGGCGCGAGTGTGTGGCCCAGGCGTATGGCTCAGGCATGTGGCCCAGACGTGTGGCCCAGGCGTGATCCAAGCGGGCCCGCTCAACGAATTAAGCTGATCACCGTCGCTTCACCCTGCCCCACGCCGACGCACAAGGTTGCCAGCCCATACAGCATATGCTCACCCAAATCTGCCCGGCGCTGCATCTCATGGATCAGGGTCGTCATCAGACGCGCGCCGCTGCAACCCAAGGGATGCCCAAGTGCGATCGCACCGCCGTTGACGTTGGTTTTAGCCTCTGGGATGCCGAGTTCGCGCAAGACGGCCAGGCTTTGCACTGCAAAGGCTTCATTTAGTTCTACCAGGTCAAGCTGCTCGATCTGGATCTGGGCCCGGGCGCAGGCTTTGCGTGTGGCGGGCACCGGGCCAAGACCCATCGTGCGTGGGTCGACGCCGGCTGCGGCCGATGCCACCCAACGCGCGAGCGGTTTGATCCCGAGCGCGTGCGCCTTGGACTGACTCATTAACACCAGCGCTGAGGCGCCATCGTTGATGCCGCTTGAGTTCCCAGCCGTGACCGTGCCCCCCTTGCGAAAGGCCGGTTGCAGCTTGGCAAGCCGGTCGGCGCTTGTCGTCAGCTGGTAGCTGCCATTTGCCATGGTGTAGCGTGGGAATTCGTCGACCTCGAACAGCACGGTGTCCTTACCCTGTTGGACCGGCACCGGCACGATCTCGCGCTTAAAGTAACCGCTCGCAATGGCGTTTACGGCCCGTTTTTGCGACTCAAGCGCAAAATGGTCCTGAGCCTCGCGGCTAATCGGGCCGCCCGTGATCTGACCCGCACAACTCATCTCAAAAATGTTCTCGGCCGTCTCGCCCATCGCTTCGAGCGGGAACAGGGCCTGAAGTTTTGGGTTGGGGAAGCGCCAGCCGAGCGTCGTGTCATAGGCAGTCACGTTGCCACTTGGGCCAAAGGCTTGCGCATTCTTGGGCAAGGCATACGGTGCGCGGGTCATGCTTTCCACGCCGCCGGCGACATAGAGGTCACCTTCGCCGCAGCGTATGGCACGCGCTGCCAGGTTGATGGCCGCCAAGCCGCTGGCGCACAAGCGGTTCACGGTGACACCGCTCACCTGTTGCGGCAGACCTGCAACTAGGAGCGCCATGCGGGCCACATTGCGGTTATCTTCGCCGGCCTGGTTAGCGCAACCCATATAGACCTCCTCGATGTCCTGGGCATCGACCTTTGAGCGCGCGATAGCTTCCCGGATCACCAGCGCCGCCAGGTCATCCGGGCGAACGCTGCTCAGTGCGCCGCCATGTTTGCCGATGGGCGTGCGCACAGCGCTTGTAATGACAACTTCCTCTTGCATGCTTGCCTCAACTTTCGACGATCAACTTGATATCGGGCTCATATCGACTTCGTAAACGGATCGGGCTATGCGAGACAGCTCGGAGACGGTTATATGTAGGCATATCCGCGCTCGCCTAGCGGGCGTTCCTCGGTGCGTGCCAAGCGTTCATGGGGCGTGCCGACTGCCACCCCTCACCTTGGCCGAAAAGGGCTTTCATAGGTGAGCGCATTTTAGCGGCGCAGCGTGGTCCAAGGCAGCGCCCAAGTAAAGTCGCCTTGGACTGACGGTTGCCCTTCCACCACCGTCTCCAGCGCATTTGGATGCATCTGAATGTTATGTCAGGCTTACCCGGAGGGCATAAGACGCATAGGACGCTCGAACCCCAAAAAGCCGCCCGCTGTGGCAGGGTGTCAAAGCCTCACAGTCCCACAGTCCCACAGCCTTGGCGACATGAGAATAGCATGCGTCTGTATGCGCCCCTGTTTGCCGCCGGCCGTCAACCGCCAGCTGTCAGTCGTCTGCCGGGCGAACGTGACGAACGTGATTTGAGAGCGCTCGGGCTGCGATTCGTTAGGCTAGGGCCGCGTTTGGTGCCCGGGCGTCTCGGTATTTTCTGGGCGATCTCTCGAAGATTAGGACTTACGCATCGGCGTCGTATATAACTATGGAAGGACCCCTAAACCTGCGGGTGCTGTCACAATATAGAATGCGATGCACCGCTACCTTTGGCGCTACCTTCCGGACGGGATCACGGCCGTCTGGCTGCCCGCCGTGGCGTCGCAAGCGTGCGTGGCTGGCACTGAGCGAGTCGCTAGCAAACTGCACCCTCTGGTTTTATGACATGTTTCTGTAATATGTCTCGGAGCGGGCCGATGCAGGTTGACAGGGTGAGCTTCGACAATAACACGGGGGAATCTGTCATCCATTCGGACTCACGTCTCAAACCCTTGGCATTGAACTTGTTGAAACCTGAAACCCCCTTTCTGGCGCACTGGACGCCAAGGTTCGCCGCTCGCGGCGCGACACTGGGCGCAGCCGGCCGCTGCGGCATGCTGGCTGCCCGTCACTGGGATGTTGTCCGACATGAGAATCAGATTTTGGATGACATCTCCACGACCGTCGCCGATGGCAATATCGAATTGAACGCGCGCTGTAGGCCGATCTACGAAGGCCGCTTTGCCCCACAGGCCGTGCGGCCCGTGCCATTGGGTGACTTACATAACTAGCTCACGATCATAACCCAAACGAGACATGACACACATTCGACTATCTGCCGGCCGGAACCTGAACTGGATTCAGGTTGCGCGCCCCGCCGTGCTGGCTGGGGCCGTGCTGCTGTCTGCCATACTCGCCCTTCTCCTTGTAAATGGGCTGGAACCTATGATCTTGCTGGGCGCCGTTCTCGGGCTGATCGGAGCGGGCATCATTTATCGCCTGGGCCGGTTTGAATATGGCCTGTTGGCCGTGCTACTCGCCGCTGGGCTATTAAACTTCGTGACGTTGCCCACCGGCCGTGAGAGCCGGGTGGTGATTAGCTTGCTCCTGTCGCTGGCACTCTTGGTGACATGGGCCTTTCAATTGTTCTATACAAGGGTCAACAACGAACGTCTCCGGCCATCGCCCATCAACAAACCCTTGCTCACCTTCGTGGCCGTGAACATTCTGGCCTACATCTGGAGTCAGTTAATGCGTGATCCATTAGTGCGCCTATGGCCATCATTCCCGGTCGTGCAACTGGCTGCCTTGACCGTAAACATTGGCCTGCCGCTGATGTTGTTACTCACGTCCAATAAGATCAAGGAAGAGAAGTGGCTGCGTGCGATGCTGGTCATCCTGGTCGTCCTAGGCTTTCTCGACGTGCTGTCGCGGATTTTCAGGCTGCCGACCATCCGACTGATTGACAACGGGTCGCTCGGCGCATTCCCGGCCTGGGTTGGCATTTCGGCCTATGCCCTGGCGCTGTTCAACCGGCAATTAAAGCCGTGGCAACGGGCCGCCTGCTGGTTGTTGATGGCGCTGTGTATCTTCCATTACTTCTTTCAAGTGCGTGACTGGGTCTCGGGCTGGGCCCCGATGTTCCTCGGCATCGTGGTTGTGACGTTTTTCTTCTCGCGGCGCTGGTTTGTGGTCTTGTGCCTGGTAGGGGCCGTCGTGATCGTTTGGCAAGTAGGGGAACTGTATCGGACGATCGTCCTGGCCAGCGTCAATAAAGGTGACTTTGAACGCATCGACATTTGGACCATTGCCCTCAGGCACCTGTTTAACCATCCGCTATTTGGCATGGGGCCAGCTGGATACGCAGTCTATTACATGACCTACAACCCAACCACCGCCCGTTCGACCCACAATAATTACTTTGACGTGGTCGCCCAAAATGGCTTCATCGGCTTCATCGCCTTCCTTATTATGATGGGAACCTTGGTGTGGATGGCCTGGCGAACGCGCAAAGCGGTCGAAGGCCGCTACGACGCCATGGAAGCATATGCATGTGCGGCACTTGGGGGGGGGGTGGCCATACTTCTCTCCATGGCGCTGGGTGATTGGATCTTGCCGTTTGCCTACAACCAGACCATCACCGGCTTTGACAATGCTGTCTTCACTTGGATGATGCTGGGCGGCATGGTGGCGCTATACCGGATGACCGTATCAAAACCACTCGGGGCGTCACTACCAGCGGCTGCTGGCCAGATTGCCCAAACTGGCGACTCAGCCAAACAGCTGGTCAGACAGGCAACAGACAAAGTAATCAACCGCTAAACCGATTTGGTGATGCCAGATTTGTCGATCGTTGTCGTCAACTGGAATACGCGCGACTTATTGTTGCGTTGTATTCAGATGATGTTGGATACGCGCGGTGATCTGGCGCTTGACATCATCGTCGTCGACAACGCCTCGACCGACGACAGCCTGAGGCGAGTCCGCGAACGTTTCCCCTTTGTTACGGTCATCGAGAACACCTGTAACACAGGCTTTGCCAAGGCCAATAATCAAGGCGTGCGCGCGAGTCCCGCCAACTACTCGTTGCTGCTCAACAGTGATGCATTTCTCGCGCCCGGCGCACTGCAAGCGCTGCTGGGTCTCGCTGAGCGCCAGCCACAGGCGGCTCTCATCGGGGCACAATTACGAAATGCGGATGGCACATTCCAAGCGTCGCATACGCGCTTCCCAAATCTGTGGCGCGAGTTCTTGATTTTGTCCGGTCTGGGGCGTTTGTTCGAAGGACGGGCCTTTCCCAGTTGCGGGCCGGATGATGCCAAGGGCGCCCGGGTGGTGGATTACGTCGAAGGCGCGTGCATGCTCGTGCGTAACGAGGCCTATATGGCCGTAGGCGGGCTGGATGAGAGCTTCTTCATGTATGCCGAGGAAGTCGATTTGTGTTATCGCCTCTGGCGCGCGGGTTGGCAGGTGTGGTATGAGCCCAAGGCGATCGTCACCCATCTGGGCGGCGCGAGTAGCAAGAACCGGAGCGCAAAGCGCGAACTCGATTTATATCGCAGCCGCGTGTTGTTCTTTCGAAAACATTACGGCCCATTGCCCGGGCTCATCCTAAAGGCCCAGATCATCGCCTGGACGGCGCTCAAATCTTGCATTCATGCACTATTGCGCGCGTTAACACATGGCCGCTTAGGACGCCCGGTCGCATCTCTGCGTGATCTCTATGTGATCTAAGGGGGGGGGGATATCCATCAGCAGCCTCAACACAGCCTCAACTCTCTCTTTTATCCCCCCAGCGCGTCTAAACGGCAGCCCCTGCGGGCCGCAAGCGCGCGACAGGTAAACGGCATACTCTCTGCACCCATTCCGTGCAACTTCTGGCGTAAGCCGCGTTGTCATTCGTTGGTATTTCATCGGTTTACGCTCATATATCAAATCACCAAATCGTTATACACGTCACTGGCCTGGCGATGGCATGACGGCATGCGGCAAGCGCTCATTTGCTTACAACTGTAGTCCTTGTTTTACGCTTGCTGACCTTAAGGTGTGCCCGTGCATACCTGATCAGGTGCCCGTCGCCAGTCACGTGCAGTGAAATGCGCCCACCCAGCACGGTCTCACACGAAGGCCGGGTTTGGAGGTAGTAACTGGACGTCAAAGGCTGTCCTGTGCCAAGGCGCGGCGTAGAACTAGGACACACTGTGAATATCCCCACATCTCCCCCCCCGCGCGTCCTGCCTAGCCGCCGGCGCGCGCTCGACAAGATCGTCACCGGTCTCACCGTCGCAACAGTGTTAACAGGCATTAGCTTCGCCATCCCGCCCGCCGCTGCTCAGTCCCAAGGTGACATGCGCCCGGCACTCCAAGCGGGACCGACCGATACACCCGCACCCCCCACGGCCACACCGGTGCCACCGACCGCGACGGTAGCGCCACCAACGGCCACACCGGTGCCGCCCACGGCCACGTCGGCACTACCAACAGCTACACCCGCACCCCCCACGGCTACGCCCGTGCCGCCGACCGCGACGCTCGTGCCACCCACAGCCACATCAACGCTGCCGACCGCGACGCTTGTGCCGCCCACGGCTACACCTGCGCCGCCGACCGCGACGCTTGTGCCGCCCACGGCTACACCTGCGCCGCCGACCGCGACGCTTGTGC
>Ga0075021_10000984_pt1 | contig 14637 bp, 12 predicted proteins | sample ColStrG_CSR_2012_FD_72749 | JGI IMG/M metagenome (GOLD analysis project Ga0075021, IMG submission 72749) | Freshwater sediment microbial communities in response to fracking from Pennsylvania, USA - Cold Stream Run_MetaG_CSR_2012 | ecosystem: Environmental > Aquatic > Freshwater > Creek >...
CTACTGCCGTGCGGTGTGCTTACGTGTTGCTCCTCTCAGGAGTTCGACCGAGGTTACATGGATGACAGCAGCTTGTTCTTGTACGCTTCGTAGACTGATCCTGGCACTGCAAAAGTCGAGAGATAACTCGGCGTTTGACTCAGGGCGGGCGGAAAGTGACTTGAGCAATTTATCGTTGCGGCCTAATCGTGTATGTCCATTTTGTCCTGGCCGTGCGGCAGCAGTCCGCCGGTCGTGCCCAGGCGCTTGACAGAAATCGTATATATCTAGTCGCCAGCAGCCCTCAGTCGCGCATTGCGCGAGAAACCTGCCTCCTGCTTGCGGAGACCGCCGCTCCGATGGCCGCACCTACCCCTAAGTGCGCTTCGGCTGTGGCAGACCAAAGCTAATCCACATCCCAATGGTCGCAGCGATAGCTGCAATGCAAAATAGGGATGGATAAGCTAGGGCGACTAGTCCGGCATGAGTCAATAGGTCGATCATGGCGCCGCCAGCCAACGGCAACAACGAGGCTGTGCCGCCAATCGTACTGACTGCGCCCACGTAGACAGGCCGGTCAGCCTCGGGCGCGCTATCTTGGGCGTAGCTGAAAAAGCCCACTTGCGTTGATCGGTTTACAGCACCATTGATGCCCATGACTAGGACGAGGGCAACGGTGGTGAGCGGGCCGAGGGCGGCGAGACCGGTCAGTAGACTGGTCGCGACCAAAAGCGCAATCAGGGGCGCGATGGCTTGCAGAATGCTAGCCGCGTTGATGACGCGGCGCGGGCCAAACCGTCCGGACAGCCAGCCAAAGACAGTCACGCCAACCAGGCCGCCGACGATATAGGCGATCGTGAATACCCCAATGGCGCTGTCGGGCAAGCCCAATCGCTCGCGCGCAAACACGACGTAGAACGCGGCGGCCATGTTCTCCACGCCGGTCAACACGCGCGCCAGCAACATGCGTCGGAAGGCTGGATCGGTGCGCCAAGCCAAACGGAGGGTCGTGCCAAACGCTTGGGGTGCTGCTGCGCTGTCCGCCACTCGCCCCGCTTCCCCCACGCGCTCTTTGATATACATCATCGACACGAGTGAGAGGGTGATAAATAGCCACGCTAGGAAAAACAGCAGCGCGTAGTTGGTTGGGAAGGGCAGTTGGTCGCTGCTTAGCACGCGCTCCACCACCAGACCGACGCCGAGGCCGCAGACTGCCGCCAAGAGTGAACTGACCGTGATCATGCGCGCCCGGGCGCGTGGCGACAACGCCCGGCCCATCATGTCGAACCAGCCTTGTGACGCGAAGGCGTCAAACACCATCAGCGTCGTGATCATGCCGATGAGTAGCCACACCGTCAGCGTCGGCTGACTGGCATGGGTGAAGAATAACCAGGCCGCGAACAGCAAGATCACCGGCCGGCCAATGATCGATGGGATGATCGTATAGGGCTTGGTCCGGCGTTTGCCATGCACCAGCCGCGCGGCAACGAGCTGTGGCAGGAGATAGGCCACATACCAAGCGAGGCTGAGCATGCCGATCAGGGCTTTGTCCTGAGTCAACTTGGATGCGAGCGCCGTGATGACCGTTGTGAGCGGGATGAAGTAGGTGCCGATGCCCCACAGCATTGAGTCGCCGCCAAAGGCCAGCATATTGCCCCTCAGGTCGAGCGATGGATTATCAGCCTCGCCTGCAATGCGGGACGGGGTGAGCTTCGTGGCGATGTGTGTCATGGATGGGCTAGCCTGCAAAATGGATGTGATCGTAGTGATATGGCGTAGGCCGCTTCGTCTGGCGTACACGCCTGAAGGGCTGTCACCTGTGACTTCGCGCGGCGCATCGACCGAGCATCGATCGGACATATCCGGCTTGGAGCCCTCGGGGCAGTCGTCAGTCCTTGGCCGGTGGTACGGCTTTCCCGACGCCAAGTTGCTGGCACATGCTCAGCAGCGGACACGCTGGGCACTTGGGCCGCACGCCGGTGCAGATATGTTTGCCAAATGGCACGAGCAGACGGTTGATGTCAACCCAATACTTCTCTGGCAACACGGTCTCCAAGGCACGCATGGTCTTTTCTGGCGTGCTTGCATGCACATATCCCCACCGGTTGGTGACGCGATGCACGTGAATATCGACGCTGATGCGCGCTTGCCCGCACGCGATGCCGAGCGCCAGGTTGGCGCATTTTGGGCCAACGCCTCGGAATGAGGTGAGTACGTCGAAATCACAGGGCAATTCACTACCAAACTCAGACGTCACCCTCTTCGCGATCGTCCGGATTTGCTCGGCCTTGTCGTCGTAGAACGTGCTGGGCTGAATAGCATCGGCAATCTGCCTTGTGGTTAGCTCGCCGATGCCCTTGGGCGTGCGCGCCAACGCAAACAGCCGTTTTGCCGCTGGCAGCGAGACCTCGTCGTAGGTCCGGATTGAGATGATGCAGGCCACGAGTTGTTCGAATGGCGATCCAAATCCGTCGTCGGCCAGCTCAAACATCGCTGCTTTGCGAAACGGCTTGACCGCCCCCTGCAGCCTGCGTATGGCCTCATCGATATCAAAAGGTTCTTTCATCCTCAAAGTTTACATGCGGCGCGTGGTGCCAGAGCAGCGCATGCGGACGCAGGATGACGAAGGGCGTGGATGAAGCATGATGAGCCGCTGTGCGCTATGACTGCGTGGCTGGGTGGTTTACGGTTTGTGCAACACCTCGGGGTTGATCGGCGTCAACGCTTCGTGGCCGGTGAGGACAGCCACGAGATTCCTGGCGGCCAGCGTCGCCATAGCGGTGCGCGTGCGTAATGTGGCGCTCCCCACGTGCGGCGTGCCAACGAAGTTTGATAGGGCAAACAACGGGTTGTCCTTGGGCGTTGGTTCGACTTCGAATACATCGATGCCCGCTGCCCAAGGCCGTTTGGCTTTGAGTGCCTCAACCAAGTCGCGCTCTTTAACCACACCGCCGCGCGCGACGTTGACAAAGATCGCTGTGTCCTTCATCAATGCAAATTCCCGTGCTCCGAACATGCCCCGCGTCTCACTGGTCAGCGGGGCTGTCATCACCAGAAAATCGCTCTGGCGCAAAAGTTCGTCGAAGGCGCGATATTGCGCGCCCGTCGTTACTTCGAGTTGTGGCGCACGCTTGCGGTTGTGATACAGCACGGACATGCCAAACGCACCCGCGCGCCGGGCAACAGCGGCCCCAATCCGTCCCGCGCCCACGATGCCGATCGTGGCACCATAGACGTCCTGGCCAAGCATGTAAAACGGGTGCCACGCACCCCACTGCCCCGCCTCCATTGTCTTCTGACCTTCGACCAGGCGCCGTGCGGCGGCCATCAGCAAAGCCCACGCCACGTCGGCTGTGGTCTCAGTGAGCACATCCGGTGTATTGGTCGCGAGCACGCCGCGTTTGGTGAGGGCTGGCACGTCGATATTGTCGTAACCGACAGCCATGTTGCACACGACTTTGCAGCGTGGTGCGGTATCCAAAAGTTCGTTGTTGATCCGCTCGCTGGGCATGACGAGCACGCCGTCGGATCGGGATGCCTCCTGCAAGAATAGCTCGCGGGGCGCGGCCAGAAGGTTGTCCCAGATAGCATATTCGCACGCGGATGCGACGATGTCGATGGCTGGCTGTGGAATCTTGCGCGAGATGAAGGCGCGGGGTTTGGCTGTGGTCATGGTTTACCCGGCAGTGTAGCCGACCCGCGCGTGCTGGCGCAAATGACCCAGTGAAGAATTGGCGTGCCAAGACCCGCCAGGCAGAATGTGCGCCCAAACCCTGACAAGTTGCTTATCTGCGCACCAGGGGGATGTAGGCGCGCGGCGTCACGTTCATCGGGGGAGTCGGTGAGGGACCGGCTGTCGGTTGCGGGGTCGCAGTCCCTCCAATGGGTGTTCTGGTCGGCGAGGGCACGGCCCCTTTTACCTGCCCGCTGTCCTTGTTCACCATCAGGGATGATACATTGACCGCTTCGAAATCGCTCCCTTTGAGCTTGCGAAAGTTCGTCACCAGCAGATCGTCGTTCCAGCGGGTGTCATGCGCGCCCGAGATATACCAATCGCTACCGTTGTCGGCCACGATGATGCCATACCGTTTGAACGCGGTGAAGATGACCTGGATGTCGGTTGGAAACGCTGAGATATCGACGGACGCCTTCAGACGAAAGCGCTGGGCCATTGGCGGGCGCGTGAGAGAGGTGTTGTTGGAGGCATAGTGCCGGCCCGGCCACACATAGCTTTTCTGCGAAATGTTTACGGTAAAGCGGATGGCGTGGTTGATCGCGCCGCTCTTGACCTCGTCGTAGCGAACGAGACCCGGCAACATCGGCAGCCCGGCCGCGTCAGCGCTGGTCCAACTGTCGGGTCGCAAGGCGTTCGAGTTGAGATCGTAGACCGCGCTCGATGACACCGTCCAACTGTTATCACTCCCCTTGTGCGCGTTGAACAGCTCATAGAGCTTGCACTCGCCCTGGCGCACGACTAGCACATGCCGGTCGCCGGTGCTGGTATCGCCACCTTCAACCGGCGCATCGGGTGGAATGGGCATCGGCCCCGGATCGCTCTCGCCCGCATTCCCGTCCGGTAGCGGGAAGAACGCGATGGGGACGGTTGGCTGGGTGCTGGATACGACGGCAAAGGGGATACCGCTGGGTGCGTTTTGATAGAAGGTGCCGAAATCGGGATGGAGAGTTGTACTCGGGCCAATGCTGTTGATGTAGTCGCCTGAGTGTGTATCGACCGGCAGCGAGTCGACGCGCGCATTCCAGATGTTATCGATTGGAAAAACCGAACACCCGCCGATCTGGGGCGTTATAGGCTGGGCGACGCTCGGCGCTGGGCCGGCGGACATAAGTCCGGCGATGCCGACCACACCAAAGGCAAACAGCACTCTGACAAGCCGCAGATGAGACATATGCCCATCATGCACCCGCAAACCTATGCGAATCAAGTCCGTGGGGAGTGGCGATTGCCCTGCTGGCCGTAGCGTGTCAGAGGCGTCGTGTTGGCGCGTGTTGGCTACGGCTCAGCACCCGTGACCGGGAGGTTCTCCAGTGTCCGGGAGGCACTGCCGCGCATTCTGGCGTTCGACGCTAGAATCCTAGCGCTATGGCAGACAAAATCAACGTTACCCTCTGGCACGAATACCGCCATGAGAAGACGCACAAAGAAGTCTCCGATATCTATCCCAAGGGCATGCACATCGCACTGGCCGAGGGTCTCAAAGCGCTGGGCGCGGCCGACTTTGCGATCCGCACCGCCACGCTTGATGAGCCAGAGCACGGTCTGACTGACGCTGTCCTAAGTGGCACCGACGTGCTGACGTGGTGGGGGCATATGGCCCACGGCGATGTGCGCGACGACATCGCCGAGAAAGTCGCCAAGCGGGTGTGGGAGGGCATGGGGTTGATCGTGTTGCACAGCGGTCACTTCTCAAAGCCATTTAAGCGTCTGATGGGCACCGACTGCTCACTGCGCTGGCGCGAGGCCACTGACAAGGAGCGCATCTGGGTAGTCAACCCCGGACACCCAATCGCGCAAGGCCTGCCCGATTACTTCGAGCTGCCGGCCGAAGAGATGTATGGGGAATACTTTGGTGTGCCGCAGCCGGATGAACTCGTGTTCGTCAGTTGGTTCACCGGTGGCGAAGTCTTTCGCAGCGGTGCATGCTGGCAGCGCGGCATGGGCAAAGTGTTCTACTTCCGCCCCGGTCACGAAACCTACCCGAGCTATCACAACCCGCTCGTGCACAAGGTGCTGGCCAACGGTATCCGCTGGGCCGCACCCACAATCGTGTCATCGTTTACCCGCCAAGTAAACAAGCCCTCAAAGCCGCTCGAAGACCTCGGCAGTGCCCAGTTGACGAAGGACCCATCCCTGCACGGTCACTGATATCGACGTGCGCTATGGCCTGACTTCGCTTGGCCCGGCGCGACAGCCGTGAAATATACAAAAACGGACGGGGTGACCCGTCCGTCTGTGTTTATGTGCTGGTGGCTAGCGTTGCTAGCGCCTAGCGCCGCCGCGCGACACCGAGGATGCGCAAGAGCATCAGGAACAGGTTGATGAAGTCAAGATACAGCCGGAGTGCGCCGATGACCGCTGCCTTGGTCTGCAACTGACCATCGCCACTGACACCATAGGCCATCTGCTTGAGGCGCTGGGTGTCATACGCGATCAAGCCCACGAACACGGCTACGCCGACATAGGTCAGAATCCAATACAGCGTATTGCTCCGCAGCAAGAGGTTGACGAGTGAGGCCAGAATGATGCCGATCAAGGCCATAAAGGCCAAGTTGCCCACCCGGGTCAGGTCGGTCTTGGTCACATAGCCGTAGGCGCTGACCAGCGCGAACGTGCCAGCGGTGACGAAGAAGACGGTGCCAATGGATTCAAGCGTGAAGACCAGGAAGATGGTCGACAAGGTCAGGCCCGTGACGGCTGCGTAGATGATGAACAATCCGGTCGCCACGTTGGCGCTCATGCGATTGACGGCCGCGCTCAGGCCAATGACGAGGCCAAGCTGCACCAGCACGAGCACCAGCATGATGCCGGGTGTGCCGAACAACTGGGTCATAAACGCCTCGTTGGAGGCGGTCGCGCTTGCGACGAGCCCGGTGACCGCCAGGGCCAGCGCCATCCAGGTGTAGACCCGGGTCACAAACGACCGCTCGATGGCCGGATCGGCGGAAATGGCCGGCTGCGAGGGTTGAAATTGTCCAAACCGATTCATGCGAGTGTTCTCCTTGAGTGCCTGATGTTATCGCATACTAATATAAGTATTAGGTTAGACCGTAGCGGCGGGCAATATCGGCCGCCTGGGTGCGGTTTTCGGCTTGGAGCTTGCCCAAGACGTTTGAGACATGGTTTTTGACCGTGCCCTCGGTAATAAACAGGGTTTTGGCGATGTCCCGGTTGCTCGCCCCCTGGGCCAGGAGCGCCAACACATCGCGTTCACGGTCTGACAGGTCAAACGACGGGGGTGTCGCTGTCGATCCGGTCGCACCCGTGTGCCCAGCCGCCATCTCGCGCAGCGCGCGCGACGCGATCTCCGGCTGGATAAAGGTCTCGCCAGCATGCACCCGCCGGATCGTGTCAATGAGCACCTCGGCCGGTGTGTCCTTGAGCAGGTAGCCGAGCGCGCCGGCCCGGATGCTCTGGAATACATAATCGTCGCGGTCAAAGGTGGTGAGCACGATCACGTGTGCCTCGGGCCAAGCCGCACACAGGGCGCGCGTCACCTCCACGCCGCTCAGCTTTGGCATTTGCACGTCGGTTAAGATCACGTCTGGCCGGAGCCGGAGTGCCTCGCGCAAGCCCTCTTCACCATCACGCGCTTCGCCGACGACGCGCATGCCTTCTTCCAGTTCTAAAATCATGCGCAGCCCTTGACGCATCAAGGTCTGGTCTTCGATGATAAGGACAGTGATCTCGCCTGGATTATCCATGGTGAATCAGCGGTGCGTGTACCTCGATCCGTGTGCCGCCCATGGGGTTCGGGCAGATACGGATGGTCCCCCCCAGGCCCTCAACGCGCTCGTGCATACCGCGCAAGCCATAATGTCCGTCGCGGCTTTGGTCATCTGGCGCGATACCTGTGCCGTCATCAATGATCCAAAGCGCCAAGTCTTGTCCAAGACACACCGTCACTTCGGCCTGTTTGGCGTGCGCGTGCTTTTCGACATTGGTAAGCGCTTCCTGCACCACGCACCAAACCAAGTCGGCCAGCGCGCCGTTCAGCCCATCGGCCTTTGGATCGATGTCGCAGTGCACTCTGGTGCCGCTCCGGCTGCTGACGCTCAGGCACAATTCCTGGAGCGCGAGGCGTAACGGCTGCTCGCCCAGTCCGGGTGTCCGTAGTCCCGCCAGCGTGCGGCGCAAGGCTGCCATGCTATCGCGAGTCAGCGCTTTCATCGCGTCCATTTGCGCAGACGCGCGCTCGGGGTCTTTCTTGTAGAGGCGTTGCGTCGCTTCCAGTTGCACGTTCAGTGCCACGAGCGTATGCCCCAGCGAATCATGCATATCTCGAGCGATGCGTTCCCGCTCGCGGAGCACCGCTAGCTCGCTCTCCTTGGCATGCGCCGCTTGTAATTCCTGATTTGCTTGTTGCAATCGCTCAACCATCGTCTTGCGCTCAGCGCCAAATCGCGTGGATGCGTGCCAGTAGAAATAGACGAGCGATGTGAAGACTGCTTGGAGTATGGCTGGCAACAAGCTGCCTGGGTCTTCGATGGCACTACGGGGTGTGATGACCGACGCATAGAACAGGAACGTCATCGCCCATATGCAGGCCACTCCAGCCCATAGCGGTAACGCGAAGCTGAAGGCTAAACCGAGATACAGCCAAAACATGAGGCTATACACGGGTGCTATCGCCTGCTCGATGATGACCAGCGCCGGCGCAACGACAAAATTCAGGATCAGTCTCAGTGTCGTCGGTGGCCAGCAGTCATGGCGAATAAAGGTGTAGACATAGATGCCCGCTTGGGCAAGGGTGAGTGCGAAAAGCAGGATGTGCTTTAGGCCAAGCGTGCCCTGGTCTTGCGCATGCCGTAGCGCAAGACACAGACACAGTGCCATATTGGCAAATGCGATGATGTGCCAGACGATCTCGAAGCGGTTGAAGAACGCATCCTCGCGCTGTGGACTGTCGTCCAGTGCTTTTTGCACGGTATCTGGTTGCGTCATACCCTGACCAGCTCAAAACCCAAACGTAGCGCGACCCATAGTTGTGGGCTCGGTGCTCTGATGCTACACCTTCTGCTCCCAGCGAAAGAAGCGCGTGGCTAGGAACCCGGCTGCGAGCGTGTAAAGCGCGACCACGGTCAGGTTACGCACCGTGTCAGCGCCCAAGTTCCCGGCGATGAGTGGCGAGCGCACCAGGTCGCCAATCGCATAGGCTGGTAGGAAGCGGGTGATGTTTTGCAACCAGGTCGGCAACATGTCGAACGGCAAAACCAAGCCGGTGGTGAACATCTGCGTGAAGTAGAGTAGCTGCCCTACCGCGAGCGCCACGCTTTGCCTGGGCACCAGGCTGCTGATACATTGCCCCAGCGCAACCGACGCAATGGTCGCGATCAGGATCATGGGTAGGCTGATCACGAGGCCGCTGAGTGTGGTGGTCCAGTGGAAGGTGATCAGCGCAAAAAGCATCATCACTGCCGTTTGCAACAGACACATCACGACGTTGACGGCGATGTAGGCGGCAAACAGGAGCACGGGTGGCGCGGGGGTGGCTTGCAATCGGCGCAGGACGCCGTTCTCGCGCATCTGGGTCATAAAGGCTGAACTGCCGATCATGCCGAATGACAGGATGTTTAGCGCGACTACGCCTGGCACGACCCAGGTTATATAGTCAACGCCGCTGATTATCGCACTCCCAAATACCAGGCGATAGATCACAAGCAAGAACAGCGGGAAGACCAGGTTCCAAAACACGGTTGCCGGCTGGCGGACATACGACAACAAGAGCGAACGGGTGATAAGAACAAAGCGTTTCATGATCGAAAAGTGACGCGCATATCGCAAGCCACGAATTAGGCGCTGAGCGCCTTACCGGTCAACTTCAGATAAACGTCTTCAAGGTTGGGCTGACGGATGGTGATGTCACGCACGATACGGCCATGCTTCGCGGCCAGAGTATTTAGCGCGTCAAGCGTCGCAACGGGCTGCGTGGTCTCGATTTCGAGATGCTCGCCGGTATACCGGACTTGACCTGCACCAGGGAGTGCCCTGGCTTGATCCAGTGGCAATTCGACGGTTGCCTTTAGCACCTGTCTTGCATCCATGGCCGCGATCAACTGTTGGGGCGTATCCGATGCCACGATTTGGCCGGCATCCATGATCGCGACGTGCCCACACAGTGACTCGGCTTCGTCCATGCTGTGCGTCGTCAGCAGGATCGTGCGGCCGCTCTTCTTGAGGGTCTCGATCATGCCCCACACGGCGCGGCGGGCGCGTGGGTCGAGGGCCTCGGTTGGCTCGTCAAGCAGCACGATCTCAGGGTCGGTGCTAAGCGCGATGGTGAGTGCCAGCCGCTGCTGCTGGCCGCCTGACATCTGCTTGGCGCGCTTATTGGCTTGGTCGGCCAGTTGGAATTGGGTCAGGAGCGTCATGATTTGTTCACGTGTTGGGTAGCAGTCGTAGAGGGCGGCGTAGACCTCGATCAATTCCACCGCGGTCAAGCCTTCGATCAGCGCCGCGCGTTGGAGCTGAATGCCCATCTTGCGTTTGGTTTGCATTGGATGTTGACCTACCTCGATGCCGCATACCTTGACGCTGCCCGTATCCGGCGCATGCAATCCTTCTATACACGACAGCAATGTCGTTTTGCCCGCGCCGTTTGGGCCAAGCAGGCCGAAGATTTCGCCCCGGCCGACGGCCAAGCTCACACCTTTGAGCGCGTCAACCCGGCCATGACTGCTCGCATAGTGCGCCCGCAAGTCGTTTATCTCAATGGCATAGTCGTTCATAGCGACACCAACAATACCGGTGACGGTGCTGGGCTTGAAGTGCAGGGAGATAGATCAGGGCCTATGCCGAAAGACATATCGCTGACCGGGCAGGTATGACACCCCCTGGGCAGCGCTCGACCACGTCCCGGCGCTATCTAGCCTTGTATCTTTGGTCCTGGCGGCCAACTCGGGTGATCGCCGTAGCAGCGGGATCGCCGTAGCAGCGGGCATGGGCTCAACGCACCCGCACGCGCGTCAGCTCAATCTGGTCGCCCGCAAATACGCCATGCGCATCGTAGGCCCCTAGCCGGGCAAAACCGTCGGGGTCATACCACACCAGGAGCAGGCGATATGTGTTTGGTGCGGCCTTGGCGTCGATGGTCAAGGTATGCGTCACTTCGATGACGTCACCGGCTCGCCATGTCGTCAGCGCTTGGCTGGGATCTTGCTGAGCGACTTTGCCCGCGTTATCGTCCAACAATTGCAGCGATAACTTGAGGTCTTTGGCAACCGGCTGGGTTGCGCGCCAGCGTGAGGTAACCGTCACCGTCTGACCTGGGGCAAGGGTGGTCGTCGGCACGAGAGAATAGCCCAGGAGTTCGACGCCATTGGCAAAGTGAAGCAGCGCTGCTCGGGCTTGAGGTGTAGCTGATTGGGACGGCACGAGCATGACTGCGCCAAATATGGCCCGGTCGGCGCCGCCGGGCAGTTTCAGCCGCGCGCCCGACCGATAGTCATACACGCCCAGCGCCCAGCGCAACACCTTCGGCGCCGGCGCCAAAGCGGGGATGCGCAGGGTGTAGTGATCGCTCCACATCCGGCCGATAGGCTGCTCGCTCAAGGCCAGGTTGCCCTGACCAGGATACATGTCGCGTTGGGCGACGATCACGTCGTTCTCGTCGATCAGGTGCACGAACACGCTGTAGTTGACCCCCACCGCCTGCCTCAGCCGCCAGTTCACGTTCAGTGTGATTACGCCGCCGGGTTGAGTCTGGTGGGGCGAATCACCCGCTTCGACCAATTGCAGCGCGCCGCCGAACGTCATATCGATGGGCATTGACAAGCGGGATGTCCACGTGTTGGCTGGCACGGCATAGGCTGGCGCGATGAAGGCGAACGGCACAGCGAGTGCAAGCGCGGACATCGCCAGGCACCCAGTCGCCAGGACCGCCCAGTGAATGCGCCATAGCCCGTAAGCCATCAACGATGCGGTGACGGCGATGCAGGGGAACATCAGCCTGCCCTGCGACGCAGGGGTGAGGGCCGTCCAACGAACCAGCGCGATAAAGACGAGCGCTAGCCAGAATACACACAACAGCGCCGGACGTGACAGGACGCTCTCACGGGGCGGCACCTTAAGACCAGCCGCAGCGCGCTTGGCGTTGTCGTGTTGACCGCGGGTCTCGGTGTTTGGATCAACTAGATTGTTACGGGCTGGATCGAAAATCACCTGTTGCGAGGCAATGGCGATGAGGCGCCGGGTGGCGACGACTACACAACTAACGGCCGCCAAGAGAAACAAGAGATCTAGCCCAAAATAGATCCAAGGCGTCATAATCACGTTCAACGTGCCAAATATCCCCCAGTAGGCCCATACGAAGCCTTCGCGCTCGCTCCACAATTGCGCCAACGTCGCGGGCTTGTCGCGCCGCCCGACCACATCCAGAAATGCATTCCAGCCCAGCGGGTCGCCGTAGAGCTGTTGATTGCGCACGAACCACCAGCCGCTGACAACAAGCGTCACAAGGGCGACGATCAGGGTAAAACGAACGACTCCTATCCACCCTGTCCGGCGCCTCATTTCTGATCCTTGACTGAGCAGGGCTGCTACGCCAAACAGGGCTACTAGCCCAAGCGCGCTGCTCTTGCTGAGGGCGCCAAAACCGGCAATGAGACCGGCGACGATCGCCGAGCGGGTCGACAAGTCGCCCATACGCATCGCGCGCAGCGCCCACCACAGCCCAATCGTGCTAAGCAAGACAGCCGCGTTGTCATTGTTGATCGCCCCGCTGATGAAGGCAAACATCGGCACGGTTGCCACCAAGACTGGGATGGCCAGGCGGAGTGGCGCCAGTGACCGGGATCGGGTGGTTGTCCCTGGCCCCTCATCCCGGAACAGTTCGCGGGCCACCAGATACGCACAGGCCACTGTGGCAGTGCTCATCAGGATCGAGACGAGCCTGGCGACATGGACGGCTAGCGCAGCGCGTGTCCAGGGCCAAGCCTCCTCCGGCGTATGCAGGATCGCGTTACTGTTGCCGTCCCGCGTGGGCACGCCCATATCGCTGTGCGGATTGATCCGCCGGATCTCGCGCCAATTGCTTGAATCCAGTGGCGCACTCGCGGCGGCCGCCAGCCAGTAATACAGCGGTGGCTGGCTGCCCTCTTGCCGCCATGGGGCATCCGCGTCGGTTTGATCCTTGCGTTGCACGGGCAGGCCACCGCCAGTGGCTAGGTGCTGCACCAGTGGGTAATGCCACAGCTCGTCGCTGGCCTCAAAGAGTGGCGTAGCGACCGAATAAATCGTGAACAGCAAAAACGAGGCGGCAATGATGACGATGGCGGCGATGCGTTCAGTGCGGAACGGCACAGTCAAATCAGTCCCACAGGACGCAAGCACTCAGCCCATAGCGGCCTCTAGAACGGCCACCGATAAGAGCGTGCATAGGCTGGGTCAGCGCGCCGCAAAATCGAATTGAGCAGGCTGCTAGACCCGCTTTGGCGTTGTGCGAGAACCCCATTCAGCTTTGGGCTGGCGGGGCTGCCTGTTTGGCTTCGGTGGGTGGGGCCTGACCATCGACGGCTGGCAGTGCGGTTTTTGCCCGTTCATCTCGATCGCGCTCGAGCGTGGTGATGCCGTTGGCTACAACCGACATGGTGTGGTCGAGTTCCTCACGCAGCCGGTGTAACGTATCAAGTGCATAGGCATCGGCTTCGCTCCGCATCCGGTCGACTTCGCGCCGTGCGCGCTCTTCGATCGTGGCTGCCCGGGTTTGGGCGATGTTGATAATCTGCGTGTCATCAGCCAGCCGGTTGGCCTCGTCACGGGCCATTTCTTTGATGCGCTCACTCTCTTCCTTAGCTTGACCGATGATGCGCTCATGTTCCTGCTGGATGCGCTGGGCCTTCTTGATCTCTTCAGGAATCGCCAGCACCATTTGGTCGATCAATTGAAAGCAACGGTCGGCGTCCACTAGCTTCATCTTGGTCCCAGGCACGCGCCGTGCCTCCAACAAGATCGCTTCTAACCGGCCGAGTAGGTGCTGAATGTCCATGGTGCTATTAAGTATATTGGAAATTGGAATTAGGCGGAAAAGGCGCTGGGGCGCAGCGGCACCGGTAACCTTTCCGCCCTGGAAAGGGACTTAATTGTAGGCCACGCTCGCCCAAGCGCCCGGAATCCCCGGAATGTGCACGTGATCACGGTCGCAAGGCATGGACGGCGCCAGCGCCAGGTTCTGAAACGGTAAACGGTGAAATAGGAGTCGCCAAGTTGCAGACGCTAAACGAGATCGTCATTTTGGCACAGGCTGGAGACGCGGCGGGGTTTGGCGAGATCGTCGCGCGCTTCCAAGGCATGGCTGTCGCTGTTGCCTTTGGGATGTTGGGTGATGCCCATCTGGCCCAGGATGCGGCGCAAGACGCGTTTGTTGATGCCTATGTGTCGCTCCATGCCTTACGTGAGCCAGCGGCATTCCCAGGCTGGTTTAGACGGATCGTCGTCAAACATGCTGACCGGCAACTGCGCACTGGCGCGCGTGAATGGCCGTTGGATGAGTTTCGTGAACTAGCCGACGAACAGCCAGGCGATACGCTGGAGGCGCTGTATACCCACCTGCGCGTCCGGGATGCGCTTGCGTCATTGCCAGACCGGCAACGCCTGCTCACCCAGCTGTTTTACCTCGACGGCTATTCGCTGCAAGAGATCGTGGATACGCTGGACCTGCCGCTCAGCAGTGTGAAGAAAGGACTGTTTCAAGCCCGCAAGCGATTGCGAAAGGAGATGGAAGATATGACAACAGGATCACCGGTGCCAGCCACGCAGACCGGCGACATGAGCGCCAAACTGCAGTTCTATGCTGCGTTGCAACAGCACGACGTCGTAGGCGTGAAAGCGCTGCTTGCCACCGACCCACTGTTGATGGACCTGCGCACGGAGTGGGGTGTGCTGCCCAACAGTAACTATTGGCCGATTGGCTATACCGCCTTGCA
>Ga0075021_10000986_pt1 | contig 14626 bp, 11 predicted proteins | sample ColStrG_CSR_2012_FD_72749 | JGI IMG/M metagenome (GOLD analysis project Ga0075021, IMG submission 72749) | Freshwater sediment microbial communities in response to fracking from Pennsylvania, USA - Cold Stream Run_MetaG_CSR_2012 | ecosystem: Environmental > Aquatic > Freshwater > Creek >...
CTCAAGTCTCCCTGGTCGGTGAAATATTCAACGTAGTCCCCCGCCCAAACGATGGGCTGGCCTTTTACTCCGGCATCGTAGCCGGAGCCGGCGATGTAGGCAGGGCCTCCGGCGCGGGCGGAAAGAGAGAAGCCGAGGAGCAGAAGGATGGCCAGAAGTGGTTTGAAGAATATTCCTGCGAGGCCAGGCACGCGGCCCTCGCTAGCGCGCAGGCTGGAGACAAAATGTGTTCCTGGCGGCCGCCTGACCTGGGCGGCTAAAGCCGGAGTCGAAGACAATTCGGTCATCGCAGCGTTGAAGCGCTGCGCCACCCACGATCGCACTAGTTCTTGCGCTCGCCTGCGCATCGTTACTCCTCGCGGGCACCGCGGATAGCCCGCTCCAGTTGCAACACGCTGACGATCACGGTTTGCTGCGTGTCCCATGTCTTGCGTTCTTTGAGAGGCGCGGCAAGCCAGGTCCCGCTCGCATCGAGTGCAATTTGGCTGCGGGCGCCGCTGACCGGACTTGTGAGGCCCAGACTGCTGGGCGGATACAAAAGGAGCAGCACATGCTGGCCGGCACGCATCGGGCGATGCATCGACCACGCGCCAGCCCACTCGCGAATGGTCAGCACCTCTCCCGCTTTCACGCCCGCGATAGCGCGGTCAACACGTAACTTGATCTGGATTGCAGGCACTGCCTGTGTTCTTGCGGGCGGAGCTTCCACACCCATGACGGTTCCGCTGAAGACCATCCCGGCGGCGTGAGCTATCTTCCTCCACTGCGGCCCCAGCACGCGCGCGGCCAGTAGTTGATCGGATGGCTGAGCGGCTGCTACTGCACTCCCCAGGCACAGGAACACCCAGGCGGCCAGTTTGCAAGGCGAAGACACGGCAACCTCTTTCTGAAGGGAAACGGACCGGGAGAGGCCCAGGAGTAGATTCAGACTAACGCTTGCTGGGCCTCACGTATGTGCAGTCTGTCACGTGGATTTTGTGATGAATCGCGTTTCGAATTGGGACCGGAGCGGCTCAGCAGGTTTGAGCGGTGACGCAAGGAGCGATCACGCGCAAGTGATTCGCGAGATCCAAACCGGAAACATCGAGCGGAAAGCGATAAGCCGTCAGGGGATCCGGGGGAGGCGGATCAGGCGTGAGACCGTTGGCCTCAGCCAAAGCGACCCAAGGATCGGGGAGGCCGAGTTGAGTGTAAGTAAGACCTCCTTCGGTTTGAAAGCCGATCGAATCCACGGTGCCGGTATCGGAAACGAACGCGTCGTAATGCTAGCGGCGCGCGGGTACTTCAGAGAATCAGCTTGAGGGAAAACTGGATCTGGCGCGAAGAGCCCGCGGTCTTGCTGATCCTTCCGAATCCGCTGCCGCTGACGATGTTCGAGGGCAATCCGAAGTTCACGATGTTGAACACGTTGAAGAACTCGGCGCGGAATTCGAGCGTTCCTAGTTCGCCGTTGCCGCGCCTGCCGAACGGAGTGTCTTTGACCAGAGCGATGTCGAAATCGTGGAAGCCGGGTCCGCGGAACGTGTCGCGTCCCAGGGTGCCGAAGCGGCCATGGTTCGGTCCGGTGCCTCCGGCAACATTGGTCGGGATGAAAAACAAGGATGCGTTATTGTCGCCGAGTCCGAAGTAATCGGCGCGCACGCTGCGGCTCGTGGAAAAGTGGGGTATGCGGACTAGGTCGGGCCGGTCGGTTCCTCCCGCGCCCGCTCCGGTTTGCTGCACGCCCGAGAACACGGTGAATGGAGAGCCGGTCGTCAGCGTAGTAATGTTCAGGAACTGCCAACCCGTGGTGAGCGGTCTGCCCAGCGAACGAAGGAAGCCGGCACGCTCCAGACGCAACAGCTGAATCCAGCTCAGGGTGAACACGTGCGTCACGTCGAAGGTGGACGGACCTTTTTCCGCGCGGGGATTCCAGGGATTCTGGGGCAGGGTTTGCAGGATTACGCCAGCCGTCCCGAGCACGCCGCCCAGCACCGCGCTGGTGTCGTCAAGCGACTTGGAGTAAGTATAACTGGCTTGCAGCCCCGTGCCACCGCGGGGCGAATTCTTTGTAAGGCTCATTTGCAGGGCGTGATACGAGGAGTGGGAGTCACTGGTCATCAGGCTCTCGTTTCCGTAGCCGCCGATTCGATTTCCGGACGAGTCGAACTTCGTAAAAGGTGCAAACGCAGGATCAGCGCCGGCGTAACTGTTGGGCGAGAACACCGATGGAAGATGGATCCCGGCGGTCGCGACGTAGGCGGCGCTTGCTTTCACATCGCCAAAGTCGTGATCGACCCCGAGCGTGTAGCTGCCGATGTAGCCGTTCCGAAACTCACGGGCGATGCCGACGATGACCGGCAACTGAGTTTGATGTCCGGGAGTAAGAGCAGCGACGTCATTCTGATAGCGGGGTAGATCAATTTCGGTGTTCGGACGCGCGTCGGTGGTTCTGCCGTTCGGGAAAATGAGTTGGCCGTGAATATCGTAAGCCGCCGGAAGAGCTTCCGGAACAAACGTGTTTTGAAACGGCACGGCAACGCCGGGCTGCGCGGTGAAGTACGGATTGAAAAGATACGGGATCGATGCCGTTAGAAAATTCTCCTGCCACAGGTTCGAGAGGCGGGTAGCGACGGCTCCGCCCGCATGCAAAACCGTGTGGCTTGAGAACGCGTAGTCGATCGCCAGTCGCGGGCCCCATCCGTTCCAGTCTTTGCGATAGGGCGGCTGTGGATTGATCAGATACGCTTGCGTGGCGTTGCGATTCCAATAGGAAGTGGGCTTGCCGTCAGCGCCTAGAAAGACGGGCAGCGACGTCCTTTTCGTCTCTTCGTGGATGCGTCCGTTCACCTCGTACCGCAATCCATAGGTCAGGGTCAGGTGAGAACTGGCTTTCCATGTGTCCTGAAAATAGAAGTTGTAGGCCTCGCGGCGAACGCCCGCCTCGTCGAACTTGCCGCCGATGGGCGTGAAATCGGCTGGGGCGCTGATGTTATAGGAATATGGCGTTGCGGTCAGCAGGCCCGTCAAAGAGTCGGGTAGCGGATCTCCCTTGGCGATGTTGTGCTGGCCACTCGCAGAAGAGATCGCATACGGAGCGAACGCCGTCCCGCTTCCAAAGGAATACGATCCATTGGGAGCAGTGCCGAAGATCGTGGAGTCGCGATTGGCCCGAACCTCCACTCCCCACTTGAACGTGTGGGCACCCCGTATGCCGGTCATGTCGTGCTTGAACTGGTAGAGATTGGAATACGATCCGAAGATCGATCCTGCCGGTGCGCCGAAGCTTTCGAACAGGCCGTCGCCGAATCCAATGGCGGGCTGGGTGTGGTTGGCGGCGGGAAAGAATGGTGTGCTGCGGATGTAGCCCAAGGCCGTTTCCCAACTCAGGTGTGGACTGACGGTCCGCGAGTACTTCACTCCGCCGTTGCGCTGATGATCGAAGAACTGCACGCCAAAACTGGGATTAATCGCTGTCTGATCGGGATTTGTGACCGGCCCGGTGACCTGGTTCAGGCTGAAGCGAGTAAGCAGTTGCGCCTTGGCGGAAATACGATGGTCCACGCGAATCGAAAACTGATCGGTACGCGTCGTGACTTTGGAAGACGCCGCATACGTACGCGCCCCGTAGGGGCCGTTGGGATCATTGGGCAGGGGGTAGCCGTCCAGCACGGGCTGGATAGCGGGGTTGTCTGGCACGGTGAGCGTATCAATCGTACCGTCCGGAAACTTCAATGTGTCGATTCCATGGCGTTCATCGGCGGTGGGCACGGGAAAGACCTGCGTGGTGCCGAGCACCTGGCGGAAGCCCTGATACTCGCCGAAGTAGAAGGTACGATCGCGGCCATCGTAGATGCCGGGCAGCTTCACTGGCCCTCCGATGGTGCCGCCAAACTCGTTGCGAATGAACGGAGGAATGCGCCTCCGATCGAGACCGACGTGGTCGAAGTAATTGCGCGCATCGAGCGAAGCGTTGCGGAGGAATTCGAACACGCTGCCGTGTAGGTCGTTGGTTCCGGAGCGCGTGACGACATTGGTGTAACTCGAGGCCCCATGCCCGATCTCGGCTGCCATTACGCCGGAATTGCCCTGTACTTCCTGGATGGCATCGACATTGAAATTGGAAAAGGTCGCGCCGCCCATTTCCGGATCAGTGCTGTCGGCGCCGTCCAGCGCAAAGACAGTAGTTGAACCACGCTGCCCATTCACCGCAAACTGCTGTGTGAAGTTCGCGGCGCCGTTCGCGTCGGTCATGGTACCGGCCGCCAGGAGCAGGAGTTTGCTGAAGTCGCGGGAGTTTAGCGGCAGGCTGGAGACCTCTCCGGCGGAAAGATGCTCGCCGCCACTGGCCTGCTGAGAAGAACCGGCATCTTCGGTGATGGCGACTACACCCTTTTCCGGCTGGGACAATCTCAACCCGACGGTGAGTGTGGCGCCGTCTTTGACTTCAATTGCGCTGCTCGACTTGAACTTCGCCGAACCTGCGCTTACCGAGAGTACGTACTTCCCCGCAGCGATGTCTGGAAATGCGAACGTGCCGCTGGCCGACGTGCGCCCTGAATATCCAGGCGCGGACGGGGAAGAACGCAGCTCGACGGTGGCATCGGGAACGGCGTTTCCCGCGGCGTCGCACAGGGTTCCACTCCAGGAAGCATGGCCAGTCGTTCCAAAGAGCGGAACAGCCAGTAGGAGAACAAGCAGAATCGGACGAACAGGAAAACAATAGCGCATGATGCGAGAGATTATATAGAAGGGCTCTGGGTCATTTCTGCCGGATGCGCGGAGAAGAGTGTCCGCGCCACACTTACTACTGGCTGGCCAGGCGGGCTTTTTCAAATTCGTCACCTTTTTTCCAGCCTACTGGGCGCTGCTGGTTGGCAGCTTCCCATCCCAAGGCGAAACCGAAGCGGGCCATAGCAGCATCAGAAGTCCAATCCATTCCGGGGTGGTATTCGTCGTTGGGCTGGTGGTAGCGATGCGCAGTGTAGTCTTCGTCTTGCGCGAGCCCCCAGGCTTCGTCGTGGCCCTTGAATTTGATTCCTTCGTTGATGGAGAAGGCAGGGATGCCAACGCGCGCGAGGCTGAAGTGGTCGGAGCGATAGTAGTGTCCAGCTTCAGGGCGGGCATCGGGACGAATGGCAAAGCGGAAATCGGCGGCGGTGGCTTGCACGGCGGGATAGAACGTGGTGCGCTCGGCGCCGGAGACTTCGACTTGTTCAGGCGAGCCGAGCGGCATTACGTCGTCGTAGTTGAGGTCGAGCGAAATTTTTCCGGCGGGAATGGGTGGATGCTTGCCTAAATATTCCGAGCCGAGCAGTCCCTGTTCTTCGGCGGTGACCGAGGAAAAGTAAATGGAGCGCCGCGGCTTCTGCGCGGCCTGACCGTAGACGCGCGCGATTTCCAAGACGATGCCGCAGCCGGTGGCGTTGTCCATGGCCCCGTTGAAGATGTTGTCGCCTGCCATACCAGCGCGGATACCGAAGTGATCGTAGTGGGCGGTATAAAGGACGCCCTCATCTTTCAATTTACTGTCAGAGCCGGGCAGCAGGGCGATCACGTTGTTCGATTCGAAGGGCCGAATCTCGCTGATCATGTGCGCGGATAGGCGGAAGTTCATGGGAACGGGCTTGAAGTCGCGCGACTGTGCGTCGGCCATCAACTTGTCGAGATCCATGCCGGCGGCCGAAACGAGCTTGCGGGCAACATCGAGATGAATCCAGGCGGCGGCTCTCAGCTTGGGAGTGCCCTCGATTTTGAGATACGACTTCTCGCCGGAGTTGGAGTTGCGCACAACTTCCCAGCCGTAGCTGGCCATTTCCGTTTTGTGGATCAGGATGGCTCCGACGGCTCCCTTGCGGGCGGCTTGCTCGTACTTGTACATCCAGCGGCCGTAGTAGGTAAGGGCGCGACCAGTAAAGAAATTGGGATCGTCGGAGGGCGGCTCGTTGACCAGCATCAGCAGAGCTTTGCCTTTGACGTCGACGCCCTTGTAGTCGTCCCAGTTGTATTCGGGAGCTTCGATACCATAGCCGACATAGACGATGTCGGCGTCAATGTTCGACTCGGGCTGCTGAGTCTGGTCGTAGGCTACGTATTCGTCGAGAGGCTTGAGGTCGAGCTTGAGGTCTGGCGAGTGGCCGCCAGTGGAGACGAGCGAGAAGCGTGTGCCGGCGCCGGGAGTGATGCCGGCCATCGGGACCTTTTGCATATAGGTGCCGTTTTCGCCGGCGGGCTTCAGACCGTAGAGCGCAAACTGGGTGGCGATGTATTCGGCGGCCAGGTCGCCGCCACGCTGTCCGGTACCGCGGCCTTCGAGAAGGTCGTGGGAGAGGAAGCGGGTCTGCTGCTCGATGTTTTCCGGACGAATCTGCTGCATAGCGTTAATGGCGGCGGGCGGGAGGCGCGATCCACCGCGCGACTTGGATGGCTTGTCCTGCGCGGAGAGAGCGGCGGCTAGCAACAGGAAGACGGCAAACACGACGGGAACGCGAGCAATCATCTCTACCCTCAATGATGGAATGTTCGTTGATTGTAATCGACAGGACGGCTACACGATCTGTTACAGGGGGACAAAGACCTTTCGGGTCATGCTGGCGGGAGGTTCACACGGGGTGCACATTGTCCTTCGGTGATCTGGATGTACCGTTCCGCGGAGGACCAGTCAAGCAAGATTCGGTCGGGAAGCAGGGTAAGGGTCCTTCGACTCCGTTCAGGACGACACTCACTCTTTAGTTCTTTGTCCCGCGACCGCGGGATCAGTTTTTGGAGCCTCAGCCAGGGCGGAAGTCGCGGATGTCTTCTCCAGGTTGGAAGATCGGTGGGGGCGTAGTTTGCTGCGCGGCGGCGAGTTTGCGGTTGATGTCCTCTACTTCCTCCTTGACCCATCCGACGCTGGTGATTTCGATCTGGCCGTTCTGTCCGACCAGAAACAACGTGGGGACATTGGTCAGGCCGTAGGCGTTCGAGACGGCGTAGCTGTTGGGATCGTCGAGCACGTTGCGGAAGGTGACTCCGTACTCTTTCATGAAGGCGGCGGTGTCGCGCTGGTTGTCCTGCGAGATACCGACGATGGCGATTTTCGCCTCGCCGTGCGCTTTGTGCAGGCGTTCGAGAAACGGGAACGTGTACTGGCAGACCGGGCAGGAAACTTTGTAAAAGGCGGCGAGCACCGGGCCCTGCTGAAGCGCCCCTTGCAATGAAAATTTTCCGCCGTCGAGGGTGGACAGAGAAATTTCCGGGGCTTTCGTTCCGGCTGGCAGTGCAGCCATATCTTTCGGACCTCCGAACAGGCGATTGAGCCACGTCATAGGCGTTTCTGGATTCTAGATGATGGAGGCGGCTTTGAGGATCTTTCGTGTGAGGCCGGTGACGGGGAAGCGGGGGAGGTCGGCGACGGAAGTCCATTTGCTCTTGGCGACCCGGACGGGGCCACGGTGCACGTAAACCGTATAGTCAGTGGTAGTGATGGAATGATGGAAAGTGCGCCACGGGACAGAAGCGAGTGCCCGGCGTGGCTTTTGGGGCAGTGACGGCAGTTCCCACATGCCGGGCATGAGCGGCGAATTCTTCGGGCGCTGGACGAGGCGGACGCGGCCGTCTCGCTGATTGAGCAGGCACCAGACCTCTTTCCTAGTCTGACGCCCCTTGCTTAGCGCTGACGCCTTGCCGGGCGAGGGCGCCCGGCGCTCCATGGTTATTGTTTTGTTTGTGCCTTGACGTGATTGCTCTGTTGCGCACCACTTTCTCACGGGGCAGGTTGGGCACTTGGGGTCGCGCGGGAGGCAGACGGTCGCGCCGAGTTCCATCATCGCCTGATTGAAATCGCCGGGGCGGGATGGTTTGAGAAGTAGCTGCGCGTGTTGCCAGATTTGCGGTTGCCTGAGTGTGCGTCCTGTCAGTCGTTGCACGACTCTCTCTACGTTGCCATCGACTACGGCGACGGGTTCATGAAACACGATACTGGCGACGGCGGCGGCGGTATAGCGTCCGATGCCGGGAAGAGTCTGGAGCGTTTCGGCACTTTGCGGGAACCGGCTTTCGTGATTCTGTACGAGTTCTATCGCACACTGGTGCAGCATGCGTGCACGGCGGTAGTAGCCGAGTCCGCTCCAGGTGGCGAGGACGGCGTCTTCATTCGCGGCGGCGAGCGCTCCTACGTTGGGGAATCGTTCCAGAAAGATGCGGTAGTGCTCCAGCACGGCGGCCACGCGCGTCTGTTGCAGCATGATTTCGGAAAGCCAGACGCGGTAAGGGTCACGAGTCTTGCGCCAGGGAAGGTCGCGGCTATGTCGGTCGTACCAGCGGAGGAGGGCGCGGCGGAAAGCGGGCAGGTCTTTGCTGTTATTTAGAGCCGCGGCGCGCATCTATGGCTGACTGACGCTGTGGGCGATGGCGACCCAGCCGGCCTTCTGTTGCTGCCACACGGTCAGCATGTGCTGCGGCACGGAGGACAACGGCTGAGAGGCAGCGGTTCCGTTCAGGGTGATGGTGTAGGTGACTACGATGGTCGGTCCATTCCATTCGGTCTTCAGATCGCCGAGCGAATAGTCTCTTAGTTGCCACTGGCGATATTGCGCGATCGTGGCGTCACGATCCAGAGTCCCGCCCGGCGCGGTTCCGACATAATTGGAAGCGAGAGCGCGTTCGATCTCGGTCCAGTTCCCGGCCTTCACTTGCTTCCAGAAGACGCGCTCTAGGTCCTCGCCTCCGGTTGCCTCGGAAAAAGCTCGGGCGGGACGATCGCGGTAAAACGTGCAGGCCGAAACCATCATCATAGAAATGAGCAGCGGTGCCAGGGCAAGCCTCGGGCGCATGGCGAGATTGTACCGCGAGTGAGAAGCATCTCGGATTGAGATGCTTAGCTCTTCGTCGCCATCGGAACACAAGTGTCCCCTTCGACAAGCTCAGGGCAGGCTCTCGACTCGTGCTTAGTCGCTTCACTCCCGCGCCCTTCGCTCGGGATGACAGGTTTTGGCTTGAACGACAAGGGAACGACAAAAGAATTGACCATGACGAGAATGGACCCGATAATGAACTGCCTGGCAACCACGACAGACGCGTGACGATCAAGACCATCTGGCAGGACGCATATGACCGAATTCGACCGCAAGGTGGAAGATGCTTCCGCGCGCTTCAGTCGCTCGGTGGCCAATATCGCGGAGACTCTGGAGAAAGAGACGGCCGAACTGGTTGTCTATCTGAACAACGAAGTCGTGCCGGCGGTGCGCACGCACTCCTCGAAGGCGGTGCGGGTGGCGGCGGGGAAACTGGCCGAGTTCGCCGACTATCTGGAAACTCAGCGGAAGAATTCCTGAACTACTTCCCTTCACACTTTAAGAACCGGCCAGCAACGTGGGCATTGGCGTGTCTGTTCCTGTTCCTCGCTGGCATTCTGCCGATCAGCTGCGGCGGCCATAAGCAGGCGCGTGTGCAAGTTCCCCCGCCTCCGCCGATTCCGCAGGAGGGACCCACCCCGCTTCCAGCGCCTACAGAAACAACGGCCGAAGACGAGAAGATCGACGTCCCGGCCGGCGCAAAACCGATCTTCGAAGAAGCCGGCATGGCAAGCTGGTATGGCGCGCCTTACCACAATCGCCGGGGCTCAAACGGCGAGGTCTACAACATGCATGCCATGACGGCCGCGCATCGCACCTTGCCGCTTGGTTCAATCGCGCGCATAACGAATGTGAAGACCGGACAATCGGCGGTGGTGCGGATTACGGATCGGGGGCCGTTCGTCCGGGGACGTATTGTCGATCTGTCGCTGGCGGCGGCGAAGGCACTGGACGTCTATCAGCCCGGTACCGCGAAAGTGCGACTGGAGGTTCTTAAGTCGCCCTCGCCGCTGGAGACGGGTGGACGATGGGCGGTGCAGATCGGTTCTTTCGCAAATGAGAAAGGCGCGGGAGAGTTAGTAAAACATCTTCAGCGGCGTTACCAGACCGCGAAAGTGCAGAAGTTCGCAAGTCCGGTCGGGAACTGGTGGGTGCGCGTCCGAGTGCTGGACGACGACCGAGGGCGCGCCGAATCCATGGCCGGGGAAACTGAAACTGCCGAAGGAGCGGTATTTCTGGTACGCCTCGATTGACACTCCTGCAACACAAAACCCGGCTTGTTGCATAACTCCCTATTCCGCGTTGGCGGTTTCCAGGTTGCAATGATATTGTAAAGTTGGTATTACAACTCACTCGCCCCATGAGTTACTTGCCTGGGGAACGCAACTCGGGCAGATGGAAGTTTCAGTGTATGGCTGATTGCCTGTTCTGCCGCATCATCCGCGGTGAAGTTCCCTGTAAGAAAGTTTATGAAGACGAGCATACGTTCGCCTTTGAAGATATCACCCCGCAGGGCCCAACCCATGTACTGGTTATTCCCAAGAAACACATTCCCGGCCTGAAAGAAGCCAAGGCGGAAGACGCAGAGATCGTCGGACTCTGCCAGCTCACCGCGGCGCACATTGCAAAGGAGCGCGCGATTGAAGATGGCTACCGCACTGTTCTGAACGTCGGGCAACGGGCAGGACAATCCGTTTTCCACTTGCATGTGCACTTGATCGGCGGGCGCACGCTGCACTGGCCGCCGGGATAGAAGAACAGTGTCAGCGGTCGGCGGCCGGGTTCGTGGGTTGTGCCGTTGATTGTCTTCTGGCCACTTGTCCTCTAGCCACTTCGCGCCTTCCCTTCCCCGTGGCTTACAATTTGTGAATGGCAAATCTGACACTGGTGTACGGTCTGCGTCTGCTGCCTGCGGACGAAGTGGCGGAGGTCGGCGAAGCGACCGTCAAGTTAAAGAGTGGACGTGAGACCCACGTCAGAATGCACATTCTGGAAGGCGGCAAGGAACAGATCGAGAAGCAGCTCAAGACCAGTCTGGACGCGTTTTTCGACATCTACCCGGAAATCTGATCGCGATTGATGGCAGCCTAACAATTAGGCGGCGAGATGAGACTCGTACCCTTGAAGTTCGAGAGCATGCTGAGAGATGCAGGTCTCTGGCCTCACACCTGGACCGCGCGGGCCGCACTGTACGTGCTTACGCTCGATCTGGTTGCCTTCGCCCTGCAATTGTTGCTGAGCCGCTTGAGTGCAGGCGCATCCGCCAGCCTGGCTGGATGGGTCGCTTTTCTCAGTTTCCTGGCGGCGACGTTGTACACCGTGGTTGGGTTCCGCTGGCTGCGCTCGAAGCTGTTGTGGCGGCTGCGCAACCGGCTGATCGTGACTTATGTCTTCATCGGCGTGATCCCGGCTTTTCTGCTGGTGATGATCTCGTTCATCACGCTGTATTTGCTGGCCGGGCAGTTCGCCAGCTTTGTGGTGACATCGGAGATCGCGAGCCGGCTGCGGAGCATGGAGTCCTCGAACCGGGCCATCGCGCATCAGCTGGCAAACCGGCTCAGCCGGGGTGAGGCATTCAGTGCCGATGCAATCGGCAGAATGCGGCCGCAGCATCGGGAATGGGCGCGGCGGCAAGTGTGCGTGTGGTACCGAAACCAGGCACAACCCAACTGCGCCGGGCCCGCGGGGTCTGCCGGTTTCGACGCTCCCCAATTCGTGAATGACAATTTCAGCGCGATCGTGCGGGACCACGGGACGCTTTACCTGCGGACAGCCTCGGTCATTGGGGCGGAGCCTGAGTCGTTGCGAGTAATTGCGAGTGAACCGGTCGACAAATCGCTGGTGGAGGAAATCGCCGCGGAATTAGGCGAAATCACTTTGTACGGAACCGTGAGTCCCTCGGCGTCGAGAGCCTCCGATGCCGCGTTGACCGTGGAGGACAAAACCAAACAAGGGATCACGATCAGTTCGAGTGGGCCGGTATCCGGAGAGGGCCGGCAGTTTGAACCAACATTCACGGCGGGCGCAATTCCAGCAGCCAGCAGTGCGGGGGACCACGAGATCGCGTTTGGAACGCCGCTTTCGGTTGTGGATTGGGCTTCGGCCAAAGGAGAGCCTCAGCAGGCTGGAGCGCTGGTCAGCGTGCACACGCGGCCGTCGGTGCTTTACGAAAGGCTGTTTAAGGCGCTCGGGGACTATGCGAAGGGTGTGGAATACATCCTGCTGTTCATCCTGATCGTGTTCGCGGTCATCGTTGTCCTGGCGCTGTGGATCGGCACCCGCCTGACGCGCAGCATCACCTCGGCAGTGGCGCAGCTCTATGAAGCGACGAAGCACGTGAACCGGGCGGACTTCAGCCATCGCATCAAGGTGAAGTCGAACGATCAGCTGGCCACGCTGGCCAACTCGTTTAACTCGATGACGAACTCGATCGAGAAGCTGATCCAGGAGCAGAAGGAAAAGCAGCGTCTGGAAGGCGAACTGGCGATTGCGCAGGAAGTGCAGGCGCAGCTCTACCCGAAGGAGATTGTGCAGCTCGAATCGCTGGAGGTACATGGATTCTGCCGTCCGGCGCGAACGGTGAGTGGGGACTACTACGATTTTCTCTCGCTGAGTTCGGACAAGATGATTCTGGCGGTGGGCGACATCAGCGGGAAGGGGATTTCGGCGGCGCTACTGATGGCGACGATCCACTCGGCGGTGCGGGCTTACAGCATTGAAAGCAAGCCACACTTGCGCGAACCCGCGGCGGTGGGAACGGCGGCGGGCTCAGGGCTGATGCTGGCTTCTGAAATCACGGCACCGGATGTATCTCCCGCATCGTTGCTGGCGCTGCTTAATCATCAGCTGATGGAGAGCACTCCGGACGCGAAATACGCGACGCTTTTCCTCGGCCTCTACGACGGAACGACGCGGCGGCTCACGTACAGTAACGGGGGACATCTGCCACCAGTGTTGATCTCCGAGAATGGAACGTCGCAGCAACTGACCTGCAGCGGAACGGTCGTGGGACTCCTGGATCGCGCGGACTATCCCGAGAGCACAGTGCAACTTCAGCCCGGGGACCTGTTCGTCGCTTACAGCGATGGCGTGACGGAGCCGGAGAACGAGTACGGCGAGTTTGGCGAGGAGCGGCTGATCCAGCTGGTGCGAGAGAACCGGCACCTGCCGCTGGCACGCATTACGGAACTTGTAACCGCTGCGGTGGAGGATTGGATCGGCGACAACGAGCAGCCAGACGATGTAACACTGGTGCTGGCGCGCGCACGGTGAGGAACGTCACCGACCAGGGTCTAGCCACTTCGAACCCTGAATCAGCAACACACTTGTGTGTGAGCGAACTCACCGTCCGACGTGGCATTCGTCACTGAGCGCGGTCGTTTGAGGGCGTTTAATCGGGCTGGACCGAACGTTTAGGGGCAGGGGGAAGTGCTGCGTTCGGAGATGGTGGAGCGACTCACCTTCGCAGAGGGGGCACGTCAGCCTTTCAGTTTGTTCCGCCATGACGGATTCCCCTGGCCTTTCGACCGCACCCAATCCGGGATTGCGAGAGAGGTTGGATGCGCGGATCGCGGAGATTCTGGAAGCTGGCCACATGGCGGGGGTTGGGCCGAAGGCGCGGAATTTTGAAAAGGAAGTGCATACCTGGAACCCAGCGCTACCGAATGTGGCAGCGGAGTCCGAAGGAGTAGGGCTCGGGTTCGGAGAGAGATTCTGGCGGGGTTGTTCATTTGAATGATTGCGCCAGCCAGGCGGAGGGATCAAACCAGGTCCTTCCGCTTTTTGTCTTGGGGACGCCCAGCACGTATGCGGCCGGGACACCGGCGCTACGAAAAACGCGGGAAGGATTGTCCCCCCTCCCGCGCTGTTTCTTTGCCGCTGTCGAACTGCGGATCCCTCGCTTCGCTCGGGATGACAATCCCGAAGCCAGGCAGAGATGACCTTGCCTACACCAGCCCCTGATCCAGCATCGAGTTGGCGACCTTCAGGAAGCCGGCGATGTTGGCTCCGTTCACGTAGTTGCCGGGCGTGCCGTACTTTTCGGCCGTTTCGTAGCAAGCCTGGTGAATGGAGATCATGATTTTGTGCAGGCGCTCGTCGACTTCTTCCCTTGTCCACGACAGGCGCATGCTGTTCTGCGACATCTCCAGTCCGGACGTGGCCACTCCGCCGGCATTGGCGGCCTTGGCTGGTCCGTAGAGGATCTTGGCGTCGAGGAACATCTTGGTGGCTTCGAGCGTGCTGGGCATGTTGGCGCCCTCGCTGACGACCTTCACGCCATTCTTAATGAGATTGGCCGCGTCTTTTGCGTTGATCTCATTCTGCGTGGCGCTCGGGAACGCGCAATCGGCCTTGATGTTCCACAGCCAGTTGTGGTCGAGCTTCTTGTCGGTCGCCTGATAGACGGCCTTCTTATATTTGTCGGTGTACTCCTTGATGCGGCCGCGGCGGTTGTTCTTCAGGTCCATAACGAACGCGAGTTTGTCGCGGTCGATGCCGTCGGCGTCGTAGATGGCGCCATCGGAATCGGACAGGGTAACGGGCTTCGCGCGCAGGTCGAGCAGTTTCTCGACTGTGTATTGCGAGACATTGCCGCTGCCGGAAACCAGACACACTTTGCCTTCCAGCGTGTCCTTGCGGGTTTTCAGCATTTCTTTTGCGAAGTACACGCAGCCGTAGCCGGTGGCTTCGGGGCGAATCAGCGAGCCGCCCCAGGCCAGGCCCTTGCCGGTGAGCACGCCGGCGAATTCATTGCGCAGCCGCTTGTACTGGCCGAAGAGGAAGCCGATCTCGCGTCCGCCCACGCCGATGTC
>Ga0075021_10000988_pt1 | contig 14615 bp, 13 predicted proteins | sample ColStrG_CSR_2012_FD_72749 | JGI IMG/M metagenome (GOLD analysis project Ga0075021, IMG submission 72749) | Freshwater sediment microbial communities in response to fracking from Pennsylvania, USA - Cold Stream Run_MetaG_CSR_2012 | ecosystem: Environmental > Aquatic > Freshwater > Creek >...
GGGCGGCGTCAGTGTCGAGGTCTCGGCGATCTCCGATGCGACGCCGGAGGTGGATCTCGGCGGCGAGGTGGCCGACAGGCCCGTGCCCTTGCGCATTGTCGTGCGCGATACCGGCATTGGTCTCACCGAAGCCGACAAGCAGCGGATTTTCGGTGAGTTCGTGCAGGCGGACAGCACGCTGGCGCGGCGCTTTGGCGGCACCGGGCTAGGGCTGGCGATTTCCAAGCGGCTGGCCAGGGCCATGGGTGGCGACATCACCGTCGAAAGCGCACCAGGCAGCGGCGCGGCCTTCATGGTGACCGTGAGCCTGGGCAGCGCTGGCGACACGCTGCGCTATATCGATCAGCAGCTGGGGCGTGGCCTTCGCCAGCGCGTGCTGGTGGTCACCTCCAAGCGGATCGAGAACCAGTTGTTGCAGCGGGCCCTGGAGGCCGGTGGACACCTGGTGGACCTCTCGGAAGGCACCGCCGATGCGGTCGAAGCCCTCACCGTTGGCGATGCTGTCGGCAACTACGACACGGTCATTGTCGATGCCGCTGTCGGCGCTTTGGCAGCGGGCAGGGTGCTGGCGGCGGTCGGCCAGGGCATGGGTGCCAAGGCCCGGCCGCGCGGCATGGTGCTTATCGAGGTCAGCGAGCGCGGCCTGCTCAAGGATTTCCGCCGCTCCGGTTTCGAGACCTATCTGATCCGTCCCGTGCGGCCGTCCTCACTGCTGGTGCAATTGAACGCCCGCCGGGCCGAAGCCGAGCATGACCGTGGGCTCGACCGGGCGGTGCCAGAGTCAGAAGCGCACGCTCCCAAGGCGGTTAGGCGTGTGCTCCTGGCCGAGGACAATGACATCAATGCGCTTCTGGGGACGCGGATGCTTGAGCATCTCGGCGTCACCGTGACCCGGGCGCGCAACGGCCGGGAGGCCGTCGCAGCCATCGCAACATCCATGGCGCAGCGCGAGACGGCCTTCGATCTGGTGCTGATGGATGTGCAAATGCCCGAGATGGACGGGTTGACGGCGACAATGGAGGCAAGGCGGCTGTTCGTCGACCGCCAGGCCGCGGCCGGTCAGGCGGTCCGCCCGCCAATCGTGGCACTCACCGCCAACGCCTTCGCCGAGGACCGGCAGGCGTGCCTGGATGCGGGCATGGATGATTATCTGGCCAAGCCCTTCGAGCGTTCGGATCTGGCGGCCCTGCTGGGCAAGTGGTGCGACGGACGCGACACAAATCCCGGGCGCGACATCATCGCTGGCTGATGGACCGCGAGGTCAATTGGATCGCGGCGGCCGTCGCCAGCGCGCGGCAAGGTCAGGCCTGCGGTCGGCCGTGATGCGCCGGGCCTCGGCCTCGCGCCATTCGGCGATTTTGCGGTGGTCGCCCGACAGCAAAATCTCGGGTATGTCGCGGCCCTCCCAGGTCCGAGGGCGGGTATACTGAGGATATTCAAGCAGATCGTTCTCGAAGCTCTCCTGGGCACCCGAGGCCGCCTTGCCCATGACGCCGGGCAGCAGCCGGACGCAGGCATCGATAACGGCGAGCGCTGGAATTTCGCCACCCGAAAGGACGAAATCGCCGAGCGAAACTTCGCTGAGGCCACAAGCCTCGATGGCCCGCTCGTCGACCCCCTCGAATCGGCCAGCCAGCATGATCAGGCCTGGACCCGAAGCCCATCGGCGGACCTGCGGCTGATCGAGGGGTTGGCCACGGGGCGACAGGTAGATCGCGGGGAGATCATTGGCATCGGTGCGAGCCTCGGCAAGCGCGGCCGCGACCACGTCGGGGCGCATCACCATGCCGGGGCCGCCGCCAGCGGGTGTATCGTCGACGAGGCGATGCTGGCCAAGGCCATGCTCGCGGATCGGCACTGTGCGCAGCGACCAGACGCCGTCGCCAAGCGCCCGGCCCGCCAATGACAGGCCCAGCGGCCCAGGGAAGCACTCGGGCATCAAGGTCAGAACGATGGCCCGCCAAGTCATGACACGCGCATCAGCTCGCCGCCTTGCGCGAGGCCTCGGCAACCTCTGTGCCCGGATCATCCGGTGCGCGTGGCGCGACGTAGAACGCAACGTCGGCATCGGCCGCAGGCCGGGCCTCGCTAGCCGCGACCGCCATCGGGCGCTTGAATTGCGCGGGCGCGGTCACGGTGGCTTGGGTCTCCGGAGCTCCCATCCGAGCATTCGATTTGCTCGCAAGGGTCTGGATATCCCTGACGGGGATATCGGCCTCCGCCTTTTTCGTTTCCACCGCCCGCAGCCCACTCCGTGTGGTGACGGCATCGCCGGCGTCCGGGGCAGCGGCCTGTTGGTTGACGGAAGCCGGAACGCTTTCGGCTCCGCTGGCCGCTTCGTTGCCTGCGCCGTTGGCCCCATCAGCCAGCGCAGGCGGATCGGCCTCGATGGTCTGGGCCGCGCGATTGCGCTCGGGCGCGGCGGCCAGGCTTTCGTGCCGGGGGGATGCGTTTTCGGCAAGTTCCTCCAGCAGCAGGGCACCGGTGACCGTCTCGGTGCGCTGCTCGGCGACTTTCCATTCGTAAGCGTCAAGCTTGCCGCTTACCGGCGAAACGGCTGCCCAGCGGTCCGAAACATGACCGTCGGCGACCCAGACCGGATCGCGCGGGGCGTGGATGGCGCGGGCGAGCCATTCCCGCACCCGCCCCTGGTCCCCTTTTTCGCCGCCCTCGGCGCGCGCTTTTAGCACGCAGACCCGGGCCGATAGGCTGTCGGCCAGCAATGGCTCAAGCGCGGTGCGGGCGTCATCCCAGACGCGGGCCTCGATGGCGGCATTGGCGACGGCGATGACACCCTCGCGGTTGCCTGGGGTGAGGGCCGCCAGCTTGCGCACGCGCTGCAACCGGTCGCGAAGCGAGTCGCCAGGGCGGGCATGGGCATAGACCAGCGCGAGATCGGGATGCGGGCCGCGCCGCCAGGTCTGTTCGATCACCGCGGCGGCCTTCTGCATCCGTCCGCGCCCGGCCAGCAGCCGGCCGGCGACTTCGGCCGCCGGAACAAGATCGGGCGCGAGGTCGTGAGCTTCGAGCGCCAATGCCTCGGCTTTGGCCGCGTCGGTTTCCTCCAGCGCCATCGCCTGGGCCGTCAGGAGTACGGCGCGCCGACGCTCCGCCTGCTTGCGCGGAACCAGATCGTTGCGCCGCGCCGAAGTCAGCGTATCGATGGCTCCGGCCCAATCGGCCTGGCGACACTGGATGTCGAATAGCGCCTGCGAGGCCCAGCCAAGTTTCGGCCCCCGCTTGAGGGCCTGTTCGGCCAGGCTGCGCGCGGCGATGAGGTCGTTGTTGCGCTCGGCGTCGAGAAACAGGCCGCGCAATCCGAGCAACTCGGTTTGCGGCGAGATCAGCATCTGCTCATAGACCCTTTGGGCGGTCTTGCGATCGCCAGCGAGCTGCGCGGTCTGCGCGCGGAGCAGATCCGTCAGCGGCTCATTGGGTAGCGCGCGGCTGGCCTGGCTCGCGTAGCGCGTGGCCAGCTGTCGATCGCCGGCGCCCACCGCGATCATGCCGCTGGTCAGGGCCTCGAGGCCTTGCTGCTGTTTGCGCCGGTTGACATAGCGCGACATGGCCGTCGGGCTGGCGATGAGGTTGCGCAGCACGGTGAGGACAAGCCAGGCCATGGCCATGAAGACAATCAGCAGCACCACCGCCTGGAACACGCTGAGCCGGCTTTGATAGCCGAGCCAGTCGATGGTGAGCGTTCCCGGACGGTCGGCGAGCCAGGCAAGGCCGGCGGTGGCGGCGGCGAGAAGCAACAGGTACGAGATGAGTTTGGCCATGATAAGCAACTTGTCGTTGAATGTATGCGGAGTGTTCGCGCAAGTCTAATTTGTGGTGGGGGCGGTCGTGGCGCCGCCGGGGCCCATCAATTTGGCGAGACCGGTCTCGACTTCGGCAATTGCCTGATCGACACTGAGCCGGCCAGCGAGTTTGGCGGTCCACGGTTCGGCGGCCTTGCGCGCGTCACCCTTCAATTGGGCGATTTCGCGGAAGCCGCCCTCCAGATCGCCCGATTGCAGCCGCGCCTCGGTGCGAGCCAGAACGGCATCGGTGCTGTCGCCGGCGACCTCGCCCGTGCGCCGCACCTGCACGACCGACCTGGCGCCTTGCCACAGTTCGCCGAGCAGTGATCCGTCACCGGATGGTTTGCCGTCGGCGTTGAGGATGTTCCAGGTCAAGTCCTTGAACTCTGAAGCCAACAGCGCATTGGTCGGCAGGCCCTTGTCGGCGCCAGCGTCTAGAGCCGTCAGGTCGAGACCCTTGGGCGCGAGCCGCTTGACCTCTCCAAGCTCCTTGGCGTAGCCGCCTCCACGCTCCACGGCGCGCTTCAGATTGGCAAGTTCGAGCGTCAGCAGAATGCGATTGGCGCCCTGCTCGCGGCTCTGATCGCGGGCGGCGATGGAGGCCACGTCCGATTGCAGCTTCGCGGCGGTGGCGTTGACGTCGGTCAGCTGCTGCGATTTGGCGAAGGTGGCCGCCTCGCCCTGGACCTGGGCCTTGAGGTCCGTGGTCGTCTGTTGCAGCGCCGCCAAATCCTTGCGCAGCGCGTCGTTGCCGGCGGCGATCGTGGCGATATCCTGGTGCAGCTTGTCGCCGTCAGCACGCAGACCGACGATCTGATCACTCAGTGTCTTGCCCGAGGCTTTCAGCGTGTCGACCGCCATGCCCTTGTCGACCTCGCTCAAGCGCTCCTCGAAATGACTGCTCTGCTTCTGGATGTCGGTCTGCAGGCTCCGGCGCATTTCGGCGAGATGAGTGTCGAGGTTGGCTCCCATGCCATCGACCTTGGCGATCAATGCCGCCATCGTGCCGGTATTGCCGGCCTGCCCGGAAGCCCCCGCCTGGGCCAGCATCTTGAATTGGTCCTCCAGCTTGCCGAGACGGCTGGCGATTTCCGGGCCTGGCGGCTGGGCGGACAACGACTGCTCGAGTTTGGTGGCGCGGCCCGCTAGTTCTTGCTGGGCTGATTGTACGCCGCCGAGCGTGGCGGTTGCCGCCGCCGTCTGCTCGACCTTGGCCTGCAAGGCATCGAGCTGTTCTCGCAGGCGGGCGGCGGCCGCGTCGCCGTTGTGCTCCTTGGCGTCCTGTTCCAGCGTGCCGATCCGGCGCGTGAGCTGGTCCACCTGAGCGGCCGAATAGGTGGGTAGCGATAGGCCGACAGTGTTGGCGAGATAGTCGGCGCCAAAAATGGCGATCCCGGCTCCAGCGACGCCGGCAAGCATATGGCTGAAGAACCCACCGGACAGGAAGCGGTTGCGGTTTCGGTCGGCGGCGGCGCGCGGCGTCTGGGCCGCTGCCGGATCAGCCGATTTTGGCGCGGAGGCGCTTTCATCCGCACCGAGCGGTTGTTGTGGATCTCCCATGGACGCCCAGGTGCCCATGGTCTCCTGAGTCGAATTCGACGGCCCGCTGGGCTCGCTCGCGTCTTGGCTGGGTATGTCGCGCCGCTCGATCTCGGTCGCCTTGAGATCGATGGTCGCCGCCGGCCGCTTGCCAGCGGACGTGCCGGAGCCCGGGCGAGCACCAGGCTTCGCCGGATCCTTGGGATTGTCAGTCATCCGCAAACCTTACACTTGTCCGGCCCGCCCGCGCACGGACCCGCGACCCATCTACCCCGATGGCGACGACTGTGTAGCCGAGAGGTCGATAAGCGCAACAAGTTCTTGCAGGTTGGGATGGCCGGGAACGTGGATGATGTTAATCCCCAGCCCCGCCAATGGCGCGGCAACGCGATCCGACAGGCAGAAATGGGCGATGGATTTCAACCCGTTCCCGATTTCGTTTTGCCGAGCCAGGCGGACGTAGACATCAGAAGTGCGCGGCGACAGCAGCACGACGCCGCCGATCCGGCCGTCCGCAAGATCGGCGATGGCGGCTTGCCCCAGCTCCGTGGCTTGCACGGTTTTGTAGGTTTTAAGGGAGTCCACGGAAAATCCGGCCTCCCGCAGACTTGCCGCCAAATCGAAGGCAACGTCCTCGCCACGCAAATAGAGAATCGATCCGCGGCCGGGTGTGAGGCTGGCGGATAGTTTCATGGCAAGTTCGCTCGCACCGGCCTTGCCGCTGGTGATGTTGCCAAAGCCCTTGTCGCGACCAGTTCGGGCTGTTGCGGCGCCAACGGCATATAGGGGCAGGTGGGCCAGCGAATGGTTTGGAGCCAGCACGCGCAGGGCATTCGAGCTGGTGGCGACAACGGCCTGATATAGTGTGGCATCAATAGCTGCGGGAGGCAGGAACTCGACCTCAAGCAGCGGCACATGAGTTACCTGATGCCCATGCTGCTCGAGCATCGCCGGCAGCGTGTCGTCGTCGGAGCGTGGGCGCGTCAGCAGCAGGCGCATCAGTCAGGCCCTGGTCAGGAAGTCCGGTCCGGCGGCGGCCAGCACCTCCTCGGCGGCATCATGGCCGAGGCGCTCACCGTCGGCTCGGAGGCCAGCGCGATGGGTTTCGTGCGCGGCCCTGCCGTTGGTCGACAGGATCATGCCTCGGAGCGACAAGCGGCCACCATCCAGCCGCGCCAGCCCGGCGATGGGCGTGCGGCACGATCCATCGAGGCGGGCAAGGAACGCCCGTTCCGCCGCGACGCAGTCGGCGGTCTCGGCATCGTTCAAGGCGGCCAGCAGCTTGACGGTCTCGTGGTCGTCGCGCCGGGCCTCGATGCCGATCGCGCCCTGGGCGACCGCAGGCAACATCACTTCGACCGGCACAATGGCGGTCGCCTTGTCCTGCAACCCCAACCGGTTCAACCCCGCGAGAGCCAGCAGCGTCGCGTCGGCCTCGCCGTCGGCCAGTTTGCGCAGCCGCGTATCGACATTGCCGCGAATGGTGGAAACCCTGAGATCGGGCCTCAACCGCAGGACTTGCGCCTGCCTGCGCAAGGAAGCGGTCCCGACCAGGCTGCCGGCTGGCAATTCAGCAAGCGATTTTGCCTTCAGGCTGACGAACGCATCGCGCGGGTCCTCGCGCCGCAAAAGACACACGATCGCCAGGCGCTCGGGCAAAACCGTCGCCACATCCTTCATGGAATGCACCGCCAGATCGATGGAGCCCGCGAGCAACGCCTCCTCGATCTCCTTGGTGAACAGACCCTTGCCGCCAACCTCGGAGAGAGGCCGGTCCTGTATGCGATCGCCCGAGGTCTTGATGACGGTGATGGCCACCTCATCGGGCGCCAAACCATGGGCGGCAACCAGCTGGCGCTGGACCTCGCGTGCCTGCCAGAGGGCCAATGGGCTGCCGCGTGTGCCGATGCGAAGTTTCAATGCCGCCAAGTTCCTGTCCTCGAACCCGATTGACGCCAGATGCTGACGCCTTTATGCGGGCTGACACGCGCCTGCGCAACCCGTGCGGCGATCCCCGGACCAGCATGAACCTTGATCAGTCAGCCGTGCCAAGAGAGCTGCTCGTGCTGGGTCTGGAGACCAGCTGTGATGAAACGGCGGCCGCGTTGGTCGTGCGCCGCCCCGACGGCGGCGGCCGCATCCTGTCCAATGTCGTGCGCTCGCAGATCGACCTGCACCGGATCTACGGCGGCGTGGTGCCGGAGATCGCGGCCCGCGCCCATCTGGAAATACTCGACGCGCTGATTTCGCAAACATTCGCCGAGACCGGCCTCACCATTGATTCGATCGACGCCGTCGCCGCGACCGGGGGGCCGGGGTTGATTGGCGGGTTGCTGGTGGGGTTGGTCACGGGCAAGGCGATTGCGCTGGCGCGAGGATTGCCGCTGCTCGCGGTCAACCATTTGGAGGCTCACGCGCTGACGCCGGGCCTGACCGACGGGCTGAAGCCACCTTACCTGCTGTTGCTGGTGTCCGGGGGCCATACGCAGATCCTGGCGGCGCTGGGGGTTGGGCGTTTCGTGCGGCTCGGCACCACACTGGACGACGCCTTGGGCGAGGCCTTCGACAAGACGGCAAAGCTGCTGGGATTGGGCTATCCCGGCGGACCGGAGGTGGAACGGCACGCCAAATCCGGCGATCCGAAGCGATTTGCCTTGCCGCGTCCCATGCGTGGCCGGCCGGAGCCCAATTTCTCGTTCGCCGGACTGAAAACCGCCGTCCGGCTCGAGGTGCGGAAGCTGGCCGCGCCCGCGCCCAAGGACATCGCCGATATTTGCGCCTCGTTTCAGGCGGCCGTGGCCGATACGCTCACCGACCGGCTTGACGTCGCGATGACACTGTATGAGAGCCAATTCGGCGCCTTGACCAGCAAATGCCTGGTGGTTGCCGGTGGCGTCGCCGCCAATGCCGCGCTACGCGAGGCTTTGCGGCGCATGACCGAGGGTCGCGACTATCGCCTGGTGGTGCCGCCGCCCGCGCTCTGCACCGACAATGCCGCGATGATCGCCTGGGCGGGGGCCGAACGGCTGGCCTCGGGGCAAACGGATGGGCTGGCGGCTCCGGCCCGGGCGCGCTGGCCGCTTGATCAGGTGACGGCGCCTCTGATCGGGTCCGGGAGGCTCGGCGCGAAAGTGTGAGGCTATGGCGGCCAAGGAGAAGGCTTCAAGGTTGCAATCGGTTGGCGTCATCGGTGGCGGGGCCTGGGGCACGGCGCTGGCGCAATCGTTGCGGATGGCCGGGCGCGATGTGCTGCTGTGGGCGCGCGATCCCGAGGTCGTTTCTGGCATCAATCACCAGCATGTGAACGAGCAGCGATTGCCGGGCATCGCGCTTGATCACCGATTGAGGGCGACAAACGCAATTGACGAAGCCGCCGCCTGCGATTTTCTGCTGATAGCGGTCCCTTCTCAGCACGTGCGCGAAGCCAGCAAAGGTCTGAAGCCCCACTGGGAGAAAGGCAAGCCTCTCGTCATCTGCGCCAAAGGTTTCGAGTTTGGAACGGGACTGTATTGCGCTGGCGTGGTTTCGGAGGTCTTGGGCGGCTTGCCGGCGGTCTTGTCTGGCCCCAGCTTTGCCAGCGATGTGGCGCGCGGCCTGCCGACAGCCGTGACACTCGCAGCCTTCAAACATCGAGACGCCGCGCATCTTGCCGCCGCCATCGGCCATAAGCATTTCCGCGTCTATACGAGCCAGGATCTCGCCGGGGTGCAGCTGGGTGGCGCGGTCAAGAACGTGCTGGCCATCGCGGCCGGAATCCTGGTCGGCCGGCGGCTCGGGGCCAGCGCACACGCAGCCCTGGTCACCCGCGCCTTTTATGAACTCAGCCAGTTCGCACGGGAGTTCGGCGCGCAACGGGAGACCTTGACGGGGCTCTCGTGCCTGGGCGATCTGATCCTCACCTGCAACAGTCCGCAGTCGCGCAATTTCACGCTGGGGCGGCATCTGGGCGAGGGACGGACATTGCCAGAGGCGCTGGCGGCGACCGGTGGAACCGTCGAGGGCGTCGTGACCGCCACTGTCGTCGTCGAGATGGCCCGCAAACCCAAGCGGCCATTGGAGATGCCGATAGCCTCGGCCGTCCAGGGTGTTGTCAGCGGCCGGACGAGTGTGAACGATGCGATCGATGAACTGTTGTCGCGGCCGCAAAAGGCCGAGAGCTGAATAAGGGAGACTTGCCGGCCATGGCCAGTTACTGGTTGTTCAAGAGCGAAGCGGAAACCTGGTCGTGGGCCCAGCAGGTGGCGCGCGGCACCAAGGGTGAACCGTGGAGCGGCGTGCGCAATTATGGGGCCCGCCTCCACATGCGCGCCATGAAGCTGGGTGACCTAGGCTTCTTCTATCATTCGGGGGCGGAGAAACAGATCGTGGGAATAGTGCGAGTTTCAAGAGAGGCGCGCCCCGAGCCGGGAGATGCGACCGGTAAGTGGGAATGCGTCGATGTTGTCGCGGTAAAGCCACTGCCAAAGCCGGTCACGCTTGAGTTCATCAAGACGGTGCCGGCGTTGGCCGAAATGGTCCTGGTCAAGAATTCGCGGCTGTCGGTGCAGCCGGTATCGCCAACCGAATGGCAAGCCGTCTGCAAGCTAGGCGGGTTCGACCCGGCCAGCCTGTGACGCGCCAAGCGCTTGACAAGCGCATTCTGGCCGACACGACTTTCGAGCAGGCCGGTGAGCTTGTGCCTGAAATCCGGTTGCTGCTGGCCACCACGCCACGCGAAATCCTGCGCGAGGCCGCGATCGACCGGGCGTCTGCAAGCGAGCCGCCCTATTGGGCGTTTGCCTGGCCCGGCGGGCAGGCCCTGGCTCGCTATATCCTCGACAATTCCGGACTGGTTGCAGGAAGGCAGGTGCTCGATGTTGGCGCCGGCTCAGGCATCGGGGTCATCGCGGCGATGCGGGCGGGCGCCAAAGCCGGCACGGCCAACGATATCGACCCACTGGCGACCACGGCCGCGCTCCTCAACGCCGAAGGCAACGGCGTGGCTTTGGAGTGGAGCTGCATCGATCTGCTTGACGGCGATCCCGCGGCCGACGTGCTGATCATTGGCGATCTGGTGTACGAGCCGCTGCTCGAAAAGCGGGTGTCCAAGTTTCTCGGTGCCGCAATGGAACGAGGAATTCTGGTTCTGTTCGGTGATCGCTCGACCTCGCACCTGCCGCCATTGCCGTTTCGGCAGGTCGCCCAATACGACACCATCGTCGCGCCGCCGCTGGAAGACGGCTGGGTCGAAATTGCGCGGGTCTGGCGGCTCGATCCCTCATGACGGCCGGACCGATCGGCAATCCAGGTGCCTTTATCCGGGCCAATACCAAGATCCTTGCGCCGCCCCTGCTGCCAGAACTGCGGCTGCATTTGGCTGAAGAGTCGCTACCGATTTGGTTGAAGACAGAGGAGGAACTGGGCGCCGAAGGCCTGCCGCCGCCCTATTGGGCGTTCGCCTGGGCGGGCGGACAGGCGCTGGGCCGGCACCTGATCGACAATCCGTCATTGGTCGCAGGAAAGCGCGTGTTTGACTTGGCCGCGGGCTCGGGTCTCGGCGCGATCGCGGCAATGAAGGCGGGTGCGGCCGAAGCTACCGGCAACGATATTGACGCCTTCGCTGGCGAGGCGATGCGGCTCAATGCGGCGTTGAACGGTGTTCCGCTGACCATCCTGATCGCCGATATGCTCGGCGGCGGGCCGCCCATTGCCGACGTCGTTCTCGTCGGCGATGTTTTCTATGAAAAACCGCTGGCAACGCGCGCATTGGGTTGGGCGACGGCGTGCCGCGAGGCGGGTGCTCTGGTGCTGGCGGGCGATCCCAAGCGCAGCTATTTCCCTCGGGACGCCTTTTCCCACGTCGCGGAGTACAGCGTGCCCGTCAGCCGCGAGCTTGAGGATGCCGAAATCAAGCAAACGTCCATCTGGCGCCTGGAATAGGGTCAGCTCCGAGCCCAGTGCGGCATTCCTGCCTCACCCTTGGGCTGTTCCGGCTCGCCGTCGTTCCGTTGCGACAGGGGCCGGTGTAAAAGCACCAGCAACTGAGTCGGGGTTCGTACAACCGGGGATTTCAATGGATTTGACCGCGCTGGAAGCCAAGCTGAAGGCGATCGGCCTCGATCTGCCCGCCCAGCTTGCCAATTACGTCTCGCACATCAACTCCGCCGCCATCCTCGCCGCGCTCATCGCCGGTTGGATCGTCGGCTGGATTTATTACGGCTTGGTCGGAAGCGTCTGGAAAGACTCTGTCGGCACCGGCAAGGTCGGCGAATTCACGCCGCGGCGGCAGATATTCGGCGGCATCGCGCAGGTGATCATGACGGTGATGCTCGGCTCCTTCATGCAGCGCCTGGGCTATCTCGGCCCCTATGGCGGCATTCACACCGCGTGGCTGCTGTGGCTTGGCTTCGTGATGACGACAATCCTGGTCAACTACGCCAATCTCGGCAAGCGGCTGGGACTGGCGCTGATCGACAGCGTACATTGGCTGCTGGTGCTGACGGTGATGGGGCTCATCATCGGCTCGTTCAATCAGTTGGGAATTGGTGTGAGTGGCGCGCCGGCTGCGATCAGCCAGCCGGTCGCGACGACGACCGGCGGTTAACCGGAACGCGGCAAAGGCAACGGAGACAGGATCATGACATTCGCAGGCATCAATCATCTGGCGGTTCTGGCGGCGGCGGTCGTCAGCTGGATTTTCGGCGCGGTCTGGTACGGGGCGCTCGGCAAGCAGTGGATGGCGGCGCTTGGCAAGACCAAGGAAGAACTCATGCCGGGCGGTCAGCCCAATCCGGTGATCTTCGTCGTCAGCTTCATTGCCCAGCTTATCATGGCCGAAATGCTGGCGGGGTTGATCGGCCATCTGGGACCGGGGCAGTTCACGGTCAAGAACGCTGTCATTTCGGCGCTGTTCATATGGTTCGGCTTCGTACTGACGGTGCTGGTGACCAACCACGGCTTCCAGCACGCCAAGCGCGAGCTGACGGTTATCGACGGCGCCCATTGGCTCGGCGTCATGGTGCTGCAGGCGCTGGTTTTGGGCCTGATTGGAGTCTGATCGCGTAGGTATTAAGCCAGAGCGCGGCCATCAGCAGGGCGAGGCTCAGGCCCAGCCAGACGTCGGGCTTTTCGGCGTAAAAGAGGGCGCCGAGCAGCACCGCGAATGGCGTGGCCACATAGGTGGCTTGGACCGTCGTGACCGGGCCCAGCCCCTGGATCATGCTGAAGAAGCAAACCCGCTCGAGCACCCACATGGCGATCATGACCAGCAGAAGCAGATAGCCCATCCCCGGAAGCGCTGACGCCCCGGCTTGAGGCCAGGCCAACCAAAGCGCCAGTGGAATGCCGAGCAGGCCGGAGGCAAACGACTCCGCGATGCCGGCGGTCAGTGGCGGCATGTCGGCGGGCCAGGCCGCCGACGTGAAATTGTTATAGACGCCCCAGAGCAACGGCAGCGATAACGTGACCAGAACCCAAAGGTCCATGTTGCCCAGGGTCGCGCCGGGCCGGGTGAGCACGATTGCCAGGCTCGAAGCAAGCCCCAGGCCAAGCGCGGCAAGCCGCAAGGGCTTGAAGGTTTCGCGCCGAAGCGCCAGCGCGAAGGCATAGGTCCACAGCGGCGATGTCGAGGTGACGACGGCCATCAGCGCCACGGGCACATGGCGGATGGCCGCAAGGCCGAGGAAGAACGGAATATTGACCAGCGCCCCGCAACCGAGCCCGAACAGCAATTCCGGCCACCGCAGACGGAGGCGTTGGCCCATGGCGCGCTGCAAGGCGATCAAGCCCAACCCCACCCCGAGCCCGGCCGCGACCACGATATGAGGCACGGGCACGCCTTCCAGCCCCAGCAACTTGTTGAGCGCCGGAGACGCGGCCCAGAACAGGCCAAGCCCCAACACGAACAGGATTTGCCTCAGTCCCGACATCACGCCTCAACCCTGTTCGCTTGATCGCCAGCTGCCAGTCAAAAGGAGGATTGCCCCTTGTCTGCCATAGTCTCTAAGATCGGGACAACAACAGCATCGGGCTACCGGAGGAGATAGGGCGATGAGCGAGGCCAAAACCTACGATGTGCCGGCCGCGTGGGCCAACGGCGCCTGGGTCAATGCGGGCACCTACGCCTCCATGTATCGCAGGAGTGTCGAGGACCCCGCCGGGTTCTGGGGCGAGCATGGCAAGCGGATCGATTGGATCAAGCCCTACAGCAAGGTCAAGAACACCTCGTTCGGGCCGGGCGACGTCTCGATCAAATGGTACGAGGACGGCACGCTCAACGTGTCGGCCAACTGCATCGACCGGCATCTGGCCAGTCGCGGCGACCAGATCGCCATCATCTGGGAGGGCGATGACCCCACCCAGGACGAGCGCATCACCTATCGCCAGCTGCATGACAGGGTGTGCCGCTTCGCCAATGTTCTGAAGGCCAACGGCGTCGCGAAAGGCGATCGCGTCACGATCTATCTGCCGATGATCCCGGAGGCCGCCTACGCCATGCTCGCCTGCGCGCGAATCGGCGCCGTGCATTCGGTGGTGTTCGGCGGCTTTTCGCCCGACAGCCTCGCTGGCCGCATCACCGATTGCGCCTCGAAATTCGTCATCACCGCCGACGAGGGCCTGCGCGGCGGCAAGCCCATCGCACTGAAGAAGAACACCGACGAGGCGATCGCCAAGACTGATGGCTCGGCCAAGGTACTGGTGGTGCGCCGGACCGGCGGCAGCGTGCCGTGGAACCCCGCGCGCGATATGTGGCTGCATGACGAACTGGCCAAGGTCGGCAAGGAATGCCCGCCGGTGGAGATGAACGCCGAGGACCCGCTGTTCATCCTCTACACCTCCGGCTCCACGGGCAAACCCAAAGGCGTGCTGCATACGTCGGGCGGCTACCTGGTTTTCGCGTCGATGACGCACCAATATGTCTTCGACTACCATGACGGCGATATTTATTGGTGTACAGCCGATGTCGGCTGGGTGACGGGCCACAGCTATATTCTCTATGGGCCGCTCGCCAATGGCGCGACGACGCTGATGTTCGAGGGCGTGCCGAACTATCCGACCGCCTCGCGCTTCTGGCATGTGATCGACAAGTGGAAGGTCAACATCTTCTACACCGCGCCGACCGCCATCCGCGCGCTGATGGGGGCGGGCGACGAGTTTGTCACCCGCGCCGACCGCTCATCGCTACGGCTGCTGGGCTCGGTGGGCGAACCCATCAACCCCGAGGCGTGGGAGTGGTATCACCGGGTCGTCGGTGGCGGCCGCTGCCCGGTGGTCGATACCTGGTGGCAGACCGAG
>Ga0075021_10000989_pt1 | contig 14613 bp, 13 predicted proteins | sample ColStrG_CSR_2012_FD_72749 | JGI IMG/M metagenome (GOLD analysis project Ga0075021, IMG submission 72749) | Freshwater sediment microbial communities in response to fracking from Pennsylvania, USA - Cold Stream Run_MetaG_CSR_2012 | ecosystem: Environmental > Aquatic > Freshwater > Creek >...
GCGCAGGCGCGGACCATCGTGGTCGGGCTCGGCGGTTCGGCCACCACCGACGGTGGGCTCGGGGCGTTGCGGTGGATCGAGGAACAGGGCGGCCTCGGCGACGCGGAGGTGGTGGGCGCGTGCGATGTCACTGTGCAGTTCGTCGAGGCCGCCCAGGGGTTCTCCCGCCAGAAGGGCGCCGATGAGAGCCAGGTGGTCGAGCTCGAGGGGCGCCTGCGGCGACTGGCCGAGCGGTACGAGGCCGAGTACGGCATCGACGTGCGCACGGTGCCGGGCTCAGGTGCGGCCGGCGGGCTCGGCGGTGCACTGGTGGTCCTCGGAGGGCACCTTCGATCGGGTTTCGAGGTGGTCGCCGAGTTGGTCGGATTCCGCGACGCGGTGGCCCGGAGCTCGCTGGTGGTCACCGGAGAGGGAGCCCTCGATGCCACGTCGCTCTCCGGCAAAGTGGTGGGCTCGGTGGTTCGCCAGGCGTCGGCCGCGGGCGCGGCGTCCCTGGTGATTGCCGGTCGCGCCTCACCGGAGGCGTCCGAGGCGGTGGAGGCGCTCGGTGCCCGGGTGGTGTCCCTGACCCGGCGCTTCGGTGAGGAGCGTGCCCATTCGGACGTCTGCGGGTGCATCGAGACAGCGGTGGCCGAGCATCTCGATGGCACGGGTGCCGGCTCGCCGCGTTCCGGAGTCCGGTGAGGAGTACCTGCGGAAGGTGTGAGTCGCCCGAGTCGGTGGCCGGGACTCAGTCGCCGGACCAGCAGCCCAGGATGACGATGGCCACGGTCACGGCGATGTCGCCGGGATTGGTCGGAGGGCTCCCGAACTGTGGGGGCAGGCCGGTCGGGTCCACCAGCAGCACTTTGTAGTCCTTGCGGACGACGACGGAGCCGTCGGTCGTCTGGAAGGCGCCCTGGCCCAGGTTGGGGAGCGATCGCGCCACCCCGAACTGGGTGCCGAGGGAGTGGAAATAGGCGGTGGTCTCCGCCGGGCTGGACAGCTCCTTCACCGACAGGGCCAGCGACGCGCTGGGGTAGTCGTAGCGACAGCTGTACAGGTGGTCCACCCAGGTCGGCGTGGTGACGGTCGGCTTTTCGCCGAGGGCGAGGCCGACCTCGTGGGCGGCCTCGCTGACACAGACCATCTTCGAGACCTTCGACGGCAGGCGGCCGGCAGGCAGGGGAACGGTGGCCGCCGTCGGGGTGCCGGCCGAGGCGCTGCACCCTGCGGCCAGGACGACGACCATCCCCAGGGCGGCCATCCCCGGGAGGAGCCCGACTCGTCTCCAGTGGCGGGTCAGCATTCGACTGTCGAGGAGTGGACGGCCCGGGAGTGGACGGTCCTGCGGTTGGCGGTCCTGCGGTCGGCGCCGTTCCGAGGTGTCCCTGGGTTCCCTTCCGGCGGCCACGCAGCCGACGGGCGGGTCAGGGGCAGGCTGGCCGGGGAGTGGATGTGCTCGTTCAATTGGTTCCCTGCGCGCCGCCGCCATCGACCCTGCAATGGGTGATGCGGGCTCTTCCTGAATACAGGATGAGGATAATCGACCGGGGCCAGCCGGAATCCGCGGGCCCGATCGCCGGGCCGCCTTCATATCGGCTTGCCTGGGGCAGGTCCCGCGGCTGTAGAGGCAGCCTCAGGGGTCGGCTCCAAGGTGTCGTATCACCCGGGCCGGATTGCCGACGGCGACCGCGTTCGGGGGGATGTCCCTGGTGACCACGGCTCCTGCGCCGATCACCGCATCCTCACCGATGGTCACCCCGGCGAGGACGATGGTACCGCCGCCCAGCCAGGCGTTGTCGCCGATGCTGATCGGTCGGCCGGACTCCCACTTGGCCCTGCGGTCCGCGGCGTCGAGCGGGTGGGTCGGAGTCAGGAGTTGGACGTTGGGACCCATCTGGACATCGTCGCCGATCACGATGGGGGCCACGTCCAGGGCCACCAGGCCGAAGTTGGCAAAGGTCCCGGATCCGACTCGGAGGTTGTAGCCGTAGTCACAGTAGAGCGGTGGCCGGAGGTCGGTGCCGGCCCCGATGGCCCCGAGCAGTTCGCCCAGGATCTGCGCCCGTTCGGCGGGTCCCATGGCCAGGCTGTGGTTGTAGCCGTCGAGCAGTTCCATGGCGCGCAGGTGTCCGGCCATGAGCTCGGGGTCGTCGGCGACGTAGCGGTCACCGGCCAGCATCCGCTCCCGCTGGGTCCTGTCGTCCCTGCCGTCCGGTCCGCTCATCCGGTCATTCTGCCCGATGGCTGGGCACTGCCATGGTCCTCGATCCGGCTCGAGGGTGGAGTCGTGCGGTCACCCGCCATCGGGTCGCGGGCCATGTGGGCGGGCCATGTGGTCCGGCCATGTGGTCCGGTAGGCTTTGCCGTCGCAGGCGAAGGCCGTAGGGACCCGCTGGACGGGGCTCGGCCGAGTACCCCTACACGAACTCGAACGCGCCGGGGTCAGGTGCAGCCATCACTTGGCGGAACCGGACGAACGACCACGGCCAAACGGCCGGCAGCCCCCGGTCGTCGAGATACCAACTGCGACAGCCGGTCACCCATATCGTGTTCTGCGCCGCCTCCTCGCGGGCCCGCTCGAATTCGGCCAGGGCCGCGTGCCGGGCGGAGATCTCGGTGCACTCCCCGTCCCGGATCCGCTCGATGAGCTGCAGGATGAACCGGACCTGGAGCTCCGCCACCTCGATGAGCGAGAAGTTCCCGACCGGGCCGTTCGGGCCGTTGACCATGAAGAAGTTCGGAAAGTCGGGGATCGAGATCGAGAGGTAGGCCTCGGGGCGGGAGCTCCAGGCCTGCTCGAGCGTGGCCCCGTGGCGCCCGGCGATGTCCATCGGCCGCATGAAAGCATCGGCCTTGAACCCGGTCGCCAGCACCAGGACGTCGAGCTCGTGGAGCCGGCCGTCAGCGGTGCGCACCCCACCGGGCTCGATCCGTTCGATGGCCTCGCTGACCAGCTCGGCGTTCGGGCTCTGGATGGCGGCATAGAAGTCTGGGGAGATGATCAGGCGCTTGCATGCAGCCCGGTAGGCGGGGCGCAGCCGCTCGCGCAGCTCGGGATCGCGCACGTTGTCCTCGAGGTTCGCCGCGCAAGCCTGCTCGATCATCTTGATCTCAGCCGACTCGGCATCCACCACGGCGTTGGAGAAGTGATCGAACAGGTCCGACAGCTCCTGTCGCATCTCCGACAACCTCTCGGGATGGATGCGGAGCTCCTCCCGGCTCTCCTCCGGGTAGGCAGGATTCTCGTTCGGCATGATCCATTGGGCGGTGCGTTGGAACAAGGATAACGAGGCCACCCGATCGACCAGCGCCGACACCATCTGCACCGCGGTCGATCCCGTCCCGATGATGCCGACCCGGGCGTCGTCGAGCTGGATCCCGTGGTCCCAACGCGAGCTGTGGAACATCGGGCCCTCGAACGTGGCGAGCCCGACGATCTCCGGATACCTGGGGTGATGGAGCACTCCGGTGGCCGCAATGACGACGTCGACCTCGTCCCGGTGCCCGGAAGCAGTGGTCAGGTGCCAGCGACCGTGGGCGAATCTGCAGTGGGTGACCGGGTCGCCGAAGCGGACATGGGGCATCACGCCGTGCTCAAGGGCGACGCGCTCGAAATAGGCGCGGATCTCGGGGCCGGGGGAGAACGGATGGCTCCACTCCGGCGTGAGGGCGAAGGAGTAGGAGTAGAGATGTGACGGCACATCGCACGAGAGGCCCGGGTAGGTGTTCACACTCCAGGTCCCGCCGACCCGGTCGTTCTTCTCGTACACAGTGAAGTCGGTGAGCCCGGCCTCCGTCAGCTTGATGGCGCTCAGAATGCCGGCCATTCCCGCGCCGATGACCGCGCATCGCAAGGGGGGCCTTCCGTCCATGCCGGTGAGTTCAGCACATCTCGACGCCACCCTGCCGTGGCCGGGGCGTGGGTCGGGTACCTCGGCCGACCTGTGCCTGTCGCCCCCTTGTCCTGTCGCGCCCTTGTCCCGTCCCGTCCCGTCCTGTCCTGTCCTGTCCTGTCCTGTCCTGTCCTGTCCTGTCCTGTCCTGTCCTGTCCTGTCCTGTCGTCCGCTGGCATAGCATGCGGCCATGGCCGCGGTGACCCCTGCCCAACAGGAGCGTGAGTCTCTCTGCGATCTCCTGGTGGAGCTCGGTCCCGGCGCGCCGACACTGTGTGAGGGGTGGCTCACGACTGATCTGGCCGCCCATCTGGTCGTACGCGAGCGGCGGCCCGACAGCGGCCCGGGACTGGTGTGGCCGCCACTGGCCGACTACACCGACCGGGTCCGTCGGTCGCGGCGGGATCGCACGCCGTGGACCGAGTTGGTCGACCTCGTGCGACGGGGTCCGCCGCCACTCCTCCGTCCCTTCGACGGCCCGATGAACACCGTCGAATTCTTCATCCATGTCGAGGACGTTCGGCGGGCCCAACCGGGTTGGGAGCCACGCCCGCTGTCTCCGGAGCTGGCCGACGCCCTCTGGGCAAGGGTCGGGCCCGGTGGGATGGCCAAGAAGATGACGGCGTCGGTCGCGCTGGTCGCTCCCGGACGCGGCACCAAGGAGGGCGGGACCGGACCGCCGGTTGTGATCGAGGGCGATCCCGGCGAACTCACCCTGTTCGGGGCCGGTCGTCAGGGCGCAGCCCGAGTGGAGATCCGTGGCGACCCCGAGCTGATTGCCAGAGTGCGGACGGAGCCGTTCGGCATCTAGCGCCCGGCGGCGCTGCTTCTCGGGATTGGGTGCTCAGTCCCAATCGACGACGCACTCCCAATCGACGACGGCACCGGCGCAGCACCTGACCCTTCTGAAGCGTCCTGCGTCTAGCTAGATTGGGGTGATGGAGCACATGGCGGCCGCACGCCGCTACGAGGAGATGGAGTACAGGCGATGCGGGAATAGCGGCCTGAAGCTCCCGCTGGTCTCGCTCGGGGCATGGCAGAATTTCGGCGACGCCCGACCGCCCGGTGAGGTGGACGCCATGCTGACCAGGGCCTTCGACCTGGGTGTGACCCACTTCGATCTGGCCAACAACTACGGGCCGCCGTACGGGGCCGCGGAGTCGAATGTGGGCCGGGTCCTCAACGGCTCACTGGGTCCCTACCGCGACGAGCTGATCATCTCGACCAAGGCGGGCTACGACATGTGGCCGGGGCCCTACGGCGACGGGGGCTCCCGCAAGTACCTCCTGGGTAGCCTCGACGCCAGCCTGCGACGTCTGGGGCTCGACTACGTCGACATCTTCTACTCCCATCGGTTCGATCCGGAGACGCCCCTCGAGGAGACGATGGGAGCGTTGGACGCGGCGGTGCGCGCCGGCAAGGCGCGCTATGTGGGGATCTCCTCCTATCCCCCCGAGCAGACCGAAGGAGCAGCGGCCATCCTCTCCCAGCTGGGCACGTCCCTGCTCATCCACCAGCCCCCCTATTCGATGTTCAACCGCTGGATCGAGCACGGGCTCCTGGACGTCTTCGGCCGCCTCGACATCGGTTGCATCGTCTTTTCCCCGCTGGCCCAGGGTCTGCTCACCGACCGATACCTCGACCGCGTCCCACCCGGCTCGAGGGCCAGCGAGCCGGGCACGCTGGATCCGGCCCAGCTGAGTGACGAGGTCCTGGCCAAGGTCCGTTCCCTCCAGGAGCTCGCCGGGCGCCGTCACCAGACCATGGCCCAGCTGGCGCTGGCCTGGACGCTGCGGGACCCCCGGGTCACCTCGACGCTGATCGGGGCGAGCAGCGTGGCCCAGCTGGAGCAGAACGTCGCCGCCCTCGCCGCCCTCGCCTTGTCGTCGGACGAACTGGAGGAGATCGACAGGATTCTGCGCCCACCCTGAGGGCGCAGGAGTTATCCAGCGGCTGACCGAACGCCGGCGACGCGGAGTTCGTAGAATCGCCGCTGGCAGCGATATCGGCAAAGGTTCGTGCAAATTTCCTCCGAGGGATTCACCGGCCCGTATCGGGGAGCCCATAGCCCTGTGGCCCTCTCGGAGGACCGGGGAAGGAGAGTGCAGTGGCTGGGATCTGTGACGGAAGGGTCGTGGTGGTCACCGGCGCCGGTCGGGGCATCGGCCGCGGCCACGCCATCGAGTTCGCCCGACAAGGAGCCAAGGTCGTGGTCAACGACCTCGGAGCCGAAGTCGACGGTACCGGGTCCTCGGCCGGGCCGGCGGGGCAGGTGGTCGAGGAGATCCGCGGCATGGGCGCCGAGGCCGTGGCCAACGGCGAGGACATCAGCGACTGGGACGGGGCCAAGCGGCTGATCGACACCGCGGTCCAGACCTTCGGCGGTCTGGACGTCGTGGTCAACAACGCGGGGATTCTGCGCGACCGGATGCTGGTGAACATGACCGAAGCCGAGTGGGACGCGGTGATTCGGGTCCACCTCCGTGGCACCTTCGCCCCCATGCGGCACGCCGCCGAGTACTGGCGCGGCCGTTCGAAGGAAGGACAGCTGAACGATGCCCGCATCATCAACACCACTTCGCCGTCGGGGATCTACGGCAATGTCGGCCAGGCCAACTACGGCGCGGCCAAGGCGGGCATCTCCTCCATGACGGTGATCAGTGCCATGGAGCTCGGCCGCTACGGCGTCACCGTCAATGCCATCGCCCCGGCCGCCCTGACCCGGATGACCGAGAACCTCGGCTTCGCCGAAGGCTCCGCCGCCCGCAAGCCGGACGAGTTCGACCCGAACGACCCGGACAATATCGCACCGCTGGTGGTCTGGCTGGGCAGCCCGGCCTCGGCCGACATCACCGGGCGGGTGTTCAACGTGCACGGCGGGCACATCAGCGTGGCCGAGGGGTGGGTGGCCGGCCCCGGAGCCGACAAACACGACCGGTGGGAGTCAGCCGAGCTCGGCGACGTCATCCCCGGGCTGGTGGCGAAGGCGGCGCCCAACGCCAACATGTTGGGAAGGCGCGGCTGATGGTCACGGCGGAGACGCCCGATCCCGTCTCCGCATCCGGCATGGCGGCGACGTTCAAGATCGTCCACGACCATGCCGACCGCATCTACCTCTGGGACTACGAACGGTGCCGTACCCAGTTGGTCACCCTCTACAACAAGGCCATGGGCTCGCAGTGGAACAGTGTGACCGATCTGGACTGGGACATCGACGTGGATCCCGAGGGCCTCATCGACCACGACGGACCCATGATGCGGCTGGTCCGCATCGCCTCGTCGGAACCCGGATCTCCCATTGCCGGCTGGGAGGACCCTGAGTTCACCGCCCTCGGCATCGAGATGTTCAAAGCGTCAATCAGCCAGTTCATGCACGGCGAGCAGGGAGCGATGCTCACGGCGGCCAAGATCGTCGAGACGGTGCCGTGGATCGATGCCAAGTACTACGCGTCGACCCAGACCATGGACGAGGCCCGCCATACCGAGGTGTTCGCCAAGTACCTCGACCTGAAGGTCGGGGAGGCCTACCCGATGAGCCCGTTCCTCGAGGAACAGATAACCGTGCTGCTCGAGGACAGCCGGTGGGACATCGCCTACCTGGGAATGCAGATCGTCATCGAGAGCCTCGCCCTGGCCGCCTTCGGCGACATGCTCCGCCGCACCACGGAGCCCCTGCTCAACAAGCTGCTCCGCTATGTGATGTCGGACGAGGCCCGCCATGTGGCCTTCGGGGTGCTGACCCTCAAGGAGTTCTATGCCGGGCTGAGCGATGCCGAACTGAAGGACCGCCAGGAGTTCCTGTTGGACAACACGTTGCGCAATCGGTCGAGGTCGACCACGCCGGAGGTGTGGGAGCGCCTGGGAGTCGACCTCCATGCCCTCATGCCCCACTTGGCTGCCGCCGCCGGCAAGATGAAGACCAGCCCGTTCGCCGGATTCCAGCGGGGTTTCTTCGCCAAGTTGGTGCCCAATGTGGGCAAGCTCGGCCTGCTCGACGCCAACCACGGCTACCTGCGGGAGCGCTGGGGGGAGGCAGGCCTGCTCGAGTTCGAGCACGCCGCCGACACCCTCTCCGACTACGACACGTACGACGAGGTGGCCAAGGACCGCACCGCGCCGTGAAGGCCGACCGGGACGGGCCGCCGCCGGTTCGGCCGGCGAGTACTACTGGGGCGGCGCGGCCAGCACCGCGTTCTGGGCCGACCCGGTGGAAGGGGTCACGGTCGTGTTCATGGCCCATCTCATCCCGTCGCCCGCCTACCCGTTCCGATCCCAGCTGCGCGCCCTGGTGCACCAGGCTGTGGCCGGACTGAGCTGCCGGGCGGCGGGCCCGTTCCGAACCGGACCCCGGTCCCGGCCGATCCACGACGGCCGGACTGCGGCCGTCGGCGGTGACACTCAGTAGGGACCAGCACCGGGGCGGGGGAATCGACGGCGGCGTGTCATCATCGACGGGTGACCGAGGTAGAGGACTCGCAGCCGCCGAAACGGTCCTGGCCCCGACCGCGTCGCTCACAGGCACCCGAGGCCCGCCTGGACCAGGCCGACGATGCCCAGCTCGACGGGGACCTCCCCTACACCCCCGGAACGGCGCGGGGGGCGCTGAGCCATCCGGCTTTCCGATCCGTGTGGCTCGGCACATTCGCCTCCAACGTCGGCACCTGGATGCAGAACATCGCGCTCGGGGTGTTCGCCTATCAGCTCACCCATTCAGCCACCTACGTGGCCGCCATCGGGTTCGCCCAACTCGGGCCGCTCTTCGTGCTCTCGATCGTGGGAGGCGCGCTCGCCGACCTGGTCGACCGCAAGCGGCTCCTCATCGGCTGCCAGGTGGAGCAACTCCTCTTCTCCCTGGCGCTGGCTTGGGTGGCGTCGAGGCCGCATCCCTCCACGCAGCTGGTGTTCTGGTGCGTGCTGGCCATCGGGATCGGCAATGCGCTGAACGCCCCTGTGCTCTCCGCCGTGCTCCCGGTGCTGGTCCCGAAACGGGACCTGCCCGGGGCCGTGTCGCTCCAGTCCGTACAGATGAACCTCTCCCGGGTGATCGGCCCGGCGATCGGTGGCCTCTTGTTGCCCGTGGTCGACGCCTGGGGGATCTTCGTCCTGAACGCCGGCACCTACGGGTTCGCCATCTACGTCATCGCCCGGGCGACGATCAGGAGAGCGGCTCCGGGGGCCGACCCGGTCCGGCGCCCGTCGGGGATCCAACGACTGCTCGGAGGCCTCGAGGTGGCGCGAACCGACCCCCTGGTGCGGTACTGCCTGGTCACCATCTTCAGCGTCTCCTTCTTCTGTCTCCCCTTCATCGGGCTGATGCCGGTGGTGGCGGCCCGTGACCTGCACATCAATCCGGCCGGGGCTGTCTACGGCGGGCTCTATGCGCTGTTCGGCCTGGGCGCCGCCCTCGGTGCTGTGTCAGTCGGAACGGTATTCGTCGGCACCTCCCGGCTCGTGCTGATACGGGCGGGTCTGGCCGGCTTTGCCCTCTGCCTCGGGGTGTTCGGACTGATCCGGGAGATCTGGCTCGCCTACCCGATCGTGCTCGCCGTCGGCTATGCCTACTTCGTCACGGTTACGGCCCTGTCCACCGCCATCCAGGCGCAGATCGAAGATGAGGTACGGGGCAGGGTGATGGCCCTCTGGATCATGGGGTTCGGCGGGACGGTGCCCCTGGGCCTGATGGCCGGGGGCGCGGTCGCCTCCGCCACATCGGTGAGCGCCGTGGTGTTGGGCGGCGCCGTGGTGGCCCTGTTCATCGGGGCCATGGCCTGGCTGCGGGCACCGGCGGTGGAGGACGGGTCCCCCGGCGCCGGGTAGCGCCGTACCGGACGCCGTGAGACGCCAGGCGGTACTGTTCAAGACACTGGGGGCGAGCCGGAGCAGAGGAATCCGGTCGGCCCGGGAGCCGGAGAAGGAGCGAGGAGCGTGTCGATCGATCAATCGTCGCCGTCGCAGTCGCTGAGCAGCGATGAGCTCCTCAGCGACGTGCGATCGTGGCTCGACCAGAACTGGGACCCCGACCTCACCGTCGGCGACTGGTGGGAGCGTCTGGGTACGTCGGGGTGGGCTGCACCCACCCTGGCCGAGTCTGCCTACGGGCGCGGCGTGGCCCGCAGCGTGGGGGTCCAGATCGCCCAGGAGATCGCCCAGTTCGGTGCGCTCGGCGCTCCGAACGGACTTGGTCTCCTGCTGGCCGGGCCGACTATCGCCGACCATGGGAATCCGGAGCAGATCGAGACCTACGTCCGCGACATCGTCACCGGCCAGCGAGCCTGGTGCCAGCTGTTCAGTGAGCCCGGTGCCGGCTCCGACCTTGCCGGACTGACCACGCGGGCGATCGAGGACGGTGACGAGTGGATGGTGAACGGTCAGAAGGTCTGGACCTCGCTCGGACAGAGCGCCGACTTCGGCATGCTGCTCGCCCGCACCGCAGTGGACCTCCCGAAGCACAAGGGCATCACCTACTTCGCCCTGGACATGCACCAGCCCGGCGTGGACGTCCGTCCCCTGCGCGAGCTGACCGGGCACGCCCTGTTCAATGAGGTCTTCTTTTCCGATGCCCGGGTCCCCACCTCGGCCATCATCGGTGGCCGGAACAACGGATGGGCGGTGGCGAACACCACCCTCGGACACGAGCGGTCGGGTCTGGGGGCCGGCGGGGGATCCGCCGGGGTCGCCATCGCCACACCCGGCACCGTCGCCGGCAATCTGACCCGGCGGGCGGGCGACTTTGTCAAGCCCTCCCAGCAGGGCAAGCGGGCGAAGTCGACTTCGGACGAGCACGGGGCGGGCCGGCTGGGCCGTCCCAACCTGCTCATCGACCTGGCCCGGGGCAACGGATCGAATGCCGACCCGACGATCCGCCAGGACCTGGCCCAGCTCCACATCCTCGGCGAGCTGGGCCGCTACAACGCCGAGCGGGTAAAGGCGGCGCGGGCCTCGGAAAGGGACGTCCCGGGCATGGCCAACATCGCCAAGCTGTCCATGAGCGCCATCGTCCGACTCCAACGTGACCTGGGACTGCGGATCGTGGGGGCCCAGGGCATGCTGCACGCCTACGACCCGGCGGACCAGAAGGTCCTCGACGAGGCCACCGGCAATCCCTTCCTGGCTGCCGTCACGATGACCGCGCTGTATGCCCAGGCCCCGCCGATCTACGGCGGGACCGATCAGATCCAGCGCAACATCCTCGGAGAGCGGGTCCTCGGCCTGCCCAAGGAGCCCGGCAACGAGAAGAACCTTCCCTTCTCGGCGCTACCGACCAACGGCTGAGCCACGGCCGGCGACGATCGATGGCGGTCGGTGCTCGAGGGATACCTCGAACTTGCCGCCGCCCATTTGGAGAGATTCCATGGCAGGTTGGTGAAGTCGACGGGGGATGGAATCCTGGCCACCTTCGACGGACCGGCCCGCGCCATCCACTGCGCCTGCTCCATCCGGGATGCGGTGGCCGGACTTGGACTTCAGGTCCGGGTCGGGTTGCACACCGGTGAAGTGGAGTTGATGGGAGACGATGTCGGAGGCATCGCCATCCACATCTGCGCCCGGGTGGCGACGCTGGCCCGCCCTGACGAGGTTCTCGCCTCCTCGGCACTGCCCCCATTGGTTGTCGGCTCGGACATCTCCTTCACAGACCGGGGCGACCACTAGCTCAAAGGCGTCCCAGGGACCTGGAACCTGTTCGCCGTCAACGGTTGACGGGCCACCACGCCCGCGAGCCCTACGGGATCGAGCGGTATCACCGTCGGGCAGATCCGGGAGCGCTGCGATGTGCGTTCACCCAGCGGTGGCACTGGTGGGCTGGGCCCCCGGCCAGGACGAGAGCGTAGTTAGCCAATGGAGAGATGGTGCTTGTGGAGATACGTTGCGCCGAGTGTGGCTGCATTGTCGATGTGGATGAAGCTATCCAACGCGGTGCAATCCCGAGTGTTGCTGCAAGGACCTCCCCGAGCAGGCGGTGTGCAAGTCACTTCTGGTTGGCAGGAATTTCGGGAATCGCGGCACGTATCCACCGGCTCGACAATCGCTGACAATCGATGATACGCGCACTCAGTTTCGTGCAATCGGCTTAGCGTCGCCCTGAAACCAGGAGCGCCTGACCCGGTATCTCCAGGCCGTTGGCGCTGAGGTAGGGAGCTGCGAGGTCAGCTGCCGTACGGCGCAGCGCAACGATCTGGTCGTTCGACGCTGTCTGGAGCGCAGCGGCCAGCGGTCCGGCCAGCGAGCTGACCCGATCCACGTGCGCGTCCGTGTTCTCGGCCCGGAACGTGATCGAGATCGCTTCGACGGTCACGTCGACGAACCCGGCTCCCTTTGCGAGCGCTGCGAGGTCGGTCGGGTCGCCCAGCGAGAAGATGCCGCCAGGGCCGACCGGTGGTCCGCCGCTCACGAGACCGGTAACCATTGCGGCCATGCCAACGCAGCTCATCCAGGGGTTGTGCTCGATGCCGCCCCACGTGAGCGCGCCAAGCCGGCCGTCCGGGCGCAGCACCCGTTGAATCTCGACGAACGCGTCCGAGGGATTCGGTGTGAACATCAGCCCCATGCGGCAGGCCACAACATCGAAGGAGGCATCGGGCCGGTCGATTGCTGCGGCGTCGATGACCGCTGTCTCGACGTTTCCGAGCGCCTGGTTCCGACGACGCGCAACTTCGACCATGCCGGGGGCGATATCGCTCACGACGACCGTGCCGGTCGGGCCGACGAGCTGCGACCAGGTGGCGCCCAGGCTGCCGGGCCCGGCTGCGAGCTCGAGCAGCCTGCCACCCGACCGCACGGAGAGGCGATCGAGGAGCGTTGCGGTGGCTTCGACCGAGTGCTCGTCGACGTAGTCCGCGTTGGTGTCCCACGCTTGCGCCACGGCGCTCCATGCCTGTGCCGAGCCCATGCTTTCCGTCATGTCACCCTCCCGAATAACAGCTACAGTAGATCTGTAACTACTACAGTATAGGTGTATCGAATTTGAGGGATGCTGTCAAGCGCCGGTCGTACGACTCCTCTCGCCGCCGAGCTCAGGCGGAGGAGAACCGTTCGGCCATCGTGGAGGCCGCCCGTGATCTGTTCATCGACCAGGGGTACGGCCGTACCACCATCGCCGATGTCGCCCGTGCTGCCAGTGTCTCAGTCGAGACGATCTACGCCGCTTTCGGCAACAAGTCGACGCTCTTGCACAAGTCCTGGGACGTCACCGTCGGCGGCGATGACCAAGACATCGTCTTCCACGAACGGCCCGAGGTGGTGGCCATACGCAACGAGCCCAACCTGGCGAAACGGCTCATGCTCCACGCTGCTCTCTCGACCCAGACCGCCCAGCGGATCGGACCATTCCAGTTGATGGTGCAGTCAGCTGCCGGGGCCGACCCCGAGGCTGCAACCATGCTCCAGGAGATGGGCCGCCAGCGACTCATAGGGATGACGGTGATGGCAGCCGAGGCGGCGAAGACGGGACAACTCACCGTCTCAGAGGAGGAGTGCCGGGATGTCATGTGGTCGATGACCGACGGCATGCTCTGGCATCGACTCGTGAACGAGCGGGGGTGGACCAACGAGCGATTTGCCGTTTGGCTCGGGCGAATGTGGATAAGCCTCCTCGTCCAGGAGTGACAGACGGCAATTACGATCGCCCAGGCGCTGAACCAACTGGTGCTATCGATCGGTCCCGCACCTCGGCTGCGGTTCGACTTCGCTCAGAGTGGTCCGAGCAATCGGAAGAGACCAGGTGGCGCCCAATGACCGCGTTGCGCTGGGTTTGAAAAGAGGCTCAGTCGCTCCTGTTCGAGCGGAGTGTGTGAGAGAGCATTCAAACCCCCCGGAGGAGTTCGTCAGGCTGGTGAACATGGTGTTTCGATGATCCAGAGCATCTCCGTATTGCTCTTCCTCAGGTCCTCTGTCACCAGTGCCTGCCAGACAAGCGCCGCCATTGTCCCATCCAGGTTTCTCAACCGCTGACGAATCGGCGGGCTTGTGCAGCAGCTTCGCGATCGACGACAACACACGGACCGTCGCGTCGGGCCGGCCCGTAAACTGCTCACGACGACGCACGACTGGAGCAGATTGCAATGGCACTGGAGCTTCGCCCGAACTGCGAACACTGCGATGTCGACCTCCCGCCGAACTCGAACGCGGCCCGTATCTGTTCCTACGAATGCACGTTCTGTGCGACGTGCGTCGATACGGTGATCTTCGACGTGTGCCCCAACTGCGGTGGAGGTTTCACGCCGCGTCCGATCCGTCCCGTGAATGAGTGGCGGCCCGGCCTTTCCCTCGCCAAGCGCCCGGCGTCGACAGCGCGACACCACCTTTCGTATTCGCCAGAGGAGATCGCATCGCTCTCGCGGCAGTTGCGGGCGACACCTCCCTCGCGGCGTTGAGTCGATCGTCGAACGCTTGCTGTCACTGAGCACATCAGGTTACCGATTCACATTTCGGGCACCGCATTACACTTGCGAGCCTGCTCGGTATCCAGTGATGTTCGAACGGGTGAGCTGAACTTTCAGGGAACCCTGTCAAGTCCCTACGGAAGGGTGAGGAGATCGGAAGAGGCCGAGTGGTCCCGACCCAGCGCGTTGCGCCGGGTTCGATAGAGGCTCAGTCACCCCGTCAGAGCGGAGGGAGTGGTGTGTGAATTCAGGACATAAGAGACCGCCTGGCCGGCGGATGTGTCAAGACATAGGAGACCGCTACTGAGGAGGGTCTCCGATGGACATGGGCCGGTTTCTGATCGAGAACCACCTGC
>Ga0075021_10000990_pt1 | contig 14594 bp, 11 predicted proteins | sample ColStrG_CSR_2012_FD_72749 | JGI IMG/M metagenome (GOLD analysis project Ga0075021, IMG submission 72749) | Freshwater sediment microbial communities in response to fracking from Pennsylvania, USA - Cold Stream Run_MetaG_CSR_2012 | ecosystem: Environmental > Aquatic > Freshwater > Creek >...
GATTTGCCGACGTTTATTCAGCTTTTCAAGGGAAAGAAGACTCCGATCAAGAGCGCGCTGTTGGATCAGAAACTCCTGCGCGGAGTCGGCAACATTTATGCAGATGAGTCGCTCGCGCGGATCGGCGTGCGGCCGAAACGCAGGGCTTTTTCGCTGACGCGCGATGAGCTGGCGCGTTTATGGAAAGCAGTGCAAGACGTGCTGCGAGAAGCGATCAAGCTGGGCGGTTCGTCTGTCTCCGACTACGTAGGAGCGGATGGAGAAGAGGGATTCTTTCAACTGCAGCACCGCGTTTACGGACGCGAGGGCGAACCCTGCCTGAAGTGCCGCACCCCGATTAAGCGCTTAGTAATTGCCGGGCGCAGCAGCCACTACTGCCCGAAATGCCAAAAGTAGCGCGGCCTCTGCACGCTAAAGCACCAACTCCCAGGTTAATGCGGACGATTCTTCTTGCCCTTGCCGGGGCGGCGTTTCTCGGCGGCCTTCTTCCAAAAAGGCTTCGACTGGTTCTTGCTGGACGCGCGGTCGGAAGAACCCTCCTCGGATCGCGGATCTACTTCTCGAACTCTGCTCTTGGGGCGAAACTCTTCTCGTGACTTGGCGACGCGCGGAGATGGGCGCTCGGTGGAGGCCGATATGCCCTTCACCCATTTGCCGGGCTTCCCGCTAGGCCGGCCACTGCGCGGCGTTCTTGGGCCCGGCCTGGCGTTGCCGGAAAAATTCGAACGCACTGCGTCAGGCTTCTTCCAATCTGGGCGTTGCGCGCGAAATTCCGGGCGAGGGGACGCGATTGCATCTCTGCGAGGCCCATCAAAATTGCGACCGGCGGGACGCTCGGTTCGAGGACGCTCACTTCGGGGACGATCGGTTCGAGGACCATCGATGTGAGGCCGCGCGCTCTGAGTGCGATCCCCACGGGGACCAAAGCTGTTTGGTCGCCGCGCTCCTTGAGGCGCGCGCGCTTCGGATGAGGCTGGCCCGCCAGCCCACTTTTCCCGAAGCCCTCCACTTCTTGGAGGCCCTCCACTTGGTCGAGCGCCGAACCCACCTGCACGTGGGCCGCTTGGCTTTTTCCCGAAAGGACGCTCGCCGCGACTTTCCATTCTGCCTGGGCGCGCCGGACCTTTCGAGAAAGTTTTCGCTGGCCTGCTTGGAGGGTAAGAGCGGACAGGCGAGGCGCCTGTCTCCACGCGAGCGCTCTCACGGCCTGGCTTGCCTGCTTTCGCACTTATCTTTGGACGCGTATTCGGACTTGTCTCCCGACCCTCGGCTCTGCGTGCATCGAACTTGCGAAAATCGTTTCTTTTGAAACCGTCGCGCCGCGACTTCGCTTCGCGGGGCCCGCCCGCGCGAGGCTTGAATGATCCTGTTTTGACTGATCCCGTTCTGAATGGCGCTGCTTTGAAAGGAGCCGCAGGGCGCGTGGGGCGGTCTTCGAACTCGGCGGCTTCCGTTCGTGCTGGGGGTGTCTTCGTGCTGCGCGCAGGCTTGCGGGGCGGAAGCGCGGACGGCACAATCTCGTCCGGCGCGCTTTCCAACTCATTCTCCAGCTCGTCATCAAAGTCCGCGTAATTCGATTTCGGGGAGCGCGTATCGCTGGCGATGTGGGCATCGAGCACAACGCGCGTGTCCTCAGGCGAGCTTTCTCCCCGTTGGACTGCGGCTTGCAACCGCTCGACTTCTTCTGGCTTCAGATAACGAAATTTTCCGGGATGCACGTCCAAAGTGAACGGCCCGTAGCGTACACGTTTCAGTTTCTCAACGTGGTGCCCGGTCTCTTCGAACATCTTGCGCACCTGCCGGTTGCGGCCTTCAATGAGGGTCACTTCGTACCAGGGATTCTCGGCTTTGTGGACGATCTGAATCCCAGCTGGCGCGGTGCGTGTTTGTATTCCCTTCCGGTCCGGCAGGGAAATCCCCAGCCGCAGGCGCTCAATCGCCGCGTCGTTCGGTTGGCCATCAACCTTTACAAGATACGTTTTTGGAACATGCGATGCGGCTTTGGTAAGTGCGTTCGCGATCTCGCCATCATTCGTGAGCAGCAACAGCCCTTCGCTGGCATAGTCGAGGCGCCCTACTGGATACACACGGGTTTTGACGCCATGAAGCAGGTCGAGGATTGTCGGCCGCCCTTCGGGATCGCTCAACGTTGTTACATATCCTTTAGGCTTGTTGAGCAGCAGGTAAACGTGGTGGTCCACACGCTTGAGCAGCTTGCCGTCCACGCGGATGTGATCTTTTTCCGCATCGGCCTTGGTGCCTAGTTCCGTGACGGTCTGTCCGTTCACTTGCACGCGGCCGGAGGTAATGAATTCCTCGGCTTTGCGACGCGAGGCAATGCCCGCGGCGGAGATTATCTTTTGCAGGCGTTCCATATTCAGGCCTTCCATTCTTTGGCGCGAGGACGTGTAACGACTAAACGGCTTTCGTTGAAGGGGCGGGGACATCCTGCGAGTCGAGGTCTTCTCCACCTGCGTTCTCGGATACAAGAGGCTCCGAGTTCGGGGCGGCAGAACCCTCTGCTTCGAACAATTCGTTCTGGAAAGACTCGCTCACCAGCTTCTCGAACTCTTCCATGCTGGGGAGCTCGCCGACTTCGTTCAGACCGAAGCGCATCAAGAATTCTTTCGTCGTCTTGTACAAAATTGGCCGGCCGATGACTTGCTTGCGGCCTGCCGTAGTAATGAGCTTGCGGTCCAGCAAAGTAGCGATGACGCCGCCAGCATCTACGCCGCGAATCTCGCTGATCTCAGGCACAGTAACGGGCTGCTTATAAGCAATCACAGCGAGAGTCTCCAGCGCGGCCAGCGATAGCCGGATCGGCGGTTTCAAGCTCTTGGCAAATCCGCGCATCAGGTCGTGATGCTCCGGTTTGGTCGCCATGCGATAGCCGCCCGCAACTGAGCGGATTTCGATACCGTGAGTCTCGGCTGCGTATTCGGCAATGAGTTCCTCAATCGCCTCCTTCACGCGCGCTTTCAGCGTAGGTTCGATTGGAGGCACGGCGACTGGTCCGGCGACAACGGGCTCGGCAACAACGGGCTCGGCAACAACGGGCTCGGAACCGTCGTTAGATACTTCCCGCACGTCAGTGTCAGGCAACGCTTCTGGAGGAGCAACAGACTCCTTCAACAGAGCAGTAATCTGCTCGACAGTAACTGGCGTTTCCGTCGCATAAATGATGGCTTCGACTTTAGCTTTCAGGCTCATTGTTCAGTTCTTATTTCCAATCATCGCGCACGGCAGTTTGTTCAGCCATGACAGTATCGAAATGTTCGTGTTTCTTCAGAAGAATATCGCCAAACACGCGCTCCTGCCGCAGTAGGATGGCCTGCAGGCGAACGAGTTCCAGCAGCGCCAGAAACATGCAAACGAGCGCACTCCGGGATTGCACGTTGCGCAAAACTTCCTTTAGACGCACCGGCCGCTCTTCGAGGGTCAGGCGGCGGCGCAGGTAGTCGATCATCTGACCAACCGTGACTTGCTCTTCGTCTACTTCCAGGATCGGTCTGTTTTTCGCGCGATCTAAAATCTGACGAAATGTACGGACCAAGTCGATGACATCGGCGGCGAGTTCGGCTTCCGCCCCTTCGTCATTAAAAAACTCCTTCAGAACGGGGTTGCTGACAACTGCGTCTTCGAGTTGCTGCTTCTGCTGCAGCATTTGTGCGGCAGACTTGAACTTCTCGTGCTCCAGCAACCGGTTGACCAGCTCTTCGCGCGGATCATCTTGCTGATCGGCGGCGGCATCCGGATCCCGCGGTAACAACATGCGGGACTTGATCTGAATCAGCAGCGCCGCCATGTAAATAAACTCTGCGGCGACGTTCACATCGAGTTGGCGAATCTTCTCCACGTATCCCAGATATTGCGCGGTAATCCGCGCAATCGGGATGTCGTAGATATCAATGTCTTGTTTGCGAATTAGATCGAGCAGCAAATCGAGTGGGCCGTCATAAACCTGATCCACCGAGATGGCAAACGAGGACTCGCTCTCTTTTTCTTTCTTAACCGCAGGTTTGTCGTCGGCTAAACCGGCTTGCGGCGCGTTTTGCACGGGATTCATCTGCACCACGGATTGTGAATGTTCGGTCATTCGCTACGGCTACTTCGTCTCCGGTGCTGGCGGTTCGTATTCGAGCGAAATCGACATCGCTTTGCGCACATCCTGCATGGTCGCGTCGGCAACGGACCGCGCGCGAACACAGCCCGCCTCAAGGATATCCCACGCCAAGCGGGGATTGCTTTCATATTTCTTGCGGCGCTCCTGGATGGGGTTGAGAATCTGCACGAGCGCATCCGCGGCCCAGCCTTTGCACTCAATACAACCGATACCCGCCGAACGACAACCTTCGTTCACCTTGGCCATCGTTGCGGCACTGCTGAACAGCTTGTGCAAATCGCCGACCGGGCAAACGTCCGGGTCGCCGGGGTCTGAGCGCCGGACGCGCTTGGGATCGGTCACCATCGTCTTGAGCTTCTGCCGCACAATCGGCTCGGGATCGGTCAGCAGGATCGTGTTGCCGTACGATTTCGACATCTTTCGACCGTCGGTTCCAGGCAGCCGCGGAGAAGGCGTCAGCAGCGGCTTCGGCTCAGGAAAGACTTCCTTCGTTTTTCCATAAAAGCCATTGAAGCGCCGCGCCACTTCCCGCGTGAGTTCCACATGCGGTACCTGATCGTCGCCAACGGGAACAAAGTCGCCTTTGTAAATCAAGATATCGGCCGATTGCAGCAGTGGATAGCCCAGGAACCCGTACGTGCTCAGATCTTTTTCTTTGATGTTGTCGCGCTGTTCCTTGTAAGTCGGCACCCGCTCCAGCCAACCCAGCGGCGTAATCATCGAAAAAAGCAGGTGCAACTCCGCATGCTGCGGAACGTGCGACTGAATGAACATTGTGCAGCGCTCGGGATCGAGTCCTGCCGCCAGCCAGTCGAGCGCGACTTCCAGCGAGTTCTGCTTGATGCCTGAGGTTTCCGCGTAATCGGTCGTCAGCGCGTGCCAATCGGCGATAAAGAAGAAACAGTCGTAGTTGTCCTGCATCTTCACCCAGTTGTCGAGCGCGCCAACGTAGTTGCCGAGATGCAACTTCCCGGTCGGGCGCATACCACTGAGCACGCGTTTGCGTTGATTGGACTGAGCAAGCATTCAGAATCCCGGAATAATGGAATCAACAACTTAAGAATGGAGCATGGCGGAGACAGGCCAGCCGCTCCTTCAAGAATACCACGCGGAATCGCCGTCTCAGAGGCCTAAACACTGGGCTTGTCGTACACCAACCGAACCTCTAACCACACACTGTCATCCTGAGCATCGCAAGACCTTCACGAAGTGAAGGTGTGCGAAGTCGAAGAGCCTGCCCTGAGCCTGCCGAAGGGACCCCCATCATCAGTAAGCAGCGATAACACCGAGAGGCATTCTCACGGGACACGTTACTGTGAGAATGCCTCCCAGCACTCCACTCGATCCAGCCGTATGGGGTCCTTCGACTTCGTGTGCCGCGCTAGCGCCGCACATTCGCTCAGGATGACAGGTTATTTGACGTCGATAGAGGCACCTTCGTTGTGTCGTTCCCCAAAATATCAATCACCTTCACCACCACCGTATTCGTCCCTTGACATCAAGGGCGCGAAAGGTCGGCCACCGCCCGATCATCCACAGGTGACAAATTTGACATTCCCCCTTACATCGACAGTTCATTTTTGAATGAACTATCTCCGTATTTTTATCATCGACAGTTCATTCGTGATTGAACTATCGCCGTCACTCAATTTCTCCTCAATCTTACTTCTGTTGCACCGTCAACTGATGCGTGCCGACAGTGGCGGAATCGATCCGCTCTGGCAAAGTAAATCGCGAATCGATTCCCAGTTCGGGGTGCTTGGGGCGGATAAACTTCTCCGCAAACAACTCCAGAGCAAAGTTGGGCAATTCGACGCCGTCGAGCGAAACCGAATCGATGTGGATTCTCCCCTCACCCCCGGTCGCTTCGCCGTGCGCGACGGCGATGACGTCATGCAATCCGCTGAAAATCGCCAGGAGCGGATTCATGGAATGACTGCCAGCGCGTACCTGGTCGAAGTCTACTTTGGCATACGAAGTGATGACTCCCGGCGTTCCCTCGAATCGCAGAGATTCAACTCCGGCAGGCAGCTTGAGGCCACCTCCTGCGATGAAAGCGTTGATTTCCTGTTCCGTAAACTGGACGGGTCGTGGGTCCGGGTGGGCCTGTCTCGAGTTCTTCTCGAGGTAAGCGAGCTTCTGCTCCATACTGGCTTTCGGCGAACCCGTCGCGAGCAAGATTGAACCACCCGCGAGCAGCAGAGACAGCGCGAACAGTCTTGAAATCATAGGAAATAGTCGCAACTACTGGTGTGCCGTTTCGGAAGCCGCAGCCTCCACATGAGGCGAGTCCACCGTGCCGGTCACGGCCACACCCGAGCCATTGTCGCGGATCAGTTTCAGATCAAGCTTGCGACTCAACGATGCAACGCCGCTGACTGTGTAGATGCCACGTGGGCCCTGGAGTTTGCCTTCCGACAGAGCGAGAAGTGAATTCCCCAGACTCAGCTTGGACTTCAACCGGCGAAACCGCAGAGGAACAGCGGGAGCAGATGGGTCGAAGTGGAGCAACGTGCCATCGTGCGCGTCGAGATCAAACTTCCCGTGGGCGGATGCCTGAAGAGCAGCGGCATCCCATCCGGAGAGACTAAGGTCGTACTTGCCGTTTGCAGTTCCGGTAGACCAGGTAGCTCGCGCAAACTTCCCCAGTTGCGCAAGGGAGACGTTCTCGCATGTCCCGGATCCCGAGTAGGCGGGAGCGGCCTGCGTAAAGTCAGCCGTCCACTCACCGACATGGCGCCCACCGAACAAGGTCGCCTTCACGTTTTTGGCCTGAAATATTCCGCGGTCGAGGCCGATCTCCGCGAAAACGTCTCCGGCAGCGAAATCGCGTGCGGTAAACCGATCCACTCGCAGTGTCCCTTGTACATTCATTTTTTGGAACGGAGAGCCGGCCGGGCTACCGCCTGTGAGAATGCGATACCACGGTTGTTTGCGAATGCTGGGATTCAGGAGTTGATTGAGTCTGCCGGTAGAAATCTCATCGGCATGCAAATTCACACTTGTGGCGCAGGCAGCGGGCGATGGGCACATCCGAGGCCGCTCAATGGTGCCCGTCCAGTGAATGCCGCCCGTCGTGGCCGAGAGCCTTTCCAGTTTGACCGTTTCGGGCGAGAGAGTGACATCGGCCGCCGCAACTTCGATCGGGGCGTTGAGACCGGCAAATTCCACGCGTGCGTTCCGCAGCTGAATCGTTCCACTCGTTTGCGGCGCGGCGAAGCTGACCCAGTTCCCTCGAGCACGCCAGTCAAACTTCGCAACCCCTTCAATGGCCGGATGGATCGCCGTAGCGCCCGCAAGGCGGGCGATCTGAAGAAGCCTTTGCACCGGGCCTTCTCCAACAAAACTCGCACTGTAGCTATCCTTGGAAAACCCGGCATTAAAATCCGCGGTTTGTTCGTCACCCAATACGACCTTTACCGGACCAACTGCAATCGAGAGCTCTGGTGGACCGTTGGGCGAGTTCGTCAGGCCTTTCTTGCTCTTCGCATGCGACTTCTTCGGCTTGCGTTCCGGGAGGGCTGCCGAGGACGAGCCTGCGTGAAACGGCACTCGTCCCAAGCGCAAAGTTTCATCGCCTTCAGCAGAACGCAGGGTTGCGGAACCAAGCACGAGCCCGTCGGCTTCACCTTCGCCGGACCAACTAGCCTCGCCCAAGTTAGCTCTGCTGAAGGACAAATTGGCAGCAATCAATCCCGCGACTGAGAGATCCTCGGGTAAACCTTGTTTTACCCGCCGTACCAGTGCTGCCAGATTGGCGGCTGGATACTGATTGGCAGTCACTGTCAGGTCGTACTGGGGCAATCGCTGGGGCGATTGCGCGACAGTGAAACGACCCGCAAGTCGAACTTCCCCCGCTCCAGCCGGCGAACTGCAACGAATCTCCGACAACTCGTGAACTAACCCGGAATAACGAGCTCCGCACTGGGCGGCGAGGCGCAAAGACCCTCCGCCCAAAATATCGTAGCGGCGAAAATCATCAACGGAGGTGTCCGCCTGAATCTGCAAATCCTCGACCGCGCCTTGGAGATTCGCCGAAGACCGCAGTGTGCCTCGCCACCCCTTATCCGCGCCGTAGATCAGTTTTGAAAACTGCCCGAGTTGCGCGCCTTCGAACCGCACATTCAGGTTCAAGGGTGTCTTCCGCAAATCTGCCGCACGCCGCCAGGAGCCGTCGATGCGGAGAAGTCCTGTGTCCGTAAGCCGCATATCGGTCCGCACGGGCTGCCCTCTCAAGCGGATGCCCCATTCGTCGTCGGACTCCAGCCAAAGCGCCAGGTCGGCGCTGGTTAGCGCGAAGGGAGTTTTTTCCAAGCCGAGCTTGAGATTGACGCGCCCGTCTGTAACTTCAATGTACGGAAAACGCGGTCGGGGTCCGGCGCTTGGACCTCCCGTTGGCGCTGTCGGGGTTCGCGCCGCTCGTTCCAGAATCGGTTCAAGATTCCAGGCTCCGTTCGGAAGGCGCACCAGGTTCAGGCTGGCTTCTTTGAAGCTCAAGCTGGCGATCTCAATGCGCCAATGCCACAGCGAACTGGGATGGATGGTCGCGGAAACTTCATCCGCACGTAGAATCGGTTCCGAGCTGAACTTTGGGTCATCCAGAACCGAGAAACGCGAAAGCTCAAAGCCGGGCTGCGGCAGCACTTTCAAGCTCACATTGCCGATTTCGACTTTGTGCCCCAGTGCCGCGCTCAGCGATTTTTCCAGTCGTTCACGAAAGCGGTCGGCCCCGGGGCGCCACAAGAAGAGAATAACAATCAGAACTGCGGCGGCCGCCAAGGCAACCCGCCGCGATCGCCAGAAACTCACCGCACTACCCTGAATGTCCGGCCCCAGCGGGTCTTGTCGAAGATGTGAATCGCGGTGGTGAAGAAGGACTTCAATCGGTCGCCGATCTCCGTCTGCAGATAGTCTCCGTCAAACGACCAGTAAATCAGCATGGGGCGCCCAATCAAGTTTTCCTGCGGGATAAAGCCCCAGAAGCGACTGTCCAGGCTCACATCGCGATTGTCGCCCATGCCGAAATAATGCCCGGGCGGCACCACAAGATCCTGGCCCTGAATGAATTGCGACTGCGCAATCGCCCATCCGGGATCCACGCCATAGCCCTCCGAAGGCGGAACGGAAGGAAATTCATTGCCGTAGGCAGAGGTTTGCTCTGGGTGCTTGTGCATAACGAAAGGCTGGTCGAGTCTTTCGCCATTACGGTAGACAACCTGATCGCGGAGATGCAAATGGTCCCCGGGAACGCCGATGATGCGCTTTACCACGAACAACCCCGGCTGGACCGGCGAGACAAAAACGACGATGTCATCGTGCTTCGGATTCCGATACGGCAGCAGTTTCCCCAACCACGTCGAAGGCGGCGCGAACTGCACGCGGTTTACGAACACGTGATCGCCGATCAGTAGCGTATCTTCCATCGAGCTTGAGGGGATCACGAAAGATTGCATAACGAAGGTGATAATGAACAACCCGGTCACCAGCACGGAGGCGAGAGAGGCCATGAACTCGATCGGAGTCTCTTCCGGCTTTTTCGGTTCGTCTTCGCTTTCGGCAGCTGCTTTAGATTTCTCTTCTTTTGATTTCTCTTGGACTTTCGCCACAGATAATTTCCCTTCTGCTAGCGGGGAACGCGCAACATGCGATCCCAGCGGGTCACTTGAAACAAATGCGTCAACACATAGAGGAAGTGAACGATTCTATCACTCACCGTTGCGGTCGTTTGCAGATCGCCGTCGGTGTTGCGAATCGACCAATAGATCACCAAAGGGCGCCCAACGATGTTTCCCTCCGGCACAAAGCCCCAGTAGCGGCTGTCGGAGCTATCATCCCGGTTGTCGCCCATTACGAAATAGCTGCCGTCGGGCACCACGAGTTCACCGCGGTCAATGTGATCGCGCAAGGCCAAAACCCAGTGAGCGTCGATCCCAGCGCTTAGGAAATCGAGCCGGGGAAAGTTATCTCGAAACACATCTTCCGGAAAGCCTTTGATGTGTACGTAACTTTCATGCTGCGGCACGCCGTTGACCCACACCTGCTTGTTGACCAGTCGAATCCGGTCTTTCGGCACGCCAATCACGCGTTTTACAAAATGCTTGGAGGGATCGACGGGATAGTGAAACACCACAATGTCGCCGCGCTTCACATGGCCGTACGGTGCGGGCAGGCTGGAATCGCTCTTTCCACCGAAATGCAGCTTGTCGACAAGGAGGTAGTCGCCGATCAGCAGAGTTTCTTCCATGGATTCCGAAGGGATCTGAAACGCCTGCGCCACGAATGAGATCACGAAGACGGCAATCACGACGGTCATTAGGAGAGATTGGATTGACTCCAACCAGTCAGAAGATTCTCGTCGGGACGTCTCCTCGGGCACCGGTGCCGCAACGTGGTCTGGGATGGACGTCGACATCGGTTAGCGAACCGCTTTCGTGGGTTCCGGATGCTGAGCCGCTTGGCTGTTCAGGTGTTCCAGAATCTGGCGGGCGGCCTCTTGCTCCGCTTTTTTCTTGGTGGGACCGGCTGCACGACGTACATAAATTGCGGTACCTGGAGAACTCGCATCCAGGAGTCGAACTTCCACGGTAAAGCTCTTGCGGTGCTCAGGGCCCTCTTCTCCGACCACGGTGTAGGAGAGGTGCTGGTGAGAGCTCGCTTGAATGTGCTCCTGCAACGCGGACTTGTAATCGGTCACCAGGAGGACATCGCCCGCCGCGTTGAGGCGTTCCAATTCAGGAGCAAGGATGAAATCGAGAATCAACTTCCTGGCACACTCAATTCCGCCATCCAGATACACCGCAGCCAATATTGCTTCCAGGGCATCGCAAAGAAGCGTTGCCTTGCCGCGGCCACCGCTTTTCTCTTCTCCCCTCCCAAGTTGCAGGTACTCGCCAATTCCAAACCGCAGCGCCACCTGCACCAGATACTTCTCGCTGACGACCTGCGCCCGCAGCTTGGAGAGGGTACCTTCCTGAAAGTGCGGAAACCGCTGCACCAACTCCGCACTCACTGCGAAGGAAAGAATCGAGTCTCCCAGAAACTCCAGTTGCTCGTTGTCGGGATGGGGATTGCCCGCCGCGGCCGCCTGCATCTCCCGCGCATAGGAACTATGCGTAAGAGCCAGGTGGAGCACCTCGGGCCGCCTGAAGCGGTAGCCCAGAGCCTCCTGCAGCGGCGTTAAATCCTCGGGATTCATGCTTACTTGATGGAGTTCGCGGTCAGTTTTTGCAAGCGGTCCTGTTCGCTACGGGCAACAGTGCCTACAGGTGTACCAGGCTGTGTCAGACCCACGGCTTTGGTTGCCGCCTCCAACGCGTCCGTGTACTTGCCCTGTTTATCCAGCGCAATCGAGAGGCGAAAGTAGGTGACAGGATCCGGCTGCGCCGGCAACGCGTCAAGAGCCTTGCGAAGATTCTCTTCCGCTTTGGGATAGCTTTCTTTTGTATCCTCGTTCAGGTAGATCGTGCCCAACAGATAGTAGGCCGTGGAACGCAGTTGGCTCTTGTACAAATCGACTTTCTCCTGCGGGGTGCCGGCAGGAACGAGAAGGTCCGTGTCAATGGTCTGCAACCCCTTCTCCGCCAGCTTGATGCCTTCGGCGCGCTTTTGGTCCTTGTCGAGGTCAGTATCCCGCGTACGCTCCGCCAGGAACTGCGCGACGTCGAGGAGCGCTTCGGGCTTGTCGCCATCCAGCGCGAGAACCTTGCGGCCCATATCCGCCATCTTCTCAGCGTTGTTCGCCCCTTGATACATATTCATCGCCTGCATATACAGCAGGATGCGAATCTCGCTCTCAGGATATTTCTGAGCAAAATCATCAGCGCCTTTCTCCACCGCAGCCGGATCGGAGAGGGCGGTTACGGCTTTGTAGGCGTCGAATTCGGGCTGCGTTTTTGCTTGCGGCGGAGTCTTACCAGTCGCGGGCGTTGCAGCCGCGGGGGCATCTTTCTTCGCGTCCTTCTTGTCTTTGTCTTGCTTCTCTAGCGCACTCGCCGCAGCGAAACTTCCCACCGAAAAAGCCAGCACCGCCATCAGAATCCCTGCTCGTCTCATTGCCTCGGTCCTCTTCCTGGATGAATTTGCCGGGGATTCCCGGCACAATGTCGTTTGAATAGTTTACTGCTGCTTCGGTTGTGCCGGGGGTTCGTAAGCCTGCTTGAGTCCTTTTTCCGCCGCCAACTTGATTTCCGGGCTCGGATCTGTCGTCTTCAACGCCGCCTGGTACTGCTCCAGCGCACTTTCGCGGTCTTCCTGCAGATCGTAAATGCGGCCCAAATACACGTGCGACCAGCCCACCAGCCTCGTATCCTTGGAGACTTCGAGCGTACGCTCAAAATAGCTACGGGCGCCGTCCAAATCGCGGCTCATACTGGAAGCCCGAGCCAGAATGAACAATGCGTAGCCCGAATCTTCCCTCTTCTCATCCAGAGCCTGTTGCGCCAGCTTCTGCGCTCCCGATACGTCTCCAGTCGAGAGCTTCTGCTCAGCCAGACGCAAGGTCGGCTGGGCGGCCATCGCCATCTTTCGCTGTCGAGGCCCCATCACCAGCTCGGGACTCGCCTGCGCCGCAAATTGAACCGCCGACGCACGCCGCTTCTCTTTGCCCAGATCAATCTGGTACAGCATGTCTGCATAGGTATCCCGCAACCCCGCAGGATCCTTCTCGAACTCTGCCAGCGCTTCGGAAAAATACTCCGTCAAAACGTACCCTTCCTCCATGGATCCCAAAACCGCAGCCTTCTGATCCTCCGCCGACGCCTTACTTGTCCGAATTTCAATCGCTCGAATCAGAGACTCCGTCAGCAGCAAGGCCATATCCCCCTTGAAGCTGTCATCCATGGGCGCGGTCTTCACCACTTCCAGCAAAGGTTGCAGGCGCTGTACGGTACTGAAACGCTTCATTGCCATCGGATCCAGTACGTAATGCAGATAGGTGTGCCGAACCTGCTCGATCGGGAAGCCGCCCTCAGTCGGGGTCAGCACCACGTAGTAGTTGTCCCCGTAGTTGCGCGCGTTCACCAGGCCCGGAGCGCCGAGGGGCTCGACATAGACTACAAACTGGCGTCCAAGATACCCGCTCAACGCCAATTTGAGGTAGATGTCGGTGTCGAATACCATTTTCGCCACCGAATCGTGATACCGCTCGATCAGCGCGTTGTAGTCGGCGCGATGCTTGAGCCACAGCGTATGCAGCTGGGCTTTTTCATAGAAGTCGGAGACGAGCGGTAAAAATCCAATCACATACACGGCGTCGGGAGGCAGTTCCGACTCCTTCATCGTCAACTTGAACCGCGGCGGGCCCTCCACAAAGAGCGCGAGGGAGAGATACTGCGCGAAATCATGCCCCGAATCCCCGGTCTGGTGATCACGGTAGAAATCGCACATCGAGTTCGTAAATTCGGTCAGCTTTTCGGAACCCTGCACGGTCTTGTCAATTTCCGCGCGAAGCTGCGCTCGCAGAGGGTCGGACGACTTGGAGTCCGCCCCAAAACCGCAGGCATTCAGTGCCGCAGCAAAGCTGAATAGAGTTTCGCTGGTGTCGAGATTAACTTTCGCGGTAGGCACCGGAGCGGGGGCCGGAGCTATTTTTCGAACGACTGGAGCGACGGGTGTCTGGCCCGTCGGCTTTTTCGTGGTATCGGATTTGGCTTGATCGGAAGACGCCTGGTTCGCTGAGGCGGGAACGGAGGCAGAGGCCGGGGCCTCCTGGCTTGCAGGCGCGGGATCTTGCGCCGCAGAACTCCCGACGCACCCCAAGGCGATACTCAATCCGGCGAAAGCTAACGCGCTTCGCCTCCAGGCAGCACAGTTCCAGAAATCACGATGGCAGAAACCCAGGGGAAACCTCCGGCAGGACAAGACACAGTAAAACGCAGGCTCGGCTTAGTTTACGGAATCCCCCAGTTAGGGGTCAAACGCGGACTGGGGATAGCTACGCGACCGGGAAAACTGCTACACCTGCGCGAGGGAGCAGGGCGTACCATACAAATGTACCTAAACATCGACACTGAAACCATTGAGACTGCGTGGCCGAAATGACACCGATCAAACTGATGCTGACATTTGATCGGTTCTTCACTCGGTCCAAGAGTGGGGCTATTTGGGGACGTATCTACTTTGAGATCGGTGACGGCCAATTCTTCCCGAGCAACGAATGGACCGATCTCGTCGCTGCGTTTATGAGAGGTTGGCTATGGGGTCTACTTCAAATCGCTGACGGAGCGGCAACTGAAGAAAGCGTTCCATTCTATGACGGTCCGTTTTCGGTGAAGGTTTCGGCAAACCGCGCAGGCGTTCTGGGGCTAAGTTTTGTTGGCAGAGAAGTGGTAACTGGTTCGGCGACGGCCGGAATCAAGAGCTTGCTACAAGAGGCGGCTACAATAACTGAACAATTACTAGCGCACTGCCAGGAAAAGGAGTGGAATAACGATGATATTGAGGCTCTCCCCCTATTGTTAGCCCGGGCGGAGCG
>Ga0075021_10000993_pt1 | contig 14587 bp, 9 predicted proteins | sample ColStrG_CSR_2012_FD_72749 | JGI IMG/M metagenome (GOLD analysis project Ga0075021, IMG submission 72749) | Freshwater sediment microbial communities in response to fracking from Pennsylvania, USA - Cold Stream Run_MetaG_CSR_2012 | ecosystem: Environmental > Aquatic > Freshwater > Creek >...
GTGACGGTTCGACCGTGATATCGAATCCAAGCATCTGAATCTCGATCCACTTGCCTGAGATCCACATCCGCATTCCGGCTGGAGACAAGAGCCCAGCCTTACGCGCCCAGATACCCGCATCAAGACGCGTCTTGTCCGGCCCATTCTGGGTTTGGATAAAGTGCACAAGCGCAGCCTGCGGCCCGGGCGCTTTGCTTTGCTCAGCCACAAACACTGCCAGCGCCCTACCCTGCGGATCACCCCGCTCAAGCAGCATCGGCACGATCGCGGACACTTCGGGGTGCTTGTTTAAGACCGCCTGGATATCTTCGGTCTTGAGGTTGAAGCTGCCATCCTCAGACGGTGTATCGCGCTTGCCCGCAGCGGTAAACGTTTTGACCAGATCGCCCAGCGCCGGCCAGCTCAGCCATTGCTGGACGCTAAACGGCCACGCTCGGCTTTGTTCAGCAAGCGGGCGGTCCAGGTCGGCAAGGTTATTCTTTGCCAGCTCAAAGTCCGGGTCAATCTTCAAGGCACGCTGCCAAAGGGTCCTGGCGTATTCGTTGTCGCCAAGCCGCTGGGCTGCCATCGCACCCAAGTGCCATGCAAAATGAGAATTTGTCAGCCGGTATGTGTAGTTGTCAGCCTGATGTTCGGCAGCCTTCACCTCGTCAAGCAGCGCCCGATCATCGCCCGCGTAACCGAACGCCTCGGCTTTCTTGACAAGGGTATCAGGTTTCGAATGGTCGGTCGCGACCTGCTTGAGCTGGCTGATACACGCACGCGCTTCCTCTATGGCGCCGGTGCAGACATAAAACCGGGTCAAGTTGCTGAGCGCATGCACATTGTGCGCATCCAGCTCAAGCGCCCGCTTTGCAGTCGCAATCGCGTCGTCATAGTGGTCACCAAAGGCATGTAACAGGCTGAGGTTGTTATAGGCCGAGACAAAGCTGGGGCAGAGGCGAATCAGCTCCTCACCTTCGCGCCGTCCTTCGGCATACTTATGCTGGGACAGATACATCTGCACCCGCTCGTGTCTTTCAGCCAGTTCTGACTGCCGTGGTCCACACAACTCGGTCTTTCCTAGTTCTTCACGTGTGACCGTTTCAAGCTCGGCCACTTTCTGCCGCAAGTCCGGGGCCATGGGGTGTTCGGGGAGTATTTTCAGTGCGTGGCGGAACTGGCGCAGTGCCAAGTTCAACATCCCCAGTTTCAAATATGCACCGCCCAGCGTGACATTGGGCTCGGGCATACGGGGTGCGATCTTGAGCAAGGATTCACACGCAGTGGTCATGCCCAATGCATCATCGAGCGTAATGTTGATGTTGAGTAAATCGGACAGCACCAACTCTTGACTCGGGAATTGCCGGTTGAGGTCTTCGAGCACCGCTTTGGCTTTGTGGTGCGATCCGTGGCTGGTGAGTCGATTCGCCTGAGCCAATCCCTCCAGTAGCGGGCGCGGCAAACTCCGGCTCACATCCGTAGTCACTGGTTTGCGCTGAAAATGATAATCTGAGCGACGCCCTTTGGGCATGATAACAATCTTCCTTCAGGCCGGAAACGAAGGTATGGGACGGACACACTGACATAGTGCCTATACTGCACCCTGTGTCAGGTCCGTAGCAGATAACATGTCACGCGGACAACCAGGTGTTCAAACGTCGTTTGAGTTTGACTGGACAGACCGTGTGCCCTGCCCATTGGGCCGCATCACACGGTCAGAGGCCACAAGGTCAGTCGTGTTGCCACCTTCCGTCGCTTCTGCCCAGCACGTATTTTCCCACAGCTTGCCAGGCGATGTCAAACACGGTCATGTCCATTTCAGCGCGGCGTGTGCCCTATGGACGGCGCCCAACACACCATGATCGAGTCGGCTCAACCAAGATCAAGTTCTAACGCATCACAAGCTGCTCACGCTCCGGTCCGACGCTCGCCATCGACACACGCGCGCCGCCAAGCTGCTCGATACGAGCGATATAGTCGCGGGTGGCCTGTGGCAAGTCGGCAAAGGTGCGCACCTGGCTTACATCTTCGTGCCAGCCGGGCAGGTTTTCGTAGATGGGCTCACACTGGGCCAGCACATGGCTATCTTGCGGGAAGTGATCCAGCCGCTGGCCTTTGTGGCGATACGCGACGCAGATTGGCAAATTCTCAACACCCGTCAAGATATCGAGTTTGGTGAGTGCGAGTTCGGTGATGCCATTCATCTGCACCGCATAACACAGCGCCAGCGCATCAAACCACCCCACCCGCCGCGCCCGGCCGGTCGTCGCACCGTATTCGTCCCAGGGATTGGCGCCCGTGCCCCGCAAGCGTGACGCCAAATCCCCTTGCAGCTCGGTCACAAATGGTCCAGCGCCCACGCGCGTGCAAAACGACTTGGCAACGCCCACCACCCGTTTGATTTGCTGTGGGGGAACGCCTAGGCCAGTCATCACGCCGCCAATGGTCGCGCTGGAGGAGGTGACAAATGGATAGGTGCCGTGGTCAATATCGAGTAAAACCGCCTGCGCTCCTTCGGCCAACACCCGCTTGTTATCGGCCAGCGCACGATGCAACAGGCGAAAGGTATTGGCGACATACGGGACCAGTTCCTGTGCGGCGGCGGCATACTCGGCGGCTAATGCGCGCGCGTCGAGCGGTGCACGGCCATACTCATTCACCAGCATCTTATTCACCGCTTCGGTATGCTGGCACACAGCGTCCGCAAAGCGTTCAGGATCATGCATGGCGCCCGCGCGGATGCCGATCCGGGCAGCCTTGTCACTATAGGTTGGGCCGATACCGCGCTGGGTCGTGCCTAAGCCGTCCTTGGTTGATTCGCGTGCTGCGTCGAGGGCGATATGACCGGGCAAAATCACATGCGCCGCTTCGCTGACGACCAGGTTTTGGGGTGTAATGGCGTAGCCACCTTTGATCACCTCGTCGCGCTCTTTGATAAAGTTGCGCGGGTTAAACACCACGCCGTTGCCGATGACGTTGACGATATTCGGGCGAAAGACACCCGATGGCAACAAGTGCAATTTGAACACGGCCGCGCCGATTGTGATCGTATGGCCAGCGTTATCGCCGCCGTTGTAACGCGCGACGATATCAGCCTGATCGGCGAGCGCGTCGGTGATGCGGCCTTTACCCTCGTCGCCCCATTGAGCGCCGAGCATGACGGTGATGGGCATAGCTTATTCGAAAAAATGGGGAATGAGTGACAAAGATGTCGGTCGCAGTGACCGGTCGCGGTCGCACTAGAACGATACCAGTACTGGCGGTCTCGTGGCGGCCTGGGACACTAACGCTGCTTCAGTTCCGCAAGACCCGCCTGAACCTCGTCGCGTGGCAGTCCACCCAATATCAACTCGTGGTCCTTGAGTTTTAGAAGGCGATCATAAAAGGCGATACCCTCGTCGATCAACTCATCATCATCGGGTGAAAGGTCAAGCAACGCGAACAGATCGTCTTCCGCATCCGCAAAGCGCTTTACCCGCTCGGAGTAATGGAATAGCCGCCAACGCGTCTCAAACGGCACGTCATAGGGCTCTAATTTGCTGGTCACCAGGTCGATGCGCTCGACGTAGTCCTTGGCCGTGCCAAATGGCTGACGAAGCAGCGCCTCGGTCAATACATTGGCCGCCTTGAAATAGCAGGTTTGGGCGGTGTCGTAATCACCGGTGCGCTCATGCCACTCGCCATCCATCGTGAGCAAGTCACCAAGCACGACGCTCTTATCCATGTCGCCAACGCGGCTCATGGCCGTGTTCAAGATGAGCACGTCATCCGGCATGCTGCGGACAGTCTCTGGATCAAGGCTGAGCGCTGCACGGTAACCCAGGTCGATCTGCTCGCGCGCCTCGTCATAGCGCTCTTCGATCATCATCGTCTTCAGCGCCACGAGAAACTCGCCGAACTGTTGGATCATGCGCTTGATGTAGTCCTGTGAAACGGGCATGTATGAAGTGTAGCGCGAGAAAATTAAAGTAGCTGAGGCGAACACGTGTTCGCCTCGACCACGCACTATTTCGGCCGGGACTGGACTGGTTCGCGACGAGAACTTGGTGCAACCAAAACCCGTTTTCTGGCCAGTTTGAGAGGGAGCCTCGCTGAGATGTCAAGGCCACTGCATCCACCATTATCTTCGCCAAAATGACCCGCGCGCCGTGAATCATGATTTTCTAGGTATGACTCCGCCACCTATGCCGTTTTCGCCACACCCAATGCCCATATATGACGTGTAGATGGGGTGTTGAAAGAGCAAATCAGAAATTGGCGCAGGGAGCGGTATCGGGCTTGACGGCTTGTCAGATGAAACATCAATCGGGATCGCAATCATCTGACAGCCGGGCGGCATTTTGTCTGCTTGGCAAGAATGGGCGCAGGATTATGCTGGATCATGTGATTCAGTCGCACAGACATGCTTTTGGCAAAACGACACGGCAGGTTTTTCGCACGGCGAATGGGTTGATCGGCTGCCACATGGTGCGTGTCACCGCCCACTACTCACGCATCGCATTTGTCCGCATTGAGCGCATCCACGCCCTGCTCATGCGGCGGATTTCATGAAGGCGCCTTTCGTTGCCATTCGTTGCCATTCGCTGGCAAGCGCCGAGCCTTCGCCACCGTTCTTAGTCAAGCCGTCGTCAAGCCATATAAGTCGCTGAGGTTGCGGATGACATCCCCTACCGGTGTCTCTCTGGACCGGTTTAGGCCCAGCGGGTCCTCGGCTGCGCTGATATCACTCTGCATGATGCGTAATGTATTTAGGACACCATAAGCCAGCGCATCGTAGTCATAGCCGCCTTCCAAGACCGTTACCAGCTTGCCTTCACATAACTCATCACTGAGTTCACACAGGACAGCCATCATGCGCGCAAACCCAGTCAGCGAGACCAACATACGGGCAAGCGGATCGCGCCAGTGCGCATCAAATCCGGCCGACACGAAAAGCATATCTGGCTGGAAGCGGCGCGCGGCCGGGACGATGATTTGGTCAAATGCCGAAGAGTAGCCCATATCGCCGGTCCCAGCCGGCAGCGGCACGTTGATCGTCGAACCCTTGCCCGCGCCTGCGCCTTGTTCGTTGGCGCCGCCCGTACCCGGATACATCGGCCAGCCATATTCGTGGGTCGAGACATACAGCACGCGCGGGTCATCGTAAAATAGGGACTGGGTGCCATTGCCGTGATGCACATCAAAGTCGACGATCATCGCGCGCTCGGGGCGGGCGTTGCGCTGAGCGCGGGTGGCAGCCGGTGACCAGCCATTGTCGGCAGCTTCAAAGTCACCCAGCACCCGTTTTACGGCAAAGGCAATGGTGTTGAACAGGCAAAAACCCTCGCCATGATCGGCGAAGGCGTGGTGGCCCGGTGGGCGCGCGAGCACGAACGACCGTGCGACCTCGCCTTTCATCACTGCATCGGCCGCGGCTAAGCTTGCGCCAGCAGCCATGCTCGCGGCGGCAAATGAGGCTTGATTCAAATAGGTATCAGGGTTAAGCGCGCTGCGCCCACTCTCGCACATTTGGTATACGCGCGAGACATAGGCGGGTGTATGCACAACAGTCAATTCTTCAAACGTCGCTGGGCTAAATGTCAGCGACTGCACCGACGCCAGCGCGTGCTTTTCGTTTAGCAGCGTCATCACGGCCCGTAGCCGGTTGGCATTTTCGGGGTGGTCGGGCAGCGTGTGTTCGAGGAAAATTGGATCGTAACAAGTGCCGACGGTCATGATCAGCTTAGAGTATCACACATAGGCGTCTTACATCATTGGGCCAGTTGACTTCTTGAAGGCCATAGGCCCTAGCACGGATAATAAGCGGCGATGACCACCCCGGCATAGCCCAGCCCCATGGCCCCTAGAACGGGCCACTTAGCCGCGCGGCCACAGAGAGCCACTGAGGGGCTGGGCCACACGGCCTCGATGGGTGGCTTAGGGGTGCTTAAGGTGGCTTACGGCCACGTGTGGTGTCGCCCTTTTTAGGCGACAGGCTTGCCGAGGACACGAGGACACGGCCAAAGTCATGGCGATTGCATGGCGTGATATATTCAGGACCTACGCAGTCCGCCACATAAAGCCCCCAGAAGGGTCCCTGAAACCGCATTCACTGCCATATATGGGTGCAGTGCGTCAGTCCGATATTTACAGCAAAGTTCAAATTGTGTCCACTCAAGGATTTGGCTCGCAGTTCGCTCCCGGGACCGAAGTCGACCACTACCAAATTGACGCGATGCTGGGCCAGGGCGCCGAGGCAACTGTGGTTCGGGCAATCGATCACACCTCTGACCAGCACGTGGTGATGAAGTTTTTCGATCCGACACGCCTGGGAAATGTAGCCGCATATGAGCACTTTCGCCGCGCCGCTGAAATTGGAAAGATCTTAAAACATCCTGGTATTCCGCAGGTGTTTGAGGTACGTGAAGACGCGACGATACCCTATATCGTCCTCGAATATATGGAGGGTGAGTCGCTTCGCAAATTAGTTGACGAAGACTATTATTTATCCGTCCGGAGCATGCCCAAAATAGCGAAGCGCATGGCCGAAGTCGTGGCCTACTGCCACAGTCACGGGGTCACTCATCGTGATCTCAAACCTGAAAACATTCTCGTGGACGAGAAAGATCAGGTCAAAATCATCGACTTTGGCATTGCGCTCAGCCGCAAAGCCAACCGCGTCACCTGGGGTCAAATGTCAAACCCGATGGGCACCCCGGACTATATGGCCCCCGAGCAAGTGATAGGTGAGCGCGGTGGGCCCGAGACGGACGTATATGCGTTGGGCATCATGTTTTATGAAATGCTCGCGGGTTACACCCCATTCGTAGCCGACAACCCGATGGCGACGTTGTATCAGCATTTGACCCACGATGTTGCGTCGCTCAACGAAGTGCGCGAGGATGTGCCTGAGTGGTTGGCTGCCATCGTCGCCAAGTCGATTCGCCGTCGCAAAGAAGAGCGGTTTCACGACGCGCAGGCGTTGTTGGAAGCACTAGAAAACCCGGAGTCGGTCGACGTATCGATCCTGACTCAACCCGATCCGCCTTTAAGCGCGCCGATTGGGGTAAAGACAAGTATTTGGGCGCATCCCTGGATCTTGTTTGTGATTGCAGCCCTCACTGCCGCGGTGGTTGTGCTCGTTGCAATACTGTTTTTGAGCAGGTAAAGTGCGAAAAGAAAACCCGCGCCTTGTATAAGCGCGGGTTCTTCTATCATCATCTGGAGCTGTCCCACACACGGATCAGGTCAAGGGTTTGGTGACCAACACCGCCTCGCCCCGCCGGCGGGTGTTGACAACGAAGAAGACCGCCCCCAAGACGAGCCAAAGGATCGTGAACCCAATGGCCATAAAGGATGCCGCGCCCGTGTCGCCGCCACCGAGAATACCAAGATAAAAGACCGCGACCAGCATTACGACGTTTGTCAGCACACCCAAGAATGGGACCAGACCATGCTTGACGTTGTGAAATTTGGGTGTCTCCAGAAATGCGACGAATGCCAGGAGGTTTGTAAACCCATACAGTAGGAACGTGCCGATGTTCGAGATGAGCGTAACGGCAAACAGATTGCGCAATGACAGCACACCGAATGCGCCAATGACGGCCGAAACGATGCCCATGATGAGCACACCATAGTGTGGTGTCGCAAACTTACCGTGGAGCAGGCCCATGATAGCCGGCACTTCCTTGTCACGACCGATGGCATAGGTCATACGCACACCTGTGTTCATGCAGGAAAGGATGGAGCCGACAACGGCGATGACGACCGTCGCGGCTACGATGACGGTGACGATCAACGCGACTGAATCACTCGCGCCGAACAGTGACTTCATGATGTTGGTGACCATATCACCCATCGGTGAGCCGGACAGCGCGGCGGCATCAAGCCCAGTCACGGCGGCCCCGGTGGCTGACGTGCCGGTGTAGCCTGTATTTACCCAGGCATTCATGGCAAAGTATTCGAACAGATACAAGATCAGCCCCTGGATGACGAGCGACAGGAGAATCCCACGCGAGACATATTTCGGGTTAAGCGCTTCTGCGCCCAAGGCCGTCGCTGATTCAAACCCCACCAACAGGAAGATGGCGATGGTGGATTGGAAGAAGACATGGCTGAGATTGTGAGGCGTGACAATGCTCAAGACACTTTGATGCACGAAGGTGACGTGACTCGGATTAATGACACGGTAGGCAATCGCAGCGATGGCTACGACGATCAGACTGACGATTTGGATAACGTTGATCATGATCGCAGTCGTCGTCGAGGTGCTGATACCACGAAAGGCTACAAACGCGATGGCGGCTGCAATCACAAGCGAGATCCCAACTTGCACTTCTGGCCCGAGGGTGATACCGAATGCACCGAAGATGTATACCGCCAGTGTCGCTACCGTCGCAACCAGAACGCCGGGGTAAACCCAGTAATAGAGGTGAGAAATCCAGCCCACCACAAATTTCATAATGCGCGCCCACCGGTGCATAGACGCGGATTCTTTGTCCAGAAAGGCCCGCTCCGCAAAGTAATACGATGAGCCGGTGCCCGCATGGGGATATAACTCGGCCAGAAAGGAGTATGAAAGGGCGGTCAGGAATGCGATGATGAGCGCAAAGACCAAGCCAGGCCACATGTCCAGCGCCGTCGAAGCGCCCTTTGGATCAACCTGTGCCGCCTGAATCTGGAATGTAATCCACAAGAATGCGCCCGGAGCAATCAGGGCCATCGCGTTGGCAGTAACGCCTGTAAGCGTTAATGATTTCTTAAAACCAGAATCACCAGTTGTAGTCACGAGATATCTCCTTGGTCTGCAAAAAAAATGCTCCCGCGACACACTTCTGCGTCACGGGAGCATCACAGCTCCTCACCTGCCCCAAATCTTATCATAGCGGCAGGCCGCTTGTAAATAAAGTCTTTTGACGACAGGCCCAGAGAGCGCCATAAGGCGTGCGCGGGATACGCCGCCCAGATGAAGGGACTGGAGTGGGTGACCCAGTATGACGATGCCGGGGTTGGCTTGCGTTTGCTCGGGCTTCGGTTTGGATCCACGCCAGCGCACACCCACCTCACCGAGCACCCGCGCGCCGTCAAGGCTCACCAGTATCCAGTGTGTGCGGGCCAGCACTAAGTTCGACACGATTCAGATTAGGGACACGTATGACCCAACGACGTCCCCTGCCAAGACGTGCCCTAACATCAGGGTGTGCACTCAAGTTTTATATACGCTTGTGCGCCACTGACATGCGTGCAAATGCGATGGTCAGGGTGAGGACACACCGCACACACCCGGCAACGCAGGGCAGATTCATGTAGCGTCTTACAGTGGTGCTGCCGCTAAGCGCTCTCTGCCTTTAATCCGGCTGGGTCCTTCAGCACGAACCACACCAGCACGCTCCCGATGATCAAAATAATCGCGTTGATGACAAATGGCCCCGAACGGTGAACGTCATAGAGCACACCCATGACGAGCGGCCCAAATACTTGCCCCAAGCTCTGCGCCAGCGTATACAGGCCAAAGCCAATGCCGCGCTGTTTGCCGCCCGTCATATCAGCCACCAGCGCTTGCTCAGCTGGCACGGCCGCAGCGTAGCAGGCGGCCTCGATCGTCGCAAAGGCCGCTAGCGCGACGATGGCCAGGGTGTGATTGGGGAAGATGAAGGTGAGGAAGGGGATGGTGAGCGAAAACAGCCCGCTCATGGTTAGGCCAATCACCATCGGGGGTTTGCGCCCCACCCGGTCGGCCACGACGCCCAGCCGGGACGGCAAGAAAGCCCAGATGAGCGCCGCCGGCACATACGCCAGCGCAATCCAGATCAGGTTGTCGGTCAGGTGATCGCGGATGAAAGAGAGGATAAAAGGCGCCAGGCCATAGGACGACGCTGAAGTGAGGGCGACAATGGCCATGAGCACATACAGTTGGCGATTTATCTTGCGCTGCGGCTCTTTGGCGGCTTCCTTGATCGCTAAGTGACGCGTCTCGGGCACCCTCCGGAGCACATAACCAAACGCCACCATGCCGAATATGGCATATAGCAAAAATATGATCGACCAAGCCGTGTCGGTGATGTGCAAGTTGCCATACGGATCGAACCCGAACACCAACAGCACCGGCACGGCAACGAGCGCGCCGATCAGGCCGCCACGGTATTGCGCTTCCTCCGTCGAGCCGAAGCTAGAACCACGGCCGACTTGGCGAGCCAGGTCAGCCGTCATCGTATATGACGACAGCAGCATCGTGCCCAAGGCGAAGCCTTGCACGGTGCGCGCCAGCAGCAACATAACGACTGCATACGTCTTGTCGGTGTGGAGCGCGATGCCGAAGATCGTCGTATTAATCTCGCGTGAAACGGTAAACAGCAGCATCGCCAGCAGCATGACGCCTACGCCAAGGCACAGAAATTGCTTGCGTCCAAACCGGTCGATGCCTTTGCCGATGATCGGACGGGCAATGGCCATCATGAAGGCCGGGATGGCGAACAGCAAGCCTTTCTCGAGACCGCTTGCGCCAAAGTTACCCGAGTAAATGGGCAAGGCCAGGATAAGAAAGGTGGTGGCAAGGGAGGCCAGTCGAATAACCCGCTGTAAATGATGCAACTGCTGACCGGCTTCAACGGGTTGGCCGGGAACGTCTAACGGCTCGTGTGCGATCGATGCTAACGACAGCTCCTCCGTCACGTTCTCAACCGTATGCTGCATGGAAGCGGCATTGTAACCGCAGGACAATCATTCCTATAATCTCTCAGGTGCAGCCAAGACATACCGATCTATATGCCCGGGAGACGCCCTTAGCCGCGCCGTCGCGGCCCTTGCCACACCCAAGACCGGTGCGATAGTTATGCACATACACATGTTTCGGCCATTAGCACACATTCTAAGTAAGTGCGTAGCCGTATTTCAAGCCACACTGATCGCAGATGAAAGCCAGAAAGCCCACAGCCAAACGCAAGCCGTCCAAAAACCGACCCCGAGTAGGCCGGTTTTGATGGGCGTGATGGGTGTGATGCGCTTGGCGGTGATCATGGCGCTCGTCGCGTCAGTGACCGGCTGCCGCAACCTGTCACCGCGGCCAGTAAAACCCATCGTCAGCGTTGTCACGCCAGCCGATGGCGCCCGTTATGACACGGGTGAGACGATTCATTTTACGGTCGCGGCTGCAGCCAGCGCTAACGTCAAGCGTATCGAGTTGAGTATCAATGGCAACGTCGTCGTGACGGAAGTCAATCCAACGCCGTCGCCTACGTTCTCATCCCGCATCAGTTACACGCCGCGGTTTGAAGGCCGGATCGTCTTTAGCGTCGTCGCAGTTGATACCGCTGGCACAAGCAGCGAACCGTTTGCATTGTCAATTGTCTATGGTGTCGAGCCCACACCCGAACCCACCGCCACCCTTGAACCCATCTTCCCCGCTGGCCCCGTGACGGATGCAAATGGCTGTAAGCTCTCTGCATCGTTTCTACAGGATGTCAACGTGCCGGACGGGACAATGATCCGGGCTGGCGCCTTATTCACCAAGACATGGCGGCTAAAAAACACCAGCAGTTGCGACTGGGGTGAGGGCTTTTCCATCGCCTATCTGTCGGACACGCCCATGAGCGTCGCCGACAACGCACCGGTGCGGCCGACACCGAGCAACGCCAATGTGGACATCGACGTGCGTCTGACCGCTCCCTCTTCGCCTGGCATCTACACCAGCACGTGGCGGCTGAAAGACCCGGCCGGTGAGTGGTTTGGCAACCGGATCTTCGTTGTGATTCACGTGCCGTAATTCGCGTGCCGTGATCCGCACCGGCCGGTAGCACTGGATATTTTGGGTAGCCTTCTGGGCACGAGCGCCCGGGCTGATACGGGCAACGGCAACAGCCGGCAGTCATCAGTCGCCTCTCATCTCGCATCCGGGCGGCGCATCCTCCCTATAATGCCTTTATGACAGTCGCCACACCGTCCGCTCCGCCGGCTTCGGCCAACCAAGTTACGCCCGAAAGGTTCTCTGAGGTGGCACAAAAGATCGAACAGCAAGTGTCGAGCGTCATCGTAGGCCAACAAGACATCATCCGCCATACACTGGTCGCAATCATCAGTGGCAGCCATGTGTTGCTTGAAGGTGTGCCGGGGCTCGGCAAGACAAGCCTGGTGCGCGCCTTTGCTGACACACTTGACTTGCGCTTCGCGCGTATCCAGTTCACACCCGACTTGATGCCAGCCGACATCGTCGGCACGGATATTTTGGAAGAACAAGAAAATGGCAAACGCGCCTTTCGCTTTCAAGCCGGGCCGGTGTTTGCAAACTTAGTTCTGGCCGACGAGATCAACCGCGCCACGCCCAAGACTCAAAGCGCCCTGCTTGAAGCGATGCAGGAGCGCACCGTCAGCGTGCTTGGCCGGACATATTCGGCCAGTAAACCCTTCTTTGTGCTGGCGACGCAAAACCCGATCGAGATGGAGGGCACATATCCATTGCCCGAAGCCCAGCTCGACCGATTTATGTTCAAGCTGAACGTCTTGTTTCCAAAGACCGATGAACTCACGTCCATCATCGAGAACACGACTGGCAACAAGAGTTTACGCGCGACAAAAGTGACGGATGGCAATACGCTCATCGCGCTCGGCCAATTCGCCCGTGGTGTGCCCGCCGCCTCCCATGTCACGCGCTTTGCAGCGGCGCTGATCAGCGCGACACACCCTGACGGCGACGGCGCGAGCGACTTGATCAAGAAGTATGTCCGCTATGGTGCTAGCCCACGTGGTGCGCAGTCCTTGTTACTCGGCGGACGCATACTCGCCCTGCTCAATGGCCGCTTCAATGTCGCCATCGACGATCTAAAGGCGCTTGCGCCGGCTGCGCTTCGACACCGCATCCTGCTCAACTTCGAAGGTCAGGCCGAAGGCGTCAAGCTCGATGATGTGATCACCGATGTAGCCTCTCGGGTGAAGGTCGCAGCCTAAATGCACGATTGATCGGGGTGACGTGCCGGGCACCAAGTTCGGGGTCACGTTGATCTGCAGATTGGCCAAGATTCTGGTTGAGCTAGGCCAATAAGGGCGGGCAGTGTTCCCTGCGGAATACGCGCAGATCTTTGCACTTCTAGCACCATCGCGTGGGTATGTATTGATGCACAGATTCAAAATAACGAAGCGGCGCTGATCGAGCCGTTATGACTATGGCCCAGTTTCCCCTTGACGCACACGCTGATGTATCACCAGCGCTACCCTCGCTCTATGACCTGACCCACGAGCAGCTCGTGACGCAGTTGTCCGAGTGGGGTGAGCCAGCATTCCGCTCGCGCCAGATTTGGCACTGGCTGTATCAGCGGCTTGTGGCTGATATCGACCAGATGACCGATTTGTCCAAGCCCTTGCGCGCCAAGCTCAAGTCACACTACGCCCTATCGCGGCTGAGCGTCGTCGCCGACCAGCACAGCTCCGACGGTTGGACGCGCAAATGGTTGTTCCGCCTTCCCGACGGCAGCGAGGTTGAGACCGTGTTGATGGAGTATGACGGTCTCAGGCGCACGGCTTGCATTTCATCCCAGGCCGGCTGTGCCATGAACTGCTCGTTCTGCGCCACGGGTCAGATGGGTTTTCTGCGCAATCTGCGCGCTGGTGAGATCATCGAGCAGGTCGTGTGGGTAGCGCGGGCGCTACAAAAGCCCGGTGACCAGCGTCCACCGGCCAAGGCGACACCCAGGAGCGATCAGCCACAGCTAGCGCATGAGACAACCCGCCTTAGCAACGTCGTCCTCATGGGCATGGGCGAGCCGTTTGCGAATTACACGAGCGTCATGGAAGCGGTGTGGCGCATGATTGAGCCTGAGGCGGACGGCGGTTTTGGGCTTGGGGCGCGTCGGATCACCGTGTCTACGGTTGGCCTCGTGCCGGGCATCCGACAGTTTACGGAAGAGGGCACGCAGGTGAATTTGGCTGTGTCGCTGCATGCCGCGACCGACGCGCTCCGCGATCAGCTCGTGCCGATCAACAAAAAATACCCGTTGGAAGAGGTCGTGCACGCCACACACGATTACATTGCCAAAACCCACCGGCGCGTGAGTTATGAATGGGCGTTGATCGATGGCGTGAATGATTCAATCGAGCAAGCCGAGGCACTGGCCAGACTGGTGCGCGAGACCAATCCAAAGCGCGGCACTAATCTGGTTCATGTCAACATGATCCCGCTCAACCCAACCGGCGGGTATCGGGGGCGGGCGTCTGCGGCCGAGCGGCGCCAGCTCTTCCGCGACTGCCTTGACCGGGCCGGTGTGCCCAATACCTTGCGTGTCCGGCGCGGCATCGACATCGCCGCAGGCTGCGGGCAGTTGAAGGCGGAACAAGCTTCCGGCCAGGTGTTAGATCAGGCCGGGGCGCAGACTCTCGATGGTCCCTGGCCCAGCCCCCCGAAAGGTAGCTTAGGGCCACTTACGGCCGCTTAGGGTGGCTTAAGGCCACTTTCGAACGGCCATTACGTTACGGGCTGTGGTCCGCGCCAAAGCGCGCGCCAGTGCAAGCGCCAGCCGGTGAGGGACCGGGGAGCGCGGTGTGGGAATACGATTTCAGAGATGTCATTCTCAAGCGTTCGGGCCGGAAAAAGCGAGAAGTCCTGTCAAAGCAGGACTTCCGAATACGCACGGTGTTGCCA
>Ga0075021_10000994_pt1 | contig 14586 bp, 8 predicted proteins | sample ColStrG_CSR_2012_FD_72749 | JGI IMG/M metagenome (GOLD analysis project Ga0075021, IMG submission 72749) | Freshwater sediment microbial communities in response to fracking from Pennsylvania, USA - Cold Stream Run_MetaG_CSR_2012 | ecosystem: Environmental > Aquatic > Freshwater > Creek >...
GAGGCGGAGGACGTGGGGGCGGCGGTGGCGGGGCTGGCCGGGATGCTCGGGGTGGAGCCGGGAGCCGCCCCCCGCCAGCCAGCCGGCCGTCCCGGCCTGCCCACCGGCCCGCTGACCGCGCAGAGCGTCTGCCAGGTGCTCGGCGCCCTCCTGCCGGAGGGCGCCATCGTGTCCGACGAAGGGAACACCTCGGGGTTGTTCGCCCCCGGCGCCACCGGCGGCGCTCCGCCCCATGACTGGCTCTGCCTGACCGGCGGGGCCATCGGCCAGGGCCTGCCGGTGGCCGTGGGGGCGGCGGTGGCCGCGCCTGATCGGCGGGTGGTGGCCCTCGAGGCCGACGGGAGTGCGCTCTACACGCTGCAGTCGTGGTGGACCATGGCGCGCGAGGGCCTGGATGTGACCACCATCCTCCTCAACAACCACTCGTACGCCGTGCTCAACATGGAGCTCGACCGGGTGGGGGCGGACTCCGCCGGCCCCCGGGCGCGGGACATGCTCGACCTCGGGAGACCGTCCATCGACTTCGTCCACCTGGCCCAGGGTCTCGGTCTGCAGGCGACCCGGGCCGAGACCAGTGAGGAATTCGCCGACCAGCTGGCGAGCGCGCTGGCCTCACCCGGTCCGAACGTGGTGGAAGCGGTCATCCCCTCGTTACTGTGACCCGCTGATCGCCACGGTCGGACCGGTCCCGGGCGCTCAGCACCCGGTGGCGCCGATGGCGGCCAACGGCCGCAGGGACCAGGCCGAAGCCGACTCTTCGTCGAGGAGGTCGTCGGTGTGGCGGAGCCGCGCGCCCAACTCCACGAGCAGCTTGTGCGCAAACGACGGCGCCGATCCCTGTAGGGACCAGAACTCGACCCGGGAGATCACCAGGACACACATCTCGGTGGCGGCCACCACCGTCGCCGTCCGCTGGCCGTGGTCGAGCAGGGCCAGTTCACCGAAGAAGGATCCCGGGCCGAAATCGGCGAGCCACCAACCGTGTCGAGAGGCGGTGGCCGTCCCTTCCACCACGATGAAGAACTCCTGGCCCGGCGTGTCCTCTGCGATCAGGACGGTACCCCGTGGCATTCTCATCATCGTCGTCAACGACCGGACGTGCCGGAGTTGTTCCTTGTTGCAGCCCGAAAACAATCTCATACTCCGCAATACTGCGATTCGCTCGTCTGTGCGCCCACCAAAATCACGCATGATCCATTGTCCTTTCGCTGACTCGGGGTCTCTGTTGTGAGATCCGCTTCGTACCATGATGCGCCCCCGCTTCCCGCCTGTCAGTCTCGATGGTGACAGAACCCGAAGGTTTCGCTCCCCGGACGTCGAGGGCACCTGGAGATATGGAGCCGCTCCGGACCTCGGGGGGTGAGGTCCGGAGCGGCCTGCCGGTTCCCGCCGCGAATTCGTGCCTGAGTTTGATGCGACCGATGCATCCCGCCACCTCGGGCCACGTACACGCCGGTGATCCGTCGACAGCGGTCGGTGCACCGCATTGCCGAGTCAGCCGTCCTCCGGTGGCAGAGCCCACGGATGTTGTCCATGCTCTCCGCCCAATCAGACTCGGCCATTCCAGAGCCCTCCTGATCCCGGTGTCCGCTCCCGATGTGGGATTACTGACAACCCTCAGTGTGGCCCTGCGGCGGGGATCTGTCTGTCACGGTGGAGACAGAACCGGCAATTTGGTCAGGATCTGCGGGGTGGTCCTGGTTATCAGAAGGCGACGACCCGGGTGAGAGCCTCGCGGTCGATCACCCGGAGACTCCGCGACCCCATGGCGATCCAACCTTGCCGCTGGAAGTCACGCAGACACGCGTTCACCCGCTGACGACTGGCGCCGATGTTGGCGGCGAGGTCGGACTGGGTGACCACCTGCTCGATCGGCGGTGGATCCCCGACGGCGCGCTGGAGCAGGTACTTGGCCACGCGCTGTTTGAGGTCGAGAAAGACCAGGTCGGTGGCGACGCCGGTGATCCGGCGCACCATGTCTGACAACCGCTGGAGCAGGGCGATGGCCAGAGCCGGGCGCTCGGAGATCAGGTCGATGATCACCGAGCCGGCCAGAATGAGCACCACGCTCTCTTCCGTGGCCATGACGGTGGCCGAGCGGGGACCGCTGGACAAGACGCCGAGCTCGCCGATGGTCTCGCCGGCGGCAACGGTGCTCAGGATGAATTCGGCACCGTCATTCGAGTACTTCACGACCTTCATCCGCCCCGACACGAGGACGAGCACCGAGTCGGAGAAGTCGCCCTCGCAGAAGAGCACCTGCCCCTTTTCGATCCGACGGCGCAGGCTCCGTTCGGCCAGGTATCGGCGGTCCCTCTCCGCCAGAACGCCGAGGACCGCCGCCCCCGCGAAGGGGTCGTCCTCGAGGCTCGCCAGTGCGGTCGCCTTCACGGAAGGGTCACCCTCGACCCGGAAGGGACCGGCTCCTCCCCGGCATCGCCCGGGCCGGCCTTCGAGCTGTGCGTCCCGACACTGGTCCCACTCATCGTCAACCCTCGCTCACATCGCGAAAAGCTCCGCCGTCCGAGAACTCTAGCCAACCTGGAGCCCGATGACACCCCCACTTGTCATTCTGGCCGGGCCACCAGGTCGGACCGGCCCGGATCGCTTAGGATTGACCGAGTACCGGGCGGGCCCGGGTGCGGGGAGTGTCTTTCCGGCGGGTCTGCTGACGGGACGAGCGGGTGCCGCTCCCGGGGGCAGAGGCCTCAGAAACAGCCGGGAGGGATCGGAGGGAACACCATGGCGGATTCTTCCCCTGAGACGGACTGGAATGTGGAGGTCACCCCGGGCGACCCCCGCGGCTACACCCGCTCGGCGGGGGCACAGGCCCGGTTCTCCGCCGCCGCCGCCACCCTGTTGGAGAAGGACGGCTGGCCGAACCCGCAGGGGGTCAACGAGCTGCGGGCCGATCTCGCCCTGGAAGGTGGGGGGGTCAAGGGAATCGGGTTGGTCGGTGCCGTCCTCGTCCTGGCCGAGGCCGGCTACACCTTCCGGGGAGTGGCGGGGACCAGCGCCGGGGCCATCGCCGCGTCATTGGTTGCCGCCCTCAGTCGCCGTGGCCCGGACATGACCGAGCTCAGATCGCACATGGACTCCCTCGACTTCGGGGAATTTCAGCCACCCGGTCTGCGGAACCTGGGGCAAGGCGGTGCCGGCGGACTGTCGGCTGCCGTGCTGGCCCTGGCCGAGCTCACCTCGAAGACGGGGCTGGACTCGGGCGACGCCCTCGGGCGGTGGCTGGACCCCATCCTGGACGGACTCGGGGTGCGAACCTTCGCCGACCTGCGCCTGGACGAAGCCCAGGATCCGGGCATGAGCCTCGAGGCCGATCACCAGTTCCGGCTGGTGGTCCACACTGCCGACATCACCCGGAGGCAATTGGTCCGCCTCCCCTGGGACTTCCCCCTCTACGGCCATCCCCCTGATGGGGAGTCGGTGGTGGAGGCGGTGCGCGCCTCCATGTCGATCCCCTTCTACTTCAAGCCCTACACCTTCGAGTCCGAGCGGGCGACGGTCGACATTCCCACCCCGGACGGAGACACCACGGAGGTGACATACGAGGCGGGACGGGAGACATGGGTGGACGGGGGCATGCTCCGGAACTTCCCCATCAACGCCTTCGACCGCATCGACGGCCGGCCGCCACGGTGGCCGACCATCGGGATCAAGCTGTCCGGCCTGCAAACGCACCATCCCCCGTCCAAGGCCTGCAGCTCGTCGACGGGGGTAGGCGTCCACTGCTTGGAGACGATGATGAGCGAATGGGACGAGTACAGCATCGACGAGACGACCGCGGCGCGGACGATCTTCGTGGACACCTTCGGCATCAAGGCCATCGACTTCGGGCTCACGCCGAGTCAGAAGAGCCAGCTGTTGGCCAGCGGCATCAGGGCGGCCACCCAGTTCGTGATCGAGATGGGGGAAGCCGGTCGCGTGCCGCGAACGGCGGCGGAGGCCCAGGAGCTGGTCAGCCGCCGGCGAGCCGGGGCGCGGCTCGACGCCGACCACCGTCCGGTGGTCCCGGCCGCCTCCGGTGCGTCGGGCACCTGCTCCCTGTGCGGTGCTCCCTTCGGCACGCTGACACGCGGGAGGAGGGGGCACGCTCCGCCGGATGCCGTCGCGGTAGCCCGGGCCCACGATTGGCTCGGCGGCCGTCCACCCACCGCCCACCGGGCGGTGGTACATGGCGGGCGGGCCGGGCTGTCCTGACGTCGGACGCCCAGGGACGGGAACCCGCCGCCACCTGGGCCGCCACCGCCCACCGGCCCGGCTCGGCCGGGACTGGCTATCCGGGTGGCGCCGACAGGGCGAAGCGTGGAGCCGGAGTCATGGCCGCCAACTCGGCGGCATCCTCGGCGGTGAGGGGCGTCGAGAAGAAGTAGCCCTGCGCGGTCTCCGCTCCGATCTCGCGCAGTATGGCTACCTGCTCGACGGTCTCGACTGCTTCGGCCACGGTGCAGATACCGAGGGAACGGCACAGGGTGACGATCGTCTCCGCCGTGGCCCGACTCTGCCCGTCGGGGTCGGCAAGGCCGGCTGTGAGCGATGCGTCGATTTTCACCGTGCTGACCACGCAGCCCCGCAGGTTCTCCAGTACGGACCAGTCCTCCCCGACATCGTCGACGGTGAGCTGGATGCCCAGACGGGTCATCATGTGCAGGTCTTCGGCCGCCAGGTCGTCGGCCACCGAGGTCTCGGTCACTTCGACGGTGAGTCGATCGGGACTGAGACCCGATTGCTCGAGCGCGGCGGCGGCCGCCATGGCCGCCTCGCCCCGGTGCAGTTGGAAGACCGAGCAGTTCACCGCCAGCTGGAGGTCCGACGGCCACCGGGCGGCCTGCGCGCAGGCCTCGGAGAGTACCCACGCATTCAACTCGTTCATGTGTCCGTGGGACTCGGCCCACGGAATGAGCGTGGAAGGAGGGATGTCGCGACCGCTCGAGTCGCGCCACCGCAGGAGCGCCTCGAAGCCGAGGAGGCGACCGGTGGCGAGGTCCACCGCCGGCTGGAAGACGAGGGTGGCGGCCCCATCCAGGCCCAGGTTCGGAGCCCGGGTGATCGTGGTCACCGCCGAGGGCGATTGCACGGGATTGGTCACACCTCTGATATCGGCAGGCCAGGCAACCGCCTTGAGGTGGAATGGGGCCGAAAGGCCCGATCCAGCCTCATCCAGCTTCCCTGGAGGCCCTCAAGGAAAGGGGGGCGGGTGCCGAAAGGTGGAGTATGGTACTGCGCCCATTCGCACGCCACCCCAAGGCGACGGGAGAAGAACGAACCGACCCCAAAGCGTCCGACCAGGTGGCGCAGCTCGTCTCGAACGACCCCCGCCCGGAGGATCGCCCAGCTGGCGGTGCCGGAGCGGATGAGGGGTCCCCGCATCAGACCGCATCCGTGGCCCTGCCGGACAATGCCGGGCCGGGGTGGTACCCCGACGAGGCCGACGCGGGACTGATGCGCTACTGGGACGGATTTCACCTGACCGGCCAGGTCATGCACGTCCATTCGCGTGCCGGCGACGCCGAAGTGAGCACTCCGGCCCCGGCACCTGTGAGTGCCGATGTCTCTTCACTCGATTCCTTCTCCCGGGTCGCCGAGCAGATGGCCACCGGCTCACGGTCCGCCGATGCGCCGGCACCCCCACCCCCAACGGGCCCCGGGCTGCGAGCAGGTGGGTCCCGAACCGCCGATCTGAGTGCCAGTGAACTGCTGGCACCGTTCCGGTCCCGGCCGGCTTCGGCCCGCGATGTCAAGCCAGCCGCCGGACGCAGCAGCCAGCGGTTCGGCCCTTCCGCGCCGTCCGATCCGCCGCCGGCGGCCGGCGCGGCGGCGCCGGCTGTCATGCCGGCTGTCGCGCCGGCTGTCGCCGTGGCCCCGACGCCGCCGGCAGCCACTCCGGCAGCCACTCCGGCAGCCACTCCGTCGGCCACTCCGCCCTCCCGCCAGCCTGCTCCTCCTCCGACGAAACGATCGGACGGCGACGATGAAACCTGGACCGCCCTGCGCCGGTTCGGAGAGACGAAACCAGAACCGAAGGCAGAGACAGAACCAGAGCCAGAACCAGAACCGAAGGCGGAAACGCGAGCTGCACCGAAGGCGGAGCCGGATGCGGAAGCGAAGGCCGACACCGCACCATCCGTGGAAGAGGAGCTGGAAGTAAGAGCGGGCACGGGGGCAGGGGTGGAACCCGAGGCCGGAGACAACGTGGAAGTGGCACCGAACCCAGAGGGGAAATCAACAATGGACGCGAGAACACCCGGTGATGCCGTGGTTGTCACATCCTTCAAAGGCAACGACCGTCTCAATGGCAACGATCTTCGCCATCAAGGTGAGATGCCTCCTACGACGAGGTCGAAGAGTGCAAGGAGTCAGGTGCCGGCGGAAGAGGCCACCAGCTGGGCTGAGCAGACCGAGAGGGCGGTCACGAAGGCCAAGGCCCTGGGGACGCCCGAAGCCTGGCAGGAGGTGGCCCGGGTTGCCGCCGTCGTAGCCGAGGTTGCCCAGACCATGCAGGCGGCGGCCGACGCCACACAATTGGCGGGGCAGACGGCCAAGGAGGCCGAGGACGCTGCCGAGCGGGCCCAGGCTGCGGCCCGCAAAGCATCTGACGCCCGCCAATCGGCTGAGCGGACGGCCAAGGCGGCTCAGGAAGCCGCCGAGGCGGCCAAGGCAGCGGAACGGGCGGCAGCCGATGCCAAGGAGACGGCCGAGCAGTCAGCCAAGGAGGCTCCGAAGCTGGCAGAGGAGGCAAGGCTCGCAGCTCAGGCGGCAGCCGGCGCGGGACGGAAGGCGCAAGGCCTGGAGGAGATCGTCGCCAGGGCCTCCAATGCCAACACGCCTGAGTCCTGGAGTGAGGCGCTCAGACTGTCCGCCAAGCCGGGGGTCACATCCGCTCAGGGTTGATCATCGTCAGTCCTGCTGGGTCCTTCTCGCTCCGGCGGCGCCCACCGGCGGCGCCCTCCGGCGGCGCCCACCGGCGGCGCCCTCCGGCGGCGCTCAGTCCAAGGCTCGGACCGCCGCCGCCCGCCGCTCGACGTTCCCGTAGCCATTGATCCTTGCCGCCTCACGGGCCGCGGACAGATGGACCCGCCCCCGCTCGGCATCGCCGGGTCCGCTGCGCTCGACGAGCATCCTCCCCAGCAACAGGTCCGTGCGGGCCCGGGAGAATCTTGCGCCTGTCCGCTCCCCCAGCCGGGCGGACTCGGCGAAGAGCGACTCGGCCCGGTCGTAGCGGCCAAGCACAGAGGCGAGGGCACCGAGGTACATCGCCACCGGCTCCAACGGCATCAGACCGTTGAATCCGACCTGATGCTGGTAGGGAGCGAGCAGGTCGAACAAGAGGGCCGCGGCCCTGGTGTGATGCAGCTCGATGGCAACCTGGGCGTAGGCAGTGATTGCTTCGAGCCACCCGATGCCCATCATCAGCGAGTCGAATCCGTCCGACGACGCCGCATCGAGGAGCGCGAGAGCTTCGACTTCTCGCCCCGAGTCCAGACAGGCAAGTGCCAGGGCACCTTTGTAGCCGGCCATCCCGGTTTCGGCGGCGACCGACTCGATGATCGACACCAGCTCCTCCAACCGGCCCTGCTGATGGCGCACGATGACCATCTGGGAGCCGTAGAACGAGAGGGCGTCGGGTTGGCCGCACTCGGTGCCGATCGCCAGAGCCTGATCCGACAGGGCCTCCGCTCGTCGGGGGTCACCGGCCGCGAGAGCCTCGGCCGCCTCGTGGAAGGTGGTGATCCACATCAGGATCGGCTGTCGGAGCCTCCCGCTCAGCGACCGCATGACGTCCAGGCACCGGGCTGGAGCTTCAGGGTCGCCGCAACCCACGGCGCTTATCCGCCGATAGACCGCGGCAAAGTACAGGTGGTAGGGATCCCCCAGGGTCTCGGCCAGGCCGAGGGCCTCGGTCGAGTCGGCGACCCGCTCGTCGAGGGTCAGTGGCGCCTCGAGGGGCTGGGCCACGAGATTGAGGACGCGGACGATGGTGGACGGGTCGCCGATCCGGCGGGCCATCTCCTTGGCCCGGTCGGCCAGGACCCGTCTCTCTTCGAGGGGCCTGCCGTGGGTCAACTCGTTGCACAGGGTGGCCAGAAGCAGGGCCCGCTCGTTGGTGTCATCCGGGGGCATGGCGTCGAGGACGGCCTCGAGCACCCCTACCCTCTCGGTGTCGACGATGCCCAATGAGCTGAACAGGCCACGGTTGTTCCCCAGGGCGGCAGCCACCTGCCGGTCGGTCGCCCCCAGGGTCTGCGCCCGGACGGACGCGTCGATCAGGGTCTCGCGGAAGGCGGGCACTCCGGCCTGACGCTGGGCGTATCCCAGGCCGATGAGGAGGTCGACGTCGAGGAGCGGTTCGGGCTCACGCTCCTGCCCGAGCAGCTGGAGTGCCTGGGAGAAGAAGTGGACCGCCTCGTCGGGGGCCAATGCCGCCAGGGCCGCGTCGGCCGCTCGACGTGAATAGGCGATGGCCTTGGTCACGTCGACGGGCTGGGTGGCGCTGAACCAGTGGTGGGCGAGCTCACCGATGCGCACACCGGGGCGGTCCCCGTAGATGGCCTCCAGGGCTTCACCCACCCTCCGGTGCGCACGGGCCCGGCGGGTCGACCCCAGGTCCTCATACAGGGTCCGCCGGATGAGGGCATGGGCGAATCGGTACTGCCCGGGGGCGTCCGGCTTCTCACGCACGAGGGCGACGGCGGCCGCCGCGTCGAGGGCGTCGAGCACATCATCTTCCGATGTGGCGGTGGAGCGGCACAGCACGTCGAGGTCGAAGTCCTGTCCGATGACTGCAGCCTGGGACAAGACCCGCTGAGCCTCTTGGCTCAAGCGCCCGACCCGGCTCCCGACCACTACGCGCACACTCTCGGGGAGCGTCGTGCTGTCGAGAGAGGCAACGGCCACCCATCGCCCGGTTGCGTCCTGGTAGATGGCTCCGGTCTCGGACAGGTGCCGCAGGACCTCGCTCACGAAGAACGGATTTCCGTCGGTCTCGCGGTGGACGGCATGGGCGAGGCTCACCCCGGAGTCGTCCAGCGCATGGCCGGCGGCGGACTCCATGAGTGACACAACGCCGGCGTCGTCGAGCCCGGCGAGCTCGATGCGGGTGACGCCTCGGTGCTGGTGCAGAGCGCCCAAGGTATCGAGGAGCGCGTGGGAGTAGGACAACTCGTTGTCGCGGTAGGTGCCCAGCACGAGGACCCGCATGGGTGACTCGGTGGCAATCAGATGGCGCAACAGCAGCAAGCTGCCCTTGTCGGCCCATTGCAGGTCGTCGAGGACGAGGATGACCGGCTTGAGTTGCGCTGCCGTAGCCAAAAGGTCGACGACCGCTCCGAACAGCAGGTAGCGCTCCGTGTCGGCGTCGGTGGCCGTCGGGGCCGGAAGGTCCGGCAGCCTGCTGGCCAGGGCCGGGACCAGCCGGGCGAGCTCGGACCCGTGGGCATCCACATGGGCGACGAGTTGGGCCTCGGGAACGTGGGTGACGAAGTGGCCCAGCACCTCGGCGAAGAGCCGGTACGGAGTCGTGAGGTCCTCCTCGCCGTGGCCGAAGAGGACATAGGACCCGTGGTCGTAGGCGGTGCGGACCGCTTCGGCCACCAGGGTCGTCTTGCCCACACCGGCTTCGCCCGAGACCAGCAGCACCTCGTGTCCCTCGCCCCCGGTCACCCGCTTGACAGCGGCCGCCACCACCTCGAGGTCGAGCTCCCGACCGACCACTCCCAGTGACGGGCGCCCGGTCAGACGGCCGGGCAAGGGCACGGCGTTGGCCGCCGAACGCGCCAGCGGCTCCCAGACCACCTCCACGGTGTCGACCGGCCCCGGAAGGCCCTTGAGGACCAGTGGTCCGAGTCCGTTCACTGGGTGGCGGCTGCGTCGCCCGGCCATCGCCGGCACCACGTCCGCCGCCAGTATCTGGCCGCCCTGGCAGGCAGCGCAGAGGCGGGACGCCTCGACGACCGGATCCCCGAAATAGTCGGCGTCCTCCCGGGTGACTTCACCTCCGCTCAGTCCAACCCGCAGGCCCAACGAATGGTCCCGGTCCCGGTTGTCGAGGTCGACGGACTGCTGCATGGCGACTCCGCAGGCCAGAGCGGCCGACGCCGCGGAGAAGACCACCATCAGGCCGTCACCCAGGTTCTTCACCTCGGTGCCGCCGGCTTCCGCAATGGCCTGGCGAAGCATCGAGAAGTGCCCCCGGCGGATGTCGTCCGACGCCTCGGGGGACACCCGGTGCGAGAGTTCCGTCGAACCCACGACGTCCGTGAACAGCACCGCCACGTTCTCGGTGGTCACCGAAGAGCCGATTCCGCCTGGCACGGCCCCTAGCGTAGGTCTCCGGGTGATGGGCCGCACCCGGGATGCGACCGGGCGCCTGGACGACGAGACCTGGACGGCGACGGCGACCTATCCGGCTTCGACGTGGCGGAGGGCGACGACGAGGGGCAGCTCGGAGGAGAGTGCCTCCAGGGGCTCGACCCTGATCCCTGTCGGGGTGGGCGCCCAGGCCAGGGGTCGCCCGTCCAGCGTCGCCACCTCGGTCATCGGCGTCGCCCGCACCTCGGACAGGGTCAACGAGCGGGTCGCCACCGGATCCTTTCCCCGATCGGGCCCCAGCAGCCGGAGGAACGCAAAGACAGTGGTGTCCCGGGTCGTATAGCGGATCTCGACGCCACCTTCGGCCACCCCCTGGGGATGGACCCAGGGACGGGTGGCGAACAGCGCATCCCCGGATGTGTCGGTGAACCGGGCGAGCCACTCGAGGCGGCGGAGCTGAGGCTCGGCGATCGTCGCATCCTCGCCCCGGGGCCCGACGTTGAGCAGCAGGTTGCCGCCCTTGGCGGCGATGTCGGCCAGTGACCACACCAGGTCCCGTCGGGAGATGAAGTCATCCTCGGTCGACTCCCGGTTGTGCCCGAAGCCCTTGTCCATGCCCCGGACGCACTCCCACGGGGTCGGCTGCACGCCGTCGAACACCGCATACTCCGGGGTGCGGACATCGAACAGCGGAGGCCGGGGCGGCACCAGTCCCCGCTTGGCCACCGCGCTCCGGGCCGAGTACAAGTCGAGCATCCGGCGGCCGGGGGGTGACTTGGCCAGTTCCCACAGCGGCGACCACGGCATGAACCGGTCGTTGACCACGCCGTCAGGCACCGTGTCGTAGTAGCCGGCCAGCAGGCCGGCGAGCTGTTGCAGGCTGCCCGGCCATGAGATGTCGTTCCAGAGGACGCTGGGGCGGTACCGGCCGATGAGCTCGCGCAGGTGGGCCTCGGCGTAGGCGACATACCCGCCCCGGGGCTGGGCCGCCGGCAGGTCGCCGAACGATCCGATGGGGCGGTCGTTGAAGGTCCAGTCGAGGCCGCCGGAGTAGTAGAGGCCGAAGCGGAGGCCGCGGGCCCGGACCGCCTCGGCCAGCTCACCGACCACGTCCCGCCTCGAGTGGAATCCGGGCCGGTTGGGGTTGGGCACGTCGGTGGGCCACAGGCAGTAGCCATCATGGTGCTTGGCCACCAGGACGACGTAGCGGGCCCCGGTGGCGGCGAAGCCGGCCGCCCATCCGTCGGGGTCCCATCCGGCCAGGCCGGCCTCCCACTCCGGGATGAAGGAGTCATAGCTCCGGCCCGGATAGTGCCCGGCGTGGAACCGGGCGGCGGGGCTGTCAGGGAACCGGAGCGAGTTCTGGTACCACTCGGCGTAGGGGGACCACGCCATGGCCCCGGGATCCCGTCGGGCCAGCAGGTCGCCGATCTCGCTGTCCACCGGGGCGAAGGCCGGGACCGAGGCGGGGGTCCAGTGGACGAAGATGCCGAGCTTGGCATCGGTCCACCAGGCCGGGACCCGGTGGCGGCGGACCGCCTTGACGTCGGCCCGGGAGCCCACGGCGGAGGGAGGCGGCCGCTCAGCCGTGGGTGGCGGTCGGCGAGGGGTAGTTCGGCACCTGCTCGCTGGCCGGCGGCGTGGTGTAGATGGCCACCGCCCCCGCCTTCTGGAACGCCCTGGTCGTCTCCGTGGGCCACTGGCCCGGCAGGTAGCGGGTGCCGCCGCCGACGTACTCGTAGAGGCCCCGGCCCTGGCGCCCGAGTTCGTCGGGGCCGGAGATCGACGGGTTCCACCACACCTCGGTGGCGTCATCGACGCCGCCGAAGTCGGTCTGGGGCCAGATGCCGTGGTTGCCCCAGGAGAGCGACGGCTGGGTGATGGCCCGCTGGGTGGGAAGCCCGGCGAAGGTGGCGGTCTTGAAGTTCTGCGCGGTCAGGTCGGGGCCCACCCCCTGGATCACCGGATAGAAGAGCGCCGGGTCCACCACCGAGGTGGCGGCGGCGGTGAGATCGGGGGGATCCTGCCCGAAGTACCACTTGTAGAGGGAGATGGCCCCGGTCACACCGGTGCGGGCCGCACCGAAGGACACCCCGAAGGCGTGGGCCCACTGCCGCTGGTCATAGGTGCGGCCGAAGGCGGCCGTGTCGGTGAGCACCGAGCCCGAGACGACCCACTCGGGGAAGTAGCCCTGGCTGGTGGCCGCCCGGGTGAGCGCCTGCGGGGCGATGGGATCTCCGGAGAAGATCACCGAGGTCACCCCGGCGTCCTTCAGCTTGGCGATGAGGGCCGGCGCGCTGGTCTGGAGGTCGACCGGCGAGGCATAGGTCACGTACTGGGCCACGTCGATGCCGGCGGCCGACAGCTTCTGCCTCCAGTCGGTCAGCAACTGCGCCGAATTGGCGTCGTTGACCAGGTCGACGAGCCCGAACTTCCGCTTGTGGGTGGTGAAGTCGCTCTCGCCGGCGAAGGAGGCGTCCCGGCCGGCCACCTGCTTCTTCAGGAACTCGGCCACATGGGTGATCGACTGCTCGGGCAGGATGTTGAGCGCCCACACATAGGGCGCGCGCTGCTGGAAGTAGCTGCTGGTGTCCCCGGAGCCGCAGTCGATGCACAGCGTGCTGCGGGCGGCCAGCTCGTCGGCGAAGGCGGTGGTGAGGATGGGCCCGCCCCAGACCGCGAACGGCTTGATGTTGGTGGCGATGGTGACGGCGTCAGCCCTGGCCGCCACCGGATCGTCCGACGCCCCGGTGGCCGTGTAGGGGACCATCTCCACGGTCCGTCCGTACGTCTCGAAGTAGTGGTTGTAGAACGACACCCAATTCTGCATGGTGTCGACGGTCTGCTGGTTGGTGGCCGTGTCCTTGATGGCCGAGGTGATGTAGTTGAGGATCGGATCGGTCTGCTCGGCCTGATAGAAGACGACCTTGATGGTGGTCGGCGTCACCCCCTGGGAGGTCGTCCCCCCGTTGTCGCCGGTGAAGGGGGCGTAGCACGCCCCGGCGAAGAAACTCGGGTACTTGAGCTTGCCGGTGGAGGTGTCACAGCGGTCGCCCCAGTTGATCGAGTCGACCTTTCCCTCCTGCTTGGCCTGGGTGAAGGAGACGACCCCGGATGGCGCACCGGCCGGAGCTGCCGAGGTGGTGGTCGGCGACGCGCTGGTGGACGGCGACTTCGACGACCGGGTGGCGAGCACCACCGCCACCACCACCACCGCCACCACCACGATGGCGATCAGCGGACCGAACCGCTTGAGGAACCCGGCCCTGGCTGGTGGTGGTGGTATCGATGACATCGGCTCATCCCCCGGTTGGCTGATCGGAACTGTACCTACTCGGCACCTACTCGACCGTCTCGAGTCCGGAGGGCCGGTCGGTGGCCGCCGCAGGGCGCCACGAACCCGGCGGCTCCGAAGCCGAGGCCCCCGATCGGGTGATGGCTGCGTCGGTCACACCCAGGTACGACGCCACCACCAGCGGGTCCTCCAGCACCCGGTGGGGAGGGCCCTCGGCCACACACCGACCCTGATCGAGCGCCACCATCCGGTCGGCCACACCGGTCAGCAGCGGAATGTCGTGTTCGATGACCACAAGGCTGGCCCCGAGGGTGTCGCGGATCTGCAGCAGCAGGGGCCCGAGGGCCTCCGACTCGCGCTGGGCGATCCCGCTCGAGGGCTCGTCGAGGAGGACCACCGAGGGGCGGTGGGCCACCACGCAGGCCAGGTCGACCACCCGCCGTGAGCCGGTCGACAGCTCCCGGATGAACTTGGAGCGGAATGCCTCCAGGTTGAGCATCTCGATGAGCTCGTCCGCCAGCAGCCGCACTTTGTGCTCGGAGTCGACCCAGGCCGGGAGATGGAGGGCGGCGTTGAAGGGGTCGGTGACGTCCACCCACCGGTCGAGGGCGACGGCGATGGTGTCCTCGACGGTGAGGTCCGGAAAGAGCCGGGCGTCCTGGAAGGAACGGCCCAGTCCGAGCCGGGCCCGACGATCCGGACCGGACCCGGTGACATCCCGGCCCCCGACCATCACCGTGCCGGCGTCGCTGCGGGTGAATCCGGAGATCAGGTCGAACAGCGTCGTCTTGCCGGCCCCGTTCGGCCCGATGATGCCGACGACCTCACCGGGGGCCACGGTGAGCGAGACCCCGTCCACGGCGGTGATGCCGCCGAACCGGACCGCCAGCCCGGACGCCTCGAGCGTGGGAGCGGCGGCCGTGGTGTTGCTCGGCGGGGTCGGGCCCGGCCCGGTCCGCCCGCCCCGACCC
>Ga0075021_10000997_pt1 | contig 14581 bp, 11 predicted proteins | sample ColStrG_CSR_2012_FD_72749 | JGI IMG/M metagenome (GOLD analysis project Ga0075021, IMG submission 72749) | Freshwater sediment microbial communities in response to fracking from Pennsylvania, USA - Cold Stream Run_MetaG_CSR_2012 | ecosystem: Environmental > Aquatic > Freshwater > Creek >...
TGGCGGTGACCGTCGCCGGCCTGTGCTCGGTGGCCGCCCAGATCCTGGTTCCGTTCGCAGCGTCGCTGGCCGACGACCGGGAGCGGGGCCGGGTGGTGGGCGCGGTGATGAGCGGCCTGCTGCTCGGCATCCTCCTGGCCCGTACCTTCTCGGGCCTGATCGCCCAGGCGGCGGGATGGCGCACCGTCTACGTGGTGGCCGGCGGGGTGGTGCTCGTCCTCTCGGCCCTGCTCAACCGCCGGCTGCCCGGGGAGGACCGTCGGCGGTCGATGGTGTACTCGGAGTTGCTCGGTTCCGTCGTCCACCTCATGCGCACCGAGCCTCTGCTCCGGCTGCGCTCGGCCATCGGCGGCCTGGCCTTCGCCACCTTCAACGTGATCTGGACCAGCCTGGCCTTTCTCCTGGTCGCACCGCCCTATCACTACGGCGAGGCGGTCATCGGCCTGTTCGGGCTGCTCGGGGCGGCCGGGGCCCTGGCGGCGTCGTTCAGCGGGCGCCTCGCCGACCGGGGCCTCGAGCGATGGGTCACGGGCGGGTCACTGCTGATCATCGTGGGCTCGATCGGGCTGTTGGCCGTGGGCGCCCACCAGCTGTGGGCGCTCATCGCCGGGATCGTGGTGGGCGACCTGGGCATCCAGGCGGTCCACATCCAGAACCAGCAGCTGATCTTCGGTATCGATCCCTCGGCACGCTCACGGCTCAACACCGGGTACATGGTCACCTACTTCATCGGCGGGGCCGTCGGATCGGCCACCACCGGCCTCGCCTACGCCGCCGACGGCTGGCCGGGCGTCATCGTGCTCGGGGCCTGCTACTCCGGCCTGGGCCTGGCGCTGTGGCTCGCCAGCCAGGCAGGCCTCATCCGCCACCGAACCGAAGGCCGACCCACCGCCCGCTCGACCCGTTCCCCGTCTGCGGCCTGAACAGGTCAAACTGATGGGGATGCGCAAGATCAGCGGGATCGACCGGGTCATCGGCAGCCTGCTCCTGGCGCTTCTGCTCGGGCTCCTGGGCCTGGCGCTCAACAATCGCTCGGAGCAGGCCCGCTCCGCTCCGTCGTCCGTCGCCTCTCACGCCTCGGCGTCCACGTCGGGGACGGGTCCGGCTGCAGGCTCCACGGCGACGGCTCCCCCGGCGACGAGGGCGCCGACTGGGTCCACGTCCTCGCCCACCTCCTCAACCTCGGCCCCGGCTCCGGTGCCGGTGGCCGATTCCGTCTCGGCGGTCGGGGATTCGATCATGTTGGACATCCAGCCCGACCTGCAGGCAATCGTGCCCGGGGCCCGGGTCGACGGACTGGTCAGCCGGCAATTCGAGACGGGCATCGGGGTGGTCCAGGCCGAGCGGGCGGCCGGCACCCTGGGCTCGGTCCTGGTGGTCGAGCTCGGCACCAACGGCTCGGTGACCTCGTCGGACTTCGACGCCATGATGCAGGCGGCGGCCGGAGTCAGACGGGTCGTCTTCGTCAACATCAACGTTCCCCGGTCGTGGACCGCGCCGGACAACGCCGTGCTGGCCGCGGGCGTCGCCCGCTACCCGGGCGTGGCCGTTCTGGCCGACTGGAACGCGCTGTCCTCCGTCCACCCCGAGTGGTTCACCCCGGATCAGGTGCACCTCCAGCCGGCGGGCGCCCAGGCCCTCGCCGGGCTGGTGGCCGAGTACGCCTGACTGTCCTCACGAGGACCCGCCCGTCAGCCCGGGTCCGGGTCCAACTCGGACAGCAGCTGGGTGTAGCGTGCCGACTTCTCCTCCAGCGACCGCATCATCGCCGCCAGGTGCCGCTGGCGACCGGCCACCACCCCGCGCAGCTTCTCGTTGATGCCCGATGCCTCGAGGAGGATCTCCTTGCGGCGGACCGCCTCCGCCCCCGCCTGGTACTCGCGGCGCAGCCCGGCGAGGGCGTCCTCGCCCACCAGGATGTCCCGGATCTCCCCCAGGTCGAGCCCGAGGAGCGACTGCAGCTCGCGGATGTGCACGATCCGGTCGAGATCGTCCTCGCTGTAGCGACGGGCCCCGCCACTCGAATGGCCGGTGGGGGCCAGCAGCCCGATCTCCTCGTACCACCGGAGGGTCCGGGGCGAGACCCCGGCCCGCTCCGCCGCCTCGCCGATCGGTAGCAGCTGCGGCTGGCCGGTCACGTCGTCCATTTTGCCACTCATACCTCCACCACATCCGGGAGGGCGGCCTCGAGGCCGTCGATCGGCGCTGTGGAGTGGCCGTCCACGAACGTCTCGTGGCGCAGCGCCTCGCCCACCTCTTCGGGGGCCGGCCGGCAGTCGCCGGCCCACCAGCTGAAGGCCGCGGCCAGCCCGCAGAGCACCGCCGAAGCGGCGAAAGCGATCTCGAGGCCACTGTGGAACGGGCCGGAGATCAGCGACGGGAAGAACGACTTGCCGGTGATCACGTTGGCCTGAGCCGTTCCCACCTGGTGAAGGACGTGGGGGCCGAGCAGCTGGCGCATGGGGTTGACGCCGAGGAAGGCGGCAAAGAGGGTGGCGACGGCCGGAAGGCCGGCAACCTTGCCCGCGGTGGCCGCCGGCACCCCGTGGGAGGCCAGGCCGTGGCTCATGGCGCTCGGCAGGCCTGACGACAGACCCACGATCATCAGTGAGAAGAAGATCCCGATGGACAGGACGAAGCCCGAGTTCATCGACGTCGCCCGCATGCCCGACGCCGCCCCCCGGTCCCCGGCGGGGACGCTGTTCATCAACGTCGTGGTGTTCGGAGCGGAGAACATCCCCACCCCGAGCCCGTTCACCAGGATCAGCAGGGCGAAGACCGGATAGGGGAAGTCCACCGGCAGAGCCAGGAGCAGGATGAAGGCGGCAGAGGCGGCCACCATGCCCAGGGTCGAGAACCACCGCTGCCCGTGGCGGTCGGAGAGCTTGCCCGAGATCGGGCCGGAGGCGAGGAACCCGATCGACATCGGCACCAGGTAGATCCCGGCCCACAGCGGCGTCGACTCGAAGGAGTAGCCGTGTAGGGGAAGCCAGATCCCCTGGAGCCAGAGGATCAACATGAATTGGAGGCCGCCGCGGCCCATGCTGGCCAGCAGCGACGCCACTGTGGCGCCGAGGAACGATCGGATCCGGAACAGCTCGATGTGGAACATCGGATCGACGACCCTCGACTCGACGAACACGAACAACGACAACAGGGCGACCCCTCCCAGCAGCTCGGCGTCGACCCACGGGCTCAGCCAGCCCATGGAGTGGCCGCCGTAGGGCTGCAGCCCGTAGGTCAGCCCCACCATCACCAGCACCAGGCCGCAGGCAAAAGTCAGGTTCCCCAGGTAGTCGATGCGGGCAGCGCGGCGGACGCCGGTGTCATGCAGCTTGAGATAGGCCCACACGGTGCCGAACAGGCCGAACGGCACGCTGACCAGGAACACGAGACGCCAGTTGATGTCGGCCAGCAGGCCGCCGAGGACGAGACCGATGAACGTGGCCGCCACCGCGGCCATGATGTTGAATCCGATGGCGAAACCCCGCTTCTCGGGCGGGAAGGCGTCGGTGAGTATGGCGGTGGAGTTGGCCATGAGGAGGGCTCCGCCCACACCCTGGACCACCCGGAGCCCGATGAGCGTGGTGGCCCCGACCGACCCCGAGAACGGCATGGCGGCCAGCGCGATCGAGGCCACCGTGAAAATGGCGAAGCCGGCGTTGTACATGCGGACCCGGCCGAAGATGTCGCCGATCCGTCCGAGGGTGACCACCAGCACGGCGGTGACCACCATGTAGCCCTGGAGCAGCCACAGGAGATACCCGATGTTGGACGGCTGGAGGGGGTCGAGATGGATGCCGCGGAAGATGGCCGGCAGGGAGATGATCACGATCGACTGGTTGATCCCGGCGATGAAGACACCCAGGGTCGTGTTGGAGAGCACGATCCACCGGGTGCGCCCGGCGGCGGCCTCCTCGGCTCCTGTTGCGGCCGTCGCTGTGAAGCTCACTCACACAGTTTACGTCAACGTATGATTTGGCGGACCACCGTCCGGCCACGACCAGGTCGCACATGTGCTACGCAGGGGCCATGCCTCGTTTCGAACCCTTCGCCGGGCTCCGGTACGACGTCGGCCGGGTCGATCTGTCCATGGTGATCGCCCCTCCCTACGACGTGATCAGCCCGCCGGAACGGGCCGAGCTGGCGGCCCGCCACAGCGCCAACGCGGTCCGGGTCGAGCTGCCCGAGCCCGATCACCGCGCCGGTCTCGACCGCTACGCCAACGCCGCCGGGCAGCTGGAGCGGTGGCAGGAGGAGGGCGTCCTGGTCCGGGACCCGGCTCCGGCGCTCTACGCCTACCGGATGACGACTCCCGACGGTCGCGCCACCAACGGGGTGATCGGCGCCCTCGGCATCGACGACGACAGCGCGGTTGGGATACTCCCCCACGAGCTCACCCTGCCCAAGCCGAAGAGCGACCGGCTCGACCTGCTGAGGGCGACCCAGGCCAACCTCTCGCCCATCTGGGGGCTCTCCTTGAGCCCCGGGCTGAGCAAGACGTTCGTGATCCATGACCCGCCTGACGGGATGGCCGTCGATGCCGACCAGATCCGGCACGAGCTGTGGGTGATCGACGATCCGGAGGTCATCGGCGCCGTCGTCGACGCCGTCGGAGCGTCACCGGTGGTCGTCGCCGACGGGCACCACCGCTATGAGACCGCCCGCGCCTACCGACGTGCCCTGGCCGAGGGTGAGAGTGCTCCGACCGAGGAGGGGGCTCGGGGAGCGGGACTGGTGATGGCCCTCATCGTGGAGCTCACCGAGGAGCAACTCGACGTCGGCCCGATACACCGCGCCCTGTCCGGGCTGCCCGACGGCTTCGATCTGGTCGACGCCTTCTCGTCGTGGTTCGACGTGACCCGGGCCGGAGACTTCGACGCCCGCACCACCAGTGCCCTCGGGGAGACCGGGACCCTGGCCCTGGTCATGCCGTCCGGCGCCTGGCTGCTCTCGCCCAAGGACGGGACCTCCGAGGCGGCCGGATCCGAGCTGGACTCGGCCATGGTCGCCCTGGTCATCGCCGAACTCCCCGACCACGAGCTGGAGTTCGTCAACAGCTGGCAGGGGGGCATGGACGCGGTGACCTCCGACCAGGCCCAGGCCGTGGTCCTCCTCCGACCCGTGACGGTGGGCCAGATCGCCGAGTGGGCCCACGCCGGCCGCCGGATGCCGCCCAAGAGCACCTACTTCCATCCCAAGCCCCGGACCGGAATGGTCTTCCGGACCCTCGGCGTCGGGTCGTAGGCGGGGATCGAGGGGCTCTCGGAGACGGGCGGGTGTCCCGCTCGCGCTGTCCCACTCGCGCTGTCCAGCACCCCGTCGGGCACCGCGGTCCCCGCACGGCGGCCGCAAATGTGCCTGGCGGCCGGACACATCCGTTCACAGGAGCCATCCGGTGAAGCCACGAACAACGTCCTGAGCGGTCCCACGGTATCGCCCGGCGCGCGGCGCAGGCCCAGATTGCAAAGAGGCTTGTCCGCCGCACCGAACAGAGGGAATACCCACACCCCGCCATCATCAAATTAACACTCAGCGGGCGCTTGCATCAAGGCCCCTGTCGGTGCGCAGAATCTCCGGTCCGGACCAGAACCGCGGAAGAAGGGCAAGGGGATGCGCATGACCGATCATTCGGTGGTCATCGCCGGAGGAGGGCCGACGGGCCTGATGTTGGCGGGTGAGTTGACTCTGGCGGGGATTGATGTCGCCATCGTCGAACGGCGCGCCAGCCAGGAGTTCGACGGATCGCGCTCCCGCGGTCTGCATTCGCGCACCATCGAGGTGCTCGATCAGCGCGGCATCGCCGATCGGTTCCTCGCTGAGGGTCAGGCGATGCAGGTCCAGGCGTTCGCCGGGATCCCGTTGGACATCAGCGACTTCCCCACCCGCCACAACTACGGGCTGGCGCTGGGGCAGAGCCACTTCGAACGCATCCTGGCCGCCTGGGTCGGCGAACTGGGGGCGCCGATCGCTCGCCGACGTGAGGTGACGGGCTTCGTGCAGGATGACACCGGTGTCGACGTCGAGCTGTCCGAAGGTCGGTCACTACGGGCGGACTACCTCGTCGGGTGCGACGGGGGACGAAGTGTGATCCGAAAGGTGGCCGGCATCGAGTTCCCCGGATGGGATCCGACCATCAGCTGGCTGATCGCCGAAGTCGAGATGGACGAGGAGCCGGAGATCGGACTGCGCGGGGGTGGTGGCATCGGCCCGGCGGACGGCGGGCGGATAGGGGTCGTGCTGGCCGAACAGCACCTCGAACACATCGGCGAGCCCACCCTGCGGGATGTCAGCGAGGCACTCATCGCCGTCGATGGGACAGACTACGGGGTCCACAGCCCTACGTGGATCTCCCGCTTCACCGACATGACCCGGCAGGCGGCCGCCTACCGCAAGGGACGTGTGCTGCTGGCGGGCGACGCCGCACACGTGCATCCCCCGCAAGGTGGGCAGGGGCTCAACACCGGTGTGCAGGATGCCGTGAACCTCGGATGGAAGCTGGCCCAGGTGGTCACCGGGACGTCATCCGAGGGCCTCCTGGACACCTACCACACCGAGCGTCACCCGGTCGGTGCCCGCGTGCTGCACAACACATTGGCGCAGATGCCGCTCAGGACCACCGACGTGCGTACCGACGCATTGCGCGACACCTTGACCGAGCTGCTGAGCATGGACGAGCCCCGCCAGCGCTTCGCCGCCATGATGTCCGGGCTGGACATCCGCTACGACCTCGGCGAGGGCCACCCACTGCTCGGACGCCGCGTGCCCGATCTGGACGTGCGGGCCGCCGACGGCCCGCGGCGGGTCTTCACGCTGCTGCACGAGGCCAAGCCGGTGCTGCTCGACCTCGGTCGGCCGGGTGGCATCGACATCACTCCATGGGCTGACCGGGTCCAGTTGATCGATGCCGAATATGTCGGCCCGTGGGAACTTCCGGTGATTGGCCGCGTCGCCGCTCCCAGTGCTGTGTTGATCCGGCCCGACGGATACGTCGCCTGGGTGGGGAATGGTACCGATACGGGATTGCGTGACGCCCTGACCGCCTGGTTCGGGACACCGTGATGGGACCAGCGATGCCCCGACGCGATGTCCCGGCAGTTTCGTCAGACCGGCTGATGATGGCGATCGGACGACCACCATGTCCCTGAGGCGGGGTTGGGGGTAGGACACAGCCCATCCTGGGCGGGAATGACTTTTGTCCCCCGGCGCCCTACAGTCTGCTGGCATGCGCGCTGCGGTCGATCTCAAAATTGACGCGCCACCGGACAAGGTCTGGGGGCTCGTCAGTGATATCACCAAGATGGGCGAGTACAGCCCTGAGGTGGTCGAGGCCGAGTGGATCGATGGTGCCACCGGTCCGACCGTCGGCGCCAGGTATCGGGGCCATGTGAGAAGGAACGAGAACTGGCCCGTTCTCTACTGGACCACCTGCAAGGTCACCGAATGCGTGCCCGGACAGGTGTTCGAGTTCGTGGTGGTGATGGGCGATCGGCCGGTGAACACGTGGCGCTACGAGTTTCGCGCCACGGATGACGGAGGAACTGAGGTCACCGAGTCCTTCGACCTCGGCGACAACCTCTTCACCAAGATCTGGCACCCGCTCGGCGGGTTCCTGCGGGAGCGTCGCAACCAGCGGGACATGCTCCGCACACTCGAACGGGTCAAAACAGTCGCGGAACTCCCCCGCCGGCAACCCGGAACCTGAGAACCTGAGAGCCTGAGGGCGCCGGCAACGCCGCCTACAACCCGTCGATGTGGTAAGCCGCCCGGTCCCACCCGGCCAGGCACGGATCAGTCCGGGTCAGTCCCGGGTCAGTCCCGGGGCTCCCCTACCGGCACGCCAGCCGTGTCGGCCAGGGCGAGGACGGTGCGCCAGTTGCGGGTGGTGGCGACCACGCCCAGGCGCCGTTCGAGAAAGGCGTTGTTCAACTTGGTCTCGCCGTAGCCGCCCGGGCAGTGGAGGAAGACGTCGGAGCCCACGACCTCGAACCGGTCGCTGCCGAACCGGCCGTCCAGGGCCACCAGCTCCTCCACCGCCCGCGGCTCGGGAAGCTGGGCCAAGAAGGTCACGTGCCGCGTTTTCGGATCGACGGCCGGGCGCGAAAAGGGCGTGCCCTCGACCGTCGTCTGCAGCTGCCGCCTGCTTCTCACCACCACCGGCACCTCGAGCCCGAGGTCGGCGGCGATCTGCTCCTCGATGGCCCGGCCCACCGCCTTCGGCGTGCCCGTCCCCGAGAAGACGACGTTCCCGCTCTGGAGGTAGGTGACGGCGTCCTCGAAACCCAGGGCCGACATCAGGGCCTTGAGGTCGGCCATCGGCAGCCGGTTCCGACCGGCGACGTTGATGCTCCGCAACATCGCCACGAAGATCGCCATCCCGTCGTCCCCGAACCGTCCGGTCCTCGGTCCCGGCTCGGGACCTACTCCACCGTCCAGGAGGATCCCGAGCGCAGCAGGGAACCGAGGTCTCCCTCGCCACGCTTGGCCGTCGCCTCCTCGATCTGCCGGGCCATCCCCGCCCCGTACTCCGGACGCTCGACGTCTCGGAAAACACCGATCGGCGTCGGCTCGTAGGGTCCCCGTGACAGCCGACTCAGCTGGAAGGCCAGGCCGGGATTGTCACGATGCTCGTCGTGGACGAGCAGTGCTGACTCCCCGACGTCGGCCACTTTGACCACTTCGACGGATCCGTCGCGATGGAGGACCACCCCGTGCTCGGCCTCGGGACCGAACCGGATGGGCTCGCCGTGGACCAGCGGTATGAGCATGTCCGACCGGTGCTCCTTGCCGGTGATCTGCTCGAATGCGCCGTCGTTGAAGACGTTGCAGTTCTGATAGATCTCGACGAACGAGGCGCCCCGGTGGGCGTGGGCTCGTCGGAAGGTCTCGATCATGTGCTTGCGATCCATGTCGTGGGTGCGGGCCACGAAGGACGCCTCCGCCCCGAGCGCCAGGCTGAGCGGGTTGAACGGCTGCTCGAGCGAGCCGAACGGTGTGGACTTGGTGACCTTGGCCACCTCGGACGTCGGCGAGTACTGGCCCTTGGTCAGTCCGTAGATCTGATTGTTGAACAGCAGGATGGTGATGTTGACATTGCGCCGCAGCGCGTGGATCAGATGGTTGCCCCCGATGGACAGCGAGTCACCGTCGCCGGTTACCACCCATACGTCCAGGTCGGGCCGCGTCGTGGCCAACCCGGTGGCGATGGCCGGCGCCCGCCCGTGGATGGAGTGCATGCCATAGGTGTTCATGTAGTACGGGAAGCGGGCCGCGCACCCGATGCCGGAGAGGAACACCGTGTGCTCCCGTCGAACACCGAGGTCGGGCATGAGCATCTGCACCGCGGAGAGGATGGAGTAGTCACCGCAGCCGGGACACCAGCGGACCTCCTGGTCCGAGGACCAGTCCTTACGGGTCGTCATCGGGACGGGTACGGGGGCTCCGTCGGCATGGGCCAGATCGGTCATCAGTCGGTCACCTCTCCGGTCGCGCCGCCTGTGCCGCCCGTGCCGTACCCTCCGGCACCGTTGGCGGTGGAAACCCCGTTGGCCAGGCCCGCTTCGGGGGTGGCTGCATCGATCTGTTGGAGGATGGCCGCTTCCATGGCCGCGGCCCGGAAGGGAATGCCCTGGACCTGGGTGAAAGAAACAGCGTCCACCAGGTACTCGGCCCGGAGCAGACGGCTGAGCTGGCCCAGATTGACCTCGGGCACCAGGACGCGGTCGTAGCGGCGGACCACGTCTCCGAGGTCGGCGGGGAACGGATTGAGGTGCACCAGATGGGCGTGGGCGACCCGGTGGCCCCTGGCCCTGACCCGCTGCACGCCGGCTGCGATGGCCCCGTAGGTCGAGCCCCAGCCGATGACCAGTACTTCGGAGCCGCCGTCGTCATCCACCTCGGTCGGGGGGATGTCATGGGCGATGCCGGCGATCTTGGCGGCCCGCAGCCGGGTCATCCGCTCGTGGTTCGGTCCGTCGTAGGCCACGTTGCCGGAGCCGTCGGCCTTCTCGAGCCCGCCGATGCGGTGCTCCAGGCCCGGCACTCCCGGGGGGGCCCACGGGCGGGCGAGCGTTTCCTCGTCCCGTATGTAGGGCCAGAAGACCGGGTGGCCGTCGGAGTCGGTGTGGTTCGTATGGGTGGCGAAGGCGGGTGCGATCACCGGCAGGTCATCCAGGTCGGGCAACCGCCAGGGCTCCGTACCGTTGGCCAGGTAGCCGTCAGAGAGCAGCATCACCGGCGTGCGGTACTTGACGGCCAGGCGCACCGCCTCGAGGGTCGCCTCGAAACAGTGGGACGGCGTCTTGGCCGCCACGATGGGGAGCGGCGCCTCGCCGTGGCGCCCGTACATGGCATGGAGCAGATCGGCCTGCTCGGTCTTGGTGGGCAGCCCGGTGGAGGGCCCTCCCCGCTGGATGTCGATGATCAACAGGGGGAGCTCGAGGCTGATGGCCAGGCCCATCGTCTCGGACTTGAGATCGATCCCCGGGCCCGAGGTCGTGGTGACCCCGAGGGCACCGCCGAACGCCGCACCCAGGGCGGCGCCGATCCCGGAGATCTCGTCTTCGGCCTGGAACGTCCTGACCCCGAACTGCTTGTGCTTCGACAGCTCGTGGAGGATGTCCGATGCGGGGGTGATCGGATAGGTGCCCAGGAAGAGGGGCAGTCCGCTCTGGGTGGAGGCGGCGATCAGGCCCCAGGCCGTGGCCGTGTTGCCGGTGATGTTCACGTACTCGCCCGGGCGAAGGGCCGCCGGCCTCACCTCGTACGCCGACTCGAACAGCTCGGCGGTCTCGCCGAAGTGGTACCCCGCCTTGAAGGCCCGGAGGTTGGCCTCCATCACCAGGGGCTTGCCCGCGTACTTGTCCTCGATCCAGCCGATGGTGGCCTCGATGGGCCGGGTGTAGAGCCAGCTGATCAGTCCGAGGGCGAAGAAGTTCTTGGACCGCTCGGCATCCCGCGGCTTCACCCCGGCATCCTTGGAGACCTCGGTGGTGATCGAGGTCATCGGGACCTCGTAGACGGTGTAGGCCGACAGGGAGCCGTCGCCCAGAGGGTCGGCGTCGTAGCCCGCCTTGGCCAGGTTGCGCTCCTCGAAGGCGTCCACGTTGACGATGACCGTGGCCCCGTTGGGAAGCGAGTCGATGTTGGCCTTGAGCGCGGCGGGGTTCATGGCCACCAGAACGTTGGGAGAGTCGCCCGGTGTCGAGATGTTGTGGTCGGAGATGTGCACCTGGAAGGCCGAGACCCCCGCCAGCGTTCCGGCCGGGGCCCGGATCTCGGCCGGGAAGTCGGGGAAGGTGGCCAGGTCATTCCCGAGGACGGCCGAGGTGGTGGTGAAGCGGTCGCCGGCGAGCTGCATACCGTCCCCGGAGTCCCCGGCGAACCGGATCACCACGCGATCGATCGAGTGGGGGGACTTCGGATCGGTGGTGGTGTCGGACACCATGCTCCTCTTCCTGCTCTACCGCGCTCAGTCGCCGGATGCGTGCTCGGCGCTGTCAGCTATTGCCGGTGTTCGCCCGGATGAACACCCAAGACTCCAGTTTGTTCTTACACCGCAGTCTACCGTCGGCCCCCTTCACCGTAGCGACACCCACGGGGCCGTTCGGGTGATCCCGGGCTGGAACACCCTGATCCCCGGCCCGATCGGGACGATTCCGGTCGATTCGGTCGTTTTCCGGCGGTTCCCGGCGATTCGGTCGTTTCCCGGCGGTTCCCGGCCGGGGTCGGTCAGGCGATCGTCACCGTCTCGTCGAGGTAGACGTCCTGTATGGCGTGGATGAGGGCGGCTCCCTCGGCGGTGGGCCGCTGAAAGGCCTTCCGGCCCACGATCAGACCCGCTCCCCCGGCTCGCTTGTTGATCACTGCGGTACGCACCGCCTGGGCCAGGTCGTCGGCCCCCTTGGACTCTCCGCCGGAGTTGATGAGGGGGATCCTGCCCGCGTAGCAGTTCACGACCTGCCAGCGGGTGAGGTCGATCGGATGGTCGGTGGTGAGGTCGCTGTAGACCAGGGGATCGGTCTTCCCGAACTTGAGGGCGTTGTAGCCACCGTTGTTCTCGGGCTGCTTCTGCTTGATGATGTCCGCCTCGATGGTCACCCCCAGGTGGTTCGCCTGACCGGTGAGGTCGGCCGAGAGGTGGTAGTCGGTCTCGCCCTGCTTGAAGGCTGCATTGCGCAGGTAGCACCACAGGACGGTGAACATTCCCAGCCGGTGGGCCTCGGCGAAGGCCTGCGACACCTCGACGATCTGACGGTCCGCCCCCTCCGAACCGAAGTAGATGGTGGCGCCGACGCCGACCGCCCCGAGGTCCGCCGCCTGGCCCACCCCGGCGAACATGACCTGATCGTAGGTGTTGGGGTAGTTGAGGAAATCATTGTGGTTGAGCTTCACGATGAAGGGGATCTTGTGCACGTAGCGGCGCGAGACGATGCCCAGGCCCCCGACCGTGGTGGCGATGGCGTTGCAGTCGGCGGCGATGGCCAGGTCGCACAGCTTGGCCGGGTCGAAGTAGGCGGGAAACTTGGCGAAGCTGGCCGCTCCCGAGTGCTCGATGCCCTGGTCGACCGGGAGAATGGACAGATAGCCGGTGCCGGCCAGCCGTCCGGTGCCGTAGAGCGTCCCCAGGTTGCGGAGCACCGTCGGGGACCGGTCGGACTCGATGAAGATCCGGTCGAGGTGCCCCGGGCCGGGAATGGAGAGTTGGTCCGCCTTGAAGGCGGTGGCCACGTGGTTGAGCAGCGAGTCCGCCTCATCGCCCAGAAGTTGTTCGAGATTCATGCTCGCAAAGCCTAACTGGAGCGGCGCGGCCTCTTCGGCGCCCGCCGGGCCCTGGCCGTCGGGCCGAGTGATTCGAGTCGATCGGCGACGTCGTAGGCGTCCTCGTCGACCGCCCTGATCCGCAAGAAGAGCTCGCGGGCCTTCGGGAGGTCGCCCGAACGCTCCATCAGGTCCCCGAGGACGTACCACTGGCGGAGGTGCCGCTCCGCGGGATTGCGGACGAGGCGGCCTGCTCCGGCCTCGACCAGCAGGGTGACCGCACCGGCGAGGTCGCCCTCGTCGGCCCGGGTGCCGGCCAACACCAATCGGCCCTCGGAGAGGACCTCGGGCTCGGGCGAGCCCTGTCGGAGCTCGGCGAAGAGGGCCTCCACCCGCTTGGGGCGGCCCAGCGCCCGGTGGCAGTCCATCCGGACCGGGTGCTGGTCGACCGAGCCGGTGAGGGCCGAGAACGCCTCGAGGTTGGGAAGGGCCGCCCTCCAGTAGCCCTGGTGGTACTGGCTGAGCCCCAGGAGCTCACGGGCCGACGGGGCGTTGGGCACGGCGTCGACCACCGTCTTCAGGATCCGGGAGGCGTCCCGGTACCGTTCGCGCTCGTAGGCCCCGATGCCGGCCGCCATCCGCTCGGTCATCCGCTCGCGGAGATGGTTCCAGTCCGGCCCGGCCGCCGAGGCCAGCTCGTTGGCGATGTCCGCCGGCAGTTCGGCTGGCGCCCGGACCGTCCGGTGGGCAGGCGGGCGCAACGGCTCCGCTCCGGTCCTCTTCCCCCGGCCGGGGGTGTCGGTGCGCACCCAGCGCTCGGGCACGTACTCGTCGCGCCTGGCCTGCCCCCGGCGGCGGCCGTCGGAGGTGTCTTCGTCTCCTCGGCGGGTGCCGGGCTCCTCCCGTACCGTGCTCGCGCCCCTCCGGGCGACACTGCCCCAGCCCTTTCGCACCACCGGCGAGCGGGATCGGTCTTCCCATTGGGACCCCGACCGGGGACCGTCGTCGGACCCGGCTGACCGGCCCGACCGGCCTGACCGGCCTGACCGGTCCGAACTGGACGACCTGGGCGACCTGGGCGATCCGTCGGCCGGTCCGCTCCTCGGTCCGGTTCCGGATCGGCGAGCCCCTCCAGGCTTGCCTCCCGCACCTCCGTAACGTGCGCCTGACGGAGTGCCCGACTCTGAGCGCCGGCCGGCCGGCCGGGGACCGTCCCCCCGGCCCGCGTCGCCGGTGCGGCCAGACCGGGCCTGAGGCTGGCTGGGCCCGTTCTTCGGTGCGGCCCGCCCCGCATCGGTCCGTCGAGCTCCCTTGCGTCCGGCGCCACTGCCCTTGCCCCTGCTGTCGCTGCCCCTGTTGCCGCCCGTGCTGCTGCCCCTGCTGCTGCTGCTTCCTCCGCCGGTAGCTGCTCGGGGGGATCCCCTCCCCGCGCCACCGGATCCTCGCGGGCGCGGCGGACCAGGGGGTTTGCTCGCTGCCATGTCCGCAAGCCTATCTTCAGGCCAGAACGGCTCCTGTTCGAGGACGCCTCGGATTTCGCGCTGTCCCGACCGATCTCTACAGTTCGTCGGCATGCCGCGTGGCCAGCACTTCTGCCCAGCCCCCACGCCCCGTTGCCCGCAGCCGCTCGAGGTAGGGGCCCAGATGCTTGCGGACGTGGAACGGTCCCCCCTCGTCTCGCACCGTGTCCAAGGGGTCGCCCATCCCGGTCCGAGCGAGCTGTTCGGCCGTCCAGTCGTCCAGCAAGCCCGACCCTGCCCGGGTCGTGGCTCCGTCCTCGTCTCGGATGTCGTCGGTCTCGTGGGGATCGCGGGCCACGTCG
>Ga0075021_10000998_pt1 | contig 14575 bp, 11 predicted proteins | sample ColStrG_CSR_2012_FD_72749 | JGI IMG/M metagenome (GOLD analysis project Ga0075021, IMG submission 72749) | Freshwater sediment microbial communities in response to fracking from Pennsylvania, USA - Cold Stream Run_MetaG_CSR_2012 | ecosystem: Environmental > Aquatic > Freshwater > Creek >...
GAATGGAGGTCCGATTGAGCGTTCCGTGGCCCGTACGCAGCGTGCTGGCGGGCACTGCCGGCACCGCGGCGATGACGCTCGCCTACGCAACCGAGCGGCAGCTGCGAAACCGGAGCCGACCGCTGGACTACGACGACTCGCTCGTTCCAGGACGGATCGTCGCCTCGATCATGCATCTGCCCCATGTCACCAACCGCGAGGCGAACGAGCTGGGGCTTGCACTGCGCTGGAGCTACGGATCGGCGTTCGGGATCTGGCACGGCCTGCTCCACCGCCGAGTCGCCGAGCCGTGGGCGAGCACGCTGTTCGGCGCGACGCTGCTGAGCGCCACCTTCTCCCTGTTCCCGTTGCTCGGGCGCACGCCGCCTCCGTGGCACTGGCCCCGCGACGTCATCGCGACGAGTGTCGGGACGCATGTCGCCTACGTGACCGCCGTCGCACTGGTCGACGACACCATTGGCCGCAGCGGCCGCACGCGTCGTCATCACGGGGCCGCTCGAGCGACAGACGGCCAGTTTCGCCGCCCGTAATCATCGGCGCGTATCGTTTGGGCCATGTTCTCACTGTTCTCAACCAAGACGACGATCGTCGACCGCGAATCCGCGCTCCCCGGTCGCCAAGCACCTATGCTGCTCTCGGACCGCCACGCGGTCCTCGGGACGCGGCTGCGCCCGCCGTTCCCCGACGGGCACGAGCGCGCGATCCTCGCGATGGGCTGCTTCTGGGGCGCCGAGCGGGTGTTCTGGAACCTTTCCGGCGTGTACACCACGGCCGTCGGGTACGCGGGCGGCTTCACGCCGAACCCCACCTACGAGGAGGTCTGCAGCGGCGCCACAGGCCACACCGAGGCGGTCCTGGTCGTGTTCGATACGGCCGAGATCTCGTATGCAGAGATCCTCCGGGCATTCTGGGAGAACCACGACCCGACCCAGGGGATGCGGCAGGGCAACGACGTGGGCACCCAATACCGCTCGGCGATCCTGTGGACCTCCGACTTCCAACGGGATACCGCGGAGTCCTCTCGCGTCGCGTATGCGCAGCGGCTGGCGGGCGCCGGCCACGGCGAGATCACCACGCAGATCGCCCCGGCCGGCGAGTTCTACTACGCCGAGGAATACCACCAGCAGTACCTGCACAAGGTCCCGGACGGCTACTGCGGCCTGGGCGGGACCGGCGTCAGCTGCCCGGTCGGGATCGCGACGGCCTGAGCCGCCTCGCCGCCCGGTCGGCATCGCGACCGCCAGAGCGCCGCGCCGCTCGGTCGGCGTCGCGTCGGCCAGAGCCGCCTCGCAAGGCGCGGTGGTCGGTCAGCGTTTGACGAACAGCAGCGCGCTGGAGGCGATGCAGCACGACCCACGGTAGGTGTGAGGCGCCCACCCGCCTGGGACCACCAACAGGTTCCGGTCGTGGGTGAGCAGCGCGCCGAGCTGGGCTGAGCGGCGCCGGACGAGCTGCGCCCAGGCGGGCAGCCATGGCCACCTGCCATCGGTCAGCGGACGGACGTAGAGCAGGTGCCCGCCGGCGGGCAGCGACGCCACAAGCGCGTCAAGCGTCCGTGCGGGGTTGGCGCGCAGCAGCCGGGTGTAGGCGTTGTCCCAGTTCATGTAGCTCGGGTGCGGATCGGGACCCAGCACAGTCGCGAACCGCAGGCCGGCGGGGAGGTAGTACCACGCCAGCGGCGTCTGCTCCGGCTGGCCCATCAGCACCACGTCGCCCGCTCGGAGCTGGGGCGCGAGCTCGCCCGAGACGTCCTTCATGTCGCTCTTGTACTTCGGGATGAACGACGCGGCGTTCGCCAGAAACGCACACGAGATCAGGACCACGGCCAGACCGACGATCCCCGAACGCGCGCACGAGAACGCGACCAGGATCATCAGCGGCGCGACCAGCGGCCCGAGATACCGGATCGCCCACGCCGGAACGAACAGCGACGCCATCAGCGCCAGCAACGCGGCGACCGACACGATCACAATCAGCGACAGGACCGCGGTCGCCTCGCGCGACCGGCGTCGTTCGCGAGCGAGCAACGGAACGCATCCCGCCAGCAGCGCGATCGCGAACAGAGCCGTGACCCGGTCCGATCCGACCAGCGCGCGCGGGAAGTTCGCGCCGAGCACGGGCGCGTAGTGCCACGGAGCGGTGGCGTTCGCCGCCTGATGGATCAGCGTCGGCAGCCACGGCACGTATGCGAGCAGCGCCAGCGCCAGCGACGCCGCGCCGGATCGCGCCACTGTCGCCCGGTCCTCTCCCCGCAGCCAGCAGACGACCAGAGCTGCCCCGCACGCCGCCGCGAACAGCAGGCACCACGGCTCTGCGTACAGCATCAGCGCCAGCGACGCGGCAAACCCCCAGGCGTAGCGTTGACGTCCAAAGACGAACGCGTGCACAAGGCTCGCAGTACAGACGAGCGCCAGCAACAGGACCAGCTCGTACATCCGAGCCTCGGCGGCGAACACCGTCAGCCATGCGTTGAACGACACGAGCGCTGCCGCCATGTAGCCCGCGCGGCGGCCGAACAGGCTCCATCCGGCCCACATCGCGACCGGGATGCTCGCCGCCCCCAGCACAAGCGACAGCGCGTGCACGGCGGCCTCCGAGGTGCCGAAGACCTGGATCCACAGGTGCAGGAGCACGTAGTAGAGCGGCGCGCCCCCGCCGGCGCGCAGAATGCCCGGGATCGCGCCCAGGGGATGCGAAGCGATCCCGACCGTGTTGGCCTCGTCCGACCACAGCTGACCACCGATCTCCCGGGTGCGGATGAACGTCGAGACCGTGATCAGCGCGACAAGCAGAACACCGCTCGTCAGCCACGCCGGCAGGCGCCGCAACCAGCCGGGTGCGGTGAAGTCGCTGATCGCCGGGAGCTGCCAGAGCGCCGGCAGTCCGCGTCCAATGGGTGGTTTTCGCTCGACGGTGGCCATCGTGTCGAGGGCCCATGCTGTCAGAAGCGGCTCAGCCCCCCGCCACAGCAGGCAGAATCGTGATCTCGTCGCCGTCACCAACCGGCGTGTCGAGCCCGTCCAGAAATCGGATGTCCTCACCGCCGACATAGACGTTGACGAACCGGCGCAGGCCCCCGTCCTGCGCGATCCGCTCTCGCAACTCGGAGTAGCGGTCGTACAGCGCCTCGAGCACCTCGCCGACCGTATCGCCGGGCACCTCGACGATCGCCTCGCCGCCGGTCGCGAGGCGCAGCTGTGTCGGGATCTTCACGATCGCCGTCATCGCCCCAGCCTCATGCCGCGACCGCCAGGCGCGCGCTCGCGCGCTCGAAGGCGCTCACCGTTGGATCGATCTCCCACGCCTCGAACGTGCCTCGCGCGCACTCGAGCGTCTTCAGTCCCTCGCCCGTGATCACCGCGACGACGCGCTCGCTGGAGTCGATGTCGCCGCGCCGAGCCAGCTTTGCGAGCACCGCGATCGTCACGCCCCCGGCGGTCTCCGTGAAGATCCCCGTGGTGCGGGCGAGCAGCTTGATTCCGTCACGGATCTCCTGTGCCGTGACGGCGTCGATCGAGCCGCCGGTGCGTCGCGCGAGGTCCAGCGCGTACGGGCCGTCGGCGGGATTTCCGATCGCCAGAGACTTGGCGATGGTGTCGGGCTTGACAGGCTTGCAGAAGTCCTGCCCGGACGCATATGCCTCGGCCACGGGCGCACAGCCACTGGCCTGCGCTCCGTTGAAGACCGGCATCGCGCCCGACAACATGCCGAGCGCGATCCACTCCTCGAAGCCGCGGGCGATCTTGGTGAACAGCGAGCCAGAGGCGATCGGGCAGAGCACCCGGTCGGGCAGCTCGAAATGCAGCTGCTCGGCGATCTCGAACGCGAGCGTCTTGGAGCCCTCGGCGTAGTACGGCCGCATGTTGATGTTGACGAACGCCCAGTCGCGCTCGCCCGCGAGCTCGGTGCAGAGACGGTTGACATCGTCGTAGCTTCCGCGTACGGCGACGAGATTGGTGCCGTACACGCCCGTCGCCAGCACCTTCTGCTCCTCCAGATCAGCCGGGATGAACACGTAGGACTCCAGGCCGGCCGCGGCCGAGTGCGCCGCCACCGCGTTCGCCAGGTTGCCCGTCGACGCGCATGCGATCGTCCGGAAGCCGAGCTCCTGGGCACAGGCCAGCGCCACCGACGCCACCCGGTCCTTGAACGAGTGCGTCGGGTTTGCGGCTTCGTTCTTGATCCACAGCTCTCCGATCCCCAACTGGTCCGCCAACCGGTCGGCTCGCACGAGCGGAGTCCAGCCGGTCGGCAGCGCCGAGCGCGCTGAGGACACGGGAAGGAAGTCGGCGTAGCGCCAGATCGAGTGTGGGCCGGCCTGGACCCTGCGACGCAACTCGTCGCAGTCAGCGTCCTCGCCGCGGGCGCCGTAGGCGACCTCCAACGGCCCGAAGCACTGCTCGCAGACGTAGCGTGCCTCGAGCGGATAACTGCTACTGCATTCTTTACACCGAAGCGCTTGTGGCGGCATATGAAAAAACCTCCGCCGGGTTTAGTGGTCGGAGGTCCTGAAAACCGCCCCATCCACATCTCCCAGGCTGTTCGTTGGGCCTGATGGAATTGGCACCGTTCCCTTTCGGGAGGTTGCCGGGGTTTCGCAGGGCCATTCCCTCCACCCCTCTTGATGCGTACTGCTATGCGTTCGAGAGTATAGCCGCTGGGAACGCGTTCGTCACGCCCCGCGCGCATGGCGCAGAAGACAGCGCGCGTAACGAGGCGAGCGCGGCGGTGTTCACAGGCGCGGAGATGAGCTTGACCGGGCCCGACACCGAACGCCGGCTGGACGTGCGGCTGCGCATCCAGGAGCGACCGCCGAGCAAGCGGATCCTGATCATCGTCAACCCGTATGCGACGACCGTTTCGGACCGCCTCAAGAACCTCGTCGTGTACGCGCTCCGCGGCCGCTTCCTGGTCGACGCTGTCGACACCCAGCGGCGCGATCACGCCACCGAGCTCTGCCGCGAGGCAGCGACGCGCGGCTACGACGCGGTCGTCGCGTTCGGGGGTGACGGCACCGTGAACGAGGCTGCCAACGGCCTGGCGGGGTCTGACGTCCCGCTGAGCTGCCTCCCCGGCGGCCGCGCAAACGTCTACTGCCGGATCCTCGGGATCCCGAGCGATGTCGTCGACGCAACCGAGCATCTGCTGTCGCTCGCCGACGACTGGCGCCCGCGCGCGGTCGACCTCGGCCGGGTGCAGGACCGGCACTTCCTGTTCTCCGCCGGCGTCGGGCTCGACGCGAGCGTCGTGCGACGCGTCGACGCCCACCCGCAGCTGAAGGCACGCGCCGGGGAGTACTACTACGCGTGGCGAGCAACAACCACGTTCGCCCGCCACTACCTGGTCAAGCCGCGGCGGCTCGCCGCCACGTTCGATGACAACTCCATCGCCGGGGTCACTGTGATCGTCCAGAACGCGCCCCACTACACCTACTTCGGCGATCAGGCCGTGCAGATCGCTCCCGACGCGAGGCTCGACTCGGGAGAGCTCGCGGGCGCCGTGCTGACCCGCTCGAGCCCACTCGACGTGCCGTCGTTCGCGTGGCGTGCGCTGCGGGCGGGCGCAAGCGTCGCCGACCATCGCCACATTGAGGCGTTCTCGAGCGCCGGGCCATTCACGGTCCACTCGCTGGACGGCAGGACGTTGCCCGTCCAGGTAGATGGCGATTATCTCGGTGAGTTCGAGCTGGCCGAATTTTCGATTGCACCCAAGGGGCTGCTGGTCGTAGCCTGAGGAACACGATGCGCCCGGCGCCCTTTCTGCTCGTCCTTTTCGCATTAGCGGCGATCCCCACGCTGGTCGCGGCGAGCCCGCTGCCGGGGGCCCCGAGCTGCGCGATCTTCCCGGCCGACAACCCCTGGAACCAGCGGATCGACACGCTGCCCGTGGCCGCCGACTCGGCTCGCTACATCGCTGCGATCGGGCTCGATGCTCGGCTGCACCCGGACTTCGGCACAGTCTGGGATGGCGCGCCGAACGGGATTCCGTACGCGGTTGTAGGCAGCTCCACCCGACGGGTGCGGGTGCGCTTCCTGTACGCCTCCGAATCCGACCGCGGGCGCTATCCGTTACCTCGCAACGTGCCGATCGAGGGCGGGCCGCGCTCCACGGGCGACCGTCACGTGATCGTCGTCAACCGTTCGACCTGCACCGATTACGAGCTGTATGACGCGGTCCCGCACGCCCGTGGACGCTGGTGGAGCGCGGGCTCCGGAGCGATCTTCAACCTTCGCTCGGACCGGCTGCGACCCGCCGGATACACGTCGGCAGACGCGGCCGGACTTCCGATCTTCCCTGGACTCGCGCGCTACGACGAGGTGGCCCGCGGGGCGATCGACCACGCGCTGCGGTTCACGGCACCGTGCACGGCAGCCCGCTACGTCTACCCGGCTCGCCACGAAGCGGCGAGCTGTCCGAGCCGCTGGGCCCCACCGATGGGCCTGCGGGTGCGCCTCAGGGCGTCGGTCGACATCTCGTCACTTCCCTACCAGGCTCGGATCGTCGCGCAGGCGCTCAAGACCTACGGCATGATCCTCGCCGACAACGGCTCGCCCTGGTACATCTCGGGCGCCCCCAACCCGCGCTGGAACGACAGCGCCCTGCACGCGCTGGACGAGCTGAGCGGAAGCGACTTCGAGGTGGTCGACACGAGCTCGCTCCCGCATCCCGGCGTCTGATCCCGGCGGCTGCCTGACCCCCGGGGGGCGAGGCAGCCGGGCCGGGCGGCTCTGAAGAGGGTGAGCGTCATTGAGGACCATGCCACTCGGCTGCTGCTCGAGTTTCTCGCCGAGCACCGTTGCGCCGTCGCGCCGCAGGCCCAGGCGCTGCTCGGATGCTCGCCCGGACTCGCGCGACGGCGCCTGCGCCGATTGGCCGACGCGGGCCTGGTCCGATCCGAGCGGATCTTCGCCGGAAGGCCGTCGACCTGCCGGATCACCGCCTCCGGATTGAGCGCGATCGGCTCGTCGCTGGCGCCGCCGCGGCTGCATCTATCGCACTATTCGCATGACCTGGGCCTTGGTTGGCTGTGGTTGGCCGCGAGGGCAGGCGCGTTCGGCGACATCGCTGTCGCGTACTCCGAACGCTCGATGCGCTCGCATGACGCGCGCCGCGGCGCGACGGACGAGCCACTCGGAGCCGGGATCGGTGTGTCGACACCGGGCGGGAGCGCGCAGCGCCACTATCCGGACCTGCTGCTCGAGACCCCGGCGGGCAGGCGGATCGCGGTCGAGCTCGAGCTCAGCGGCAAGAGCCCGCGGAGGCTCGCCGGGATCATGCTCTCCTACGCCGCCGACGCCCGGATCGACATGGTCCTGTACCTCGTCGCCGACCGGCGGCTCGCCACGCGAATCCAGCGAGCCGCCCGAGATGCAGGGATTGCGGACCTGGTTCGGGTGCAGCCGGTCGTACGCTCGATCCAAGGGGGTCCGGCATCCGGACACGACCGTGCGCTGCGGATGCCCAGCCGCCAGGCTCTGGCAAGATGAGGCCGCCGCCGGTTCGTTCCCGGAGGCCCGCCCTGCTGATCCTCGCGGCGCTGGGAAGCATGATCTGGCTTCCAGCGCAAGCGACTGCGGCACTGCTCGCGGTGGCGTTCGCACGCACCCTGGTGCTGCTCGCGTCCCGCCGGCGCGGGGTCGGGGTCCGGGGCCTCCCGGCCTTGCGGGGCCGAAGCTCGAGGCCGCCTCCAACGCGGGCACTGGTGCTGGGCGAGGATCCGGCCGGTCGCGCGGTGCTGATCGGCGAGCACCAGCTGTCGGCCCACGGGCTGATCCTCGGTGCCAGCGGCGCCGGCAAATCAACGACGCTGTTGCGGATCCTCTCCGACCAGATCGCTCGCGGTGCGCCGGTGCTGGCAGTGGATCTCAAGGGCTCGCCCGGTTTTGCCGGCCGTCTCGGAGCGGCAGCCTCCGCCGCTGGGCGGCCGCTGCGAGTCTGGACGCCGGACGGCCCGGAACTCTGGAACCCGCTCGCCCACGGCAATCCAACCCAGCTGAAGGACAAGCTGATCGCCACCGAAAGGTTCACGGAGCCGCACTACCAGCGAGCCGCCGAACGCTACCTCCAGCTTGCACTGCAGGCGCTCGTGCGATCCGGCGGTCCCCGGAGCCTGATCATGGTCACGGATCTGCTGGAACCCAAACGTCTCGCCAGACTCGCGCGGAGCCTGCCTGACGAGCAGTCCGAGCGCCTGCGCGAATACCTCGCGGGACTCACTGCCGATCAGCTGAGCGCGATCCGTGGACTCTCGTCCAGGCTGGCGATCATCACCGAGTCGCACACGGGCGCCTACCTTGACGACCCGACCGCCGTTGGGATCGACCTGCGGCGGGCGCTCGCGGGCGAAGAGGTCGTCCTGTTCAGTCTCAACTCGAGCGCATACGGCAAGCTCGCGGCCCAGCTCGGTGCGCTCGCCGTACAGGACCTGCTGACCGCAGTCGGCGACCGGCTGGACTCCGGCGGGGGCCGGCAGGCGATCGTGGCGATCGACGAGTTCTCCGCGCTCGGCTCCGACAACGTGATCGCGCTGCTGGCCCGTGGGCGGGAAGCCGGAGTCAGCGTACTGCTGGCAACGCAGGAGCTTGCCGACCTGGACCGCGCCGCGCGCGGCCTGCGCGACCAGGTGCTGGGCAACACCGCGCTGAAGATCGCCCACCGCCAGGAGGTGCCCCAGTCCGCGGCGACCGTCGCGCAGATGGCGGGCACGGTGCGCTACTGGGAACGCAGCTACAACACCCGGCGCGGACCGCTCGGACTCGCCCGCCCGGCCGGCGAGTCGTTCCGCCCCGCTCAGCGCCAGGCCGTCGATCCCGAGACGGTTCGGACGCTGCCCACCGGAGCCGCGGTCCTGATCACCAAGCTGCCCGGCGCCGCCACTCGCCTCGTACGGGTGCGCGACCGCGAGGCCCGAGAGCGCTAACCGGCGCCCGGCGTCACCCGGAATGCGTCGAACACCGCGTCGATGTTGCGCAGGCGGTTGATCGCCTGGTCCAGCGCGCGGGTGTCCCCCACTTCTACCACGAACTGGTTTCGCACCATCGGGTGATTGACGGTGCAGCGTGCCTCGATGATGTTGATCCCGGCCTCAGCGAACGTGCGCGACATGTCTTCCAGAAGGCGGTGCCGGTCCCAGCCGTGCACCTCGATCTCGACCCGGAACGAGGTGTCGGCGTCGCCGTCCCACGAGACCGATGTGAAGCGCTCCGGATCCTTCTTCAGGACCGCCACGTTCGGGCAGTCCTCGCGGTGGATCGTGATCCCGCGGCCGAGCGATATGTAGCCCACGATCGGGTCGCCCGGAACCGGGCGGCAACACTTCGCCAACCGCACCATCACGTCGCCCACGCCGTCGACGGTGATCCCGTAGCGGGACGAGGACGTCGTCGGCCGCGAGCGCCGCCGCCGCGTCTGCAGCAGGTCATCGGCAGCGGTCGGCTCCGACTCGGCGGCCTCTCCCTGCTTGAGCAGCTGCATCAGCTTGTTGACGACCGTCTTGGTCGAGATCTTCGCGCCGCCGAGCGCGATGTAGAAGTCCTCCGCCTTGCGGAAGCCCATCTCCCGGATCACGTCCGCCAGCAGGGGCGAGGCGACGATCTTCTGCGCGGGCAGGCCCTGTTTGCGCAGATGCTCCTGCAGCAGCTCGCGCCCGCTGTGCTCCGTGTCCTTGCGCGACTCCGCCTTGAACCAGGCCTTGATCTTGTTGCGCGCGCGTGTGGTCTTGACCAGCGCCAGCCAGTCGCGCGAGGGTCCGCGCTCCCGCTTCGAGGTCAGCACCTCGACGATGTCCCCCGAATGCAGCTGGTAGGAGAGCGGGACGATCTTGCCGTTGACCTTCGCGCCGACGCACCGGTGCCCGACATCGGTGTGGATCTCGTACGCGAAGTCGAGCGGCGTCGCGCCCGCCGCAAGCGACTTGACCTCGCCTTTCGGCGTGAACACGAACACCTCGTCCTCGAACAGGTCGACCTTCAGCGTCTCGACGAACTCGCGCGGGTCGGACATGTCCTGCTGCCAGTCGACGAGCCGGCGCACCCACGTCAGCCGGCCGTCCGGGTCACGAAGTCTGTCCGTGTCCGCGCCCTTTCGGCCGTTGCCGTCCTCCTTGTACAGCCAGTGCGAGGCGATTCCGTACTCGGCCAGGTCGTGCATCTCGCGTGTGCGGATCTGGATCTCGAGCGGCCGTCCCTCGGGCCCGATCACGGTCGTGTGCAGCGACGAGTACATGTTGAACTTCGGCATCGCGATGAAGTCCTTGAAGCGCCCGGGGAGAGGCTTCCACAGCGAATGGATCGCCCCGACGGTCGCGTAGCAGTCCTTCACCGAGCTGACGATCACGCGCATCGCCGTGAGGTCGTAGATCTCGTTGAACTCCCGGTCCTTCTTTGTCATCTTCGAGTAGATCGAGTAGAAGTGCTTGGCGCGGCCGGAGATCTCGGCCTCGATCCCGAGCACCCCCAACTCCCTGCCGAGGTACTCGCCGGCCTCGGTCACGTAGCGCTCGCGCTCGGCTCGCTGCTGGGCGACGAGCCCCTTGATCTCGTTGTATTTGCGCGGGTGCAGAGTCTGGAACGCGAGGTCCTCCAGCTCCCACTTGATCGCGTGGATCCCGAGCCGGTGCGCGATCGGCGCGTAGATGTCGAGCGTCTCCCGCGCCTTCTCGATCTGCTTGTGCTTCGGCATCGCGCTGATCGTGCGCATGTTGTGCAGACGGTCGGCGAGCTTGATCAGGATGACCCGAATGTCGGAGGCCATCGCGACCATCATCTTGCGGTAGTTTTCCGCCTGGGCCTCGTCACGCGACTGGAACGTGAGCCCGGTCAGCTTCGTGACGCCGTCCACGAGGCCGGCGATCTCGTCCCCGAACTCGGCGCCGACCTCCTGCAGCGATGCACTTGTGTCCTCGACCGTATCGTGCAGCAGCGCCGCGCACAGGGTCTCGGTATCCAGCCGCATCCCGGCGCAGATCTTCGCGACGCTGACTGGGTGGATGATGAACTCCTCCCCCGACAGCCGCCGCTGGTCGGCGTGGTGCACGCACGCGTACACGAACGCCTCCTCGACCCGCTCACGGTCGATCGCCACTGCGGCCTGGTCGGCGTGTTCCTCGACGATCGCGAACAGATCGCCGAGTAACCGTCGTTCGGTCGGCGTCAGCTCGGGCCGCTCGATCATGAGCTGCGCCGCCGGCCCGCGGACGCCATCGACCGGCGCGCGACTCGTGTCGATCGTCCTGGAGAGCGGCGCTGCGTTCGACGCGGCGGCCGCGGCGGCCTTGCGTCGCCGCCGGGGGGCCTTGCTCACGTCGGTCGTTGGATTCTCGCCAGCTTCAGATATGACAGTCCATCCTCGTATCGGTGCGAATAGGCCCTGAACGCCGGTGAGCGCTCGAGTTCCGTGCGCTGCGCGCTCGCGATCTCCAGGGCCGGCAGATCCCGGTCAAGGCTGACGAGGCCCAGCTCCTGCAGTACCCGGACCAGGCGGCCTGCCAGCCTGGCCGGCCGGCCGTGCGGACCGTCACCGCGGAGTAGGCGCTCGAGCTCCTCGCCGACGACCCTCCCCGCGAGCTTGAGGCTCCGGTAGAGAGCCACGAGCGAACTCCGGAGTTGGAACTCCAGCTCGTGCATCTGCTCAGCAAAGCGTATCTCAGCCTCACCCCAGGCCAGATGCGTGAAGCCAGCCCCCGCCCGGATCAGCTCATCGGCGGGGCCGCAGGTCGGCGGGTCCAGCACGACCAGGTGCGCGAACGCGCCGGCCAGCTCAGGTGAGCGGGCGAGCTCGTCGTGGCTGGTGAGCGTGAAGCACCCGCTGCGCTCCATCAGGCCAGGCAGCCGTCGCCCGACATCGGCGCAGACGGCGAGCACGCCGGGGCCGGGCGACCACGCGGCGGCCGCGCGGGCGTCGGCCAACACGGCCAGCGGCCCCTCGCCACGACGGTCAAGAACGGTGCGCAGCGCCGCGATCGGCGTGATCGGATGCGGCTCGAGCGGCTCATCCAGCTCCTGCAGCATCGAGCCGACGTAATCGCCTCCCTCACGCAGCACCTCGATCGCCGCACCGTCGCACGGCAGAGACTCCCGCAGCACCAGACGGGGCTCGACCGCGCCCCGCCACACGTTGCGCTCCAATCGAAATGTCGCCTGGCGCGGAGCACCATCGGCTCCCGGCACGCGCGCTCCGCACCCGAACGACACGGCGCTCGCCCGCGACCCTCCGGAGCTCACGGAGAAGCGAGCGTGGCGACCGTCGCCCATCGGCCGCACGTCCTCGAACCTTGCTCCCGGCACCATCAGCGTCACCGCCGGGTTTGCGATTCCGCACGGCTCCAGCAGCAGCAGTTCCTCGGCCAGCGCCAGCCCCAGCTGACCGCCCGACAGGACCGCGTCGGCGCGCTCGACCGGCTCGAGCAGCTCTGCGGTCAACACGGCCTCGGCATGCGCCTCGAAAGCCTCGCGCAGCTCCGCTACACGGTCGGGCTCGACGCTCAGGCCGGCGGCGGCCCGATGCCCACCATGACGCAGCAGCACTCCGGCGCATGCGTCCAGCGCCGCCAGCAGGTCGAAGCCAGGGATGCTCCGTCCCGAGCCCTGCGCCGGATGCTCACCGTCGAGCGCGATCACGACCGCGGGCCGGTGATGGCGCTCCGTGATCCGAGAGGCGACGATCCCGACGACTCCCGGATGCCACCCCTCGCCCGCGAGCACGTAGGCCGGACGCCGTCCCATCTCTCTCACCATCGCCTCGGCCGCAAAGTCGATCTCCTGCTCGACCGCGCGCCGGCGGGTGTTGACGGCATCGAGCTCCTGCGCAACCTCGCGTGCGCGGTCGGGGTCGTCGGTAAGCAGCAGCTCGAGGCCGGCGTCCGCACGCGCGAGCCTGCCGGCGGCGTTGATCCGCGGCGCCAGCCGGAAGCCGAGCGCGCGGGCGTCAAGCGCGCTCGGGTCGGTGCCGGAGACCTCGAGCAGTGCGCGCAGCCCAGGCCTGGCGGTGCCGGCCAGCGCCGCCAGGCCTGCACGAACCAAACGCCGGTTCTCGCCCCGCAGCGCCACAAGGTCTGCGACCGTCGCCAGCGCCACCAACTCGAGCTCCTCGACCGCGCTCGGCGCCCCCAGCGCGAGCGCAAGCTTGTACGCGACGCCGGTCCCACAAAGGTCCGGGCACGGGTAGCGGCAGAGGGCCGGATGAACTATCGGGCAGTCGGGCAGCGCTCCGTCCGCGCGCGGAGCGTGGTGGTCGCTGATCACGACGTCGAGTCCCTGCCCGCAGGCGCGCGCGACCGCTGCGACGGCCGTGACTCCGCAGTCGACGGTCAGCAGCAGCTGCGTGCCTCGTGCCGCCAGCCGGTCGACGGTCTCGGCCGACAACCCGTAACCGTCCTGCATCCGGCCGGGCAGAAACCAGTCGACCGTCGCGCCCAGACTTCGCAGCGCGCGGATCATGATCGCGGTCGCGCAGACACCATCGACGTCGTAGTCACCGTGGACGGTGATCCGGCTGCCGGCGGCGAGGTGACGTGCGATCAGCGTCGTCGCCGCGTCGATGCCGTCAAACGCACCTGGATCGTGCTCCACATCCGCCGCCAGCAGCTCGCGCGCCTCGTCCGCGGTGCCGACCCCCCGGCGGACGAGGACCTGTGCGAGCACATGGCTGACGCCGAGCTCGCGTTCGAGCGCAAGCGCGACGCCGAGGTCGTACGGCGCCAACTCGATCCTGGCGGTCGGCGGCTCCGGCGCCGGGACGTCCGGCGGTTGGGTCGCGGGCCGCTCCGCGAGGCTCTCGGGTGGGCTGGGCGACAGAACTGACATCGACCCGCCAGCGTAGGCACCGGCGGGGACGGAACCGCGTCACCGGGGCCTGCAGGTCGTGCCGGCCGGGACGAAGCCGCGCCACCGGGGCCTGCCGTTCGTGCCGGCGGGGACGGAGCCGCGCTACCCGGACTCGCCCGGCGGCTGCGGAGGGTCAGGCTGGCCGTGCTCGCCGTGCGTCTCGTCCGCGGTCCTGCGGTGCTCGTGGCCGAACAGGCCGCCCAGACGCGAGAACTCGTGCTCGACCTGCGCCACCCCGCGCTCGGCGGCGGTGATCGGGGCGAGCGCCTCGACAAGTTGCGCCAGCTGAAGGGTCAGCGACTGGACCGCGGTCGTCAGCGTCGGCACGGCCTCGGCCAGCGACTCGACCACGTCGACGTGCGACTCGATCGACTCGGTCGCGTGGCGCAACGCGCCGACACCCTCGAGGATCTGCTTCTGGATGTCCTCGATCTCGCGGACCGGCATCGCCTGCTCCGCCGTGTGCTCGGCCACGCCGAACACGGCGCGGACCGGTCGGAAGACGGTGTCGAGAATCCCCACCGGTGCAAGCAAATCAGATCGCCGGTTGCGCCGGATGCCCGGCCCGCTCGCGCCTGACGCCCTCGAAGTAGACGATCGCAATCCCGATCAGCGCGCCGGGGATCGCCTCGAGAGCCGTCAGCAGGTCGGTCGTGTGCCGGCCGGGAACCGTGAAGCCGTTGACGATCAGCCCGAACAGCACCGCGCCCACGAGCGCCCCGACGAACGCGCCGACGATCCCGCCCCAGGAG
>Ga0075021_10000999_pt1 | contig 14525 bp, 11 predicted proteins | sample ColStrG_CSR_2012_FD_72749 | JGI IMG/M metagenome (GOLD analysis project Ga0075021, IMG submission 72749) | Freshwater sediment microbial communities in response to fracking from Pennsylvania, USA - Cold Stream Run_MetaG_CSR_2012 | ecosystem: Environmental > Aquatic > Freshwater > Creek >...
TTCGGGGCCAAACGTGAATGCAGGCACTTCCAAGGCTGCGGAGAAGAGAGGCAGATACCACCTCATACGTGGCGGATTATCTCACGCGCAGCGTCCGCCGCGCCAGCGGCTTAGTCCTGGTCGGCAATACTTCCATGACCGGACAAGGAAGGTTCGCCCCTCGATTCGTTGGCACCCGTCAATTACGTCTGAAGGGATCAAAGACTTGGGGCTTAGGATCGCGCCAACCATGCCAAGATCGTTCCGCCGATTGCGGCCGGAACCAGTAGTTGGTTGCGAAAAGACGACAGTCGGGAGAAATTGACAAGCAGTTGAGAATCAGCAGGGCCGGCAGCGCAAAGCTCCGACATTTGTTCGCGCAGTGTGCCCAGTTTGCGATAGGTCGAGAGCCTGCCAGCTGGCGGATTGACCAACGATACCGGCATCCGCCCACTGCCAGAGACGCTCCAGCCCCGCGAAGGCACTCCGCGGGGCTTCGGCGCCGTTCTCATTTGCTTCACTCTGTTTTGATCTCCACCAGTGGAAGCCTGTTGCCGGTGACCAGGTCCACCCTCAAAGCAAGGCCGACTCCCGGACAATAGAATTTGTGTTCCAGGGCGTCCGGTTCCAGGCCTGTTCGCTCCTCGATCTTCACGCAATGCTGGAAGGTTCCGGCGGGTACGGTGACGGTGGTGTCCAGGTTGAGCACTTGCGCCACTTCCTCCGCCGTACCGAGGAGGAAATCCTGACGGTAGAAATCGCCGATGGCTGGATGGGCTTCCGCCTGAATTCCCGGGCTGGCCCCGTTAACGCCGGCTGTCCACCCGTCTACCTTCACAACCCGCCCTCCTGACACGTCGTCCGAGTCGTCCTTGAAGAACCACACGTTACCGGCCTTGTCCTGGGCAAAGTAATCGAGCGTATCGCCCGTCAGTTGGCCATTGAGCGTGACTGGGTTGTGAATTTCGACGCACGTAACACCCAGGATCGTTGCCGTATTGCGGGTAACGGTGAACTCGTGGTGTTCAAAGCCGTCTGGCGTGTGAGTCTCGTAAATCAGGGTCGTACCGGGCGTCAAGGGAAAGTAGAGATTGTCTATCACGGTGACGAAGTTCGCTGGATCGATTACCGGACCGTAGGGCGCCGGACCCAGCTTCTGGCAGATCCGTTGGCGCTGCGAAAACTGACCGTCGCAAAGGCTCAAGACGTCCTTTTTGCTGGCGAATGCCTGCTGCTTGCAGGCCACCCGGCCTGGAGGATCAGGAACGTTGTCGCACTGCGCCAGCGCGAGTTGAAGTGTACTCTGCGTGCCCGTCCGGCAGGACGTCAATTCCTTCTGGGAAGAAAGTTGGCAGAAATTGGTTTCTTCCGCCAGGCACGCGGTGCACGACGTGAGGCCGATGACAAACAAGGTCAAAAGCAGGTGGGATTTCATCTTCCTAACCTCCCAATTGAATTTAGAATGGCACCGTCGCACATCTGACTCCCTCCCACTGACAGTTTCAAGGACTTGTGCCAGCCTTGTGGCAGCATAGGCCAGGCCACATGAACAGAACCTAAACTGTGTGAGACGGATGGGTCGTCGTTGGGCTGCACACGCCAGGGAGAATTCGATGCTACCTATATCCGGGACCTACGGATTCCTTCCCTAAGCCGACTTGTCAGTACCGATCCGTGGGATGCAATTTGTTAGCAACACGATCTAATAGCGCTTTACCGATTGCTGACCGACTCCAGGGGCAGGGCCCCTGGCGAGCGGAGAGTCCGAATGTCCCGCATGGGTGGCTGGCCGAAGAAGCGGCTATATTCGCGATTGAATTGGCTAGCGCTTTCGTATCCGACCTCGAAGGCCGCAGTGGCGGCGTCCAGACCGTCGACAAGCATGCGTCCCCGCGCTGCCTGCAATCGAATCTGCTTCTGATACTGAAGAGGACTCATGGCGGTCAAGGCCCGGAAATGATGGTGCAGCGTGGACAGGCCCATGCCCGCGATCTGTGCGAGATCTTCCACCCGTAGCGGCTTCGCGTAGTTTGCCTTGATCCACGCAATTGCTTTTGCCGTCCTGTGGCTCTGATCTCCCAGCGTAGCAATCGCTCGAAGGCGCGCCCCCTCAGATCCCCGGAGGATTCGGTAAATGATCTCGCGTTGAATCAGTCCACTCAGAAAGGGAATGTCCTGCGGGGTATTCAGCAGGTCCACGAGTCGGCAGCATGCGCTGAGGAATTCCACCGTGGCTTCGCCGGTCGCCATGGCGGGACTGTCGGAGGGAGACTCAGCCACCTGCATCTCTTCCCGGCTGAGAAGTTCACGAATCACGGGCATTTCGAGTTTCAGGGACATCGCGAGACAGGGTGATTTTTCACTGGCCTCGACGATCTGGCTGACGATTGGTAAATCGACTGATGTCAGCAGGTATTGCCCCTCACCATACATGAAAGTGGTTCCTCCGAGGTCTACCCGCTTTCGGCCTTGGGCGATCACAGTCACGCCCGGCTCGTAGGTCATCGAGCAAGGAGCGGTCGGAGCGATCCGCCGGTGGAGCGTCAGGCCAGGAATGCCCGTTGCCCGATTCTCTTCAGAATCCATGAAGAAGGTAATTTTGTGAGCAAACTCGGAGCGGAGTTCGCTGGCTCGGTTTGATAGCGGAGGGGGGCTTTTGCTGGCGTTTGTCACTGTAAGGTTCCCTTTGTCCCTTGCTTTAAGATTAGCCGCTCGACTCCGGATACAGCAATAAGTTTTCACATAACGAGAGGAATAGGCAATAAATCGGAAGGATCGGGCTACCGCTTCCACGGCGTTTGATCCTAAGCTCGGGATGAGATAAATAGTTGGGGGAGAAACAATGAAGAAACGCGAACTTGGAAATAGCGGCCTGGAAGTTTCGGCTCTGGGGTTCGGCTGCATGGGATTGAGCTTCGGCTACGGTCCGGCCGCAGACAAGCAGGAAGCAATCACACTGATCCGGTCGGCGGTCGAGCGCGGCGTCACATTCTTCGACACTGCTGAGGTCTACGGCCCTCTCACCAATGAAGAACTCGTGGGCGAAGCGCTTGCTCCTTTCCACAAACAAGTGGTAATTGCGAGCAAATACGGATTCGACCTTGAAAACTTCCCGGCCCTCAACAGTCGGCCCGAGCACATCAAGAAAGTCGCCGAGGCTTCGCTCAAGCGCCTCAAGACCGACGTCATTGACCTGTTCTATCAGCACCGCGTTGATTCGAACGTGCCGATTGAGGACGTAGCGGGAGCAGTGAAGGAGCTGATTCGCGAAGGCAAGGTGAAGCACTTCGGCCTTTCTGAAGCGGGAGCAAAGACGATCCGCCGCGCACACGCCGTCCAGCCCGTTACGGCAGTGCAGAGTGAATATTCATTGTGGACGAGAGATCCTGAAGCAGAAGTACTGCCGACATGCGAGCAGTTGGGAATCGGATTCGTTCCATGGAGTCCGCTTGGCCAGGGATTTCTCACGGGGAAAGTCGATGCCACGACGACCTTCGATAGCACCTCCGACCTGCGGGCCACTTTCCCGCGCTTCACGCCGGAAGCCCGGAAAGCCAATCAGGCAGTGGTCGATTTGCTGAGCACCATCGCAAGGCGGAAGAATGCGACCACGGCTCAGATCGCACTTGCATGGTTGCTGGCACAGAAGCCGTGGATCGTTCCAATTCCGGGGACGCGGAAGCTGGAGCGTCTCGAAGAGAACCTTGGTGCCGTGAACATCGAACTTACGCCGGGTGACCTGCGCGAGATCGACGCCGCGTATTCAAAGATCAAGGTGCAAGGCGCACGGCTTTCGGAAGATCATATGAAACTGATAGATCATGCCGCATAGTCTGGCAATCTCTGTGTCCGGCATGAGCACCACTTGAATAAGGAGATAGAAATGCAAAAACGCAAACTGGGAAAAAGCAATCTGGAAGTGTCCGCCATTGGCCTGGGCTGCATGGGAATGAGTTTTGGGTACGGCCCGCCAGGAGACAAGCAGGAGATGATCTCGGTCATCCGGGCAGCTGTGCAACGCGGCGTCACATTCTTCGACACTGCGGAAGTCTACGGCCCATTCACCAACGAAGAACTCGTTGGTGAAGCCCTCGCTCCGTTCCGCGGAAAAGTGGCGATAGCCACCAAGTTCGGGTTTAAATTTGATCCCGAAACCCGCAAACAGGCCGGGCTAGACAGCCGACCGGAGCATATCAAGGAAGTCGCCGAAGCCTCGCTCAAGCGCCTCAAGGTCGATGCCATCGACTTGTTCTATCAGCACCGCGTTGACCCCGACGTGCCGATTGAAGACGTAGCGGGAGCGGTGAAAGATCTGATTCACCAAGGCAAGGTCAAGCATTTTGGCCTGTCTGAGGCAGGGGTGCAGACGATACGTCGCGCACATAACGTGCAGCCCGTGACTGCACTGCAGAGCGAGTACTCGCTGTGGTGGAGGGAGCCTGAAGCGGAAGTGATCCCGACGCTCGAAGAGCTCGGCATCGGATTTGTTCCATTCAGCCCACTTGGCAAAGGTTTCCTTACCGGCAAGATCGGCGAAGACACGCAGTTCGACAAAACCGACTTTCGCAATATGGTTCCTCGCTTTACACCGGAGAACCGTAAGGCGAATCAGGCGATGGTTGAACTGATCGAGAAGTTCGCAAAACAGAAAAAGGCAACGCCTGCCCAGATTGCTCTTGCATGGCTGCTGGCCCAGAAGCCATGGATTGTGCCGATTCCAGGTACGACCAAGCTCCATCGACTCGAAGAGAACATCGGAGCCGCTGCCGTCGAACTTACACCTGCCGATGTTCGGCAACTGGAAGCCGCAGCCTCGGAGATCGCGGTGCAGGGTGCCCGGTATCCAGAACAACTGCAGAAACTAGTGGGCCGTTAGAAAATACGCAGTGAACCATATTACAACAGCTCATCATCGCAAGGAGAAACGACAATGGCCCCCAATGAGCACGCACAAGAGAACCACAACGAGCTGTTTCCCGGCCACGTTTCCGCCCTGGCGGTGACCGATCCCGAGTTAATCGATATCTTCGACAATTTCGCCTTCGATGAGGTGCTCCGTCACGGCAATTTGGACATTCGAACCCGCCTAATGGTCCAGCTCGCGTCAATCATTGCCTCCCAGGCGGTGCGCGAGTACCGGGCCATGCTCGGCGCGGCCCTGACCGTTGGGGTCACTCCAGTTGAGGCCAAGGAGATTTTGTACCAGGCGGTGCCGTACTTAGGGATTGCCAAGGTCTTCGACTTCATCCACGCCACCAATGAAGTTCTCACCGAGCGAGGCATCAAGCTGCCCTTGCCGGGCCAATCCACGACCACGCCGGAGAACCGCGCGGAGAAAGGTCTCGCGGTTCAGAAGGAAATCATCGGTAGGGATGCTGTGGAGAAACTCTACGCCTCGGCTCCCGCAGACGAGCAGCACATCCAGCGCTATCTCTCTGCCAACTGCTTCGGTGATCATTACACTCGCGCAGGCATAGACGTGCCCACACGAGAGCTGCTCACCTTCAGCATGCTTGTCGCGCTCGGTGGATGCGAACCGCAGGTCAGGGGCCATGTCGCGGCGAACCTCCATGTCGGCAATGACCGCGCGCGGCTGATCGATGTCTTGACGCAGCTAATCCCATTCATCGGCTATCCGCGCACGCTCAACGCCTTGCGAGTCATCGATGAGGTCACCGCATCGTGAATACGAAGATTGTCGAAGCTCCGAACGGAGAGGAGAGATCATGACCATTCCCCGCATGACCGTGTTGGTCATTGGTGCTACGGGTAGCATCGGAAGACTCGTTGTCGAGGAAGTAATCCGGCAGGGCCACATAGTCCGTGCTCTCGTGCGCACACCCGACAAGGCCCGCCAGCTTCCTTCCGAAGCGCGGGTGGTCGTGGGTGACGTTACCCGACCCGGCACGTTGCCTGGTGCTGTAGACGGTATCGATGCTGTCGTGTTCACCCATGGCTCGGACGGCGCAGGGAAAGTTGGACCTGAGAACGTTGATTACGGCGGCGTTCGCAATGTCCTGAGCGGCCTGGGGTCGGTGACAGCGCGCATCGCGTTGATGACCTCCATAGGAGTCACCAACCGCACCGGCAAATACAACCGGACCACCGAGGCTCACGACTGGAAGAGGCGCTCCGAGAGATTGGTGCGCGCCAGCGGATTGCCATACACGATTGTGCGACCCGGCTGGTTCGATTACAACGGCTCCGACCAGCATCGGCTCGTCCTCCTGCAGGGCGACACACGTCAGGCGGGCGACTCTAGCGATGGTGTCATTGCTCGACGCCAGATCGCGGAGGTTCTGGTCTGCTGCCTCAGCTCGGATCAAGCTTTGCGCAAGACCTTTGAACTGGTCGCGACAACCGGGTCGGCCCAAAAGGACCTTGATGCGGTATTCGCCCCTCTGGATGCTGACCCGCCAGGCTCCTTGGACGGCGTTCGCGACATGGCAAACATGCCGCTGCAGGACGAGCCTGAGCGGGTTCGTTCCGCATTGGATGCGATGCTCGCGGCCGGTCAGACAATGCGGCAGGCGTCCATCAGAGCGCACTGACCCTTTTTAGGCCAGTCGTCTCCATCGGTATGACTTGCACTTCGTCTAGCAGTCCCCGCGCGTCTTTTAAGTTGTTGTAAAACGCATTCACGCGGCGCTGTAACGGCAGAAGCCTAACAGATTGTGTGAATCAGTACCGCTAAACGCCCTTCTCATCAGTTATTGCTGGATTGTCGGCCAACCTCCTTTACCAGGTTAGATAAGAGTAGCGCGTCACACGCCAACTAGCCCGAGTCCGGTCCCAGTGTGTCCTACAATGACTATCTGACAAGGGAAAGTGCCGTCGAATACTTCACTTGCTTCATGCTGATATTCGATTTCACATTGCCGACCCCAGGTATTTTCGCAAGGAAATTCATGTGAAAATCACGAAACTCCTCTAAATCGTGAACAACCACGCGCAGCACATAGTCCCAATCGCCAGCCATGAGATAGCACTCCAAAACCTGAGGCAGCTTTAAACTTTCGGCTTCGAACTTGTCAACAGAGCCACGAGTTTGACGATCCAGTCGTACCTCGACAACCGCCTGCAGCCCTTGTCCTACTGCCGTTGGGCTCACAAGAGCGACGTATTTCTGAACCACTCCGCTGCTTTCCAGTTGCCTCAACCTGCGAAGACAAGGAGAGGGAGACAATCCGACTTCATCAGCAAGATCCTGATTGGAGATGCGACCGTCGCGCTGCAGCACGTCGAGGATATGCAAATCTATCTCGTCAAGCATGTTCGCTACATTAGACGCGAGCCAAACAATAAAGGTCATTACTTACGACGCACTACACTAGAACTGATTTCTGTACTGCTCCAAAGTGATACGCACAAGCTGACTGCGAGTCCGAACGCCGGTTTTGGAGAAAAGTTGTTGCAGCGTTGCTTTTACCGAACTCTCCGATACGCCGATCCGTTCCGCGATTTCTTTGTTCACCAAGCCCTCAAATACCCCAGAAAGGACCTGCCGTTCTCGTTCCGTGAATCGCTCTGCTTGAGAGTCTTGTTGATGCCCAGTAACGGTCATTGCTTCCTGCAAGAGTTCGCGATCAAACCAGACCTTCCCGGCGAGCACATCGCGGACTCCCTCGATGAGCAAAGCTGCCGAGTCGTGTTTCATGAAGATTCCGGAAATGCCGCTGCGAATCAAGTCGGCGGCCTGTTCCTTTTGCACGCCTGCGGTAACAACCAGGACTTTGCCGCTGAATCCCTGTTGGGCCGCCAAGCGCATGAATTCTCGCCCGTCGTGCTGACCGAGATCGAAATCGAGGAGCACGATATCCACGCGCGCCTTCCGCAGCTTTTCGAGAGCTTCCTCGACGGAGCTGCAGTGCGCAACAATTCGGAAGCCTGGCTCTGCGGCCAGCAACCGAGCCACGCTCTCCCGGAACAAGGCGTGGTCATCCACCAACAGGATTTCTATGGGTCGCTCAACAGTATCAGGCATTTGCAACTTCCTTGATCGTGGCTACTGCCGGCACGACCACAACAAAACAGCATCCCTGAGGCCTGGGTTCATAGAGCAGTTCGCCGCCGAAACTTCGCATGATTGAGCGCGAGACGTACAACCCAAGACCGGTAGTCTCGGCCCCCGGCTGGAACGGGCGAAACAGGGTTTCGGGATGGGCGATTCCGACTCCTGTATCTTCGAAACGAATCATGACGTGTTTTGCGTCAGATGACGTACTTACGAACAGTTTCCCGGTTTCAGTGGATGCCATGGCTCGCTGGCTATTCTTTGCCAGATTCAAGAATACCTGGATCAGACCGTAACGATCCGCCAAAACGAGGGGTAAGGTCTCCTGAACTCGCCATTCGATTTTGATATTCGACTCGCCATAAGCACCTTCGATCAGTATTCGTACCTCATCCAGCAGAGAGGTCAGCTCAACGGTCGCGGCGGCGTCAGAGGGTGAGGCCTTAACGCCGAGAGACGATATTCGTTCCAGACTCTGGATCAATGAGCTTAGCGCCTGAAAGTCTTCGTTGTGCTCCAAGGCCGGGACTCTCGAAAGATTCTTATGGAGGACAACCGCCGCACCGCAAAGATTCCGGACCTCGTGGGCCATCGCGCTCATGAGAATCCTGCTGCTCTTCAGCAGGTGATCCAGGCTCAAATCTTCCCGGTTTCGCAGATCCTCCGACAAATCCACTACGACCGCCGCCAGCCGCGTACCGGAAATGGTGTTGTAAGTGGAAAACCACACACCCGCCAAGAACACTTCGCCCGTCGACCGCTGTCCTTTGCACTGTAATGTGGTCCTGAACGCTCTCGTGGGCTGAGTCTGAACCACACTCTGTAGGAACGGCAAGTAGGAAGTGATCGTCTGACCTTTCAAGGAAGATGCGCCCTGTGCGAGCAACTGCTGGGCTGCCTGATTTGCCAGAAGGATATTTCCGTTCGAGTCAATGGTTACGATTGCGGCTGGACTGCTTTCCACCAAAACCTGCAACTGATCTTCCGCGTCACGCCTCAGTTTTATCTCACTTTCCAACTCGTCCATGTGCTGCAAAACGATGCGGCGATTCCGAAGCAGCTCTGAAATGAAGAGACCAGTTCCGCTAAAGCCTGCCGAACTCAGGAGCAACCGGAATATCGCTTCGCTCTCTGGCAGATTGCTGAAAGCCTCTTGAAGAACAGTGCACACCAGAGCCACCCCGATGGTCTGGGTTCGCGAAAGAAAGGCGCCGACAATAATGATGGGGAACAGGTACAGAAATCCCAGGGAGATGTACGGCTTGGTAAGCCAGTCGGCAACCGCAATGGCTGCGACCATGAAACCAGCTACCGTCAGCAACGTTGTGCGGTTTGCGGGTGCGAAGATGGAAAGCAGACCCTTCATCCCAATCCTTAATGTTGCCCCAGTTGTACTCCGCAGGGAAACACCTTTTCAAACGCTAGCTGAAAGATAGGTTGCGGCGACCACAAGATAGCTGGTGAATCCGAAAGATAGGGTTCCCTCCGTTCCAGCCATTCCCCACAATTCCAGTTGCGGAACTTCAGCGTCGCTGGCGAACTCGAAGCCAGCTATCGAAGAGCTATCCACGATGCCAGCCATCCTTCGACTGCGAAACGCTTGCCTCGGTTTGCCCCAGCGGTCGCTGTGTCATAGCAACTGGGGCGTCGGATGACGAGTGATCGCCGATGTTGGGTCCTGTTTCTCCCCCTTGCCTTATGCCTTGCCGTCCAGGCGCAGGAGCCCTGGACTTGGGAGAAAGTGCGCGCGCGGTTCGAACAGAGCAACCCCATTCTGCTGGCCGACAAGTTGAATATCGACGAATCAAAAGCCCGAGAGATCACCGCTTTTCTCCGCCCGAACCCGACTTTCACTCTATCGGCAGATGGGACCCAAATCGCCCCAGATAAAGGTGTCTGGCGACCATTCGCTGGCACTTTTGAGTCGCCCAACATTAGTTATCTGCACGAGCGGCAGCACAAGCGAGAGTTGCGCCTGGAGAGTGCGAAAAAAGGAACTCTGATTACCGAGTCGAGTCATGCAGACCTGGAAAGAACTCTGCTCTTCAACTTGCGCGGCGCATTTGTGTCAACCCTGCAAGCCAAAGCGGCGCTCCAGTTAGCAAAAGACGACCTGGTCTACTACGACCACGTTCTCCAGATCAGCAGAGACCGCTTCAATGCTGGCGACATCGCGCAGATCGATCTCGACCGATTGGAACTGCAGCGCGTGCAGTACGAATCCGACGTGCAAACCGCGGAAGTCAATCTGCGCACGGCGAAAATTCAGTTGCTTACTCTGCTAAATGATCGCATTCCGATTGAACAATTCGACGCAGGCGGGCCGTTTGATTTCAACGACCAGCTCATGTCCCGCGACGAGTTTCGGAAGATTGCTCTGGACACTCGGCCGGACCTGAAGGCAGCCGTCGAAACCGTGGACAAAGCCCAAACCGACCACAGACTCGCGGTCGCCAACGGTTCAACCGATCCGACCTGGAGCGCATGGTACACCCACAACTCATCCAACAATAACCCGTTTGGCATAAATACGCTCGGCGTCAGTGTCGCCATCCCATTGCGAATTTTCGACCGCAACCAGGGAGAGAAACTACGCACGCAGCTCGATATCACGCGCAATGAGAGATTGCGCGATGCCGCCGAAGCAGGGGTGCTCAGTGATGTGGACTCCGGTTACGCCACGCTCGAAAGCAATCTGATTCTACTGCGGCCTTACAAGGCCAAGTACCTGCAGCAATCTGTCCGGGTGCGCGACACGGTGGCATTTGCGTATCAGCACGGCGGGGCATCCCTGCTGGATTTTCTTAACGCGCAGAGCGAATACCGCACCGTGCAACTCAGCTACGTCAATCTGGTCGGTGCTTACCTGAGCGCCGCCAATCAGCTCAATCTTGCCGTGGGCCGCGAGGTGGTGCAATGAGGAACAAAATGCTCGTTCGCGCTACCGCAATCTGTGGCGTGGTGTTTCTCGCTGGCATGGGTCTCTCTTGTTCTGACGATCCCAAAGCCGCTCCGACTAAATCCGAAGTTACACTCGATCCCAACGTCTACACCGTGGAACACCCCGATCTCTTCAAGTCGGCTACGGTGGAGACCCGGGACTTGCCGACCACATTGAATGTCAATGGCACCGTCACTCCGGACGTTAACAGGACGATCCACGTGACTTCGCAAGGCTCTGGACGCGTTGTCGAACTTAAAGTGCGGTTGGGAGACTCCGCGAAGAAGGGACAGGTGCTGCTCACCATTCACAGCGCCGATTTGGCGGGAGCCTTCTCCGACTACCAAAAAGCTTCCGCCGATGAGCGACTGGCGCAGAAGGGGCTAGGGCGGGCCCAGTTGCTCTTCTCACACGGCGCGCTAGCGGAAAAAGACTTGCAGCAAGCTGACGACACCGAAGAAAAAGCCAGGCTGGACGTGCAGAATGCGGAGCAGCGTGTCCGTCTGTTGGGCGGAGATCCGGCACATCCCAGCTCGTTGATCGAACTCCGCGCTCCAGTCTCGGGCACCATCGTCGAACAAAACATTTCTGGATTCGAAGGCATCAAAAACCTCGACAACAGTCCCAACCTCTTCACCATTGCTGACCTTACTCAGGTGTGGGTGCTGAACGATGTCTACGAAAACGACCTGGGTGAAGTGCATCTGGGTGACACCGCTGAGATCCGGCTCAACGCTTATCCAAACAAGACCTACCATGGCAAAGTCGCTGACATCTCCCGCGTTCTCGATTCGGCTACGCGCTCGGCCAAGGTGCGCATCGTGTTGTGGAATCGCGATGGGTCCTTGCGTCCTGGCATGTTTGCGGTGTCTACATTCCGGTCGCGCAAGTCACAGCCCCGGATCGTGGTCCCGTCTACCGCCATCATCCGGCTACAAGACAAGGATTGGGCGTTCCGGAAAGACGGAGCGCAGCAGTTTCGTCGCGTCGAAGTGCACACTCTGGGTGGAATCGCTGACGGGATGCAACCGATCCAAGACGGGCTCAAAGCCGGAGAAGAGATCGTAACGAACGCTTTGGAGTTCTCTTCCTCTGTTGCGGAGCAAGGTAAATGATCCGTTACCTGATTGACTTTGCGCTGCGCAATCGCATCCTGGTGCTGAGCGTTGCAGTCGTGCTTTTCGTCTGGGGAATGATTTCTTTCCACAATCTGCCCATCGAGGCCTACCCGGACGTTGCCGACACCTACGCGCAGGTCATTACCCAATGGCCCGGCCATGCAGCGGAGGAAGTCGAACAGCAGATTACGGTCCCGCTCGAAGTGATCCTGAATGGCGTCGCTCACATGACCCATCTGCGATCCACTTCACTGGCGGGGCTCTCTGTCATCACGATCATTTATGACGACCAGACAACCACGTTCAACGCCCGCCAGGAAGTGCTGGACCGGTTGCAGCTCGCCAGTCTGCCCTCCGGCGTGAATCCCGGTCTTGGCCCGGATTACAGTCCAACCGGCCAGATCATGTTCTACACGCTTCAGAGCACGAATCCGAAGTATGACGTGATGGAACTGAAAACGCTGAACGACTGGTATGTCGTCAACCAGCTAAAGTCCGTTCCCAACGTGGTGGACGTGAACCGGTTTGGCGGCCCCACCCGTGAATACCAGGTTCAGATTGATCCAGGCAAGCTGGTTTCTTACGGCTTGTCGCTCAGCCAGGTTGAACAGGCGCTTGCCGCGAATAACACCAATGCTGGCGGAGGATTTATTGAACGTGGTGAGCAAGCTTTGAATGTGCGCGCCGTGGGCCTGATGCAAACCACGGACGACATAGCGGCCACCGTCGTGAAGGTGCAGAACGGCACACCCATTCGCGTACGCGATCTGGCTGTCGTGGTACAAGCGCCCAAGGTGAGGCTGGGCCAGCTCGGGAAGACCATCCGTCATGAAGACGGGAATGTCATCAATGATGACGATGTGGTCGAGGGCATCGTACTTCTGCGCAAGGGTGCGGAAGCCGATGCCACCCTCGACGCGCTGCACGAGAAGATCGCCCAGCTGAATGAACATCAACTGCCCAGCGGAGTGAAACTGATTCCACATCTCGACCGCAGCGACCTGGTCCACTACACAACACATACCGTGCTGCGCAACCTCACCGACGGAGTTCTGTTGGTCACCATGGTCCTGTTTCTGTTTTTGGGCAACGTCCGCAGCGCGTTGATTGTGACCATCACGATTCCCTTCGCTCTGCTCTTTGCGGCAATCCTGCTGGACCTGAGTCACATTCCAGCAAACCTGCTTTCTCTGGGAGCGCTGGATTTTGGCATGGTCGTGGATGGCTCGGTAGTGATGATCGAGAACATCCTGCGCCATGCCGAGTACGGCCACGGCAAGAAAACATTTGTGGAGATGATCGGAACCGCGGCACACGAAGTGCAAAGGCCGGTCTTCTTCGCCCGCATCATCATCATTGTTTCCTACCTGCCCATCTTTACCCTGCAGCGCGTGGAAGGCCGCCTGTTCCGGCCAATGGCATGGACCGTGGCGTTTGCGCTGTTGGGAGCGTTACTGTTCGCCCTTCTGATTGCGCCAGTCCTATGCACTCTGCTGTTCAAGCAAGAAATCAAAGAGTGGCGCAACCCCGCGTTCCGTTGGCTTCAGGAACGCTATGGCCGCCGACTTGACTGGTGCTTCGACCACATGAGGCTCACATCGGGTCTCGGCGTCGCCGCACTCGCGGTGATGTTGTTTCTAGGCTTCGGTGGTGTGATCGGCTCTGAATTCCTGCCTCATCTGGACGAAGGCGCAATCTGGGTTCGAGGTACGCTGGCTCCGAGCACGGGGCCTTCGGCGAGCATGGCTCTTGCCAAACAAGCACGCCGCGCGCTTGCAAACTTTCCAGAAGTCAAGCAGGTCGTAAGCCAGGTCGGACGCCCCGATGATGGCAGCGATGCCAGCGGCTTCTACAACACGGAATTCTTCGTTGATCTGTTGCCGCGTCCGAAGTGGCGCACTGAGTTCAAGACGAAAGACGATCTCATTGCCGCCATGGGCACGGAACTGAACAAATTCCCCGGCGTGGACTGGAATTTCTCTCAACCGATCTCCGACAACGTCGAGGAAGCCGTCAGCGGCGTCAAAGGCGAATTGGCTGTGAAGCTTTTCGGGACAGACCTGAAAGTCCTCGAAGCCAAGGCCAATGAGATTCAGGCCGTGATGAGCAGGATTCCGGGTGTGGCCGATCTAGGCACGTTTCAAGTGCGCGGCCAACCGAATGTCAATCTCGTCGTCGACCGCGCCGCCGCCGACCGGTTTGGAATCAACGTCAGCGACGTGCAGGATGCAGTCGAGACCGCGGTGGGCGGAAAAGCTGTCAGTCAAATCCTGATCGGCGAGCAGCATTACGACTTAACCGTCCGTTATCAGTCGTCGTTCCGCAAAACCGTAGAAGATCTGGCCAATATCAGAATACAGGCGCCCTCCGGTGAGCGCGTGTCCCTGGGCCAACTCTGCCAGATCAAACTGGAAGACGGCGCGTCGAACATCTATCGCGAGGGGAATTCACGCTACGTTGCCATCAAGTACAG
>Ga0075021_10001000_pt1 | contig 14513 bp, 10 predicted proteins | sample ColStrG_CSR_2012_FD_72749 | JGI IMG/M metagenome (GOLD analysis project Ga0075021, IMG submission 72749) | Freshwater sediment microbial communities in response to fracking from Pennsylvania, USA - Cold Stream Run_MetaG_CSR_2012 | ecosystem: Environmental > Aquatic > Freshwater > Creek >...
GAACGTTTCCCCAGTAATAGAAACAAATGATTCGAACGGCTGCGCAGTAGTTCAGCGAGGGTCTTAGCTCCTACGGCTTGTGCCATCCTCAGTCCGGCCCGCTCAGCATCGGCGAGTTTCGCTGGTGCGAGGGGACCGCCACTATCGGCGATGGCTCTTTGGAACAACCCCTTCGCCAACGGAGACGCCATCAGGTCGAAAACGCTCATCGCTCCCGCCGACTGACCGAATGCCGTTACCCTCTTCGAATCTCCTCCAAATTCAGCAATGTTTTTGTAAACCCATTCGAGCGCCGCAACCTGATCCATCAGGCCATAGTTGCCCGATGCATTCCGATCGGGATTCCTTGGTTAGTTCTGGATGTGCCAAGAAGCCAAGGGCACCAAGACGATAATTAATCGTCACCAGGACAACGCCCTTCTTGGCCAGAGCTTCGCCGTCGAACACCAGCGCGCTTCCTGATCCTGTCGTGAACGATCCGCCTGGGAGATAAACCATGACTGGCAACCGTTCCAACGATGACTTCGCCATCGTCCAGATGTTCAAGTACAGACAGTCTTCATTCGGCGGTCCAAGCCGGTAGGATGTGGGCAATAGCGCAGACGTGCCGGTGCGGACCGGTTGGGGGCAGATAGCAGAAAACTGGTCGGCTTTGCGCTCCTTCCCATTTGGCTAAGGACTGCGGCGCGCCAGCGCAGGGTGCCTACGGGTGGCGCCGCAAATGGGACGCCTTTGAACACCGCGAACACTCGCGTCCAACCCTGTCACGCCAGATAATAGACCGGATTCGACGCGCACGGGTTTGTCGATTGCACCGAAGAGAGCAGTAGCTCCCACGCACAGAATGAGTAGGATATTTATGGCTGTCGTGCTGTTCATGTCTTTCGCCACGCTATAGAGCTTACAGTAATTAACTTAAACAAGATGTATCACCTGGATTCACTTCGAGTGAAGGGGGCGGGAATAGTCGCAGTTGGGTTAATCGTCCCGAATTCTGCCCACACAACAGTATGGTCTGAGGCTCCCTTGACCTTCCGCGTGGTCATCTCGGTTAGATAGCCGAGACCTAGATTTAGAGGGCGTGGGCGCCAACGTCGGCGATTGTAGCTCCCGATTCGCCCCGTCCACCAATTCGCTCGCATCAAACCCACGTGGCGCGCGTGTTGCGCAACGTTAGACAGCCAAGCCTACTCTCCGCTAAGACGGGGCGGCTAGGATATATAGGTCGCAGGAAAAGTAAGTTCCGATAATAGCTGATATCAGGCCCTAAGGTGCGCAGCTGGGATCAAGCTTCCCCACACGTGATATCTCACCGAAGGCGTGATCACTGGCACGCCGATTGCACTCGGTTGTAAATGCTCCTGGCTGTCCTCATACTCTTGACAACATCAGCTTCCGCCCAGTTCATTTCGCTCGGCGTGAAAGGCGGGGTTCCTTTAGGCCAGACGCTCAAGGGACGAACGATTGACTCGCACGGCATTTTAGGCCAGTGCGGTGAGTGTGCTGCCAGCCGAACCTTACCTTACTTGATCGGGCCTTCGCTGGAGGTCTATCTTACACACGCCTTTACGCTAAACGTAGACGCTCTTTATGGCCGGGCCGACTACAATCACACCAGCACTACGTTCTTCACGCCGACTTCCGCCAGTTCCAACTACGAGAAACATGCAGTGGACCACCTGGAGATTCCCATATTGTTGCAATACAAGTTCGGGTGGTGGCATGCGATCCGCCCATTCGTCGCGGGCGGGGCTTCCGTGCGACATGTTCAAGACGCTCTACTGTGGCGCCAATATGGGTCATCTGACCCACCCTATGTGGTGGTTCGTCCTCGCGAAACCATCTCCTTCAGCGTGCCCCGAGTTTCGACCGGCTGGGGTCCTACGATTGCAGTTGGAGCGAGATTTGGAACCGGCAGATTCCACCCCTCGATTGAGTATCGCTACACACACTGGACCGATCAGCCCATTGCTGTCACGCCACTTGATGTGGAGTTCCACCCCCTGGCCGGACCTGTGGTGCTACGATCCACGCGAAATCAATCGGAGCTCATCGCAGGTCTAATGATGGACGTAACGGCGGCGGATTCCGGCCCAGCCTCGGGCCACCCGAACCGCACGGGATTCGGCAAAGTCTGGTCTCGGTTCACAGCAGGCGTAAAAGCCGGGGTCCCGCTCATGCAGGCATTTGAAGTGCCGCCCCCGGATATCTTCGGCAACGATCCCTATTTCGACAAGTGCGTCGCAGATTGTGCCTCGGAGCGCACGGTTCCATATGTTGTAGGTCCGGCGGTTGAAATATCGATAGCTGGCCCCTATAGCGTGACGGTGGAGGCCTTATACTCACGTGCCGATTTCAACCACACCAGCAGTACCTTCTCCGCCTCTGGATCGAGCCATCTGGACGACAGGAAGAAGACGGTCGATCGTTGGGAATTCCCATTGATGCTGAAGTTAAGCACCGCCGGGTGGCATGCAATTCATCCATTTGTCGCAGTGGGCGGCAGTGCGCAATACAACCGCGAAAAGACCGTGCAGTGGCTGTCGGGTTCGCACGACCTCTTTCGCGGTACGCTGATCGTAAATTCAAACGGCCCGGCGCCCCAAGTAACGGCCGTGGTGTTTGGGCCGACGGTCGCTGCGGGCGCCCGAATCGGGAGACGCCGGCTGGGTCCTACAGTCGAGTTTCGCTACACGCGCTGGTTTGACGCGGCGCTGATGGAGGCGTCTTTTAATAGCACTCCTTCGGTGGATAGCCGGGCGACCGTTCGCTCGAGTCAGAATCAGGCACAACTGCTCGTGGGTCTTATGTTCTAATCCCCTCTTATAACATCGGCGAAAGTGCCCTCGTGGATGACTACCGATAATGAACCACATCGTGGTGAGATGCTTTGGGTGTATAGTGTCCTAAGTGTCTGACCGCGGCTGAGTGGGTTTCTGGTCTATGGGATCAATCGCCTCTAATCGTTCCGTAACCGACGCACGCGCCTCGTGGGTGCGCCCGAAGTATCTGCTCTTTGGGTTCATTGGTTTGATGTTCGCTTACGTTCTGGTGAACAACGAGAGCTTTCTCATCAATGCGAGTGACCCGGAGTGGAAGCACATCGAGTCATTCAAATGGTGGCTCTTGCCGCATGGGCTGGCTGCCGCCTGTGCCCTGATACTCGGGCCAATGCAATTCTCCGATCGGTTGCGGCAGCGATACGTCAAGCTCCACCGCATCGTTGGACGGATTTATATTGCAGCCGCGTTTATCGCTGCTCCGATGGGCGTCTATGTCCAGTACTTGGATGAGAAAACTGGGTTCTCTCGCACTTTCACCATCGAAACCATGATTCAGGGTGGGCTATGGATGCTCACCACCAGCATTGCATTGGCATTCATTTTGAAAGGCAAGGTGCAGCAGCACCGCCAATGGATGACCCGGAGCTTTGGAACCGGCCCTCTGATCTTTCTTGAAGCGCGCGTGATCTTCGATCTCACCGGCGTAGATAGCCCCGCCGCCATCGAGACCGTTGTCTGGATTTGCACGGCGTCCTCGATTTTTGTCGCTGACCTCGTCCTGCAGGCGCAGGAGCTTCTCCGCAGCCGTCCGATTGCTGCTAGAACCCGAGTCTCTTGAAGCCCTCGTCCCGGAATGCCTTCCGAAAATGGTGGTTAACGGGCCGTGAGAAGTTCGCCGACTTCGACGAGATTGCCGATTTTACGCCACAAGAGACCTGCCTTACGGACAAAGATTATCGATCACGCACTATTTCGCCACCGCTCTACCGCTTCCGCGCGCACGAACCAACGGCCGTCGCGAGTCCAACCTCAAAGATCGATCTTTGGCCCCGCCAGTTATACATACACAGCTGGCAGCCCGGAGCCGTGCCGCGCGGCCGGCACGTTCGGCTCGGTCGTCAACCCGGCAGCGTCGGGGTGCCGGTGCGGACCCAGATATTCCGCTGAAAATTACCGGCTTTGTCGAACACCTGAAGGAGCTTGCCCTGGCGGTCACACACGTGGACCAACCCGGCATTGCTGATGGCTACGCAATGGACTATCTGCATGACCGGCACCGGCGTCGGTCTGAGTCGCCCAGCCCAATTGCAAAGATATCGCTACGCTACACTGGATAGCTGAGCAAAGGCGCGGAAGAATTCGTTGATCGTAGCGCAAGGTCGAGCACTTCGCCGAACCGCAGGATATTCGAATCGCGGGTTGGTTCGGCTGAGTGATCAAGCGCATTGCGCCGTTTCGATGAGCCGCTCAATCTTGCCTGTTTGACGTTGCCTGATTAATCTTGCCTGAAGGAGGCTGGTTTATGAAATTGTTTAACGCTCCGGAGCCGCGGGTTCCGGGTCTGCCGGTGTGGGTCGTCACATTTGTTGGCGCCTGCATCGGCATTCCAACCAGCACGGCGTTCGCCCAGACGCCACCGAAGCACCTAAACCCAGTCATTGAAAAGCTGGCCGCCGGGAAACCGTTTATCGGCTTTCAAACGGGAGATCTGTCTCTCGAGATGGCGCGCACCATGGCCCGCTCGGATATCGATTACGTGTACCTGGAGATGGAGCACGGACCCATGGATTTTCAGGGGCTGCATCATTTTGCCGTCGGCATGATCGACAAGGAAGCCATTGTCAAGAAGGGCAATGCTCAGCCCAATGTCGCGCTCTTTGCGCGTTTTCCGCCTGCCGGACGCGACGGCAGCGGATGGGTGGTCAAGCAAGCGCTCGACCTAGGTTTGATGGGCGTCATCTTTAACGATGTTGATAACGCTGACCAGGCTACGCGCGCGGTGCAGAGCATGCGCTACCCGCAGATGAGAACGTCGAAGTATCCCAACCCGCTGGGAATGCGCGGTCATGCTCCAGGTTATGCCCTCTGGGTTTGGGGTGTTTCCGCCGAGGAATACGAACGCCGCGCGGACGTCTGGCCGCTCAATCCGGATGGCGATCTCATGGCTATCATGATGATCGAATCCGCCGAAGGTCTGAAAAATGTCGACGCCATAGCGGCAACGCCGGGCGTTGGCGCGCTTTTCCTGGGCCAGGGATCCGATCTGTCTCACTTTCTGGGAGTCCCCCAAAACTCCCCCGAAGTGGAGCAAGCCTTCCAGACGATCTTGAAAGCCTGCTTGGCCCACAACACTCCTTGCGGTATCACCGCGACGAACAGCGATACCATTGCAAAGCGGCTCCGGGAAGGATGGAAAATGATTCGCACTACCCCCGACGCTCTAAGCCAGTGGCGCGCGACGCAGCCACGCCGATAGTTCGGGCCCGGCGACTGGCAGAACCGGTCCCGTTCGGTATCGGCAAGGGGCGTCCACAACCCAAAAATGTCTCGGCTTCGGTCCAATCTGAATCAGCCCTTCGGTACTATAATCTTGGCAGCTTGCCGTGTGACGTGAGGCTGATGGGGAATCGCATCAAGCTGGAGGACAGATTATGAGACAAACACTTCTCGTGTCGTACATCGCAATTTCATGCCTGTTCTCGCAAGCTGCGATAGCACAGAGTGAAGGACCCGCTGTTCCGATCGAAAAAGCGCCCTTTCATCTGCCGGTGTTTAAAAACGAATATGTGACGGTGCTGAAGATCGACGTACCGCCTCATCGGAATACGGGTTTTCACACCCACACGATCGACAGCGTCTCGGTGAACGTCGAGGAGGCCGATATGGCGAACCAATTGCCCGGTGAGAAGCAGACGGCGCCACAGCGGTCGAAGCGCGGACAGGCCAACTTCACCGCCTATTCAAAACAGCAGCCACGCACGCATAAAGCCTCAAACATGGGGGAGACGCCATTCCACAATGTTACGTTCCTATTGAACTACCCTCAGTCCAGGCAGTTCTCGCCATCCTCGCGAGCGGGCGTTTCCGGCTATACCCAAATCATGGATAATGAGCGGGTTCGCGGCTGGCGAATTGTGCTGGACCCTGGCCAAACCACGGGCGCATTCACTCAGACTGCACCTGGCCTGCGCATCGTTCTCGATGGTAGCGAGATCGCAGAACTAGTGCCCGGCCAGCCCGACCGCGGCATGAATCTGCGGTTGGGAGAATTCTATTGGCAGAACCCAGGGGTGACTCGCGCCGTCCGCAACACCGGAACAACCCGGCTCGAATTCATCGAGTTCGAGTTGAAGTGACGTTGCTCATTTGTAGGCTCCTGCACCGCAAATAGGTCCCGATAATAGTTCACATCGGGCAATACCAGCTTTGGGACCGCGGGCCGCGAATTCAAGCTACGGCGCCCGTATAATCCCATTGGTTAGAGCCCGATTCCGGTGCACTATACTACAGTCCTCATGGAGTCGCGTTAATGGCATTCTCGACGAACGTTCCCATCAGCGTGCAGAGACGCGATCAGCGCAACGCGGTCCTCGCGGGCTTCCTTGGGTGGACCTTCGATGCCTTCGACTTCTTCGTGCTGACGTTCCTGATCGCAGATGTCGCGAAGGCTTTCGGCAAAACGCGTCCCGAGGTTGCGCTCACCCTTACACTCACGCTCGCGATGCGGCCGGTTGGTGCGCTGCTCTTTGGCGTCATGGCGGACCGTTTCGGAAGACGGCTTCCGATGATGATCAATATCGTCTTTTACGCCGTGACATCGGCGCTTTCCGGGCTTGCACCGACATTTCAGGTCTTTCTAATTCTTCGAATGCTGTTCGGAATCGGAATGGGTGGACAGTGGGGCGTGAGCGCCTCGCTGGCCCTGGAGGCGATTTCGCCTAAGTGGCGGGGAATGATCTCTGGGATGCTCCACCAAGGCTACTCCCTCGGAAATCTTCTGGCGGCCTTGGCATTCCTCACCGTGTACCCGGCGATCCAAAGCACGCATCCCGCATACGCGTGGCGCGCAATGTTTTTCATCGGCGGATTGCCGGCGCTGCTTTCCATTTTTGTGTTAAAGCGAGTGAAGGAGTCCGAGGCCTGGCAGGAGCATCGTACAGACTGGCGCTCCTACGTGCGGTCCCTGCCTGCAATCTGGCGGCGATTTCTCTACCTGGTGCTGCTATTGACCGCGATGGGTTTTATTTCTCATGGTACGCAGGATTTGTACCCCACGTTCCTGATGCAGCAGCGGAAGTTCTCTCAACAGTACGCGGCTTTGGCAACCATGGTGTCCATGGTGGGCGCGACCATCGGAGGACTGGTGATCGGCTATTTCTCCGATCTTTACGGGCGCCGCCGCGCCATGATCGGCTCTGTGCTCGCCGCTCTGCTGATTATCCCGCTGTGGATCGCCGCGCCAGGGACCGCATTGCTCGTCGCCGGGGGCTTTCTGATGCAGTTCTGTGTGCAAGGTGCATGGGGCGTGATCCCGGCTCACATGAACGAGTTGACGCCCGCGCATCTCCGCGGCTTCGTGCCGGGGTTCGCTTATCAGATTGGGATGCTCCTGGCTGGAGTCGCTCCCTATCTGGAAGCGCTGCTCGGCGAACACTTCACGTATGCCCAGGCAATGGGAGGGCTCGCGGCAGTAGCGTTCCTGGCAGGATCGCTGATCATAGGACTCGGTCCCGAAGCCCACGGTATTGCGTTTCGAAAGGGCGGGGAGCCATTTTCATGAATTCGGAGTGACGCCTTATTTTGCGTACGTCGGCATCGAAAGTGACGCCCAGGGTGATTAGCGTTAATGTTCGTTATCGGGCACTTATCCGGAAAGTAAGACCTGTGACGCATCTGAGCGATCGTGCAAAACATCCGGTCGGAGAGCATTCTCGCTCCGCGGCATGCTCGGGATCTGGTTGGAGTGCCGCCCTTACGTCGTGGGAGAGCGATCCCTTTTCCACACGCTGCGCAACGCGCCGAGCGTTATAGGAAGAGCGCCTGCTAGGAGGAAGACCATGTCGCCCACCATGCGGAGCCATTCTAGTTTATGGAAGGTGCCGCCCATTAGGAATGTCAAGCGGCGCGCGTGCCAATACCCGTTGGAGATGGAATCCCACAGCTGAATCACTCCTCCGGGAAAGAGATCCAGAATGACCATGAGCGCGAGCCCTGCATTAGCACCCCAGAAGCCCCAGCGAACGAACTTCTCTGTCCCCTTCCATGCGGTGTCGGATTGCATGGCCCTCAAGCAGAAGACCAGGACTGCCAAGGCCAGCATTCCGAAGACCCCAAACATCGCGGCGTGTGCGTGATTGGCGGTGAGCGTCGTACCCACTTCGAAATAGGACACGATCGGCAGGTTGATCAGAAAACCGAAGACCCCGGCGCCGACGAAGTTCCAGACACCCACGGCCATGAGGAAGTAGATGGACCACTTCTGACCCGAGACCATATCTTTGCCGCTCTGCCCTTTCCTCAGATTGATGAAATCCCAGGCATCCAGAGTCAAGAGCGTTAGCGGCACAACTTCCAGAGCGGAAAAGCACGATGCCAGGCCCATGTTAAGCGTGCCCTGACCAGTGAAGTACCAATGGTGGCCTGTGCCGATGATCCCGCCAGTGAGATAGAGGATGGCATCCAGGTAGATCAGGTGCGTGGCGGTCCTGGTGCTGACTACGCCCATCTGGTGGAACATGATGGCCACGAGCACCGTCGCGAAGATTTCGAAGAATCCCTCTACCCAGAGATGGATGATCCAGAAACGCCAGTTGTCGATGACCGCAAAATTGGTGTCAGGACCGTAGAAAAGGGCAGGCAGGTAGAAGACTGGGATGGCTATGGCAGCATACAGAAAGAGTGAGGAGAGTTCGCGCGTGTCGGGCCGCTTGATGGCCGGTTTGAGCACACGGAACATCAGAAACAACCAAAAGAGGAGGCCTACCGCCAGCAGTAGCTGCCAGAACCGCCCGAGGTCCAAGTATTCGGAACCTTGATGCCCGAACCAGAACCAGGCCTGCCCCAGTTTGTCGTTGAGGCCGAGAGACTCGCCTGCCAGGCTGCCGACAACGACCACCACCAGAGCCACAAGAAGTGCGTACACGCCGGATCTCTGGTGTCTCGGCTCCGCGCCGCCAACCCACGATGCCAGGAACAAACCGCCACCCACCCAGGCCGTTGCGATCCAGAAGATAGCGAGTTGGAGATGCCATGTGCGCGCCAGGTTGTAGGGCAGCCAGCGGGCGATGTCGAACCCGTAAAAAGCTCCTGTCTCCACGCGATAGTGGGCGAGCAGGCCTCCCAGAAATGCTTGCGCCAGGAACAGCAGAGCTACGATGGCGAAGAACCATCCCGTCGCCCACTGGCTGGGCGTGAGCTCCAAAGCGGAGGAAGACAATTTCGGGCTGGATAAGGCAGAGTGCATCATATACGCGCTACCGCCCTCGCCCTTCCAGCCCAAGTAGTCGAACTTGCCGACGACGAAGAGGATCAAACCAATACCCGCCAGGAGGGTGATCAGACTCAGGGCGCTCCAGACATAGGCCTCGGTGGAAGGATGGTTTCCCACCGTAGGCTCGTAGGGCCAGTTGTTGGTGTACGAATAATCCTTACCAGGTCGATTTGCCGTTGCGGCCCAAGCTGCCCATGCGAAGTAGGCGGTCAGAGCTTTACGCTCCTCAGGGTCCTGAATATAGTTGGCGGGCAGCCCGGGAGCGGCGTCCTTCCTGGTGAAGTACTCGCTCCACTCGGGAAGCTGTGTGTGGTAGGCCGCCACTTCGCCTGGCGAAAACCGGAGAGTTTGCGAAGCTGATTCGTACCGGTTTTCCTTAAGCACCGTTATCGTCTGCGCAGATGCGACGCTCAGTTCGTCCGGCGAGAGCTGCGCAAAAAGTTTGCTGTACTTCTGGGTGGCGATCGTATCCCGCGTTACCTCGCTCAGCCTATGCAGGTATTCCGCGCTGTAATCAGGACCCAGGTAAGCCCCATGACCCCACAGGCTCCCGTGCTCCATGAGACCGTACTTGAGGAAGACCTCCTGGCCTTTTTGGATATCGGCTCCGGTAAACACGACCGTCCCAGTACCATCGGTGACCTGGTCGGGGATCGGAGGAGCATTCGTGTAGGTCAGGACTGTGACAAAGGATAGAACCGAGAAGCCAGCGATCATTACAAGAATGGCCGAGTGCCTCCACCACGGAGAAATACTCGTAGCTTCTGTAACCGTGTCGATCATGAACGTCCCCTTCATTTACTGCCAGGATTCCACGTCTCCAATCCTTGATAGAAGACTGCGATGGCGCGATCACGCCGCAAAACAGATCGCGAACGATATTTAACAGCGTCAGCTTATCGCAACCGTGGACCGCAAATGTGCCGGAGGTTGGAGTAAGGTCAGCGCCAAGTTCGCGGCGAAAAGCGCGACTGCAAGCAATTCGACTACGGCGGAACACGGCAGTACCTGCCAGGCGATCCGCACGTTCGCCTCATACGCGGGAATCTCCGAGGCCACGCGCAGGGCACAGCCAATGGTGAGCGCCGACAACGAAGCCAGCATCAGGCGGGAACTGTATAGTACGCGCGCACCGCATAAAGCCGGCAGAATCCGTTGGCCGATCGCGAACACCATGGTCGAGAGGAAACCGACAGTCAGTGCATGGCGGGATGCGCCCCAGATGCCGCCACTCACATCGCTCCAGGATGCGCGCACCGACAGAGCCCCGGCGATCAACAACCAGGCGTATGCCAGTCGCACAAAGAAGGGAAAGCTCGGGTGTACCCCGGTGATCTTGGCGGGCTGGATCGATGGCTCAGCAATGTGAAGTGCGAGCACGGCGGACAGAGATGCGAAGGGGAGCAGGGCCGCGAACCAGGTGAGCCGGCCGAAGAACTCCGCCAAAATTGCAGCCCAGGCGAGACCAAAGGCGAGAAAAAGGAAGTGGGGCCGCGGCTGGCCCAACCCGAGAAATACGGGCAGCCAGCGCGCGTTGAATCCCCATACGGCGGGAACCAAAAACCCCCACGTCGCTAGTGTTATCAGACGTTGGTCAGGCACATGCGCGAGTGCTGGACCTGTATTGTCGATCGAAACCTGGAGAGTCGCAATGAGATTCATTATCAGCGTTACTAGAAAACCAAGAGTCGAGCCGATCACCACGAGCATCCAAGGTTCGGGCTTACGGCTGGTCGTTTGCGGTGGTGCAGTCGATGCCGCTGGCCGATGGCTGGAGACGGTCTGGAAGAACAGCAGGAACCCTGCCAGCTGTAAGAATGCTGAGAACGGCATTAGGACTCGCCACTGCCATCCCACGATACCCTCGAACCAGCGCAGCGTGATTCCGGTGGTCCACAGGGCGAAGCAGGTCCAACCACGGGGGATCGCAAAGGTGGGCAGACGGCCCATCTTAGTCAACGAATAGAATCCGATGCCCAGGATGAATGTCCCGATCCACCCGAAGATTTGCGCATGCCCGTGTGCCTGAATCCATGCCGGCGAGAGACTATCGAGCGCCTGCCGGCTGCTAATCGAGATCAGGTTCCAGACTCCCAGAAACGTACCTGGCAGTAGTAGGAACAGGAGGCCAGTGAGGATGTAGGCGATTAACATTCGCTGCATCCTAACTTCACGCTCGACGATCGCGGCCGGTCCCGCAGTGATCTCGCTAGTCGTGTTCATGGGCCAGTTCTACGATCCCCTGCTCCATATGAAGGGCGCGTGGAAAGAGGATGTTGTTCTCCAGATGCACGTGGTGATGCAGGTCGCGCTCGAATTCCTCCAAGCCGTGATATAAGGCACGGTAGGTGGGACAAGCGAAGTCTGGAGCCTGGTATTCGGCAGACAGCGCGCGAATCTTGGCCAGCAATTCCCCGGCGTCATCATGGTCGGCGAGCATGCGGCTGATCGGCATCTCGACCGAACCGAAGACGGCTGGCGGAGGTGCTGCCCCCCGGGCCACGGCCGACTCCATCTGTTCGAAGTAAGGGAAGAGGACATTCTCCTCTTTATGCATGTGTACGGATAGTTCCTCCGTCAGCGCCTTGAAAAGGTCACGAATCGACGCCAGTTCGGGGTGGGCTTGGCCGTGACGGCTTACGACCTTCTCGAACATGGTCATTAGACGCGGAGTCTCGCTGTGGACGTAGCTGTGATGCCTTCCTACGATGTGACGGATCAATTCCAGGGTGCTGGCCCCGCCCCAGTTGGCGGTGTCCACTGTAGAATCTTCTTTTATCGCCGCCAGTAGATCGAGCGCGTGTTCCACGGGCACGCCCGCACGTTGGCAGGCATCTCGCAAGCTGCGCTTGCCGCCGCAGCAATAGTCGATTCCGAGCGACTCGAAAACCCGCACCGTGGTAGGGTGCTCGATCGCGATCTCTCGTACAGTCTGGTTTCCATCCGGTTTCATGTGGCGTGCCTCCGAATTCAAGATAAGCCAGCACGGTGGAGAAAGCAGTGACTAAAGTCACCAAACTTGTTAGATGACGGAGGAAAGTTCGCCTTCTAAGCCTTCCTGGTTGAGGATCCTGACCTCGTGCCCGTTGATTGCAATGAATTCCTGAGCTTGAAGCCGGGCGAGGTTGCGGGAGACCAGCTCTCGTACCGTGCCGATCTGTGCTGCCAGTTCCTGATGGCTCGCATTGAGCGTGAACCTCAATCCGCCTTCATTCTTGGCCTGCCGCAAAATCCAGGAGATCAGGCGATGGCGAACGGTGGTGAACGATAGTTCCTCAATGATTCCAACCAGCCGGCGAAGCCTGGCACCCGCCACTTCAAGCACTTTGAGTGCGATTTCCGGAAACTCCATGCAAAGCGCTCGAAAATCTTGGCGCGCTATGAATAGAAGCTCGGAAGGCTCGACGGCAACGCCCGAGGCCGGGTACGGTCCTCCATCGAAGACCGGGAGTTCAGCGATCGAACTGCCTGGACCTTCGAGTGCCAAAACCTGCTCACGCCCACTAGGAGAAACCTTGAAGATGCGAACCCGCCCCTTGGAGACGATGTAGAAACCCACGCAAGGCGCGCCCTCGGAGAAGAGCGACTCGCCAGATGCGTAGGAACGGATGAGCGTGCGTGTCGCGAGTGACTCCACTTCTGCGTCACTGAGTGCTGAGAAAAGGGCTGTCCCTTTCAGTACGTCCGCGATAGATGGGGTACTGCTCGTCATGAGGAAATCTCGGCTCAGGATGACCAAAGATCACGGCGCTAATCCACTCGACTCTGGTGCTGCCCAGGCTCTCTAATCCGCCTCTACTCATAAGCATATAGTGTGTGGGATTGCCGTTTGTCAGCCTGAGAAGCCCTCTGCAACCATTTGAAACGGGCATGGAATTTCCTGATTGAGGTGGCAGTAGGTCAGAACGTTGCTTTGTCCCGAGATTCCTTCGATATTTTTAATACGCCCAACCTGGAATGAAGTCATTTTTGGCAGTATTGGAAGGTTTCAGTTCCTTTTGGATAGGACCTAGGTGATCGGAGGCGGAAGTGTAACCGCAGCCCTTTTGGGTGGGCGCTATAACTCACGGCTGGGGGCCCAAGCACAGAAGCTGAACATCAGAAACGGGTAGTGGATAAAGTTTCAAGTACATAGAGGTTTAACGAAATGGGCTGCAGATTGCTCTCACCAGCGACAGTGCAGGTACGCTCATGAACATACGAATCATATTGCTTGTCTTCGTAGCCGGACTCCTGATGGCAGTTGCGGGCAGGGCCTTCGGGCAAAACGACGACAACGATAATTATCCTTACGTTCCCTTCGATCACCCGGCTATCGCGTACGCGGAGCCCAGGGGGAACGATCCGGTTGCCCGGCTTGAAAAGCGGCTCCAGGCGGGTCAAGCGAAGCTTGAGTACGACGCGAAATGGGGTTACCTGCCGAGCGTCCTCAAAAACCTCGCTGTCCATGTTGATTCGCAGGTGCTGGTCTTTTCTAAGACCAGCTTTCAGTCGCCTCGGATCGCGCCGCCGACGCCACGGGCGCTCTATTTCAATGATGAGGTTGCCGTAGGCTCGGTGCAGCACGGCGAGGTGCTAGAGTTCGTCGCTCTTGACCACGAACAGGGCGTCCAGTTCTATTCCCTGGACATTCGCAAATCTGACCATCCAAGTTTCCTGCGCCGGACCACAGAATGCCTCAACTGTCATCTGAGTCCAGGCACGCTGAATATTCCGGGTCTTCTGATCACGTCGTCCTATACAGGCGCCGATGGCACGCCTGCCTTCCGTGGCGCGCAGGACATCACGGATCACCGCACTCCGCTTGAGGAGCGATGGGGCGGATGGTATGTGACCGGCAACGCCGGAGAGACGCTCACTCGGGCGAATGCAATGTCTATCGACTCCAGGCATCCAACAGTTCTCGATCAGCACGAGAGCAACCTCGCGAGTCTGGAGCGGAAGTTCGATACTTCGCTCTATCTCGCTCCCACCAGCGACATCGTTGCCCTAATGACCGCCGAGCATCAAACCCGAATGACGGATCTGTTCATCCGTCTCGGTTGGGAGACGCGATTGGCGACTGCAGACCACACACTGCCTCAGTTTCAGGAGCGGTTCAAATTCTTAGTGGAAGAAGTTGCCGCTTACATGCTGTTCGCGGACGAAGCCCGTATGAAGTACCCCGTCGAGGGCGTTTCCAGCTACACCAAGACTTTCCCGGAGCGAGGACCTCGCGACCAACGGGGGCGGTCACTTCG